>JAEIGA010000175.1_pt1 | contig 89366 bp, 115 predicted proteins | sample 9270691 | NCBI WGS metagenome assembly JAEIGA01 (sample SAMN17057246, study PRJNA624740) | gut metagenome | biome: biome; isolation source: fecal sample | host: Bos grunniens | place: China: Xizang | collected 2019 | reverse complement strand
ATAAAAAACATATTTTAAGAGGTAGGTAATATGAGTATTATTTGTACGGAACATGCAGAACTAAGATGCGACAGCTATCCTAACTGTTATGGATGCAATGCATTTGCAAACCCTACTAATTTTTACCGTATGAAATATAATATTTCAAAAATGGATATGGAGAAGTTCATTGATTTTTGTGGCGGAAATAATTGCAGTAATATTATTTGCGAAGAAATACCTATGAAGTATGCATATTGTTACAATGGCAATGTTCGTGATTGTGGCAAATGTATTAGAGAATATCTTAAAAGAAAACCAGAATAAAAAGCGTATTTTAATAGAAGAGGATAATTAAATGTCTAATAATATTGTAAATAATTATGCATCTATGATGATAACAATTGCTACTGATGTTGTAAAAAATTATGAACGCAATATTGAAATCATTAAACAAGCAGAAGATGAGCTTAATGATTTGTATCATGAGGTTGAATTATCAAGTCCGAAGGATATGTATAAAGGATATCTCATGTATAAGGAGATTAGAGATGTTCGAATTCGTAGACGCACTGCTAAAGAAGAAAACGAATTATTGAAGGATTTGTATGATTATTTTATTAGTCAGAATGGACAAGCGTTCAAGAGTAAAATTCAGTCTATCCAGAGTAATTCTGCCAAGGTTAGAAACATTCAAGAACAGAGAACTTATCAACCGAGACAGAGAGGCGATTTAACCATTACTGACAAACATACAGTCGCAACTAAGCCGTTTGAAGAAATGCTGAGTGAGTTTAATAAGAACAAGGCATATATGAGTGGCGGTAAAATGAGAAGATAGAGGTATAAAATGAAAATCACTAAAACAATGCAAAAGGTTGCAGCGGATATTTTAATGGAGTTTATGTTTGCTCGTGATATGGATGAAGTAATCAAAACATATAATAGGGTACTTGAACGATATGGTTTGTGCGAAGACCCATTTACAAGATGCCCCTGTACCCCAGATGAATATTATGAGAGTCGGTTGGAGTATGATAGACAGACAATGATTGAAAGATATGGTCATTGTGACGGATTAGATTAGTCTAAAATATTAATCTTAAGGTGAAGAATTATGTGGGTTAATAGAAAGTATTATGAATTTTTAAAGAGAAATGCAGAAAATAATATTGATGCAGAGTATAATATTTTACTTGCAAAAGAAAATGAAAAACGTGCCGTTGCTAGGGCAATGGAAGAGTATTCTGCTGTACTAAAAGAACGAGATGAACTTAGGCAGCGAGTAATTGAACTTGAGTCTCAGCTAGAGAATGCAAGTGTATTATAAAATACGAATTTTAAGAGGTAGTAAAATATGAAACATTATAAGTTAATAACAAAAATTACTGAATTATGTGCGAGTAATTACGAGCCAAAAACTTTTAATCATTGTTTGAGAGTGGCGAACTATGTTGTTGATAATGTGTGTTTAAAATCAGATGATGAAAAAGAAACTGCTTTTGTACTTGCTATGTGTCACGACTTGTTAGAGGATACCGATGTGTCAGTTAAAGATATAAGTGAGATAACTGATTATGCCGAAGGTTTTGTAAGCAATGTATTAGGTGCATTGACTAAAGAAAAGAGTGAGACATATATAGAGTATATCAAAAGACTCAAAACTAACAAAAGTGTTTATCCATATATAATTAAACTGGCTGATATGAAAGACCATTTAAGCCAAACAGAGACACTAACAGATAAGTTAAAAGAAAAGTACTGGGAAGCACTTCCTTATTTATTGTAAGCACATAAAAACAAACTTTTAAGAGGTAAATTATGATACATATAACAGACAACAGGACTCTTTGTTGTAGTATGACCTGTGAAAAAAGATTTGAATGTGGAAGAGTAGATATAAATAATGTTGGTACATATTTTGTAGAAGACTATTCTAGTTTTGGTAGTTGTAATTATACAGATGATGGTTGCGAGGTTGAACATTATTGTGGCAAACTGGCTAATTATAAAATGTTTGAGTCAATAAAAAAAAGAGGTAATGATGAAAGCAAAAGATTTGATTAAAATACTTAGCGAACATCCAGAATTTGAAATTGAAGCTTGTTATGTTAACGAACCAAAGCAAGGTGATAAATTCTTAAATCTTAGCACATTTAAGGTGGATGATGTTGCTGATATTGGGTATTCAAGCAAGGTAATATTATTGAGCTTGGAATAACATAAAAATAAAATTTTAAGTGATGGTGAGAGCATGAGTAAAGCATATATAGTATATCAATCTTGGAATACTTGTGATGATTCAAGCCCTATTGCTGTATTCCTAGATGAAAAGAAGTGTATGAGTTTTATTGCAGAAAAGAATAAAGATTGGTATGAAGACGATAAACGAGAAGCAGAGTGTATAAAATGTAGAGGTTGCAAGAATGAATGGGATGATGCTGAAGATGGTGTTTTTTCATTAAAAGATACTTGTGGACGAGCAAACATTGGAACCGATAGATATGGTATGTATTGCGAGAATGATATGCACGAATACCACCAACGCTCATCTGATTATTATTCAAAGTATGAAGTTGATTTAATGGATTAACATATAAAAATAGAGTTTTAAGAGGTATATTATGAAATACAGAGTATTTGATAAGACAACTAAAAGGGATATTACAGACCAATATGATTGGGTTATAACTCCTGATGGTGAACTTAACTATTTGGTATATGGCGACCTTATTGGCTATCCTAATGCTATGTATATTACTACCGAGGGGATAGATGAATTAAATAAAAGTCTAAAAGCAGTAGACGCAGTAAGACACCGTTGCCGTAAGTGTGTTTATGAAATAGGATGCACAAAAGATAAAGATAATGAGCATAAGTGTACTGATTATAAGCGAGATGCAACAGATGGTGGTTATTATTGGTGATATGTATAAAAAATGTAAAGAAGGACTGCATCCATTAAAAGAGATAATGAGAACAGACGATGGTATTGCAGACATAGTTGTTCGTTGGTGTCCTGACTGTGGTGCTATAGTAGTTGATGCGGAGTATGACGGTAGAGTATATGCAGGACATCGTATGAAAATGGTGTTACCTAAATTAGCAAAAGAACATAATTAGGTAAGCACATAAAAATGAAGTTTTAAGTGGTGAAGACAATGAGTTTATTGATTATTATTATGAGTGTGTTATTAGCAGCTTCTAAATTGTATCAATTTTTTATTGATTATAAGCAGGGTAAATTTTTTCTAGCAAGTATCGAGTTAATTTTTGCGGTTATGCTTGCTACTGCTGGTGCGTGTGCAGTATGGAATTCTACATTGCAGCTAATAACATAAAAATATACTTTTAAGAGGTAAAAAAATATGAGTAAATCTTTTCACGCATATGACATCACTGGTTTTCTTAGTGATAGTATTGGAAATTATTTGAGCGATATTGAAACGTATGCCATTGAGATGTCACAAACAGAAGATAAAGAAGAGAAAATTAATTTGATGAACGACATTCAATATACTATTGAATTGTGCAAATGTGTTATGAGGTGAGATTATGGCGATTATAGTTGATATAGTAAATATGGTAGTCGAAGTTCTTGGCATAATGACTCTTACATTGATTGTAGTGTATGTTACATATCTTGTAACAAATTTTATTAAAAAAATTATTTCTAAGCAAACAAAAATTAAATGCTTGTGCAAACATGAATATGAACCATATAGTGCATTCTATCATTTCAATGGAATTGAATATGATTTTAAGTGTAGAAAGTGCGGTAAGAATGTTTCTGTTGATACAGTAACGAGAGATAAATTTAAGTGGATTGAAGATACTGAAACTGAAGATGGAGCATGATATGGCGGTATTAAAGAATAAAAATGGCACAGAACAAAACAGAAAAGATGCCATTGAATATATTATAGGTCAATTAGATAATGGATATATTGACTTAGGTGCTCATGACGAATATGAGCTTGAGATTGTTAAAGAAGCAATGGATTTATTAAAAGCAGTAGACAAGTGGAATAGCGTTCCAGAAACATATCTTGTTGAAAGACCATATGACCATACATGGGATATGTATCTTGATGAATTTGAAGATGTATAACAAACAAAAATATATTTTTAAGGTGATACTATGAAGCTGCAATATAGATATATTGACGCAGGTGGTTTTCGATATATTATTCGTTTATATTGTGATGGATGGCTTGTTAAATCTTATAAAATTTGGCTTGATGAGTTAGACAACGAAATTGAAAAGATTGAAAACCAAGGTTATACATATGGCTATACAGAAGACGAATTGGACAGAGCAAGAGCGCATTATAAAAATGTGCTAGATAATGTTATTAAAAAAGAAAGTGATTTATATGAGCTTAATTAGAATTTCAGAAAGCAAAGATTGGGTTGTTGATTATGATACAGACAGAGGTGTGTATCGTGTAAGTTATTTTGAAGATAATCATTTTCAAGATGAATATTGGTTTGATTGTTATGAGGACAAGGAATTAAGCGTGGAATTCCCCCAAACAATTGGTAGTCTTACATATTATAGCAAGGCAGATTTATTTGATTGGGTTATCACGCAGCAAGAATTAAACAAGAAGTATATAGAGTTGAATTGGAGCAAATAAAAATTATATTTTAAGTGAGGACATATATGATATTTAATTGGTGGGAAGACAAGAAGAGATGTAGTACAACATTGTTTTATATGATTGCCACATTTTTAGTTTTATTATTTGTTGGCATTTGTCTTGGTCTATTGGCAGTGCCAGTTTTGTTGACTGCGCTTTTTGGCTGTTGGTTGTGGTTGTTATTATGGATTATTATGTTGCCTTTATGCGTTGGAGTAATTTGTATATTAATGAACATTTTATATTAAGGAGTAATATTATATGAAGATTTCAGAAATGATTAAGAATTTACAGGAATTCATGGCAGAAAACGGAGACCTTGAGTGCTGGTATGCAGTAGACGATGAAGGTAATGAATATCAAGCAATTCATTATACCCCAAGTAAGTATTATATTAATGAGTATGATGAAGTTCGTCAGCTTGAAGATATTGAATATGATGAAGAAGATGTCGAAGATTACGAACCTATTTGTATCGTTAACTGAGAGGTAAAATTATATGACTGGAAAGATTTTAGGGAAAATTGATTTTGCAGAATATGGTACTGTTAGAGATTATCCTTTTCTGATTGGTCTTCAGCTTGGGTTTAAGCTGGGTGATGGCACTGGAGTAATGGATGGCGGAAGTCATACTATTAATATCAGTAAAGAATGCAGATGGGAAGAATCTGAAAGAGAAGTTGCTGTTACTGTAAGTGTTGAAAAGGTTTATCAAATACTTAAAGATGCAAAAGTTAATTATGTATCACAGCTTGTTAATAAGCCTGTTGAAGTTACGATTGACAAGAATTGTTTTAAGGATTTTAGAATTTTGACTGAGGTACTTTAAGGAGTAATTTTATATGATTTTGAGCAAGAAGTTTGAATGTACAACTGACGATTTAGATTCTGTTGTAGTTTCATTGGCAAAAGAAATTGAAAGTGGTTGGCACATTAAAAAGATTGAAATGCATGACTTTACAATGTGCTATTCTGTGAAAAAGACTGAACCAGACTTTTCAATTGAGCTTGTAAGAAAGGATAGAAGTTTATGACATATACAAACGAAGAAGTAATTCAGAATATTAAAGATTGCGGTCAAGCAATTATTGATAATGCCGAGAAGATTGCAGTTGAATATAAGTATAGACTTCATGGTATGACTATCACTTGTCATGTTAATGAATACGATGAGAGTCCTTATATTGAAGTTAAGACACAGTTTATCCCAGAAAATGTTATTGAGAGATATAAGTAATGATGAAGTGCGAACAAATTAAAGAATTATGCAAACAATTTAAAGACGTTATTAAATGTGTTCCAACATATTACACAGAACAATACGAAGAACTTCGTAAGTACAGTGAACTTTGTAGTCTAGTTAATGCAATTGCAGATTTGTCCAATGGCAAGATTGCAAGAGCATTAGATTATACAATTAAAGAAATAGCGTATGCATCAGCAGAATCAAACTTTGAAATTCGTAAAAAATATTTAAGCGAGGTAATCAAAGATTTGCTTAGTGGTATGGATGCAGTTGATGTGTTGTTAAAATATGAAGACATACTTTATAGACATAAAGGATGGTTGTAACAATATGATTAAAATGATTTGTGATAGATGTGAAAAAGACATTGAAGGAACGAGCTATTATACAGTGAGCATTTATGCAGAAGACATTAACCCTATTGAAAATATAAAAAGTTTTACAACCGCTGTTCAAAACCTTAGTGAAAATATGGGAAAAGTATGTAAGCCCGAAAGATGCTATTGTGAAAAATGCAAAAATGAAATAGAGAAGTTTATTGGCAGAAAATAAAAACTTAAACTGATAGAGGTTAAAAAATATGAAAAAAATTATTGTAAATTTGCTTATATTTTTAATGTTGATTTCATTATGTGGATGTTCTAATTGCAATGAATGTTCAGAAAGAAATAAAACATATACAGAAGCCAAAGGAGATTTGTTGATTACTTATATTTATAGTGGCGATTATGTAATTTCAAAGAATATTTATGATAAGAATACCGACATAACAACTGATTATACTTATTATTACGAGAATAATGGATGGGGAAATAATCTTGTAGGCATGAATATAGTTACTATTACCAGAGATGGGGAGATAATCGACCAATCTGAAGACGAATAAAAACATAGTTTTAATTGCTAAATATATACAGCTATAAACACATAAGTCTATATTGTTGATTGGTTTATCAAGAAATGTTATTATAAAAGAAAAGATATAACATGAAGGGAAGATAAGTCATGAACAATATAGAGCGATTTATTGGTGCTATCGAATCACAGAATAGTCAAAAAGTTGCAAAATTTGTGCTTAAAAATGTTAGTGACAATATCGAAAATTATAACATGATGGAACTTGAGCAGTTAATACTAGATAGAAAACCAAGTTCGCCAAAAGAAATAGTAACTGTTTGTTATGTTCTAGGCTCTTATAGTAAATGGTTGCAAGAACAAAATATAGTTGACAATGATAACTTATATCAAATGGTTAATTCCCTAGATAAAAAACTATTATGGAAGAAATGCAAGCCAAACGCTAAAAAGAAGTTTATATCAAACGAAGAATATCAAATGGTTGTTAAAGATATTGCAACATATGAAGAATATAATGCGCTATATTATGAATTGCTTTTTAGTTGTATATGGAATGGTATGTACAACGATGACTTGAGTGTTATTAAAAATCTGCGTAGCAGTAACATAAGTAATGATGGAATTGTTATATTAGAAGAAGATAATGGACATACCTATAAACTTAAAATTCCAGAGAAATTAGCATCCGATTTAAAACAACTTGCAAGCATTAACAGTTGGCAACGTCCTAACCGCTATAGCATTTGCAATGTAGAGATGCGTGGCGTTTATCCAGACAGTGTATTTAAAATCGAAAATAGAAGTACTGCATCAAATGAATCATTTCGATTTACATTTTACGCAAAATTAAGAAAAATAGCCAAAGAATATTTAGAACATACACTTTTGCCATTACAGCTTTATACAAGTGGTATAATGCATCGTATTAAAACTGAGTTAGACAAGAATGGTATTTCGTTAGAAGAAGCGTTTGCAGATAATTCTCGAAATAAAATGGCGCACTTAATAATTCAAAAGGAACTAATAAGATGTAATAGCAGCATCGAAATCGGAAATTTCAGAGAACTCGTCAAAGGTCATTTAGATTCGTTTTAATTTTTTAAAAAAAATAATCAAACAAATGTTCGATTGGGTATTGCAATATTCTAAAAATTATGGTAGAATAATTTTAGAAAATGAAGCCACGAAGTATTCAAAGTTATACTTCGTGGTGGAGCATCATCACACATAGTTAGGAAGGGACAACGCATGATTATTGAAAACACTTTAACAGAATTTGGTTTTACTCAAGATGAAGATAATTCGAAGTTAAAAGAGTTCTTTAAAGATGGTTCAAAGCTGAAAGAAATACATATAGATATATATCCAGAAAATCCTCTGAAACCTGCTACATCCTTCATACTTTTGTTAAGAACATCTGAAAAAAACGCCTCAATTTCAAATGATGGAAAGAGACTCATTATAAAAAAGAACGATAATTGTGAAACCCATTTTCTTAATATATTGTTCTGGAAAATAACAGAATGTTTTTTTAAGATTTCAGATAGTTACTCTGAGTTTATACTAAATTTTCAGAATATATGGTATAAAGTAACTGTTCTAAACTAACAAAATTATAAAAGTAAAAAGGGTGGATTCTTGGAAGCCGCCCAAAACCTATTATAAAAGAAGTAATTCCTAATGTTATACATAATAAAGAAAGGAAATAGTAATGAGGATAAAAACTAAAATAGTTTTATTCACAGCTATTATTTGTATACTTATAATATCTGTTATTTGTCATTGTTATAAAAACCGAAAAGAAGAACAAATAGTTAACACGCCTCCGATAGAGGAAGGCTTAGAAGACCCATTGTTAGTATGTGAAACTATAAAAGAAATTGAAATGGAGTCTGTTAATGTTGAAAATGAATTATCTACTGAAATTATACCAATATTCTTTTTAAATGATTATGAAAGACTAGTTGTTGAATGTATAGTAATGGGGGAGTCTGGCGGTGAGTCTTACGAAGGACAAGTATTGGTTGCGCAATGCGTACTGAATGCTTGTTTAAAGGATAATTTACAACCATCCGAAGTTAGGAACGTATATAAATATTCTGGTTGGAATGCCAATCCTTCTGAAAGTGTAAAAAATGCAGTGAGTGCGGTGTTTGACAATGGATATAAAGTGACCGATGAATTTATTTTATATTTTTATGCTCCAAAATATTGTAATAGTGTTTGGCATGAAACACAAAAGTTTGTAATTGAAGTGGGCGGTCATCGATTTTTTGCTGAATGGGAGTGATTAAATGGAAGAAATATGGAAGCCAGTAAAGAAATGGGAAACACTTTATGAAGTAAGTAATTTGGGCAGAGTGAGAAGCAAAGATAGAGTTGTAAATAGAAATGTAAATGGTAAGATTATACCCACTAAATATACTGGTAAAATTTTAAGTAGCCATCTAAATAAAGGATATGAATATGTGACATTGACAAGTTATCCAAGAAAAAGTCCGTTAAAGGTGCATAGACTTGTAGCCGAAGCCTTTATACCAAACCCGAATAATTTGCCAGCGGTAAATCACAAAGACGAGAATAAAGAAAATAATTGTGTAGATAATTTGGAATGGTGTACAAGTAAATATAATAATAATTATGGCACTAAAAAAGAAAGGCTAAGTGCAAAGTTGAAACACAAAATTTCACAATATAGTTTAGATGGAAATTGGATTAGAGATTGGGATAGTGCTTGTGATGCGTCTTATGCATTAGGGATAAATAGAGCTAGAATAAATGGTTGCGTACTTGGGTTTAAAGACCATAAAACGGCTGGTGGTTATATATGGAAATCTGTTGACGACTTAATTACAAAAGAACACATAAAAGAAGCATCGCAAAAAACAAAAAAATCCGTCGTACAATTTTCATTAGATTTTGTGCCAATAAAGTATTTTGATGGAATTTCGGATGTTTATAATGAACTTGGCTACGACCCTTCCACGATAGTTAAGTGTTGTAAGGGTAAAAAAGAAAAGGCATATGGTTACATATGGAGATATGCTTCCGATTTAGCAGTTAAATAATAAACCTAATTAAGAAAGGAATTAAAAAATGGAAACGACATTAAAATTTGACCGTGTAATTCTCGTTAAGGAATTGAATGAAAAATTTAAAAATGTTGGCGAAGTATTTGAGATTGCCAACATCTCAGACAATTCTTTTCTTTTAAGAGATGGTAGAACAAGAGTAGCCGTAGGAGTTATTAGTTTTAATGATTTTGAAGAACACTTTGTTCATGAAAACAATTTCTGTGGCTGGACACCTTGGACTTCACTCGTAGGCTTCAATGGACAGAATGATGCATTTTATAGAACAAACAGAAAGAAAGTCCAAGTGAGATGTTTAATTGATAAGGTTAGAGCAGAATCTTGTTGTCATAAAGACGATGATTTTAATCTTTTCTTTGGAATTCAAGCTGCATATTTACGTTGCATGAATAAGGCATTAGAAAAGCAGAAGACAGAATGTGAAGAAAAGATTAAAGTGGTTGACAGTGAAATTGCAGAAAACGAAAGCATCTTGAAGAGGATGATTAACTCTTTAAATAGATAATCTGAACATAGAGGTATTAAAGATGAAAATGATGGAGCTAAAGCAGTTTGAAAGAGTATATCTCATATTCCTAATTCTTATGCTAATATTAGTATTTGCTTTGTCTCAGACAGCAAATTCAGATGCAGTTGAGCCTACTATTGAAAATACATATACCAAGTTCCAAGACAAATATTCAATGGACTGGAGCGATGTAGATGAAATGTACTTGTTGAAGATTGCGACTTTCAAAGGTGGGACTGTAGAAGATAGAGCTTATAATATTTTAGTAACTCTTAATAGGGTTTGTGATGGTAATTATGGAGACTCTATTATAGCAGTGGTAACAGATGAGTTGTATGGGGTATATGGTTTATCTCCACATGATATTGACAATATTGTTTCAGATAAAGAGTCAGAAGAAGCTATGGAGTTAATTAAGAATAATAAGTTTGATAATAGTTATGGTTCATTCGTGTATAAGAACTAGGAGGATACATGATTTACTTAGACGCTGCAAGCACAACAAAGTCCAATCCCAAAGTAATTGAAGCAATGATGCCTTACTTTACAGAGAGGTGGTATAATCCTTCTTCTTTGTATAGTAGAGCTAATAGGGTTAAAGAAGATATTGAAGAAGCAAAAAAGACAGTCGCAGATTATATTGGTGCTAAGTCAAATGAAGTCTTCTTTACTTCTGGTGGTAGTGAGTCAAATTGTTGGGTAATCCAAGGATTCGTTAATTATTGGAAGAGTAAAGGTAGAACTCCTGTTATTGTTACTTCTACAATTGAACATAAATCAATTATGTCTTGTGTAGAAAACATAGATGCAAATGTTCGGTATGTAGGAGTAAACGATGATGGGCTTGTTGATATTCAACGATTAAAGAAAGCAATACTTTCCGCAAAGATTTGTGGTAATGAAATCCTTGTATCTATTCAATTTGCAAATAACGAGCTAGGTACAATTCAACACATTAAAGAGATTGCTGAATTGGCGCATAGATATGACGCTGTGTTCCATACTGACGCAGTACAAGCATTTGGTCAGACTCCTATTGATGTTGATGAATTAGGCATTGATATGATGAGCGCAAGCGGTCATAAAATTGGTACTCCAAAGGGAATTGGATTCTTATATAAAAGAAACGGAATTAGCATTAGTCCTCTTATTTATGGAAGTCAGATGGACGGCATGAGAGGCGGTACTGAAAATGTTCCCTACATTATTGGTATGGCTAAAGCGGTTAAGTTAATTCAAAGAGACGAAGAATATAACTTGAGACTTACAGTTTTAAGAAATAATTTTATCACGCAGTTAAAGGCGATTGGTTGCAGGGTTAATGGTTCTTTGGAAGAGAGACTCCCTAATAATATTAACGTTACATTCTCGCAGGATGTCACTGGGGAATCGCTAATTTACATGCTGGATATGTGCGATATAGCCGTATCCGCTGGCAGTGCTTGCAATTCTAAATCTATTGAACCTAGCTATGTATTAAAGGCGATTGGTCTTAGTGATGAAGAAGCCATGAAGACTGTTCGTATTACGCTACCACATGACATTACAATGGAGCAGATTGATAAGGCTATGTGCGAAATTGAAAAACAAATCAAATTATTGGCTATGAAAGGTGATATTTAATGTTTCGTGTTTATAATAATGAAAAGAAACGTTGGATTCGTGACAAGGTGTGCATGACTCCAGAAGGAGAATTACTTGCCTATAATCATTCAATTTTGGGCTGGGTTAAACTTTCATCTGCTTCTCAAGACAATGTATATCATAGAGACATTGGATTATATGATAAAAATAATATATTGATTTTTGAAGGCGACTTCCTAAAAGCGGAAGTAGCGGAAGGTACAATTGTGCGTGGCATCGTTGTCTTTGCAGAAGAATTGTCTGCATATATTATCTTGTGTGACAATACAAATGAATACTTCACCCTTGGTACTGAAGTGTGTGAATATATTGAAGTAATTGGCAATGTGTTTGACGGTTATATTGAGGAAAAATATAATGAAGAGTCAAGTGAGCAAGCATTATAAGAAATCAAGATATAAAAGAGAAAAGTTTATTGATAATTATTTAAACGAAGGACATATAATTGATGGGTTCATAGTGGATAAGGGACACCCTATGGGAGTAGAATGTCATTCCATAACGGACAACGGCATTATTATTGTGCATAATATCGAAAGCGGAAAACTTGTGACAAAGCTTATAGCTAGACCGCAACAGATAAAACGTTATTATGAATTTACTGGCAGAGAAACGCCACCAGAATATGAACATATTTTGGAAGTGGCACGACAGCATAATATCGCTGGCTATAATGAGTTGTAAAGGTGATTAAATGAAATTATTAAACGGAAAAGAGCTTGCCGATAAGGTAAAAGACGAAGTAAAAGAAACAGTCAAACAGATGGAAGTAAACGGTCAGAAAGTTAGTCTTGTTGTAATTCAAGTTGGGGAAGATGCTGCTTCTTCTACATATGTAAATAACAAACAGAATAGTTGTAGGTATTGCGGAATCTATTCATCTACATACAAGTTACTAGAAGACACGACTGAGGATGAACTGATTGAATTGATTGACAAGTTCAACAACGACAATAGTGTTCATGGTATTCTAGTTCAGCTTCCCTTGCCTAGCCATATTGATGAACATAAAATAATTCAAGCAATTGCTCCAGAAAAGGATGTTGACGGGTTTCATGAAATCAATGTTGGTAAGCTAATGATTGGAGAAGAAACTTTTATTCCTTGTACGACAAAGGGCATTATTGAATTGCTTAAAGAAAACAACATTGAAATCGAAGGTAAGCATTGTGTCGTAGTAGGACGAAGCAATATTGTAGGAAAACCCACTGCAATTGAATTACTTCGTCATAATGGAACAGTGACTATATGCCACTCAAAGACGAAAGGTTTGCAACGAATTTGTAGAAGTGCAGATATTCTTGTTTGTGCAATTGGCAAGCCCAAGTTTTTTAATAGCGACTATATCGGAGAGGGTGCTGTTGTAATTGATGTTGGCATTCATAGACAAGACAATGGTAAACTTTGTGGCGATGTCGATTTTGACGATGTTAAAGATATTGTATCTGCTATCACTCCTGTGCCGAAGGGAGTAGGAGCTATGACAGTGGCTATGTTAATGAGGAACTGTGTACAAGCTGCCCAGATGCAGTATTGCAAGGAGTAATATATATGGCGAATCAGTTAGTTATTTGTAGAGATAAATATAAAACTCAAGATGAGTTTGAAAACGCTATTAAGAATGCTATTATGCTTTTGTTAGATGCAGAATATATTATGACTGTGAATTATGACGAAAAGGGATTCGGGATTGTTTTAATTGAATACGAGCATGATGACAGAAGTTATGGTTGTAAATATCCATATTGGCTTTATCCAAAGGAATATGAAAGTGTTGTTTGGGAAGAAAATTAAATATTAAAATAGGAATTTTAAACGGTGGTTTATTGCTTGGAGGTGAAAATGTGGAAACGGTAAAGATTTATTTGTCTGGCGGTATGGGAAATTTGAGCTTTGAAGAGCAAAATAAATGGCGAATGCAAGTGACGCAAGCCATTAAATATGGTGATTATCATTGTGAAAAGAAACCAATTTTCTTTAATCCTGTAGATTACTACAACTTTGAAGAAGTGCGTCACCGCTCAGAACGTGAGGTAATGGAATTCGATTTAAATGCGTTAAGAAATTCTGATTTGGTAATCGTAAATTTCAATGACCCGACGAGTCTAGGTACTTGTGCTGAACTTGCAATTGCCTACGAAATGAAGATTCCAGTTATAGGAATAAACAAAGGAAACCAAGAAATTCACCCATGGCTCACAGAATTTGTTGGTAGAATGTGCGAGGACATTAGAGAAGCAGTTGAATACACGGTTGATTTTTATTTGAATTAGTTAATTTATACAAATTAAACACATAAAATTATACAAATTATACAAACTTTTGAAATATTGAAAATTATACTTGAATAATGATTTTAAAAATAGTATAATATCTTCGTAATAACTATTAATGTTATACATAAAATGAACAATGAAAGGAAATTAAGTTTATGGCTGAAAAGAAGACAATTGAAAGAAATGATTGGGTTTCAAGCTTCACTCTTGTTGGCAAACCTGTAATCGGTGATTACACTTACAAGATTGATGAGCATAGCGAAAAAAGTAATTGGGTGTATAACGCACTAAACTTAGGTATTGATTGTGGCGAAAAGTACGGCACAGTATATTGTGAGCTTATGGGTGGATACAGTGAAGACAACGAAAATCGCATTTATGCTCATGGCAAAAAGGATGACGGCTCTGACGATTTTAAATCTCAGATTATTGTTTCTTGGGATGACCGTTTTAATGAGGATGTTCTTGAAGACATTGGCGAACTCTCATTCTTAACTGTCGGTCTCGAAAAGACCGATAAGGGTAATACCTTCTACAGAAAGTTCCTTAGCGCTTATGATATGATTGCTTATATCAAAGAACATCTTTCTAGTGACATGGTAGTAAATGTTCGTGGCACTCTTAAGTATTCTTCTTATAATGAAACTGTTCAAGTAAGAAAGAATATTACCAGCATCGCTCTTAGCAAGGTAGATGACCCCTCTAAGTATAAGGCAACGTTCACTCAGTCTATTCTGATTGATAAGGATTCCGCAAGTCTGAAGAATGTTGATAAGGATAAGGGTGTTATGTATATTGACACCAGAGTGCTTGACTATGTAAAGGAAGTTGGCGGAATCGAAGTAAAGGGTCAGTATCCCTACAATAAACAGTTTGAATTTGCAATGGATTTCTCAAACGAGACCGCTTGTAAGAAGATTATGGACAAGTTGTTTAAAGTTAAGAAGAATATCACCCAGATTACTTTTGAAGGTGAATTCATCGAAGGCGGAGCTGTTGTAACAGCAACTTGGGATGACATTCCTGACGAGATTAAGAATTTGGTTGATATGGGCTTATATTCTGAAGAAGAAGCTCTCGCTAAGTGTACAGCTAATGGCAACCGTGAACGTAGAATGGTGCTTAAGAAGCCCATGATTAAGCTTGTTGGTGATGATAAGACCCCTGTTATTCAGATGTTCCCTGATAGATATACTGAGGACGACCTTGTATTGGATTATCTGAATAATGATAAGTCTGATGATGTTCCTTTTGATGTCGATGATGAATCTGGAGCAGACGACTCTATGGATTGGCTTAATAGCTTGTAATACTCATAAAGTTATATAAACAGAGGGAGATTTAATTATCTCCCTCGACAATAAAATGAATGAAAAGGAGAACTAGAATGGCTAAGTTTGGTAAAAAGAATAAGGTGTCGCTGAATCCTCTTGATGCAAATATTTGTCTGCTTGGACTTCCTAAGATTGGTAAGACCACAATCATGAAAGAGATTGCTGAAAAGCTAGTTGGAGAAGACGGTTATCTTTTCTTGGAAATGTATCGTGAGAATGGTGCAAAGTACATTGAAGATATTGTTTATGAAGATGTACCCGATTGGGATACTTTTGTAGAAATTATTGATGATATCGTTGACAATAGAACTACTGATTATGCAGATTTGAAGGTTGTATTCTTGGATACTCTGGATAATGCACTTCAGTTGGCTGAACAGGAATCGATTCGACTTTACAATAAGGAGAATCCTTCTAAGAGAACCACTGCAATCAATGCCGCTTGGGGTGGTTATATGAAGGGTCAAGACAAGGCAATGGAGCTGCTTCAGGAGCAGTTGTTTAGACTGAGAACTGTAGGTGTTGCATTTAGCGTAATTGGTCATGTTCGTCAGACTACTGTTACAGACCCTATTACAAATGAATCTTATCAGCAGATTACTTCTGATGTTTCTAACAGATACTTTAGTCAGTTGAAGAAGAACATTGACCTTGTTGGCATTGCTTATATTGACCGTGAGCTTGTTAAGAATAAGGTAAATGGCAAGGAAGTTTCTACTGTAAAATCTGAAACCAGAAAGATTAAATTCAGAGATGATAATTATACCGTGGACAGCGGTAGTCGTATGAGCCAGATTGTTAGCGAAATCAATTTTGATGCAGATGAATTTATTAAGGCAATGACTGACGCTCTCGAAGCAGAGGTTAAGAAGAATGGCAAATCGGTAGAAGACCGCAAGAAAGAAAATAATAAAGAAGAAAAGGCAAATATGAAGCGTATTGCCGAAGCGGAAGTAAAAGCAAAGGCTGAGAAGAAGTTAGATGATGTAAAGTCTGAAATTGTTGAGTTCTTTACTGCCAACAAGACTGATTTGAATAAGATTAAGCCTGTACTTGAACTTTGTAGAAAGCATGGCTATAACAATCCTAACGAGATTGATAGTCTTGAAGTTGCAAAGGAAGTACTTGCTGCTTGCAAGTAATAATTAAAGTTATACCCAGTACCCCTATAATATTGTTGTTATAGGGGTATAAGGGTTATAAATAACAAATATGAAATTGAGGTGAGAATATATGGCGAAAAAGAAAATGACAGAAGAAGAAAAAATGGCATGGGATGCATTATATACTTACGTCAGAAAAAACATAATGGGATATGATGATAATCAAGCTTTATCAAGTGCAATGGTTCTCAGATTAAAAGGTTTGTTGACTAACAAATTTATGGAGAACAATAACATTCAAAGCACCGCCAATTATTCTTATGAAACTATATTAAACACTTTCAAGTATTCATCATTGGATATTCAAAGAGCATTAAGGACTAATAGTTTCGCAGATGAAATGCATCGTTTCAACTATATACTTAAAATTGTTGAAAGAAATATCAATACTGTATATGTCAAAATGAAGAATGCTGAGAAAGCAAAAGAAGAAGCGAAAAATACAACAATAGAAGTTCCGATTCACACTGGCGCAGAATTTAAGCCAAGAGAAAAGAAAAAAGATAAATTTTCAGATTTGTGGTAAGTGGGTATACAATGGCAGAGAAAAATACTAGTAAATTAACTCCATTTCAAAAACAACAGGCTGAAGCAGCAAAACAAATTCTTGAATATAAGCTTGGTGCAGAAGCTTCTATCGTTTCAATGATATATAAAAATCCAGATTTGCTCAGAGAAACCAACTTAGAACTTAATGATATTCACAATAATTGTTGGCGTGTATATTTTGAAATTGCAAGAGATTTAATTGTTAATGAAAAGAAGGTAACTCTTTCTGAAGTCGATATTGGTTTGTACTTAGAGAAACATCCCAAATTAGCAGATAAATACTACAATGAATATGGCGGATTTCAAACGATTGAAAACGCTGGTGCTTATATCAAAGAAGAAAACTTTGATAGCTATGTAAGAGATTTGAGAAAATGGAATGTAGTAGCTAAGTTAGTTAAGCATGGATTTCCTTGTGATAAAGAACGATTGAGTGAAATATGTGATATGTCAGCAGAAGAACTGTATGACGAATACACAGTTTACTTAAATGATATTTTCGCTAATATTGATAACAATATTAAATCCTATAATGGTTTCGCAGATATGAGGGTTTTAATTGACGAACTGGATGCAGGTAAAAATGTCGGCATTCCATTTGCTAATTGTGAGATTTTAAACAGAGAAACTGGCGGTATGTTAGGTGGTAACATCATTGGGTTCGGAGCAAGTTCTGGCGTTGGTAAATCAACCTTAAGTATTAACTACGTTTTCCCTACAATTATGAAACACGATTTAAAAGCATTATTTATCATCAATGAGGAAGATGAACAAAAGTTTAGAAAAGAAGCTTTGGTATGGTATTGTTCAAATGTCTTAAAGCATCCAATCCCTAAAAGGGTTCTTAGAGATGGCAACTTTGATAAGGAAACTAAAGAAGTATTATATAAAGCTGCTGAATGGTTTGAGAGTCAAAAAGAGAAAAGACATATTACCATTATTCCTCTTGAACAGTATACTGCCAGAACGGTCATCAAACTTATCAAGAAGTACACCAAAATGGGTTGTGATGTAATTGTTTTGGATACGTTAAAAGAGAGTTATGATTCTCGTGACAAAGAATCGTGGAAGTCTCTTATGACTGATTGTGTTGACTTTTATGATTGTATTAAGCACACAAACACTTGCATGATTATTACATATCAGTTAGTAAAGAATAAGAGTAAGTATCTTACAAATTCGGATATCGGCATTTCAAAGGGTATTTTGGACATCTTTAGTTTAAACATCTTTTTTAGAAGACCTTTGCAAACAGAATATGAAGGTGGTAAAGATGAACTATATTGCTATAATCCTATTAAAAATACCAGTAGTAGAATTGAGTTTAAATTAAACAAAGACAAACATTATATGATTGGTTTTATAAGTAAAAACAGATTTGGTACAAGTGATATACAGATTATTAGCGAAGCCGACTTTTCTATTAATCAGTATAAAGACCTTGGCTATTGTAATGTGGTTCAAGATTATTAATGTAAAAGAAATAAAGGTATAAGGTATGCATTATGACAATCAGTGAATTGAAAGAATACATTTACAATGAAAGAAAAATTGAATATATTTTGAAAGAAATTGGCTGTCATAACATTGTTTATCATCCAAACAAAGAATATTATTCTTGTTCGAATTACAATGGAGATAACCCAAGTGCAATTAATGTAAGAAATAATGAGTATCTAGGTGTAATCAACTATACTAGAACAAAAGAGTTTGGAGATAACTCAGATATTATTAGTTTAGTCCAGTATAACAAGAGTATGTCTTTTATTGAAGCAATTAAATATCTTCATAAAATTCTTGGATTACCATTCGAATTTAAAAGAAAAGAAGATAAATTAAAGAAAAAGTTTGACCCTTTAAGTGTGTTTAAAAAAGTTTTAAGAAATAGTAGAGGGACTGTCAATGTAGATGACATCCACATATTAGATGATAAGCTGTTAGATGATTTTGTCCCGATGTTGCATATTGATTGGTTTCATGAGGGAATTATGCCTTGGACAAGAGAAAAATTTAAGTTGGCTTATTCGTATAAATATAAAAGAGTTATCATACCTATGAAATATTGGCTTACAGGAGAACTTTTGGGCTTCAATCAAAGAACAACAGTTGAGAATTATGACGAATTCAATATTAAAAAATACTTTATAACTCCAACATATCCCAAGCAATTAAATTTATATGGGCTATATGAGAATTATGATTCTATACAAAAAGCTGGATATGTGGTTGTTGCAGAGAGCGAGAAATCTGTTTTGAAAAGAGATTCGCTTGGAGACGGGACTGTTGTTGCACTATCAGGCAAAACCATGAGCGATGAGCAAGTTCGCATTCTTATGGGATTGAATGTGGAGATTGTAATTGGCTTAGATAAAGATGTTGATATAAACGAAGTAAGACATATGTGCGAAAAGTTTAAGAATGTTAGAAAAGTATCTTACATACATGACTTTATGGGAATTCTAGGCGATAAAGATGCGCCAATGGACGCTCGTAACAAAGACTATCAATTCTTGTTTGATAATAGAATTGTTTATGATAGAAGCGAACAAAGAAAATATAAAGAAAGTTTAAAGGATAAATAATATGAAATTATATTTTGAAAATTCGAGAGGTAAAAGAAGAATTATTGCAGAGCCAGAAACAGAAGAAAAAGCATGGAAAGAGATTCATAACTTCTGTGAAGAAAGAAAGTTTGAAATTCCTTATGTGAGAGAATGGCTAGACTCAGATGGTCTTAAATGGTACGATGTTGGGTCTCATACAGAATTTTTTATACTTGATGATAGAGATTAAAATGGTGATTTTAATGGATAAGAAAACAGATAGAGGATATTTATATATTAAAGCTGATAACCCTTATATAAGTGGCATTGTTGGCACAGATATTAAACTTACGATAAAGCAAAAGATAGAAATACTTTTTAGTAAAGGTATTAGCGTTGTATTAAAAGGCAAGTAAAATTACGATTTTAATATGAGGTAAATATATATGAAGACAAATATTTTTGTTCCCTCAAAGATTAATGTTGGTTTTCAGAATCGTCAAGATACATATACGGGAAAACTTGCATATGTCATTTACTTTGATGAAAAAGGCAAGTTGAGAAAGGAAACATCTTGGGAAAATTGGAGAGATGAAAACATTCCTAATGAAATCTACGATAACGAGCCGACTGAGGGTTTTGTTTTAAATAAAAAAGTTGGTGGTAATAATTACAGTTGGAATCCACGACAAACATACACAAGAGTTTATGACCCTAGAGGATTTGAATTTGAAATTACAATTCCAAATTTATTATGGATTCTTGAAAATTGCAATTGCATTAAAGGCAAAGGACTTGAGGGGCAGTTTGTTTATGGTTGGGATGGCAAAGAGCTTGTGCTAGTTCCAATAGATTCTCCTGATTACAAAGAAATTCAAGAAAAGAATAAAATCATTTATAATAATGAATTTATCAAAGCAAAAGACTTAATTCTTGGCGCTACTTATGAAACGCTCAAGGGAGAACAATATGTGTATCTTGGTAAACACGATGTTTGGGAATATAAAATAAATAGCTATTATACATACTATACTAAAGAAGAGGGGTGGTTATACCCCCTTGATGAATCTTGGATTGATGATTCCGTTTTCGGTGATAAGAACAAAAGAGTAAAGTCTGTAAATCTTGGCAAGCATTTTTGGTTTGTTAAATTAGGCGACAAGAATTCAGAATATAAATGGTATAGAGAAGATAAACTTGCATACTTTAAATCTATTACTCGTAAATTTTGTAAACTTGTAAGCGAAAATACAGACAAGTATCCTGAATATTTTGAAATGCTTGAGAGAGATTGTAATTATTCTCCTATCGATTATAGCAAGAATAAAATCTATAAAACCAGTTTTGAAGATTTTAAAAACTATCTTTCTGTATGGATGCTTATGGATAATTACTCTTTAAACTTGGTTCAGTTAAAAGATGGTAGATTAACCGACTTCATGATTCACACTGTATGGAATAACACATATTCAAAAAGAGATTATTATTATGTTGAAAAAATTCCGCTTGGTTATTCTTGGCTTGGCAAACCACAATATGATGAGAAAAAACACTATGTAACACTAGACAATCTTAAAGAGTTATATGATATTGTACAGCCTATGTATGGCGAACAATATTTAGAAAATGGGAAATTATATTCAAGGAGGGGCTATTATGGCACAGAAGAATGATGAAAGAATTATGCAGTTAAAGCAGCAGATTGAAAAGAAGCGCAATGAACTTACAGAGCATAACAGTAAATTTGTACCGATTACAAATTGTTTGTTAGTTTTAGATAAGGTTACATACAATCTTCATGTAGAATCTTCAGAGATGCTATTAATTAAGCTGAATATGATTGCTATGTCCGCAAAGGATTTAGACATTGATACTTCTAAACTTATAATCTCTGGGTATAGTTTGAATGATTGGATTACAGATGTAAAGAGTAATCTTGAAGTGCAGAGATATAAGAAGGAAAAGAGTGACTTGAACGCACTTGAGAAGAAGCTTACCGCTCTGTTGTCCGAAGATAAGCAGACTGAATTAGAAATTGATAGACTTGCTGCGTTTTTAGAGCAGTGCTGATTAGATGCAAGTAGGTGAAAATATGATTAAATTGTTTACGCATACTGATTTAGATGGAATCGGTTGTGCTGTTTTGGCAAAGTTTGCATTTGGCACAAACGAAGTTGATATTGAATATTGCAACTATGATGATATTGATTTAAAAGTAGAAGAATATTTTAATAGCGGTTCGGAATACGACTGTCATATTACAGACATTAGTATTAATGAAGAACTTGCTTATAAGATTTCTAAAAGTAATAAAGCATATTGTTTATTAGACCATCATGCAACCGCTTCAAATCTTAATAAATTTAACTGGTGTACTGTCAAAGTAGAGAATGAAGATGGCATTAAGACTTCTGGTACTGAGTTGTATTACAACTATTTAATTAATAATGGTTTCTTAAATGAAAGCGATGTTCTGGATAGATTCTCTAAGCTTGTCAGAAATTACGACACATGGAGATGGTCAACTCTTGGTGAAGAAGGTATCATTTGTAAACAAGTAAATGATTTATTCTATCTTTATGGCAGAGACAAGTTTATTGATTGGTGTTTGGCTGAAATTCATTTTGACACATTCCCAAAGCTGTACGAGTCCGATAAACTGGTTTTAGAAATTGAACAAAATAATATTGATAATTACATTAATAAGAAGAATGAGCAAATGCTTATTATGCCTCTTTGTGGTAAGACTTGCGGTGTTGTGTTTGCAGAAAAGTATTTTAGCGAACTTGGCAATAAGCTGTGTCAAATGCGTCCAGAAATTGATTTTGTTGCAATGATTAATATGAGTGGTACTGTATCTTATAGAACTGTCAAAGATGATATTGACCTTGGTAAAGATGTCGCAAAGTTATTTGGTGGTGGCGGTCATGCAAAGGCTGCTGGTTCAACTTTTGTCAATGGAGTACAGTTTGATGTAATTAACAAAATCTTTAATTTATAAAATTGCAGTTTTAAGAGGTAATTATAATGAGAGTTGAAGTTGGAGATAAGGTTTACATCCCAAATCACAAAAGACCATTCAGAGTAAGAGCGAGAGATGACAGATATATAATTTGCACTAAGCCATTTAATGCTCAACATACTGTTATATACTTCATTGTTGATTTGGTAGATAAGTGGAGAGCGCCAGACAATCTGATTTTTTGCCTTGGCTATGAAACAGACGAAGATTGTAAAGAAAGACTACGACAGTTACAAAGTGGTGAAATCGAATTGAGTTGGCGAAGAGGAATTCCATTAGATATTGATATCGAGTAAGAGGTGAGCAAATGGCAAGATTAAGCTATGAAGAATTAGAAAAGATTAAGGCAAAATATAATGTTCAACGGCTGTGGTCATGGAGCAGAATGAGTACTTATATGACTTCTAAGTTTGAATATCTTCTCAAGTATATCTTAAAATCAAAAGAAGATAGATGTGATAGTTGCTATACTACATTGGGAACCATCTGCCACGACACATTAGACAAGTTCTATGAGGGCGAAATTAAATATGAAGATATGATTGATGAGTATAACGATGGTTTTACTACCGCTATTACAATCGCAGACCTCAAGTTTAATCGTTCTGATGAAGAAAAGAATAAGAGTATTGGTGAAAAATACAATGAAAACTTGGTTCACTTTTTTCAGAACCACACAGTATATAAGCACAAGTTACTAGTAGAGAAGCCCATTGTTATTGATGTTGACGGAAGAGTGTTTATTGGTTATATTGACGCATTGTATAAGGACGATGAAGGTTGTTATCATATCATAGATTTTAAATCATCATCAATCTATACTGGTAAAACTCTTGAAGAGAACTCAGGTCAGTTAACTATCTATGCAATGGGATTGAATCAGGTGGGAATTCCTTTCAATAAAATTAAGGCAGAGTTTAACTTCTTAAAGTATTGCACTATTAAATATGAGCAAAAGAATGGTGCAATCAAGTATCGCAATGTTGAAAGATGTAAGATTGGCGAGAGCTTACAAAGTAATGCCAAGACATGGTTGAAGTATTTTGGCTATGAACCAGATGAGTATTTGATGAAGATGCTTGATACAAATGGAATTGATTGTTTGCCAGATGAAGTAAAAGAAAAGTATGAAATCGTCGATTGCCATGTTGAGGTTGACCTGAGTTATGAAGCTGTTCAGAAGTGGAATAACCTTATTACTGATACTCTGATAGACATTGAGTTAAGGGAAAAAGATTATGAAGAGACCAAGGCTGTTGAGTGCTTCTGGGATGATGAAGAGCATGTAAAAGCAGAAAGCTATTACTTTGCAAATCTGTGTGCTTATAGCGCTTCAAAGCATCTTCCTTACAAGGCGTATTTGGAGAAGTTTGAAGCGTCTAAAAACGATACATTTGGTGGATTGCTTGGTAACGTTACCACAAGTAGTAATGTTATAGATAATAAAGGTGAAGAACCAGATTTATCTTGGTTGGATTCAATCTAAGGAGGCAGCAACATGATTAGAATAGAAGGTCATTGGGAAGTAGTAGATGATTTGCAAGATGTCTCAAGAATAATTAGAGAACATTATAATCGTGAACTTGCTGATAGAACAGATGAATTAATCGAAAGTTTGGTTGACGCATTTAATGATAAAATTGAGGACTTAGAATTGCAAATTCAAGACTTAGAATGGGAAGTCGATGATTTATCTTATTCTTGGGAATATGATTAAACGAGGTAAATAATATGAATATAGTTGTAATTAATAAAAATAATAATAAAATGTATCAAGTATACGATATTACATATGACAAAGCTGGCTATCCACACTTTTTAATTTATAAAGATGGTGAATGGATTCGTATGAGCGCAAAGCACTTTAAACCATATGAATACGAAGTGTTTTTTGAAAACGATGATTCTTGGTTGGAAGAGTTTTGAAAGGTGAGAATTATGTATAATAAAAAATATTATCTTGAAAAGATTGAAGAATTTAACGGACACAACCCTATATATGATGATATAGAAGGCGTAGTTTGTTATCCTGCATATTTGAACATCGGTGAAAGAGGTTGGTTTTTATATATTGAAGATGGATGGTTTAAAGAATATGCACATAGAATCCATACTTCTGTGATTAAAGATGTGGTATATACTGACAATCAAGTTTTAGTTGAAACTCAAAATACCAAGTTCACATTTACACTGATTGAATAATTTAAAGCTGAATTTTAAGAGGTAAGGTTATGAAAAGTACTGATATAGCAAAGAGATGGGCTGTTTATAGGAATACAGAAAATAATATGAGATGCTATATTTATATTCCTGAGAAAGAATACTATGATTCTGAAGAGCGTTTTTTAGAAGACATGTTCGAAGATGATGTAGATTTATTCGTTGAAGTTCCGTTTGATGACTGGACATCTAGTGATTTTTCTGAGATTTTTGGAAATGACCTTGAAGATGCAAACGAACATAGATGGACTTGGATGCCTAATGCATTATTGGCAGAGTTAAAGGGTAGCGGCGTTCAAGAAAAGGAATGCTTCGATGTGCTCATGGGCATGTATATGTCTTGGATGACATATTAAAAGTTTAATTTTATGAGGTGATAATGTGAGAGAAGTAAAAAATATGAAGGTTGAAATTATGGACGAAGACCATATATTCGTTGACAACAAACAGTTTGTTTCCTTAAAAAGACTTGGCAATGCAATAAGAGAAATTTCAGAAGATATGAATATTGTTGTTGATAAAAACAAAGAACTTGCAGAAGAAAACGAAGCATTAAAGATATTGTTAAAGAATCAGTTAAACAACAATTAAAAGATTAGTTTTAAGAGGTAAATATGAAGATTCGTTATAATAGTAAAACAAATGTTTATTGCGTTGATTTAGAATACCCAGAAATAGAAACTTATATAAAGGCAGATAATATTGCAGAAGTAAGAGAAACATTTATTAATCGTATGGCATGGTTATTTGATGCAACTCTTCGTGAGTATTTAAAAGATTCATTTTAAGAGGTAAGAGGTAAGAATTATGGAAATAAAGACATTAGGTGATTTTAGAAAATTAACTAAAGACTTAGATGACGATTTTAAACTTGATATCCGTATTATGAAAAAAGTACCAGAAGAAGAATTGGTTAAAAGAAGTTATCCCTATCCATGGGATATGTATGACGGCAGAATGGAGTTTCATGATATAGGATGGTCAGATAAGGATTTTTGTATAGGCATATACGAGAATGAGCAAGGTGACAATATAGAATACAAAAAATGTGAACATGAATGGGCATTTGCTGGTGCATCTTATACTGATTTTGATACAGTTCATCATTATGAGTGTCTTAAATGTGGCATGGAAAAATCCACATCATTGAGCATTTAAAATATCGTTTTTATTTTAAGAGGTGAAAAATATGAAGCTTAAATGGAATGTGTTTTATCACGACTTTAATAAGAATAAAATCACAACCTTTAACATCTTTAATCACTGGAAGTTCAATGAAGATGTCCAAAAGTCCTTGAAGAAATTCAAGGACAAGGACGAATTCGCAGAACATCTAAGAAGAGATTTGATGTATTACTTCTGGTCTAAGTATGAATATGAAGTGGTAATCACTTCTTTTCCGCCTTATATTACAATGGACGAGCTAGACAGTTTAAATAAGGAAAGAGCAGAGCATAAAGAAAAATACGGAAGAGACTACGTTCGTATTGATGTGAATCCAGACACAGGAGCCAAGATTGATATCTATGAACAAGTTATGAATAACTGGGATATTTTCTTAGACTATGTTTGGAATAGTAAAGAGCGTAGAAAGATGAGATACGCAACAGAAACCATTGGTTATGCAGACCAAAGTGCATTAGCATCTGCTACATAAAACTAACATTTTAAAGGAGTGAACAATATGATTGTTATTGGATATCAAGGAATCGGCAAGTCATCACTTGCTGGCAGAAACAATAGATTTATTGACCTTGAAAGTGGCAACTTTTGGGTTGATGGTAAAAGAGCAGATGATTGGTATAAGCCTTACTGTCAGATTGCAGAACATTTATCTCAACAGGGTTATATCGTATTTACTTCAAGTCATGAAGTAGTCAGAAAGCAACTAGAGAATTCAAGTGAGATAGTTGCTATTGTTTATCCATCTATTGAATTAAAGGATGAGTGGATTGATAAGCTTGAAAGAAGATATGCAGATTCTGGATTAGAAAAAGATTATAAGGCATTGATGAATGCTAAAGATAGATATGAAGAAAATATTAAAGAATTAAGCGATTATAGTCATAGATACCAAACATATAGATTGGCTCTTACTAAAATGGATTATGACTTAGAAGCTGCTCTAATTCATTTGAAAAACGAAATAGAGAAGTTTTGGTAAGGACTTAAAACAGGGATTTTAAAGAGGTGGGAATATGCTGCTAGAATTTAAGCTAAGATATATTGGGCAAGATGGTTCAATGGGATTAAAACACGGTAAAATTTATAAAGTAAAGATTGTATCCGATGATAGATATATCTGGGTAAAATGGGGATATGGCTGGAATATGTGTTGCCCATATACTTCTCTTCAAAGCTTAGTGGCTAATTGGGCATAATTGTATTAAGGAGAAATATATGAATAATAGTGAAATAACTCTTTGTGAAGCAATCGAAAGAATTGAAGAAACCTTTGCTCCCGCTAAAATAACTTTCAATGGCATAGTTTTATACAATGATTATGATAGTGACGTAGAAATAGAAGCTGGGGTTTATGGAGAAACTAAATTCCCATCTAAAGTAATTCCCGATAGGCTCTGGCAGTTTGATAAATACATTGTAACATCTATAAATATTAAAATTGTAGAATTCCATCATAGCATTATTACAATGCAGGGCAAGTACAAAGAAGAAACTTAGAGGTAAGAATTATGTATATTTATGAAGGTCATTTAGGTAGCTTATACACATCATACCATGAACTAAGTTATGAAGAAACACATTGCGACGCATGTGGCGATTCTGACTGGCTAATTGGAGAAGCTGCTACCAGAGAAGAAGCATGGAAACTGTTAGAAGATGATACAGATATCGATGGTTCTGGCGGTTGGGATTATAATTATGTTCAAGAATTCCTTGATGAAAATTGGGGCGAAGAAGATTATAGCAACCATGATTTCGACCCATACGAAGATGAAACGCAGAAGTTTATTTGGGGAGTAAAATCTTGGGATTGCTTGACAGATTCAGATGTTTGTCTGCATACAATGAATGATATTGATTTAATTTATCTTAAAAAAGAGGACAAATATTCCTTTGGTTTGGAAACAATTTATTATTTTGAAGAAGAAGAACACAAACTTAAATACTTAAGAGAATGCTTAGACGCTTTTACGAAGTTCATGGTAGAGAACGGCTATAATACAGATGTCAAACCGCACTGGTGGGATGTATTTGGCAATGGCATGAACACGCATTTTGATAGCATTGAAGAATGTTATGGAATGTTCAAGATGCTAGTGAATGAGTATTGTAAGAGGTAAATATATATGGACGAAAAGAAATATGTAACATTAGAAATGTTTGAAAAGTATCACAAGAATCTTATGAACTACATTGGTATGCACGATGATTTGATGTTGAACGGCGTAACAATTTGTCCTAAATGTGGAGAGCTTATTACGAGCGACAAGTGTGATAATTGTACGAAAGAAAATGAGGTAGAAGTATGACTAAGATTAAATGTCCTAAGTGTGGAAGCACGAGTTTTGATTGTTATGACTCAGATTTTAATATGCGAGAAGGAATTCATTGGGATTTCTGTTACTGTGAAGACTGTGATGTCCAATTCACTGTTAAATATGTGGCGGTTGATATTGAGTCAGAAGATGTAGATTAAAACAAAGATTTTAAGTGGTGAAAGTATGAATATAAAAGATTATGAATTTAATGTAGGCGATGAAGTAATCACTACAGAAGGTGTAAAAGGAAAGATTACAAGTATTTGTACTTGCGATAGATGTGAAGAGCGTGGATTTTATGAGCCGTTTTGGACTAGCGAAGATGACGATTGGGAACATTGTATAGATAAATTCACTGCGGAGATTGGTTTTAATGGATTTTATAAGATTGGCAAATATAAATTTAATGATTTTGATAAGGCAGAAGTATTACAGTGCATGGCTTCTTGTCAGAGAGATTTGCAAAGATATAAGAAACAATTAAAGACCATTGAAGAAATAGAAAGCAGAGAATAAAATAAAGGTTTTAAGAGGTAATTAATTATGATTGACAAAAAAGATTGTCGAAATTGTGAGCATGGAGAAACTTGTGCCAGCAATTACTGTGATGCAGTTTGGGGAACGAGCATATAATATTAGAGACGGAAAAGATTGTTGGACGCAAAAAACTAAAGAAAGACTGTTGGATGCTGGATATAAAGGTATTAAGTATTTAACTGATTATAGTTATGACGATGCCTTAATTGGCGTTAGTCATGATGGTAGAGCTATTTATGACTACGAAAAAATGATTGATTGGTTAATGAATGAAGAGGGTTGGACTGACGAAGAAGCGGTAGAGTGGATTGAGTATAACACAATGAGGGCATTACCTTATATGGGAGAACGTGAACCAATAATTATGTATCCATTAGAATATAGTATTTTTGAATAATATCTTGACAAAGTTATAAAATTGCAGTATAATATATGCGTAAATTTTATGATTTAATTATTATAACCATTAAGGTTATATAGAAAGGTGTAAGTAGATGATTGTCTCGAATAAGAATTATATAGTGTATCATTTACACAGCGACCTATCGAATGGTGTTACAAATATCGATAGCGTTACAAAATATAAAGAGTATGTAGAATATGCTAAATCTCTTAGCATGACTGCTTTAGGGTTTGCAGAACATGGCAATATTTTTGAGTGGGTTCATAAAAAGGAAGCTATTGAAGCTGCCGAAATGAAATATATTCATGCTGCCGAAGTTTATTTAACAACTGATAAGAGCATAGAAGATAAGCATAGGGATAATTATCACTGTGTTTTAATTGCTAAAAATTACGACGGTGTTAAAGAACTGAATAAGCTAATTTCCACTTCTTTTAATAGAGATGATTATCATTACTATTATGCTCCTAGAATTAGCTTTGATGAGCTATATGCTACATCAGATAACATTATTATAACAACCGCCTGTCTTGGTGGTGTGTTAAATAAGGCTGATAATGATATTAAAACGGAGTTTTTGAGATTTTTAATTAAGAACAAGCACAGATGTTATCTCGAAATACAACATCATAACTGTGCAGACCAAGCTACATATAACAAAGTCCTTTATGCAATCCATCAAAAAACTGGCATTCCACTCATTGCAGGAACTGATACTCACTGCTTAAACGATACGCATATTGAAGGCAGAAGCATCTTGCAGAAGGCTAAGAATGTATTTTTCTCAGATGAAGAGTCTTGGGATTTAACGTTTAAAACTTATGATGAATTGGTCACAGCATATAGAAAGCAAAATGCTTTGCCAGAAGAAGTCTATTTGGCTGCAATTGAAAATACAAATATAATGGCAGATTCTATTGAACCTTTTAAATTAGATTATTCAAAAAAATATCCAAAGTTGTATAATGATTCTGAAAAGGCATTAAAAGAAAAAATTGTCGAAGGTATTAAGAATAGAGGAATTAATAAATACGACAATTTCAATGAGTATAAAAAGAAGATTCAATATGAATTAGAAACGTATAAGTATAATGGTGCAATCGACTTTCTGTTACTAGAAGAAGACTATAAATCCGCTCTAAAAAAACAGGGCGTAAGCTATGGTTATTCCAGAGGTTCAGTTAGCGGAAGCATTATTGCGTATTTGCTTGGCATTACAGAAGTAGACTCTATCAAGTACAATCTGAACTTTGAACGCTTCATGAATAAAGAGCGTGTATCTCTTGCTGATGTGGACACTGACTGGTCTAAAAAAGATAGATATAAAGTAAGAGAATACTTGTTTAATAAAGACGGTCTATATTGCTGTGATATTATCACTTTTAACACCATTGCTATGAAGGGTGCCATCAAAGATGTTGGCAGAGCATTAGGAATGAGTGTTGATGAAACACAAACAATTAGTGATGCAGTTTATTTAGATGAAAACAAAAAGGATTGCATTGATGATTTTTATATTAAGAAATATCCAGAACTATTTAAGTATGTGGATATTGTAAAAGGCACAATTGTTTCCATTGGCAATCATCCAGCGGGTCTTGTTGTATCGCCGTTCCCAATAGATGAATGGTTTGGTTTGTGTACTACAAAGACAAATGAAAATATGATTTCCCAAATTAACATGAAAGAACTAGACGGCTTGCAATTCGTTAAGCTTGATGTTCTTGGTCTTGATTGTGTAGGCTTGATTAATGAAACTTGTGATTTGGCGGGTATTCCAAGAATTACGCCAGATAATATTTCGTTTGATGACAAAAAGGTTTGGGATGAAATTAGAGACGACTGTACAATGATATTTCAGTTTGAATCTTCATATGCTGGTGATTATATCAAACAGTTGTTCAGTGATGAAACAATTGCAAAAATTAAGGAACAGAATGAAAACTTCTCTTACATAGATTTGATGTCAATGGCAAACGGAGCTATCAGACCTGCTGGCGCAAGTTATCGTGATGAGTTATCTACTGGTAAATATCATGATAATGGACACGAAGCATTGAATAAGTTCCTTGCCCCAACACTAGGATACCTAGTTTATCAAGAACAGATTATTGAATTCTTACATAGCTTTTGTGGATACACAATGGGCGAAGCAGATATTGTTCGAAGAGGCTTTGCGAAGAAAACAGGTACTGATAAATTTATACCTAAAATTAAAGATGGTTTTATTAAGACTATGAAAGAGAAGTACAACGTTGACAAGGAAGAATCAAATCGATTGATTGAAAGCTTTATCCAAGTCATCATTGACGCAAGTTCTTATCTGTTCTCTCTGAATCACGCTACTCCATATAGTTTTCTTGGTTATGTTGTTGGTTGGCTAAGATGCTATTACAAATTAGAAACTGTAACTACGGCTTTGAATATTTATGAGGGTGATTCAGATAAGTGTTTGGAGATATTGCAGTATGCAAAGAAACACAACATCGAAATTAAACCTATTCGCTTTGGTAAGTCTGGTAGCTCTTATACGATAGACAAAGAAAATAATGCTATCTATAAAGGAATTAGTAGCATAAAGTATTGCAATGTTCAAATAGCAAACGAGTTATTAGAACTGTCTAAAAACAAGTACGAAACATTTACGGACTTATTAAAAGATATTAAAGAAAAAACTACTCTGAATTCAAGACAGCTAAACATTTTAACTGGTTTGAATTTCTTTAGTGAGTTTGGCAATAATAAATATCTTTTAAATGTAATTGAAGTTTATGATAAGTTTGCAAGTGCTAAAATAATGGCAAAAAAGAAAATGGAAGAGCTTGGCGTTACAGAATTTCTTATGACAAAATACGCTGGAAAAGAAACGAAGTCGCAGTATAGAGACTTAGATAATCAAGGTCTAATCAAAGAATTATGTAGCAGACTGCCAAATGAGTCTATGGGCGTTGTTGAGCAAGTTAAATTTGAGATGGAGTTCCTTGAATATACAACATATGTAAATCCTGATTTTGCCGATTATTATTATATAGTACTTAACTTTAAGACCTTTTCAGACCCCACGAAGCCACACTTCACTCTGAGAAATATTAAGACTGGAGAAGAAGTTAAAACCAGAATAAGACAAGGTAAATTGTATCGTGAAAATCCATTTGGAGAATTTGCCATTTTGGATATTAAAGGCTTTACCTATGTGCATAAGAAGAAAAATGTTGGAGGAGAATGGGTTGAGACTGAGGAATTGGAACCGTTGGTAACTGAATTTGAGGTAATTAAGAAATGAATGAACAGAAACAATATAAATTTAAAGGAGTAGTCGTTAGGTGTACTTATAATACGCCAGATTACAAGATATATGCTGTAGATGTGAGCAAAAGAGACTACCCAGATATTAAGCATAATAAATATAATAATGTTAGCATCTTAGGAGAACTTGCAGAACTCACATTAGGTGTTGAGTACGAAATAACAGCAGAAGAGCAGACTAATAAGTATGGCACTAGTTATAAGGTTGTCAACATACGTCGTGATATGCCAACAACTGTAGAGGGTACACATCTTTTTCTCTCTGAAATTCTGACCGACAACCAAGCAAGGGTCTTGGTAGAAAATTACCCAAATATTATTCAAAAAGTTAAAGACAATGATTTAGCCGATATCGACCTCTCCAAACTTAAGGGTATTGGTGTTAAAACTTTTGAAAAAATCAAAGATAAAATTATAACCAATTTTGCTCTTATGGAATTGGTTATCGAATTTAAGAATGTTTTATCTATGAATATTATTAAAAAGGTCTATGACGAATACTCTTCTATCGACAAGTTAAAAGAGAAATTAAAAACTAATCCCTACACAACTCTTACTAGAATATCTAGAATTAGTTTCAAAACGGCAGATAGTATTATCTTGCAATTACAAAAAGAAAACATTATTGATTTTGGTTATGATGTTAAAACTTCTCCAGATAGATGTTTATCTTGTATGTTATATCTGTTAGAAGAGAATGAGAACGAAGGTCATACCAAGATGAATCTAGCCGACCTCAGACAACAGTGTTTAAAGATTGTTCCAGCTTGTGCCGAACACTTTGTTGACGTTATCAAAGATGATAACATTTATTATAATAAAGATAATATGGAAGTATCTCTTTACACAACTTATGAGACCGAAAAGTATATTGCAGATACTATTCTTTTTAATTTGCAAAGTGCAAATAATGTATGGGAATTTGATACTCAAAAGTACAGAAAAGTAGGAGAGTTTGAGTTATCTGATGAACAAATGCAAATTCTTGATGTGATATGCAAAAATAATATCGCTATTCTAAATGGCTTTGCAGGAGCTGGCAAAACTGCTTCTACACAAGGCATTATCAATATGTTGAAAGATAATAATAAATCATTCTTATTGATGTCGCCTACTGGAAGAGCTGCAAAGGTCTTGCATGAAAATACAAATGAACCTGCATCTACAATTCATAGAGGTCTTGCTTATACTCCGCCTAATAAATGGGGATATAATGAATATAATAAATTGCATTGCGATGTTATTATTATTGACGAGTTCTCCATGGTTGATATTTGGTTGTTTAAGAAGCTGCTTGATGCAATTGATTTCAGGTATACAAAGTTACTTATTATTGGCGATAATGCTCAGTTGCCCTCCGTTTCTTGTGGTAATTTGCTTCATGATTTTATGGAAGCAAATATTATCCCTACTGTTACATTAAACAAGATATTCAGATATTCAAGCGGTGGTTTGATGCGTGTTGCCACTGATACACGTTGTTGTAAATCATACTTGGTTGACGATATGAAGAATAAGGCAACTATGTTTGGAGACAATCAAGACTATATGTTTATTGATTTAGCATCCGAATTAATTCCTAAGAATGTAGTAGCATTATATAAGAAGTTGTTAGACAATGGTAGTAGTATTGAAGATATCCAAGTGTTAACGGCAAAGAATGTTGGTGATTGTGGTTCTGTTGAATTGAACAATATGATTCAGAGAGTTGCTAACCCCAATTATGGTAGCGAAGTTAATATGAAAGTTGGAGATACAACCTATTATGAAGGCGATTTAATTCTTCAGTGTGTCAACAACTATAAAGCCGAAATAATAGGCGATAAAAAAGATGATGTGTTTGGACTTGAAGACGAACTAGAAACAGCGTTTGTAGCTAACGGTGAGACCGCTATCATTGAAGAGATTTATAACACTTATATAATCGCTAATTTCAATGGCATTCGTGTCAAGTATTATAGAAGCGATATGAATATGGTCAAACTAGGTTATGCTATCTCAATTCATAAGAGCCAAGGTGGTGGCTTTAAAACAGTAATTTTATGCACTCCGCAAAGTCACATCTTCATGCTAAATTCAAATCTTTTATATGTCGGGCTTACACGAATGAAAGAAAAATTATATCATTTAGGAAGCTTGCAGAGCGTGAATCAAGCAGTTAAAAAGAAAGCGAACTTGACTAGACATACGTTTATGCAAAACTTATTAAAACCTATTGACAAACAAGTTTAAACACTGTATAATATATGCGGAGCAGTTTAGGATGTTTAGAATTAAATATTTTTAGTCTCCTAAACTGATAAAGTTATAAGAAAAGGGTGAATAAAAATGGGTAAAAATAAGCCTAAAAAGAAGTCTAGGAAGTGTAGTATCAAATGTGGTACTTGCGAATTCTATGACGCTCCATTCGACTATTGTACACAAAAAGAAATTGAAGAATGCAGTAAGCAAGCGCACACTGATTTCTCATCTTGCGAAGACTATCTTATTCGTGAAGACTTAGTAATGTTTTAAGGAGAGACATATGAACGCTATTGAATTAGATATGATGAAAGGTATGGTCTCAATTCTTAATGAAGCGTCTGAAGTGTATTACAATACTGGCAATCCAATTATGTCTGATGAACAATTTGATGCCAGATTAGAAGACCTTAGACAGTTCGAAAAGGAAATGGGATTTATCTTGAGTAATTCTCCTACTCAAAATGTAGGAGCAAAAGTGTTGACCGAATTAAAAGAAGTTACGCACTCACATCCAATGTTAAGCTTAGAAAAATGTCATTCCGTCGAAGAACTTATTAAATTTGCCAATAACAAAGAGCTTGTTGCAAGTATTAAACTTGACGGCTTAACTTGTTCGTTAACTTATGAAAATGGTATTCTTGTAAGTGCTGAAACCAGAGGTAATGGTTATGTTGGTTCCGACATTACTGAGCATATCAAGCAGTTCTTAAATGTTCCTTTAAAGATTAACAAAGAAGGAACATATATTATTGATGGAGAGGCAATTATTACAGACGAAGATTTTGCTAAAATCAATAAAAATGGTGAATACAAGAATAGTCGTAATCTGGCTTCTGGTACTCTTGCAGTTCTTGATACTTCTTTAGTGACAAGAAGACGACTGCGATTTTATGGTTGGGATGTAATCGAGGGCGGCAGCAATAACCTTCAAGACAATTTAACAAAAGCAAGGAGTCTTGGTTTTGATATTGTTCCTCATTGGTCTGTCATTAATTTAGACCCCAAGAAGCTTCAAAATACACTTGATTACATTTTTGACTTTGCTGAAGAAGAAGGTCTTCCTTGTGATGGTATTGTATTCAAGTTTAATGATATTGAATATGGTAGGTCTCTTGGTGCTACAAGTCATCATTTCAGAAATGGTATTGCTTATAAAGCAAAAGATGATGTATATGAGACCAAACTGTTAGACATCGATTGGACTGTTGGTAAAAGTGGGCAGATTACGCCTACTGCCGTGTTTAAGCCAGTGGAGATTAACGGAACTACTGTTGAAAGAGCGTCAGTTCATAACATTTCTATTTTATCTCAATTAGATTTGCATACTGGCGACACAATTGAAGTTTTTAAGGCAAATATGATTATACCACAGGTGAAGAGAAATGTTTCTTCCGATAAAAGAAAGGCACTAGGCATTGAGTCTGATTATGGATTTATCCCTTCGCATTGTCCTGTTTGCAATGGTAAAACTAAACTTGTAAACGAAAATAACTCCACGATTCTTGTCTGCACTAGCGATAGCTGTGTTGGTAAGTTGCTCGGAAAGTTGACCCATTTTGTTTCTAAAAACGCAATGAATATTAAAGGTCTTTCAGAGTCTACATTAGAAAAGTTTATTGAGCGTGGTTGGCTTACTGATTTTATCGATATTTATTATTTGGATGTAAATGAAGAAGAAATGGCTAAACTTGATGGCTTTGGTGAGAAGTCTGTAAGAAAATTGCTAGATGCAATTGAAAAGAGTAAAAATACTACACTCGATAGATTTATTTACAGCCTTTCAATTCCCCTCATTGGCAGAAGTACAAGTAAAGACATTGCTAAAGCTTGTAACGGAGACATTAATCAATTTAGAATGATTATGGACTTAGAAGCAGAATATGCATTTAAGGGATTAAGTGGGTTCGGCAAAGAAATGAGCAAATCCCTTAATTCTTGGTGGTATGATAATAAAAAGATGTTCTACAAATTATCTGAATGTCTTACTTTTGAAAAACAAGAAGTTAAAATTAATTCTAATAATTTATCTGGACTTACATTTTGTATCACAGGAAGTCTAAATTATTTTGCAAATAGAGATGAAGCAAAAGAGAAGATTGAAGCTGCTGGTGGCAAAGTTAGCGGAAGTGTAAGTACAAAGACTTCTTACTTAGTGAATAACGATATTGCTTCTACAAGTGGTAAAAATAAGAAAGCAAAAGAGTTAAACATCCCGATTATTACCGAAGAAGAACTGATTAAGATGTTAAACTAATAAATATATAAGAAAGGATATAACTATGGCTGATACAGTTGTAAAAAGAGATGGTCATGTTGTACCATTTGACAAAGAAAAAATTAGTACAGCAATTCTCAAGGCAATGAAGTATGGTAGTGGCATTGAAAAAGAGAAGATTGCAAACGATATTGCTAATGAAATTGAAGAAGAATTAAAAGATACTGACAATGTGACAATTTCTGATATTGAAGCGAGGGTATATAACAAGCTTATTTCAAAAAAGCAAAGACTCACTGCTAAGGCATATGAGGATTATAGAGCGGTAAGAGAATATCAGAGACAGCATAATACCATTGATAATAAGGTTTTAGGAATAATTGATGGAACAAATGAAGCGTCTTTGTCTGAAAACTCCAATAAGAATGAATCTTTGATTTCTACCAGCAGAGACTTAGTTGCCGAAGAAGTTTCTAAAGATATTTCTCTTAGAATGATGTTGCCAGCGCATATTGCTCAAGCGCATAAAGACGGCATCATACATATTCATGACCTTGGACATTATTTAAACCATAGTTTTAATTGTTGCCTTGTCAATTTAGAGGATATGTTACAAAATGGTACAGTTATTAACGGCAAGGGAATTGATAAGCCACATAGCTTTAGAACAGCTTGTACTATTGCAACACAGATTATTGCACAAGTTGCTTCTGGTCAGTTTGGTGGTCAAACCATTACCCTTTCACATCTTGCGCCTTTTGTAAGAATCAGTGAGGAAAACATCAGAAAAGAAATTTTGAATGAATATGTAATGTTTACTGGACACGAACCAAGAGATGATGAAGATTATGATGAATACATGTCTATTGTCGAACAGCGTCTTAAAAAAGAAGTTCGTGATGGTGTCCAGACATTTCAGTATCAAATTAATACGCTTCAAACCAGCAATGGTCAGAGTCCTTTCTTGTCCGTATTCATGTATATTGCAGAAAATCCAGAATACGAAAAAGAGACCGCAATGATTATTGAAGAGTTCATTAGACAGCGTATTCAAGGCATGAAGAATGAAGTGGGTGTTTGGATTACCCCTGCGTTCCCAAAACTTCTTTATGTTCTTGATGAAAATAATATTAGTGAAGACAGTGAATATTGGTATATTACAAAACTTGCAGCAGAATGTGTATCCAAGAGAATGATGCCTGACTTTATTTCTGCAAAGCATATGCGTCAGAATTATGAGGACAACGTATTTGGCTGCATGGGCTGTAGAGCTTGGCTTTCCCCTTATAAGGGCAGCATTAATAATGAAGAAGGCAAATATAAGTGGTATGGCAGATTCAATATGGGGCTTACCTCTATCAATCTTGCTGATTGTGGTATGTCTGCTCAAGGAAGCGTCGAAGATTTTTGGAAGATATTTGATGAAAGACTTGAACTTTGTTATGAAAGCTTGATGCTCAGATATGAAAAGTTAAAGAATGTTACATCAGATGCGTCTCCTATTCATTGGCAACATGGTGCTATTGCAAGATTGCCTAAGCATGCTCCCATTTATCCTCTGCTTCAAGATGGGTATTCCACTATTACTCTTGGTTATATTGGTGTGTATGAATGCGTGAAATCTTTGTTGGGTGTATCTCACACAGAACCAGAGGGAGAAAAGTTGGCGCTTGAAATCGTTAGCTATATGAAAAAGAAGGTAACGGATTGGAAGAAACGTACTGGGCTTGGCTTTGCTCTTTATGGCACTCCAAGTGAATCTCTGACTGAAAAGTTTGCTCAAGCAACAGTGAGACGATGGGGTACGGTTGATGGCGAATCTGATAGAAACTTCCTCACAAATAGTTATCATGTATTTGTTGAAGAAAAAATTAATGCATTTGATAAGTTGAAATTTGAATCTCAGTTTCATCCTATTAGCAGTGGAGGATGCATTTCTTACATTGAAGCTGTTAATTTAACGAATAATATTCCTGCCGTGTTGTCCGTTATTCAATATATTTATGATAATATTCAGTATGCAGAAATCAATACAAAATCAGATTATTGCCATGTATGTGGCTTTGATGGAGAGATTTTAATTGATAACAATCTTGATTGGTATTGTCCTAATTGCGGAAATAGAGACAAGAGTAAAATGAATGTTGTTAGAAGAACTTGCGGATACTTAGGCGAGAACTTCTGGAATAAGGGGCGCACAGAAGAAATTAAGAATCGCTATGTCCATTTGGGAGCTGGTGATTAAATGAATTATCATAAAATAGAAAAATCATCTATTGCCAATGGAACTGGCATAAGAGTTGTACTTTGGTGTTCTGGTTGCTCTTTGCGTTGCAAGGGGTGCCAGAACCCCGAAACATGGGATATAAATTCTGGAAAGTTATTTGACGAAAAGGCAAAAGAAGAATTATTTGAGGCATTAGATAAACCCTATATTCAAGGAATTACATTCTCTGGCGGACATCCTCTTGAAAATGAAAATGTAGAGACTGTATATTTGTTGATTAAAGAGATTAAAGAGAAGTTCCCAAATAAAGACATATGGCTATATACAGGGTATACATTAAATCAGATTTTCCCAACAGTAATAACAAGTGATTTAGATTTAAAAAGATTCTATAGGCAAAACATTGTAGAAATGTGTGATGTAGTAGTTGATGGTGCATATGTTGAAAAACTTAGAGACATAACTCTCAAGTGGAGAGGTAGCAGTAACCAACGAGTTATTGACGTTAAAAATACATTAAAAGAAAACAAAGTAGTTTTATATAATAATTAAAATTATATATGAAAGGTGAAAATATAATGAATAGAGAAGGAATCGCAAGATTCGAAAAGGTATCTTTCAATCAATGGAAGAATGATGTATTAACTAGCGATTTAAATTTAAAGGATGTATATTCTCGTTTCCCAGAAAGCGAATTAAAGAAAGTGTACGATGCAATCAAGCTCCCTAAAAGAGCTACTACTGGCTCTGCTGGCTATGATTTCTATTTACCCCTTCCGATACTGGACATCCCAATAAATTCCTGTGTTACAATCCCAACTGGAATTAGATGCAAGATGGAAGATGGATGGGTGCTCAAGATTTATCCTAGAAGCGGTCATGGTTTTAAGTGCGGAGTTCATCTTGCAAACAGCGTAGGTATTATTGATGCTGACTATTATGGTGCCAACAATGAAGGGCATATTCAAGTTAAACTTGTGAATGATAGTCTGCTTAAAAAGCATATTGAACTTGTGCAAGGAGATGCATTCTGTCAGGGTGTTTTCGTTCCATTTGGTACAACTGTAGATGATGAATCTACTGCGAAGCGCAATGGTGGCTTTGGAAGTACTAGCAATAAGTAATTTTTAAAATTTAAGCCACAATATATAGTGGTTCTTACTAAATACAATACACTATATATTGTGGCATTTTACATTTAAAATTCTAATTTTATGGAGAGGTGTTAATATGACATTAAAAGAAGCTAGAAAGTCGGGCATTAAGTACTGCGAAGAAAACAATTGTAGCTATACATATATTTCAGCAAATAATGTTGGTGGCTTTTATTTGTCAACCAGAGAAGACAATCACACTGTATTTCTTGTAAACAAAAATGGTAGTTTGGATTCTTATCTTGGCACAAAGTACGCTGCTGATTTCCATAAAGAATATAAGAGAAAAGAAAATAGCAGAAGAAATAATGACAAGAAGGTAATTGCAGAAATGTGTAATTACGATTATGAAGTAGATACTGATTGAGGTAATAAAATGAATTTTTATATTTCAGACCTTCACTTTGGTCATAAAAATATCTTAACTTTTGATAACAGACCATTTAAGAATATCGAAGAGCATGACAATGCCATAATCGATAATTGGAATGAAGTTGTTGGTATTGATGATGATGTTTGGATTCTTGGAGATATTAGCTGGCATAATGCAACTAAAACCATTGAAATTTTCAAACAGTTAAATGGCAACAAACATCTTTGTATAGGCAATCACGATAAGAAACTCTTAAAAAATAAAGATGTGAGAGACTTGTTTGTAGAGATTGTAGACTACAAAGAAATTCAAATTTCTAAAGATTGCGGAATTGTTCTATCGCACTACCCCATACCTTGTTATAATAACCATTATTATGGTTGGTATCATCTCTATGGACATGTTCATAACAGTTTTGAGTGGAATATGATGGAACGTATTAAATACGAAATGAGTGCGCTTTATGATATGGAATGTCATATGTATAATGTAGGTTGCATGATGTCTTATATAATGTATGTTCCAAAAACACTTGAAGAGATTATTGCTGCTAACGAAAATAATTAAAAAATATTCAAAATATTTTGAAAAAGGCATTGACATCCGATTTGAGATTTGGTATAATACATAATGTCAAGAGACGAAGAGAATGATTAAATACAAAATAAAAAATATTTAAAAAATTCAAAAAAGTACTTGACATTGATTACGAGATTTGATATAATATCTACAGTCAAAAGATGAAGAAGACAAATAAAACACTTCAAAAAAATAAAAAATATTTTAAAAAAAGTGTTGACAACGGATTCTGAATGTGATATAATATCGACAGTTAAGAAAGGTAATTAATTGTAATGTATAACTGATAAAGTTATACTGATAGTGAAATTCAACCTTGTCTTTTGGGCAAGCCGTAATAGGCGGTATTAAATATGCTCCCATAGCTCAGTTGGTAGAGCACTTGCCTTTTAAGCAAGGAGTCGAGAGTTCGAATCTCTCTGGGCGCACCATATGGAGAGTGTAGTGTAACGGTAACACACATCGTTTGGGGCGATGAATAGCGGTTCAAATCCGACACTTTCCACCATGAAAGCTCGATAGTAGACGGTGGGATTCCACTGGAATTAGGTTGTGAGTACTGAGATGTCCTAATGAAACAAACCTCACAAACTACTATTTATAAGATACATAAGATGTTTTAATATGAGAGGTGTTTGAATATGAAACAATGTCAAGTATGCGGACAACTCAAAGATGAAACCGAGTTTTTTGTCAAACATAAAAATAAGGATGGTTCTGTAAACTTACAGCCTTTATGTAAATCTTGTCACTGTAAACGAGAAATGGAGCGTTATTACAAAAAACAAGCATTTATTGATAGCAAGAAAACTCCATGTGCTAAATGTGGCGAAGAAAGAATTAGATGTTTATCGTTTCATCATGTAAATCCTGTTCAAAAAGAATTTACAATTGGTACTCTTAGAAAAAGCAGTCTTGATAAAATTGAGCAAGAGATAAATAAATGTGTTTGTCTTTGTTTAAATTGCCATCATGAATTTCATTATTTGAATGATACACAAGGAATCACATTGGAAGAGTACTTAAAATGATACATTGGGGATTATTGTAATGGTAGCAAAACAGACTTTGACTCTGTAGGTAGGGGTTCGAATCCCTTATCCCCAGCCAAATGTTGGATAGCGACCAACTGATGTGAGAGATTATCGGCTTACCTCACAGAGAATGACAATGCTTTGCTGAAAACTATCGTAGGTGAAAATCTGTATCTAAGAAACTGATATAAGAAAGACCGACTCACTGATACGAGTGCGATGTGACAATCTAAGCAAGAAGCCGACCATATGGCGCATTGGTCAAGTGGTTAAGACATTGCCCTTTCACGGCAAAAACACGGGTTCAATTCCCGTATGCGCTACCATTATTAAAATCAAACAATAATAGGAAAGGAAATACATATGAAGGAATCAACCATCAATAAAATTAGATGTTTCTGGAACAAGTTGATGACACCATACGATGAAGAACGACTTGATGAGTTCTATTGGGCAACTAATATTATTTGCTCTGAATGTGGAGTTTCTAATTATGATGTTTGTGATAATTGCCGTGTCACTCATGCAAAGCGGTCATTTACAAACAAATTCAATAAAAACATTTAATATTAATACGCTGGAGTGTCGGAACAGGCAGACGAATCGGACTTAAAATCCGCTGTTGATATCAACGTGAGGGTTCAAATCCCTTCTCCAGCACCATAACCAATCACGCCTATGCCAACAGTTGTAAGCGTACCACGATTGGTCTCCCATCAGAATTCTAAAATCTCTGAATTCGTATAGGTAGCGTAATAGAAGTGACTGGCTAATACGTTCCCTTAGCTTTGAGAGTTGAAACTGAGTTCTCTCCAGAGAATATCTAGTCAATAATCTCTCTGGAGAGAACGAATTAAATCTGCATCTGTAGCTCAATAGGCAGAGCCATTGATTTGTAATCAATAGGTTGCAGGTTCGATTCCTGTCGGATGCTCCAGTCCTCTGGTACAGCAGAGATGTTACTGAGCCATTTAACTGGCAAAAATGCCGATGACAAGGCGAAGAGCAAATCTGTACATTGCTTTATACTTCGGTATGACAGTGCCAACTACTGCTTAGTTGGAGATATCTGGCGCAGTAAGCCTAATTGGTAAGGCAAGAGATTGCTAATCTCTGAGTAATCGTAGTAATACGGTGTAGTGGTTCAAGTCCACTCTGCGTCGCCATTATTGCGTATAATTATTGTAGGCTTTCTGATTTGAGTTTTAAAGTCGTTCTCGTTCAGATTGAAAATTCAAAAACGACTTCAAATATGCTGAGTTGTCCGAGTGGTTTAAGGAGTTGGTCTTGAAAACCAATGAGTCGGTAACGACCCCAGAGTTCGAATCTCTGACTCAGCGCCAGCCTTTCAATAGGCAACCTCCTTCCTTTTTCTTTTGGTGGATTTGTATTCCATAAAATCACTATGCCTCATAATCTGTACCTATGGCAGTAGGTTGGTTGAGAAAAGCAGATTTCAATATTCCCGACTACTTTAATGGTAGAAGAGCCGCCTTATAAGCGGTATTAGCGCCAGATTAGCGCATAATCTCAGTTCGAATCTGAGGTCGGGAACCAAGTAAGTGAAACTTAAATACTGCTTCAAAGGATTAGCCTTAAAGGGGAAAGTACCTGTACCGTTCCCGGTTACTGGTGTTGATGCCGAAGTACAAGGTGCAGTAGCCAGCAAAATTTAATATGCCGATGTGGTGGAATTGGTTTACGCATTGCACTCAAAATGCAACGGTCTAAGACCATACGAGTTCGAGTCTCGTCATCGGCACCAAATAGGAAATGTTTGATGTGTAAGGCATCTAGTCAATGCTCTCTTGACAATAATTATAACCATCGGTTTAGCCGACTCTGCGGAGTAAGGTTGAGAGAAAAGTAGGGGTTATAAGAGTTTTAAATCTCTGGTTGCAGCATAAGTGAATCCCCACCTCCACTTGACCATAAAATTAAACCAAATTAAAAGAAAGTGAGAAATGAATATGCAGATTAACAAAGGCGACAAGCTTGTAGCGGTAAAGAGTCTGAACAGATTCTTCGATAAGGGAGACGTAGTTAAAGTAACTAATGTTAGTGAAGAAAACGATTTGATTACGTTTGAACACGATAATGGTGTTTATTCAGGTACTGGTATGATGAACATTACTACTTGTGAGCAGTATTTTGAAAAGGTATATGAAAAGGCTACTCCTACCGTAACTCAGGAAAGAATTGACGACATTATGCTCAACTCAATCTTTGATGTTCAGACTGTGTTTGATAAGTGTACGGTTGTTTCCTGTCAGCTTCCTAATGGCTTTGTAATTGTAGAATCTTCTGCTTGTGTAAGCCCTGAAAACTATGATGAAGAAATGGGTGCTGAAATTTGTTACGACAAGATTGAGAGAAAGATTTGGGAGCTTGAAGGCTATAGACTTCAGGAAGAATTGTATCAGCTTCATCAGATGGATGAGATGGATGAATGTCCTTGTACCTGTAATGACTGCGATGAATGTCCTTATGACGAATCCCCTTGCGTTCAGTAACAATTAAGGTTATATAAGTGAATAATCAGACCACTATATATTGTGCCTATTGACAATTAAAAACACTATATATAGTGGTCTTAAAACTATAAAATACAGATTTTAATTGGAGGTGATTATGGTAACATGTTTGAAGCATATGCAGTCACCTTTGAAATTTACAACAAAGACAAAGTAATTCAAAGACAAACAATGCAAGCCCCAAAAGAAATACTTATGATAAATTTTATTCAAACTATGAATCAAATTATTGAAGACAAAAGACCTTTAAAAATCAAGATGATTAGACCAGATGTTATTTGGGATAGATTTGAAAACAAAGAAAAGGTTTTGAATAACGAAATCTCATTTAGTAATCTTGCAATGGTTTCTTGGGAAGAAGGGAAGTGACATAACAATGACTGACGAGTATCTGTTAGAGCGTGGATACAAAGAATATAAGCCAACGCCCTACCTAGACAACGATTCAATTGTGGCAAAATTTCAAAAGCGTTTTGATGATGATTTTGGCAAGAAATATTTTATAGATGTTGCAAAGTGGTCTCATGATTATGTTCCAGAGTATCGCAGAGACAAATGGTGGCAACCTTTTTCATATGCGTATCATTTATATGTCACAATGTTTGAAGAAGAAAAGCCTATTTACCTTGAGTTCGGCACCAGTTGGACTTTGGAAGAAGTTGAAAGTTTTGCAGAAGATTTCTTTGTAAAAATGAAACCTAACCATTATGAGTCTTGGGACGGAGAAAGAGGCGTTAGACCAGAATGAGATACCATACAAGCGAGTGTTGTGACTGTGGTTTGCCATGTATTTACAAAACGTGTCCACACTATGAAGTAGAACATTTTCAATGTGATTTTTGTAAGGAAGAAGACGTAAGGTTATACAACTATAATGGTTATGAAATATGTGAAGAATGTCTTCTTAAAGAGTTTGAAGTTGTTGAAGGTTCAGATATTTGGATGTAAAAAAATAAGGAACTTTACTCTCTTATACGCTAGAATAAAGTTCCACAATAAGGTAGGTGAGAATTATGATTGAATATGCACTTCTGGCTTTGGTAAAAATCTTTGACAATATTATTCTGACAGCGAAATCTATAGCAACTTACAAGGAACAAAAGATTATTTCTTCTGTATTAGTCGTTATTTCTCAGTTAATCTTCTACTTCGTAATCAACCAAATTATTGAAGATAACACAATTCTAGCGATAGTCATTGTTTCGGTTTCATCTGGTGTTGGCAATCTATTAGCGTTTTTTATTAACGACAAATTTAAGAAACCGACCAAGTGGACATTCATAATTACATCATCTAATAAAAACGATATACAGAATCTATGTAACTATCTTGTAGAACATAATATTAAATACATAGCTTCAGACGGATACACCAGAAAAGGCGAACATACAATTAACGTTATGGCTTTTAGCAAAAGCAAAGATGAAAGTAGATTGATTGAAAAGTTCCTTGAAAATACAGAAAGCAAATACTTAAAGGAGATTATTTGATAAATGACTAAAGCGGATATTTATATGAAAGAAGCGATTGAAAAGATTTTGATGGAAGGATATCTCGATAAGAATCCTCGCCCTAAATATGCTGATGGAACACCAGCACACACACTATCTGTCAATCACGTAATGAGAACATACGATTTGTCCAAAGGCGAATTCCCTATCTGCACTCTGCGTCCTATGGCTTGGAAAACTGGAATCAAAGAAATCTTCACTATTTATCAGAAGCCTACCAATAAAATCTCTGAGATGGAAGCCATGGGAGTAAATTGGTGGGGTGATTGGGATATTGGTGACGGTACGATTGGTCAACGTTATGGCGCTACAGTTAGCAGATATGACTTGATTAACAATCTTATCAAAGATATTCAGAAAGACCCCTATGGCAGAAGAAAAGTTGTTTCTCTTTGGCAAGAAGCTGATTTGCATGAAACTGATGGTCTTGCTCCATGTGCTTTTCTTACAATTTGGAATGTTAGAAATGACGCTAATGACAAAGAATATCTTGATATGTGTTTAATTCAAAGAAGTGGAGATATGCTTACTGCATCTGGTGCTGGTGGTATCAATGAAATTCAGTATGCAGCTCTGCTTATGATGATTGCTAGACACTGTGGATATGAGGTTGGCGTATTTACTCATTTTGTTGCCAATGAACAAATTTATGATAGACATGAAAAACAGGCATATGAAATGCTAAAAAGACACTATGAACTTGCAGTGCAGTACACTACTCCAAGACTTGTTCTCAATCCTGACAAGACCGACTTCTATGATATGACCATTGAAGATTTCACCATGGAAAACTATGAGCCTATTAAGCCTAATCTAAAATTAGAGCTTGGTATTTAAAGGGTAATACTATGATAAGCGCAATAGTTGCAGTTGATGAAAATTGGGGTATTGGCAACAACAATAAATTGCTTGCTCATATTCCAGAAGATATGAAACTATTTAAAAAATTAACCAATGGCTGCATAGTAATCATGGGTAGCAAAACTTGGGAATCGCTTCCTAAAAGACCCCTGCCAAATCGTTACAATATTGTCATCACAAAGAATCCGCCCGCTGTATCTGAGTGGGAAGACGAAGTGCATTATATTGGGTTAGAGCAAGTAAAAAATTTTCTTGCTACAACAAAAGAAGAAGTCTTTGTTATTGGTGGTGGAGCGATTTATAAAGAATTACTACCTTATTGTGACTGTGCATATGTAACAAAAATTCATCACGCATTTGACAATGTGGATACTTATTTCCCAAACATTGACAATGTGCTTGAATGGGAAATTGATATTGTCGGCTGCAAGAAAAAATATGACAATATTGAATATCACTTTTGTGTATACAGAAAGAATAAAGGAGAAGAATTTATGGTTATGAACAAAAAAAATTTTGACGATGTTCAAAGCCCAAAGCATTATACAGATACCAAAATTGAAGTCATTGATTATATTGAAGATAAGAACTTGGGTTTCTGTTTAGGTAATGTAGTCAAGTATGTTTCAAGAGCTGGCAAAAAGCATTCTGCTGATAAGACCGACAAAGAAAAGGCTATTCAAGATTTAAAGAAAGCTGAATGGTATTTAAAGAGAAGAATTAGAGAGCTTGAAGAAGAATTATGTGACTAACTAATAAACTTATAATGTTTGTAAATATGAACAAAAATGGCTTTAATGTCGATAAATACAAACATTAAGGCAAAAGAAAGGGAAAAGAAATATGAAAAGAAAAATTTTAACAATCGTAATTATGGTCGCAATGTGTCTTAGTTTGTTGGTTGGTTGCCAAGGCGCAACAAAAAGCTTTGGTGGTTCAATGACAATTGAATTAGAGCCAAATACAAAGTTAGAACTTATCACTTGGAAAGATGATTCTTTGTGGTATTGCACAAGACCTATGAGACCAGATGAAGTAGCAGAAACGCATACATATCAACAGTCATCTGAGTGGGGCGTGTTTGAAGGAACTGTGACAATTGTAGAAACCAAAAAGTAACTGTCACAAAACGTTTAATGTGTGACATGACACAAAAACAAATATTTGTGACAGTTAAAACTGAGATTTTAAGAGGTAAAAAATGAATAAATTTATGGATATATTTTTGTTTTGTAATTTGGGTTCTCCAACTCGTATTTGGCATTGTAAAAATTGTAAACAATGAAACCATTCATCCGCTTATTTTTGTTTGTGCAGTAATGATTTGTATCATGCACTATCTTATAGAAATTTTTAAATAAACAACACTTAAAACTTAAATTTTAAGTTATGGGGTGGCGGAATAGGTAGACGCATTCACGAGACAACGAAGCCGATAATGTGTGCAACCAAACCTTAAAATACTAGTCACTTTTAAGGTCGTGGCATCCGATGAGTTGCTGAGTCATGTAGGGTGCAAATCCCTACCCCCATAACAATATAAAAAGATAATTTTAATCAAGCATAAAGCTTCGAACTACTGGATATAATAATATTAGAATTAGCATCAATGCTGCTCGTACATCCAGTAAAAGTAAAAAATACCCCATGTAGATTTTTCTACATGGGGTTAACTAATTTCCATACCTAATGGCACTAAATAATACTAAAGGGTCGTTTGTTATTATACTGATATAACAATCTAAAATCAATGTTTTTCAAAGGGTTTATCAAATTCTTTTTCAAAAAATTTTTCTAAGGACTCATAAATATCTCTTGCAGAAAACATTTCGTTAACATCATTTGTACTAGTAGCACTTTCAATTCTTATTCCTCTAGCTTTGAACAACTTATAAGTTTTAGCAAATGTCATTTTCTTGCGACTAATTCTTGAGAAGTTCGCAACCAGCACAACATCGCACAAATTGACATCTTCAATGTGTCTTGTAACAAATGAAACTTCATATCCTTTTTCATTAGCATATGCTCGACACTTTAATTCTTGAGCAGCTTCATTTTCTCCTCGAACATAAATTACAGCTCTTTCTGGTCTGCCTCTTCTAATATAATGTGCAACTTTTATTTTGTCCGTCATGATGCCACATCTCCTATTTAAGTGTTTTGATAAACTCAAAATATTCTCCCATAGTCATTTCTTTATACATCTTTTTATAATGTACAAATTTATCAGCATCATATCTTTTCTCTAAAAGAGTACTTAATATTTCTTCCATTGCTTCTTTAACTTCTTCAATCTCAAATTCTGTTGCAACTGTTTGAAACAGACTTTCTAAATGAGCATATCTTTTAGCAAGGTCAAACAACTCTTTGTCGCTATTCATAAATCTCACCTACCTGAAAGTTTAATATGATACAAAGTTACCACAAGGCGTTATACCTTGCGATAACTTTGCCAAAAATATTTTCACTTCCTTTTATACTGTAGTGTGCTATAATCATTGTTAAACTAAATCAATCTAATCTACCGTGAATATTCTTTTTACGAGGGAAAGACCGTGTTAATTTGACGGTTGATAAGCGGTGTAGCACCCCAGTAAAATTCCCCTTATAACCTCTATCCATACGACTAAATGGCGTATGGATATGAACGGTCACTTTCTCTTTACTTACATCAACCCTTTCTACAAAGGTGTTAATCATGATTCTTTTGAATTCATCATCAGATTTGTCGTAGTCATTCTGAACATCTTCAACATACTGAACAATGAACTCTTTGATATCTTCAGGCGTGATATCCTCAGCCTCGAAGATATTTTTTCTTTTTTCTAACTCATCTTCAATTTGATATCTTCGTCTTGCCAACTCTCCATTTTTCTCATCAAGTGATTCTTTGGTCATATTGCCATCTACATACAAATCTCTTAGTCTTTCTTGTTTCTTATCGATTTGCGCTAATTCTTTTTTGAGTTGTGCAGTGGTTACAACTGGTGTATTTCTCATCATCAAGATTTCTTCATAAGCCACTTGAGCAATTTGCTCAATTTGCTTATCATCCATGACAACATTTAAAACTGTTTGTAAAACTCTTGGCTCAACCCAATCTTTATTAAGAGCTGGGTTCTTACAACCATTTTTCTGCTTTACTTTACCGACACATTGATAATAGTAATTTAATTTACCATGTTTATTTTTGTGTCCGTTTGAACGTTTAGAACCATTTGCACAAATCTTACTTCCACATTCTTCACAGTAGGTTCTGCCTGTTAAATAGTAGAAGCGTTTTTGTGTTCGTTGTCTGGCTTGAGCCTTTTCACTGGCATCCTTACACAACTCTTGTACTGTGTGCCAAAGTTGTTTATCAATTGGTGGGTCTTTAATAATCCCATCAAGACGAACTGTTTCTTTCTTGTCTATCGTATAAACATAGTTTCCAATATACTTTTCATTTCTTAAAAGGTCATAAAGTGTACGAGTGTTAAATGGTTTACCACGCTGGTTGCGATATCCTTCTTTATTAAGTCTTTCACAAATCTCTGTTTTAGGATATCCTTGTACATATTCATCAAAAATGCGCTTAACAATCTTGGCATTTTCATTCGGTACATAATATCCATCTTTATCAAGAGAATATCCGAATAAAACTTGACCTCCAGCGTGTTTACCTTTTAATGCGTTTTCTCTAAGACCTTTCCTTACCTCAGCAGCAAGGTTAGCAGAGTAGTATTGGTCGATAGTCTCCAAGAAGCCTTCCAACAATTCGCCCTCTGGTGTATCGTCAATTTTTTGAGATACAGAAACAACTTTGACATCTACGTCCCTTAATTTCTTCTTATATAAAGCACTATCAAATTTGTTCCTCGCAAAACGGTTAAACTTATGAACTAAAACATAATCGGCTTGTATATGCCCTTTTAAGAGTTTGTTAATCATGTTCTGGAAATCTTCACGGTCATCCGTCTTGCCGCTCTGCGCTTCATCTGTAAACTCTGCTACTAACTCAATGTTCTCTCTTTCACAATACTCACGGATTGCCCTTAACTGAGCATCAATACTTTCTTCACGTTGATTGTTAGAAGAGAAACGAGCGTAAGCAACGGCTACTTTCCTTCGATTTTCTCTTACTATCGTCCTTGTCATACTTGCCATTGGATACACTTCCTTAGATGATTTATTTGGTATGATAAAACAAATAGTTATACTTTATAAATCACCTCTTTTCTTATAACCTTTTTAATTAGAGTCATAAGTTAACATCACCTCCTCTTAAATACATATTAACATAATAATTAGAATAAGTGAAATAAAATGATTCTATTTTCCTATTGACTATAAAATTATTATTTTAATATAATAATAAAAGAGGAGGATAATTTAAATAATTTCCATATAATAAATAACGTTATAAGAAAAAGGAGATAACAATGGAAAAGAAAGAACGAGAAATAATAATTAAAGTTATAGAAAATAAGAAGATTAATACTAATAGATTGATAGAATTTTTTGCAAGAAAGTATAGCGAGAAGATAAATAACCACAACCAAAAATCGTAAAAAAAAGGACATCCCATAAAGGAATGTCCTTAATTTATCTTTGTCAATAATTAACAATAATCAATCAACAATCTTCAGCACCATCAAATTCAGGCAACTGTTTCAATAATCTGTATGCTTTATCAAGACACATTCCATCTTGATAATCAAATGAAATATAATCAGCATCTACATAAGGAAAGACTACATTCTCAACTTCGCCTTTTTCATACGCTTTTTCAATATTTCTCGCCTCTTCATCCACATAAGAATATCTCAAAATTCTAATCTGATTATTTGTATCTATTATCAATAAAGCAATTCTGTGATAGCCCAATTCTAAACCATTAGGCATTCTTACTTTTTTCTTTAACGCCATATATTTCTACCTCTTATATGTTTATATACTTATACATTTATTTATTATACACCAATGACATAACGAAGAACCCAATAATTATTATGATAAGCTACATCATTTGCCGTACCCGTAGCCGAATTATTAGCGTGTCCTTTAATCTGTGTTGGAGCTATATACAAATATTTACTTCCGATTCTACTGATAGACTGTCTAATAAGGGGGCAGTCCATTCCAACTCCTGCGCCGTTACCATGTGCTTGAACAAGATATTTTGGTATAAACGTAGTTGAAAATCCCCAATTTTGAACTGCATCATCAGTATAAGGAGACCAAATTAAAACGATTCCAGTCGGTTGAGCTAATATTGATTCGCTCAAGTTTATTGTGTGGTCTGCTGTCATATAATAGCCGCCACTCCACAAAACCTTATTAACGCCATATTCACGAGCATTTAATCCAGCATTAGGACTGGTAATATAAATGCCATTCTTAGAGCGAATATTTACATTATTACCATCATAATATGATGCGCCCTCATTATTAACATAACCGCCATAACCAAACACAGACTGATTACTTATGTTCATCTGTACCAAAGAGCGATTCTCGCCACTTGTATTTTTACCGTATATAATTTTACCATTCTCCATATATACGCCATCAGTTACATTTAACTTGCCATCAACTGTTGTGTTTTTTAACTGTGCCATAATTCTTTACCTCTCTATTATTTCTACAAATTTAACATTATCACTTTCAAAACTAATAACCGTTCCCTCTATAAATTCTACTCCATGAACAGAACCGTCATTTTTGAATCCTAACAGGTCTTCGTCCTCTACAAAAGTTCTTGCCCTGCAATTACCATTGGTGTAAATCAAGATATCAGTTGCAACCCATTTTGCATATAATGTAACAGTTCCACCATTTTGTTCATTATCATATACTTCGCCAGCATAATAAACTTTACCAGTACCATTTGCATTTGTCGTCCATGCAATACACATATGTCCATTTTTTACTGGCAATGTTTCAGGAAGAACCACATCAACTCCACCTGTTTTGGTGAAATTAGACGGTTTGCTACCAGAGCCTCCATTGACATTGAATGTAACTGTATGCGTCCAAGGAGTCCAAATTGCATAAAGAGTTAAATCTGCATCAGTCGAATATGTTGCTCCTGCATTATAATTTGTACCAGTTCCATCACTCTTAGTATTCCACTTAGAGAAAGTAAAACCATTTCTTGTTGGAATAGTTGTAGACAAAGTAATTGCCACTCCCTTTGTTTTAACTTGAGAAGCAACTTTAGGGCTATCTTCATCTATATCGCCAGTTTCATAAACAATATCATATGTCATGACCGTAGTGGTTACAGTCCAAACTGCATACAATGTAATAGAAGCGTTGGCAGTATAAGTTGCCCCTGCTTTATATGCAACAGTAGATGAGGAAGAGGATGTAGCCCAACCTTTAAATGTATAGGAAACTGTAGAACCATTTTCATCAACATAAGATGCTCTTGTCGGTTTTGTGCTTGACAGTGTTAAATTCACACCATATGTTTTGGTTTGGTTGCTTGGTGCTCCAGTACCGCCATTAGCATTATATTTAACAGTATAAGTAATTTTCTGCCAAACTGCGTATAAGGTTACTGCTGCATTCGCAGTATAGCTTGCTCCAGACGCATATGCCACACTTCCACTTGCAGAAGTCGCCCAACCTTTAAATGTATATCCAGTACGAGTAGGTTTTGTACTAGACAAAGTTAAAGTTTTCCCATAATATTTTGTTTGAGCAGAGGGAGCGCCACTACCACCATTTGCACTATAAGAAACCTTATAGGAAGCTAACGCAGGTACGGTATACGACATGCTTGCATACGTGATACCGCCAACTCTTTCAACAGTTGCTAATTTAGCAGATAAATATATTGTGGTAGCAGATGTTCCACGAGTATGAGTTACGCTATCGCTCCAAATTTTTACTTGGTTAGAAGTAGACCAACCACTTCCAGAAGCCACAGTTGTACTAATAGCCACATTACCACGGCTTGTCGTAGCTGTACCAGAAGTTAATTTTCTATCATAATAAAGTGTATTATATTGGTCTGACACAGAATATTTTGACCAGAACCAAACTCCAATATCAGCCTTTCTTGTAGTAGCAGTATCAGTAAATGTAACAGAAATACCGATTCTTCCGTATCCACCAACTATACTGCCCCATACAGTATTACTCGGTGCTGCCATAATTAGTCACCTCGCTTATTCTGCAATAAATGAAATTTTTAATGCGCCCTCTGTCTGGTCGTAGTTGAGTACTGCATTTCCAATAGTTAAGGAGCCTACAACAACATCTCCCGTAAAACTACCATCGCCACTCATAGTAAGTGTTCCGCTACCAGCAGGGTCAGATTTTGTCATATATGTATCTTGATTATGTGTGTGTACAGCAGCCAAAGATTCAACTGTAACAATCTTATTTTTAACTTCAGTCATAATTCATTACCACCTTTCTTAAATACCTAAATATGTTTGAACTTCTGAAACAGTAGCTACACCACTACCTGAAAAGGTTGGTGCAGTTACACTTGCTGGAAATGTCGCATTTTGCGAAGAATCATATGAATACAAGTGACCCGTTTCGCCCATATTACTTGTGCGAGTCCAACAAGTATCACCAAACAATCTTAAACTAATAATAGATGATTTAGTTGTCGTGTAAGATGAATTTACTGAAGTATTCGCAAATGTAAGTCTTATATACCAATAATTGCCAGTTTGATTTGTACCACCGCCAAAAGTACTAATACCCATTGGAATGTCGTTCCAACCAGACCAACCATTAAGCTCATATGTGCCAAGGGTAGTCCAACTTGCACCGCTTGCACCAGTTTTGGCTTCTATCGTCACTGTCAATCCATGTCCAGCGGTAGAGACATTAATTAACATTTTTCGAGGTCTTGTATAGACATAGCCATTAGTGCCGTCTTGAGCAGTAAGTGTTACTCTTGTTCTATGATTTGTAGTTACCGTTGAATTAGAACCCACACTGATTGCGTTAGATGTGGTTACAAAATTTATTTTTGCAGAATTAGCAAGTCCACTATCTGCCCAAGTATAACCAGCATCATTAGAATATTCAACTTTAATAGCAGCAGGATTTAAATATGCAATTCTATTTGCACTGTGTTCAGTTGAAAGTGCAACGCCAATGGGGGAGACGGAGCCTACTAAATTTTTACCACCCCAAGACAAATATGATTCTTTAACATCTGTTATTGGTATTGTAATATTGCCAGTACCATTAAAACTCGTAGCAGTTCCAGTTGCTCCTGTGCCTATCCCAATTGTTCGTGCTGTCTGCAATTTTGTGGCGGTTGCCGAATTTCCTGTGCAACTTGCAGAACTTCCACTTGTATTTAAATCAAGAGCGGTGCAAGCAACTGGCTTACCACCTGAGAAATAAACTGGCGTATTTGAATCGCCAGCAGTGCTTGTATCTAACTTAACGGCGCTTGTAGCAGAGCCACCAACTGAAGATGAGCCAGCATAGTTGTGAGTATGCGACGTGCTAGATTTACCGTCTAGAGTTGTTTGCAAGTTAGTTATATTAGCAATCGTATGAGTATGGCTTGAATTAGCTTTACCATTAATTGAAGTTTGTAAACTTGTCTTTGTTGTGTCTAATTCGGTTTTGGTAGCATAAGTGCTTGCGATTACATTGCCACTAGCGTCTTGAGTTGCCTTAACCGCACTATTTGCTGTTCCACCTGCTGACGAAGAACCAGCATAATTATGAGTGTGACCACTCATAGAAACATTCGTTGGTGTTATTGTTGCCAAATCAGTATACCCAGATGTATGGGCAGCAGCATTTTCAATTGTAGGTGTCAACCCTGATTTATTTGTAATGATTGTAAAACTTAATGTTTGATAATCTGCCTTTTGTTTTATATGAGCATACAATCTACCATTATATCTATAGGCAGTCATAGCTCCTAAACTCAGACCTAAATTCACACCAGAATAATTCATAATAGTTCCGTCGCCATAATCATAAAATTGGAACAAAGAATCTATAGGAGCTGTTGAACTATTATATGAATTTCCTGTTATATGAATCGCAACCATAGTGCTGCTCTTAGCTGCGCATATATTAATTAAGCAACCATTTGTAAAGTTATATGCTGGACTTAATTCATATTTATTGCCAATACCTAAAACACCAGTTAAATTACCACCGCTTAAAGGAAGATAGCTATGAGTATGCGAACTGGCAGCTTTATTATTCAATTGGCTCTGAATATTACTTGTTACTCCATCTACATAATTTAGTTCAGAAGCAGTAGCCGTAATTCCAAGATTAGTCAAGGCGGCAGCAGCCGTGGTTGCACCAGTGCCACCTTTAGCAATGGGTACAGTTGGTAATCTATCAGAAGATAGAGTCCCAGATACGATATTTGAAGCGGCGTGATTGTGACTAGAAGCAGCCTTGCCGTCCAATTGAGTCTGAATATTTGAAGTAACACCATCTAAATAACCCAACTCAGTACTTGTTACAGCAGAAACAGCAACTTTACCAGAACTATCAGAAACCAACGCCCTGCTTGTAGTCAAATTAGAACTTGTAATAGTAGAAGCACCGCCAGTAACAGTTGCTTGCTTTGCGTCTAATGAGCTTTGTAAATTATCTACATTTGCAATAGTATGATTATGTGAATCATCATTGACCGTAATTACGCCAGAAGAAATAGTTACATCGCCACCAGACTTAACTAAGCCTAATGCAGAGCCAGCGGCGCTATAAGTTGTATTATTATCCGTAGAAGAAATAACAATATTGCCATTTGTATCTGTTGTAACGGTAGTAGCACCAGAACCACTAATTTTATGGCTAGAAGTTACAGCTCCGTTTTCAACGCTATTTATATAAACATTCCCATTAGTTAAAGCAGTAGCAGTATTTGAAGTAGCATTAGTCGCACCTACAACATTTTTGCTAGAATAGTGAGTATCGGTGAATACCGCATTACTGGGAACGGATTTTCCTAAAGTATGTGTGGTAGCTACAGGGACACCATTTTTAAAATAAACGGGTTGTGTAGCAGAACCATCATTTGTATTTAATTTATTTGCACTTGTTGCCGCACCACCAACGGAAGAAGAACCTGCATAATTATGTGTATGACCAGAAGCCGCTTTCCCATCTAACTGCGTTTGTACATTAGAAGTAACTCCATCCATATAGTTCAGTTCTTTTGCAGTTGCGGTCAAATCAGAAATATTAGCAACTGTATGCGTATGAGACTTTGCTGCTTTATTATCTAATTGTGTCTGAATGTTAGATGTAACACCGTCTACATAATTAATTTCCGTAACAGTTGCAGTCACACCATCTAATTTATTTAGTTCGGCAGCAGTTGCAGTAATCCCAAAGCTACTCAAAGAATAAGTTGTGTCTTTTGCCGAAATAGTTATTTTATCATTTGTCGCATCTGGTGTAATTGTTACATTAGTACCAGCAACCAATGTAATGGTGTCAGTCGTAGAATCAGCCGCTACGGATGTGTCACCAACTTTAACATAACTAAAAGCATTTTGATTTTTTTCTGCGTTACTAGGAGCATGAGCAGATTGAGAATGGCTATAGCCAGTTCCCCAATTTGCTCTTTCAGATGATGTGATATGCGCTGTAGTATTGTTTGTATGAGAATCCAAACTTGTTTGTGCCGCTCTTGAAGTATCGGTTGGATGTCTATGGTCAGAACGAGAGACGGCTGATGTAGTACCAACGGAGGCAGTACCATCCATCAAAGGAGCTGTGGCAGAATATGTCACATGAGTGCCGTGTGATGTTGAAGCCTTGTCGTCCAATGCAGATTGAAGCCCAGATACATTTGCAATGGTATGCGTATGTGTCTTGTCTGCTTTGGCACTTATTTCTGTTTTCGTCGCAAATAAACTTTTTAAATTATCTAAAAAGTTTGATAAATTACCAACGCTTACATATTTATTTGTTGCCATTTTACCTTCTCCTTTCGTTAAGATAAAATTACTTAAAATTAAATAAAAAAGTGGTGATATCAATTGATATCACCACTTTAAATATACATCTTATTTCCAACTGTTACTTATGCCATATCTTAAAACAACGGGCTTCCATTCTCCATCTATACCATAATATACTCTCGCAGTTTTCCAAGCTCCGTTTACACCATAATACACATGATTATCAGGAACCCATATTGCATATACTGTCCTCGTTCCAGCGTCCCAAAGCGTAGCCCAAGTGTCTGCCGTTGCATCAGTTGTTGAGGTTCCCCATCCAGATAATTTATAGTTCGTTTTAGATAGCGTAGGTGCAGTAGGTCTGTTTTTTGTCGTCTGCCCAGTTCCGTATAGATAGTTGGTAGTAGATGCGGTTCCACTTGACCCACCGTTCTGGGGATAATACGTCATAGTCTCAGATTTACTATATGTGCCATATATGGTCGTGTTACCAGCATCAAATAATGACTTTGCCGTAGAACTACTTGACGTTGTAGTTTTACTCGTTGTAAATCCAATAAACGTCCATCCACTCACAGCCGTAGTTATCGTGCCATAACTATAAGTGGTTCCTCCACCAGAAGTAGACCCAGCACCATAATAATACTTATCAGAAACAGCAGTCGTTTTTGTAACACTATTTTTTGTAGAACTACCCGCATAATAATAAACTGTGCTATCGGAAGATGAGCCAGCTTTCTTAAATATACCGTATATAGTACCATTACCAGCATTGAAGGCTGCTTCAGCTGTACTATAAGAGCTAGTAGAAGAAGAAGAACTTGATGTCCAGCCTACCAAGGAAGCACTACTATCTGCTGCACAGGTAGATGTTATTGTGCCATAACTATACGTTGTTCCTCCGCCTTTATGAGAACCCTTGTAATAGTAAAAAGCGTCAGCTATAGTAGTAGTTTTTGTAACACTATTTTTAGTACTATTGCCTCTATAATAATAGACCGTTGCCTCAGAAGAAGAACCAGCCTTCTTATAAGTTCCATATAAAGTTGTATATCCTCCATTATTTAAACAATTGGAAAGATATTTAGAATAATAACTTGTTGAAGTAGTAGAATTCGTCCATCCTTGGAACGTATAGCTATCATCACTTTCACAAGTAGTAGTAGGTTCTGTAACAGAATATGTCCCTAGAGTCCCCTTACCATAGAGATAGCGTGTTGCAGTCGCAGTATGCGACGTACTACTTCCTCTATAATAAGTTATAGTTTGTGTTTGTGAATATACAGCATAATAAACCTTACCATTAGAAGATGAACTGTATGAAACAGACGAACCACTAGTTGAGGTAGCACTTGTTGTAAGTCCTTTAAAAGTATATCCACTTTTAGAAAAGGTAATTGTACCGCTATTACCTTCTTTTACAGTATATGAATCTGTGCCATTATAAACAGCACAAGCAAATCTATAAACACTACGAGATGGTGCATTGCCTCCATAATACGGTATAGTTGACCCGAAATCCGTGTCCGTTCTTATAACGTATATAGTTTTTGTTGATGTGCTACTAGTATCCGCATTTACAGCCACAGCCGTACCAGAATCAGCTTTTTTATAGAAAGTTCCTGACGATGCACTAGTAGCATAAATGTATTTATATGAAGAATAGTTCGCAGTTAAATTACATCCAGAGTAGTATCCTTGATATCCAGATAGACCCACAGTTGGTAGTGCAACTCCACAAACTCCCATATATCCAGTGGAACTAGAGTGTCCATGGTATCCAACAGTGCTCGACGTAGACCACAACCATATATAGTAAGTTCCTCCCGAAGTTATCGTTATCTTTGGAGTCCAAAAATAACACATATTGTAGGCAGTTGTTACACTGACATTATATGAAAGATAGCTTGACGGTGTTGTTACCGTTGTGGTTGAAAAATTTGGCGCAGTTGTAGTAATACCACACCTAACAGGATAAGATGATACGGTAGAATAACAGTATATTGGAATTTGCACCATAAACTGACCAGATATAGACTCAGATGCTGTCGCCGCCGTAACCTTCATAACGACATATTTACCACTACCAAATCCAGGATATCCATATCCGCTTGGCGCTGTAAATGATGTAGCAGTCCATCCTCCATTGTAATAGTTAGTACCTACAAGTGAAGCCATTTGCTACACCTCCTTATGCATCATAGGCGATTAAAATTGCGCCGTTTGTTACAGTTGGGAGTGATGTTGTGCTGTTGTGATAAATAATCTTGCTAGAATTCAACTTTGAATCAATTTGTGTCTGAATATTTGATGCTACACCATCGAGATAACCTAACTCCGTAGAAGTAACAGCAGAAACCGCAATTTTTCCAGAACTATCAGACACCAGTGCTCTACTTGCAGTTAAATTAGAACTTGTAATGGTAGTAGCCGCACCTGTAACAGTAGCTTGCTTTGCATCTAACGCAGTTTGGAGTCCGCTTACATCTGCAATAGCATGTGTATGACTATCCAATTCTGTTTGTAAAGCGTCAATCAGACCTTTAATAGCCACACCTTGTGCTCCGGATAATACTTTTCCAGTACTGTTAGTTGTAAGATTGTTAACAATATCAGATACATTTATTTTGCTTGTGGTTAAACTTTCCAAAGTACCTTTATTGTTTTCAATCATAGTGATAATTTCAGATAACTGGTCTGAAGTAGTATCATCTACATCAAGAAAATTATTTAACTTCGTTGTCAAATCAGAAATCAGTACCCTAATATCGTTATGAGCAGAAGTAGAAGTATTATGCGTACTGATTTTGTTATCTACTACAGAAACAGAAGCTAAGTCAGCAGTCTTATTATCTGTATATTCATTTGCTGTTACAAGTGCTTCATCAGTATATTTTTTTGCTTCTGCTAATTTAGTATTTGTTGTGTTTGTAATTGATGTATTTATAGCAGAAACTTTATTGTCAATTTCGGATTCTGTATAATACATATCATCGTGACTATGAGATATATCAGATTTACCACTTAACGCAGAAACTACATGTTGCCACATTCTTTCGAATGCAACTAAAATTGATGTATTCGCCATCTGATTCACTCCTTTAAAATTTATTTTTTCCTATTTATATAAGTTTGATAGTTATTGTTTAATTTTGATTGTGTGTTTGCGCACTACACGCAATCAGAAATAACAACTATGTATTTGCGTGTATTTAAATACATTTTTATCGTCTATCACATCTTATCGTTGTTTTAATCACCACAAATGGTGTCTATATCTTCAACAGTTATAAATTCCATTCCATCAATTTCATTCTTGGTATAATAATTAGACAATTCACTTGAATTTACTTTAGTATCAATTTCTGTTTTAGTAGCAAATATAGTTTTTAAATTATCTAGAAAAGTTTGCAAACTATTTAAACTTGCATATTTTTTCTGTGCCATATTTAATTTTTCTCCTTTCTATTGGAGTTTAAATATTTTGTTTTATTTTGTATGCGGATTTTAATATCTATATTTATATGTGATATCTAGGCATATAAATAAGAAATTAAAATCCGCATTTTATTGGGTAGAGGGGCTTGGTTGCCCCTCTTGTATTTGTTTGATTTATTAAAGTGCTACTGTGCCGTCAGAACACTGTACATAGGTTGCGGGGACATTGGCATTCCAATGAAAGCGACCCTCCAAACCGCTGTCAAAAGTAATGGCATTCCATTGTGCCATAGTACCCTCAAATGTAATACTATTCAAAGATGTGCAATCAGCGAATGCAAAACTCCCAATACTTGTAACGCTATTGGGGATTGTTACACTTGTCAGGTTATTGCACTCATAGAATGCATGATTACTAATAGAAGTCACAGTATCTGGAATTGTAACATTAGTCAGATTTATGCATTTGCGGAAGGCACTGTCGCTAATACTTGATATGCTACTAGGAATCTTTGGAATTGTAATTAAATTAGTATTCCCATCGGAATTAACCTCGTAGAACATATAATCTGCCAACTTAACAGTATCAATACCATTAACACCTGTCTTAATTGCACCATACTCAGCTTTGGTCTTGTCTAGCGCATGCACTTCATATCCGCCCAAAGACCCGTCGTAAATGTACAGGTAATCTTCATCAGATGCCATAGATTCTTCTCCGACTTTAAAAGCAACCGCTAATTCTGTACAATATATTTCTGAACCGTCAGAGGAGATACTACAATTAAATGTGCCCGATGTGCTGGTGACGGTTATGTTATTACCAGTAATGGTATATGCACAATTTTCAGTACCACCGCCAATTATCATCACATCAACCGTGCCATTTTCATTGATGACGAACGCTACATCGGAAGCGAATGGATATGCCACATAAGCAGCATAAGGTTGATTATAATAGAAACCATGCTCATTTAACTGAGGAGCTTTAACCATAAAGTCGCCCTTAACAGTCTTGCTATCAGAAACAACCGCAACCTCATAACTACCAATATCGAGAGTCTTCAGATAATCAATTGGGAATGTTGCGATAGTGCTACCTTCCTCAAGAGTGTAGTTGGAAGGGTCTACTGTCACGCCGTTAATCTGAATCTCTTGAAGCTCGTTCAGAGGAGCAGTGGAACGGAAGGAAAGTGCAGTAGGTGCCATGGTGTAGAATTCAGCACCGTCACCTTCAAGACGCTCTTCGCCAGTACCAGCAAGAATTGCTTCGATATCTGAGATAGCACTTGTGAGTTTCGTAGAATCGATTCCATACTCAACTCCGCCTACAACAACCTTATGACCACTACCAGAAATCTTTCCAAGATGAGAGATGAAGTCATTAGTGGCAGTTGTTAACTTCGCAGAGTCAACATTATAGGCAGTACCGCCAAGGTTAATCACCGCACCAGAACCACTCATGGTAGTGGATAAGTGTGTGCGTAACTCGGCAGTAGCAGCGGAGAGAGAGGATTCATCAACGCTGTAATTTGTGTTATTAAAAGAGATATTATATTTTGCCATAAATCAATCTCCTTTCAAATTTATTTATATTTTTAATAAAATAAAGTATGGTATGTTTCAACCCTACTTTTGTAGTAAACGCTTAAAATTTATTTTTTAAGTGGTCTCGGTAGCGGAGATAGTACCGCTATCATCTACGGTTTACTGTTTGGTTGCTGTTAGTGCATAGCTATCTGCTCCAGCGAGCATTCCCTTTGCATCAAAGTGAAGCACAAGAAGAATTACTTCATCATCCAAAACCTCCAGCCTACAAGTATGCGCAGTCACACTTCCATTCGTTTCATGGCACACAAATGTAGTTCCGGTTGCATGACACAAAACCATTTTCCCGGCATCTGCCATATCAAGAATTTCCGCTGGGGTATGGCTCAACATTCCATTTTCCGGAGACATAGACACAGCAGCAAACGGCTTCCCCTCAAGTTCATCCCATGTGGTTGCGCCACCAGCGTTAGCGATACCATCTTCTATATGATTAAGGTGTTCAGCCTTTAAAGTCTGACCACTTGTAAAACCTAATTTTTCATAAGACATAATTACATCCTCCATTAAAGTTTCGGTTTTATAGCCGAATTTTTTCATAATTATTTCTTTCGTTGTATATTTTTGTATGTAAATATCCCACATTCTTACAATATTCTTCAAAAATATAGATATTTACATATAATTTGCCATTAATAAATCACTAAATAATTACATTTATTCCAGTGTATAGGTATAAAATAACGGTTTGTCGATTAAAACCGAAATTTTATGTTGTACCTTTTAAATCTATCATCCTAAAACATGCTCGTCTAAAATTGCTTCGTCTAAGACGATGACAATATCGACAGCTTCATCAGGATTATGTAAATTACCCAAAACAGTCTTCAGTGTAGAAATGGCATCCTCAACTTTAGCAGAGCTAAAAGAATACTCAGTTCCACCAACAACAACCTTGGAACCACTGCCAGCAATACTACCAAGATGGGTAACGAAGTCGTTTGTAGCGCTGGATAATTTTGCGGAATCAACATTATAGGAGATTCCACCAAGATTAATTGTTGCACCGCTACCGTTCATGGTAGTAGACAGATGGCGTTGTAGGGAGGCGGTGGCTGCGTCAAAAGAAGACTCGTCGATGGAGTAATTTGTGTTGTCAAAAGTAATATTAATTTTTGCCATTAAATTAATCTCCTCTTATTCTTATTACAAGAAGGAGACCCTTAAATCAAGGGTCTCCTTATATATTTATTAGTTAAATGACCTTAAAATTAGGCAAAGAGCGCATTAATCTCTTCCTCAGAAACTTCTGTAAAGTTGTTATGCCAAGTTTCCAGAGTCTCAACTCTAGTATTCATAGCAGTATTCAGACCATCGGCATAGGTCTTAGCGTTACCCTCTGCGGCATCCCAAGCAGTAATCTTGGCAGTAGTAACACCTTCAAGAACAGAAAGGTTGGAGTGCTCGTGAGCCTTGCCAGCAGCAGTAGTCCAAGTAGTCTTCTGCTCTGCGGTAACATGGATATCGGCATTGCCAGTATGAGTGTCAAGAGCGGTCTGAACAGCGGCAGTAGCCTTCTGAGCCTCAGCCAGAACAACAGCATCCTTGTTGGAAGCATCAGTCTTAGCATCCTCAATAGAGGTAGCCATCTCTTCCTGAAGTTCAGCCTTAACGTCAGCAATCTGGTCTGCAACAGAACCTTCGCCATCACCCATCAGTGCTTCAACAGCGTCAATACGACCAGAAAGCTCGGTGTCGGCAGCCTTGTAAGCAGCATCCATAGCCTCAACCACAGAAGCGTCAGCCTTCTTAGCAATCTCGCCATTCAGCTCGTTCTTCAGAGCAGTGTCAGCGGCAATATAAGCATCGTGGTCAATTGCTTCCAGCTTGTCCAGACGACCTGCCATAGCAGTATCGGCACCCTCCAGAGCCTCAACCTTTGCATCGTAAGCAGACTGCTCAACCTTAGTAGCAACAGCGCCTTCAACAGCAGTAATCTTGCCTTCAGCGGTAGTCATACGACCAGCAACGCCCTCAATAGCAGAAGCGTTCTCAGCGATGTCTTCCTTCATGCCAGTAACTTCAGTACCATGCTCGTTGACATACTCAATCAGGTCGTTAACGCCATCAATCTCTTCAGCGGAAACGCCATTTGTCAGACGCTCAACAGCACCAGAAACGGTATCAATGTTGTTCTGAAGCTCAGTCTTATCGGCAGCCTTCAGATAGTCGCCCTTGATAGCATCAACATCAGTACGCAGACCAGCCTCAATACCAGTAGCTCTCTCAACCTCTGCATCCAGAGCAGTCTGGTCAGCCTTAGCACCAATCTTGCCTTCAAGCTCAGTCTTGTCAGCAGCCTTCAGATAATCTTCAGCAATTTCAGCAACATCCTCTGCAACAGCGTCGATATTGCCCTGAAGAGTCTCCATATCAGCAGAAGTCAGATGGTCATCCTCAACAGCCTTCAGACGAGTCTCTAAGCCAGACTCAACACCTTTAGCACGAGTTTCCTCAGCCTTGATAGCGTCAGAAAGTTCAGTCTTGTCAGCAGCCTTCAGATAGTCAGCAGTAATGCCCTGAACAGTAGTCTGAAGACCAGAAATCTGATTGTTCAGTTCACCCAGAGCAGCGTCTGTAGCAATACCAGCAGTCTTGACATTTACATAGTCAACAACGGAAGTGGCGGCAGTGCCTTCGGGCAGAGTGCCAACATAAGTCTCAAGAGCGTCAACTTCACCCTGAGTAGCAGCAACGGCGGCAGCAATCTCATCTTCCTTTGCTTTTGCACGAGTAACTTCCTCGTCCAGCTTGCCCTGAACAGTAGCAGCGGAACCTGCTGCATCATAGTTTGTGCCAAGATTTGTAGCAAATTCCTTCGCAGAAGCTAACGCAGCGGCATCGCCATCGGTAATTACCTTCTTAATCTTCTCATCGTACAGAGACAGCTTATCTAAAGAAACATACTTTTTTGTGTTCGCCATAGTTTTCATTCTCCTTTAATTTGCAAATTAAAATAAAATAATAATGCTTTAACATCAAGTAATAAACATAAAAATATAAACAAATAAAACTCTCATTTTAAATGAAAGTTAAATTACATAAGTTATTTAATTAAATAAACTCTCGATATCCTCAGAAGAAGCTTCCTCTGTATAATTGGAAACAGTTATATATTTATCAGTTTCTTCGTCCCAAACAGAAATCTCTCTATCATCGGTATCGACATAAATCTTTCCTTCCTGACCAAGCTCAGGAAGCTCAACCCCCACGAATAAAACTTCTTGAGGTTTTCCAGTAATTTGAGTCCACTCATCTTTATAATGCCAGAGACACGCAGACCCAACGACAAAATAATAACCACTAATAGGGTTTACTAAAGCCAATCTCTCAGCTTCAGATTCTACTTCAACAATCTGATTATAAAAGACACGCTTACCTTGAGAGTCAAAAGCAATCCTGCCTAAGTCCCTAATTAGGATTAGCTGATTATCTCGAATAATCAAATCTCTAATTCTAGATGACGATGTGGCTATTACCTTTAATCCGCCGCTTGCACTATCAGGATTTGTAGCAACCCCATAAGAACCAATAGTTTCATTATAAGTAAGCTCAAAACCATCTGCTAAATACTGACTATCAACTTCACAACCAAAAGTACCACCAGAGACTACAACCTTATTGTCACTCTCACTTGCTACTGTCAAATTAACAATGTTGCCGCCACTAACAGAAGTACTCTGCTTTTCAGGGCTATAATCTGCTACACCTATATACAGAGATTCCACAGTACCACCAGTAATATTTAAAACATTGGTAGTATCAAGAAGTTCAATAGTGCCACCGTTAACTGTTAAATCACCACAGTTTGCAACAGCAGGTGATGTTCCATCGGTAGACTTAAATGTACCGCCATATATAACAGAAGTTCCATAAACAGAGTTGTTATAATAAAAATTATACAAAGCATAATTTCCTGTGAATATACCACCATATATATTAACAATACCGTAGTTACCAATAGCGTTTCCAACAGTGTTTATAATGCCACCAGTTTTCTTAATGCTACTGTCTTTAATAGTTAAGACACCTTTTGTGCCAACATAAATAGCACCATAACCGTCATTTATATTCCCAGTAATAACATATCCATTAAGGTCTATGGTCACTACATTTGATACTGTCACTCTACTGGTCAATGTAATGTCACTTGTTAATACCACAGTTTCACCAACAGCAGCATTGTCTATTGCAGATTGTAAAGCACCATTTTCTACATTAGCCATATTTCATCGTCACCTCCTTACTATTAAATTTCAATTTCCCCATACTTACTGCACCTTCTTAGAACTCAACAACTTCGATTACGCCTACTGTTGCTTCGTTAATCATAGACTGTACAGTTTCTACATCGACTTTCTTTGCAACTTCGGCTCCAAGCTCTTCCACCTCAGAAGAATCAGCCTTGGTCGCAATCTGACTTTCAAGAGCTTCTACATCGGCTTCAATTTCTGACAAATCAGCTTTTTCATCAGTAAGAATTACTGGTTTACCATCTTTTGTAATCCATCCAATCTTAGGTTTGTCAGTGTCTTCATCAAGAAATAAAATATCCCTTGCGTCAATAAGACCTTGTTCCAATGCAGATTCTATTGCACTTGAACTACCAAACGCATGTTTAGCTTTCGTAGCCATATTTATCTTCCCCCTTTATAAAATATTTTTATATATAAAACTCTGATACAGAGTACCAAAGTCCCATTAATGGGCTAAGATATATAATTTTTCTTCGATGGTAATCTTACCATCTTCGTATAATTTAATTATTCTTTCTTCTTGTATCTTTCCATTACAATACAGCCGTCTTAAAGATTCAATAAATTGATTCATTATATAACCCCCATTTCCAACAATAAAAGGTTATACTCATCAATTATAGCTTCTGGTGATTTCATATTTAAAACTCTTAATTGTTTGTACTCAAATTCATCAATAGGCAAAATTGAGACAGTTTCAAATCCACTTACAGGCACTTTATACAAAGTCTCTTCATGCCAAATAGTATTCTTATCAGAAGAAAGAATCGCTTGTGCGTCGTTTTCGTCCGTTAAAATCATGGTTTTATGCTTTGGCTCCCATTTTAAATAAATGAGGTTATCCAAAACATCTATTACCTTATTATTTTTTAAAACCTTATAATACATATTTAATTTACCTCACAAAAGAGGAGAGGGACTATAATCCCTCTCCTTCTACTATTTAAAATGTTAGAATGATAATTCAATTAAAACACCCAAAGCAGTTTGTGCGTTGGTAATGCCTTGGGTTTGACCATCGGCTTCAACTCTCCAGATATAGTTTGCATAACCAACATTAGGAGTTCTCAACCAATAAGCATTATAGTCTCCGCCATCAAATGCACGTTTTCTTGAATCATTGGTGCTCAGGTAGGAGATAGAAGTGCCTTCGCTGTTATAAGGCTCAGAGGTCTGAGTCGGGTCTACTTCGATAAGTGCAGGAATTGTTATGTAGCAATCAGAAGAACTTAATTCAGAAGACATTTGACCAACAGAAGAATAAACAATTACCTTTTTAAGCAACTCTCTAATCTGTGTAGGCATAGCATTATACAAACGTGTGTTTAATGCAGTATTCAACTCGGAATTAGCCCAGCCACCAATATTAACATTACTTGCATTCCATCTCTTAGTTCTTCCTAACAAATGAGAAGCAAGGAGGCTAAACGAACATCTCTTAGATGTATTATCACTCAAATAATACTTTCTAAATCCGCAAGCTTCTAATGTAATAGATTCATGTGTCCACATAGCCAAATCCTTGCAAACATCGTCTCCCAAATCAGCAAACCACACTTTAGCCCAGTTAATATTACCAATGGCATAATTCTCATAGATGCCATCATCGGCTCGTGCAGAACCAAACACCAGAGTGCCAGAGCCAATAGTAGACTTGGTTCTTGATAATTCCACGCTTAAAATAGCATTGCCATCCATATTAGATTTATAAATATAGAGGTTATTGTCACCCTTCTTATGACGAATAACAATGACTTCACGCTTGCCAACAGCGACAACATTATCAGAAGCGGTACCCCAAGTAAGTTTTGCACCAGTAAAATCATTAGCGGCACTATACCAAAGCTTAAAGCCATTAGTACCATTTGCTTGGAAGCACTGAGCTAATACAGCATTTGATGTATTGCCAGATAAGAATTCATAGTCGATTGCTAACACAAAGTCTTTATCTTCGTCAAACAACTGAATGCCAGTATCAATATACTTAGAACCATTGAAATAGGTCTTTTCGGAAATCAGCAGCTCAGATTCAATATCATCATACTCAACATCATTACCTACAACAATTGTATACTGGTCTTTGTCTGTAATAACACTATCTGCCAATCCAAGCTTGTTCATTGCGTAAATTTCAACAGGAGAGAGGTCTGCAAGGTCTTTGCCATTGAAAGAAGTGGCAGTATATTCGAATCTATCAAATATAGCATTAACAGTTTTCTCTCCGTCAATAAATCCAGACTTATCCCATCTGTTAAACAAATAATATACATAACCAGATTCTTCAGCGGTATAAGTCGGGCTTACACCAGTATAAGGAACATTCTCGCCATACAAACCAGTGGATTCTTGCATTGTCACACCCTTAGAAACATACTTAATTGTATAGCTTCTAAGAGATTCTGTATAAACAGCGGTAATAGTTCTTTCGCTAAATATATCAGTCAAAGCAGAATCCCAGCCAGAGAAAGTAAAATCGTATTCAACAGTGCTTTCAATAGTGGGAGAGAGGGGATTGTCTACTCTGGTTGTTGGGTCAACAGCGTCTTCACCTTTATCAACATATTGAACTTCCAAAATTGTGCCATCGGCATTCATAAAGGTTACTGCGAACTGCTCTATGATTGTATCTGCTACAATCTCTAAATCAGTCCATGCATTCTGATAATCAAGCAATTGTTGCTGTCTGATAACAGGAACATGAACTTTACCAGCCAACACAGATTTATCAGCATTGGCACCAGTATTTGTTACGCCAGCTAATCCATATAATCTCTCTAATAAACTAGTATCCTCTAATGTCCAATCAATACCAGTCAATCTCACTTGACGCAAGTTAGGACTATTGTTAATTAAGTCAATTAAATCAAGTTCAGAATATTCGGCAACCAAACGAGACAAACTATAATTAGAAGTAGATTCAAAACCTTCATCTGTTAAATAGTTCAGATTTTTCATTTGCAATGTGCCGACATCTGGAATCTCTGCAATACGGATGTTGCCACCGTCTGCAAAAATAACGCCACTAGTACCAGAACCAAATGCGTACAGTTCTTCAAGGTTCTTTAACCCAGACAAGTCAAGAGAATGAGTTAATCCAGACATATTTTGTATATCAAGTTTGTTCAACAATTCATTAGAACCAAGTCCAAGTGTCATAACATTTGTATTATTATAACCTTCGGTATCATTACCAAGGGTCAGCTCTCTAATTTTAGTTGCATTTGCAAATGTACCATTGGTGAGATAACAAGCAGACAAATCACCAATATCTTTCAAACAAGATGCGCTATAAATCTCAATAATATCCGCAAGTTCATCTGTGTAAGAAATAGTATATTCTTGATTAGGAACCGCTCTAATCTTAATCGGAGGAGAGGTATTATATTTAACATTCAGGTAAATATGAGAGAATGGTGTCAAATGCATATCAAAATTAGGTTGCACAGCCAACTCTGTATTTGGTACAGAACATCTCAAGATAATATCGTCAGCAGATGCCACGGTTCCACTAAATTTAGAAGACATATACTTTTCCTGATTTTTTTCGAACTGTGAGCGCTGAGTCTTTTTACGACCATTGGCTCTTTCTGTTAGGAACTCAGGATATGCCTTTCCATTAATGAAAGATGTTGTATAAGTTCTGATATATTTGCGCAAAATATCTAAACGCCACAATTCCTCTGGAAACTGCATTTGCCAATCGTTGAACTGATTGATTAGAGAAGTTGCACTCCAACAGCCAGTAGATTCGAGTTCGGTATACAACTCGGATAATTCTGCATCAAACAATTCTCTTAATCTCAAAAAGAAAACATGTTGTGGTGCATTCCAAACCCAATCAGAAGTGCCATCAACATAGTCTATTTCTTCATAACCATATCTATAGGTCATACGACCATAGTTGTCGATTCCCAAAGCAGTATCGTTATCATAATCAAAACATAAATCCCATTTACGAATTGGATTACCTTCAGAATCTAGGTCGTTTGATTTGCCATAATGCCAAAAACTATTTTTGGAATGGTTGTCCGTCATAGTGTATCTTAATGTAAACAGATAATAATACATTACAGAATCAAGAACACAATAATCACCCAAGTGAGCTTTGAATTCTTCATCAGTAGAAGTAACTACGAAGCCATAGAAGTCCTTCCACTTCTGCTCAACATAAGCTTTTGCGGCATCATTCTCTTCGTCTGTACCGTCCTCATAAATATATCTCCAGCCATAGGTATCAGCAAGACCATTCTCTTTATCTGTCGCCTTTTTTTCATCAAATTTATCCGCATACAAACTGTCATAAGCACTATTGCCAACAGTCCACTCAGACGGGTCAATAGGATATACAGGAGCGCCATTTTCATCTACTTTGCCAGTCGGCATAGTAGAGTTGGGTAGAGTATTATCCATGACTTCAAGAATACATTCATATGGGTCAGAGGGGTCTGTTAATCTACTTTCGTCAGTCTTCTTGGAGTCACCAATGTTTCCGATTGCGTAGAAGTGCCATTCATTGTCGTTAAATTCTCTATGCGTAGTCAAGTCTGGGTCGCTTTCTTTTACGAAAATTACACAGTTCTGGAATTCCATAGTATCCTTAATATAGGAAATTATAGATTCATCTTCACGCACAAAAGGACGATTATAAGGATTGTATTGATTATATCTCTTTGCAAGCAAGGCATTATTTGCATTTTCTGAAGAAGCGATATTTACTTTAACATTAAAATAATTAACAGGGATAGATTCTCTAGTAAGAGAAACCTTACTTACCTGAGAACCGTCGCCAAGGACAATATATGGATTGTTTCCATAATCCTTATAAGACTTCATAATAAGGTCAAGGTTACGACCAGCGGCTCCATAGTTATTAGAAGAAGTGCCTTGTCCACTATGGACACAATCATAAGCAACCCAGTTGTCATAAATTGGGTCTCCACCTTTATAAACGGACTCTATGATAGAAGGTATATTTGCATTATAAACTTTATCGTCTTTATCATTTGTAAACCAAGGAACCTCAAGTTTGATGATTCTCAACTGAGGACAAACCTCTGCAAGATAATCTGGGTCTAAAATGCCTTCTTTATAAATCTGATTACGGTCATAACGAGCAATCATTTCTTCGGCACTTCGAGCATCAGCGATAAAGTTGTTCAATATATCCTTATCAGACAAAGATTTGTTATAAACCTTAAATCTGTAAATATATAAATCACATTCATCAGAACCAAGAGTAATAGTCTTTCTATAACCTTGATACTGTTGGAAATCGTGAGTATCATCATAAACCAAAGGTCTTGTAGATACACCATCTTCATATCCCATAACCATAGAAGGAGTTTCACTGCTAGGAGTGATATTAAATTCAAATTCAATCACTTCTTCTTCTGCATAAGGAAGGGGGAGACTATCGGTTTTTGCATAAATTGTGGCTTCATGCGCCTTCATTTCTAAGCCAATTTTATCTGTTCCGATAGTATCACTTACACAAGATAAGAATGTAGTCTCACCATTGGAAACATTTTCAGTTCTAAAAATCAACTTGGCTTGCTTGCCGTTTGCCTTGGCATCATCGCCAAACAATTCATAGTTGATTTCGGCAGAAGTACCAGCCTTAATGCAGAAATACTGGTCTCCGTTTTCATCATACTGATAGCCGCCGTTAACCCAGTCAAAATTATCAGAAACAGTCATAGCAATATCGCCATCAGACCATAATCTATTTTCGTCGTTATTAGAATAACCAACGGGGTTAAAGTCAAATACTAATCCAGTAGTAATAGGAGAAACATCAATCCCAAGTTCCACAACTGTGGCAATCAAAGTTTTTACAGTTTCACCACAAGTAATGGTCAATGTGTGTTCGCCAATTACATCTGTTTTATACTGCCATGTAGCGGTATTAGAAGACATGATTATATTAGAACTATATTCTTCAATTAACTCACCATTTTCATCTACATAAGTAGATTTCAAAGAAACACTAGGGGTTTCGGTTGATGGGTCATAAACAGTGTAGCTAATATTGATTGTTTCATACTGACGAACAGTAAACTCTTGTTGCGTACAACCAATCACAGGGATATTAGATGTTGTATCATACCAAATAATATCCTTAACAATATGATTAGATTCAACAGTTTTACCGTTGATGTCGGCAGTCATATAAATTTCAAATAAATGTGCCCCATGAGCCTGTGCAGGAATTGCAAAAGAATCTGACAAACCAGCAGCAGCCGCAGAACTCGTCTTTGTACCAATTTCTTCGCCATCAAGCAAGAAATGAATAGTCTTATTAACACCGCCATAAGGAGTAAATGCAAATACAACTTGCTCATTTGCGGTATTAACTTTTGCATCATCAAATGCAGACTCTAATCTTACATCAACAACCTTTACAGTCCAAGCCTTTGTAGCAACAGCGCCAGTAGCGTGAGTAATGGTTAAGACAACTTTATTATCGCCAACAGTAACATATTCTGTTAAATCAAATTCGCATTCGCCAGTTGCAACATCTTCAGTCGCAACAATACGATTACCAACTTTCCATGAAGCAACACCATCAAGATTTGTATCACCAGCGGAGTCTTCGCCAGAGAAGTTGTATTTAACGATAACCCGCTCATCAACAGTAGAAACAAGAGGAGTTGTATAACCTTCGACATAAGCGATGCGAAGAACTACACTACCTGCTCCACCACCGCCTCCACCAGCAATTTGGAAACGGTCTTGAACTTCACGAACTCCATTTTCTGTTTTCCACAGAGTAAACATGTACTCGGCGGTACTACCGTCGTCTAATTCTACATCTCCATATGTAGCGTCATATGTTACACGAGGAGACTTATCGATAGATTCAAGTGTCTGATTAATTGTAGTAATGGCAGAATTTATACCAGTAATACTATCTGTGTTATCAGAAATAGAAGAACTTAAAATGCCAGTTTTATTGTCAACATATGTTTCAGTAGCATAACCAGTTAAATCAACGCTAACACTTCCAAGCTTTGCATCAATCTCATCGCTACTATAAGTTTCTGTTTTCTTATAATAGTCGTTAAGCTTATCGGAAATATCAGCATCAGTAATTGCTCCAGCAACGTCTTCTTTTGTGGCATAATTTTCCAATACAGTTGTCATTCTTTGCTCAGTTTCAGTCTTATTATAATAATTCTCTTGTAAATCAGATGTTTGTACATAATTTTCTAACTGACCAGAAACATCGACACCAGCCACAGCGTCGTTAACATATGTCTTTGTAGCATAATCTCCAATAATTGCATTCACCGCTACAGTTGCAGCAGAAGACGCACTTTCTGCATACTGTTTTGCACTATCAGCAGAATCGGCAGCTTCAGAAGCAGCTTGTTCAGCAGCAGCAACTTGCTCACCAACAGCAACATTTTTAATTTCATCTGCTACCTTTTCAGCTACTTCAGTAATCAGCTCTTGCATCCAAGTATCATCTATATTATTAATAGTATCTTCGCAATCACACAAGGACTCAAGAACGTTTAAACTTGCGTTTCTCTTAGTCTTCCAAGTATAAGCTTTTGATACACCATCGTTGCCAGAGATAGTACCATAAGCATGAATTTCAAATTCAAGTGTTCCAACATCAATCGTAGCACCAGCATCAATAAGCCAACCAAATCTAATCTTTTCATCATTGAAAGTTACATTAATCGGCTTTACTCCAGCATGTCTACCAGTCTTAGTTTGATAATGAATAGAAATAGTGGCGTTAACCAAGTCAAAACCATCGTAGTATCTATTCATCTCAAATGGTATATACTGTGAGTTTTCTTCTTGAGTTATGTTAAATTGCTTTCTGTTCAAAATAATATCTTTCTCATCACTCACAGTAGAAAGATTGTCATCGGAAAAGACAGAATAATATACATAACCATTATGCTGTTGCCAATTACCGTCATCACCAGAATAAGCCGCAATACCATAATTCTCATCAAGTGTCATAACAGAGGGGGCATTCATATCTGAAGCAACAAACGAGGCAACTGCTACATTCTCTATTTCAGGAGTAGTGGCAACTATATTATTTTTAAGAGAATCTTCAAATGATAAACTCATATTTCCTCCTTTCTAGTAAAAGAGGATATCTATCATCCTCTAATTCTATATTTTTATTCAAAATTAAAATTCAACAACATTATTGTCGTCTATTGTATTGTCTGGTTCGGTTTCGCTTGAAGAATAACCAAACTCAACCACATTATCTTCACAACCACAATCACAACCATCATCATGGTCGATATCAGAATCATTGCCAGAATTAGAATTCAAATCTACTACAGGAATTCCATCATCTAACATATCCCTAACAGAAACCTTGTCACCAATGCTCTTATTTCCAGCCATAAGCTGTAATGTTTCAGAACCATCATCGTACACGAGGTTATCAACTTGGTTTTCTCCAAGAGTATTTGCCAAGCTTTCCAATGCTTTAATTTGCGCTGATTGCATAATTATTCTTTGGTCGATAGCTGCGAGGCTCGAATCTGGTACAACACTGTCCCAGTCTGGAATCTTTGTAATAGTTAAAATATGATTACCAGTCTTTCTTACACGCTGTATAATATTACCTTTATCATCAACGTCCAACATTGTAAACGTAAGATTAAACTCTAAGTCTCCCCATTCTTTTGTAAAGCAAGTGTCTATAGGAAGAACATATTTAAGGTATTCCTCATACTTATCTTCAGACAATATGAGCGTTTCAGTTACAAAGTCTTTGCTAATAGGTCGTAAATAACGCATTGTAACGGTACACTGAGACATATCATATCCGTTATAACACGGTGGAACCAGAATCCACAATTTGTTAAACAATTTTTCTCTTTGCATTATTTTTCTTTTGCGAGAACCATATAAACTTCCATCATCACAAACAATAATTGTATAAGGCATAAAATATCACCTCGCTTAAATCCCTAAATAAATCTTTATTTCATCAATAGTAGCCACATCAGTCGTTGCTACGGCACCAACATTTTCCGCTGTTAAATTTACATTGCCTTTTCTGTAAATAGTCTCTGTGTCACCTTTAACACCCGTTACTGTAGTCCCTGCCAAACAGTCCCAGTAGCCATCTGCTGTATAGTAAACATTTGTACCAGCTTCATATTCGACACCAGCACCCATACGGAAAGACTCATCTGTGGTAAAATTGTCGCTGATATTATATAAATAGCCAATGCCAACAGTACCGCTTTCTTTTAATTCTGCCAATTCTGCAAAAGTAATTGTTCCCATGGGTAAGAATGCGCCATTTAAACCATTGACAATTGCCTCTGTTTGAAGATAATAATTATGCGCTTCCGTTGCACTTGTCGAAGCAGAAGAAGCAGAAGAAGCGGAGGCATTCATATTGCTCTGAGCCAAGGTTGCACTGTTAGAAGCATTAGTTGCACTAGTCTCTGCGTTGATTGCACTGGTCTCTGCATTAGTTGCACTAGTCTCTGCTTCGTTTGCACTTGCTTTTGCGTTTTCCATATATGTTTTCGCTTGCCCCATATACGTCTGAGAGTTCTGCGAATAAGTAAGTGCATCTGTCGCATATCCCTTTGCAATATCTGCACTGTTGGATGCAGCGTTCATATACGTCTCAGTATTTACTGCGTTCTTCTTAGATTGCTCGTAATAATACTTTGCATTATCAGTATCTTCGTTTACTCTTTCACCAGTACCACCCACAGCATAAGACTTCGATAATCGAATAACTTCTGTATATTCAGCCTCAGCCTTTTCTAATGCTGTATTAAGACCATCATATTCATAAGAAGATTCAATCTCAGAATTTTCAACAGCCGTTTCAGAAACATCAATATAAAATGTCATAGTGGACAAAATAGAAGCATTATCTATAGAAACTATCTCTCCAGTATCAGGGTCTACATTTGCTCCGCCTTTATTTACAACAACCAAGTCTGCACAACATATTCCTTCAGAAGCAAGCATTTGTTCTGTTAATTCAACCAGTATTTTTCCTTTATGGTTTATTTCGCAAAAATTAAAAACGCTATGCTCATCAGATTTTTTATATCTAATATATGCGGAATGCTCACTGGAATTTACATGGTAAACTTCGCCATGGTCATAACAAGTAACCGAAAGAAATCTTGAATTTTTATCATATTGTTTAGCGTTGATTAGTATGTATTTTTTATCATAAAAATCTATGTTTATATTTGTAATAGATTGCAAAGCCATCTTTAATCACCGCCTCAAATATTATATCCTCGAACATCTTCTATAAAAGTATGATTCTTCATATGCTGTTCGTATGATTCTTGAATAATATGAATTGCGATATCTACTTCGCCATTTGTAAGTTCATGTTCTTCAATTATTTCTTCATATTCTTTGTAAATCTTAAATATACGATTGAATTGCTCTTTTGTAACTGGATAGTTTTCATCAATTACCTTAGAAGCAAAATCAATAATTGAACCTCTTTTATTTTCAATGAGTATAGACAGCGTAACTGCATTATTCTTATCTAATTTTTCATTCAATTCACGCATCAAAGAATCTTGTTCTTTTATTCTGTCTTCACTGCAAGCAATATGGTCGTTAACATCTTTCATCCATCCATCACGCATTGCGATATTATCCTTACTGTAATGCTTGTCAATATCAGCAAGTAAACGATTAACTTCTTGAATAGTATTAGACATCTGTTGATATTCGTCTAATAAGTCTGTTATTTTACTAAGTGCTTGACGTTCCTTTTTCTTTCTTGTAAAATATTTTCTAATTTTAAGAAATTCGGGAACAACTTTACCTTTGAATTCTAATAGTTCTCCAATAATCTGAAGAATAAAAAATATACAAACCAACAACAATGCTATGCTAGTTGGTATTCCCAAATATTCTATATAACCAAGCATTTCACACCTACACCAATCCTTTCATGTAATAAAAAGGCATCAAATGTAGTGAGATGCCTTTAGAAGAAAAGGGGTGAATAAATATTCACCCATATAACATTATTAGTTATTAAACTCGTTTTGTATAAGCCAAGCTAATCCATCCATTACGATTCTCTTCATACGACTTTAATAAGCCCCATTTTGTATTGCCGTTCATTTTCTCTTCAACAATGGTATAAACTCCCTTGTCCTTGATAGATGTGACAATGCCGTAATTAGTACCAGCACCCTTACGAACATTAAGTTCGTTTGCTGTCACTTTTACCTTATAAGAAGAATCAGGTTCGATATAGTTAGCCACCTTGATTAAAAGATTATCCAGATATTTAACTTTAGAATAATTAGCCATCCAATAAGAAGGAGAGTTAATTACTTCACATTCAACTAAATGATTAATGGCTTTATTCACATCAGTAAAAGAATTAACTTTCTTAGATTGAGCAGCTTTTGCAACTTTTATCATTAAGTCTCCAAGATATTTTACGTCATCTTCTTTGTCAGCCCAATAAGAAGGAGTGTCAATTATACCTTTATCAGCTAAGGATTTGATAGCAGTTGAATAATTAGTCACCGCAGTAGAAGAAGTTGGAGCCTTAGTTGTAGTAGTAGGTTTAGTTACAGTAGAAGTAGAGCCATTGAGTCTCTTATTGACTTCATTTGCAATATAAGTATGTCTGTTATACAGATAATCGCCGGGGCAAGATTTGTTCGCAAACCAACGGTGTACGGTCATATTCTGTTTGCTAACTTGCCCAATCAAAGACTTATCGCCTTTCCATTTTAATTCTTTAATATTATTGCGCTTACAAATGTCTGCAACCAATTCAATAAGAGCGGCAAGAGCTTTATCTGTTACAGCATAAGGATGAGTGGTATCACTAGCAACTTCAATAGTGACCGCTCTATTATCGTTGGAAGCAGAAGAAGAGCACCAAGAACGGTCTTTCTCTTCGACATACATTCCAACCTTTCCGTCATAACCAATACCGTAATTTGAGGAAGCCTTTCTTGAGGGAGAAGCAAACACATTGCCTAAAGATTGAACAGAACACTGACCAACAACACAGTGAATTGTAATTGTATCAATAACGTGGTTTCTTGGGCTGGTTCTATTAGGACTAATTTTAGTATATGAAACTAATTTACTATTTGTATATGCCATAATAAATACCTCCTAAATTTGATAACAAAAAAGAGCCTTATGGCTCAGATTAGTTTTCTTCTAATTTCATTTGCTTTACACATGACTCAATGAGAATATTTAATTGTTCTTCGGTAATAACAATTTTGTTCTTATTGAACATTTCATTTAAAAAATTGGTAACATATTCTTTTTTTGTTTCGCCCATGCCTTGTTCTTTAAACATCATTTCAGCACATTCAACAGCCATAGATGCCCAATATTCATATTTAGCAAGCTTTTCATTTCCAATCTTTTCTCTAATATAAGGAACAATAACGCTTGTCAAAATAGTACCCAGAACAGGGATTAAAGCGAGAATAATCTTAAATAATACTTCATTCATAATTCCATTCTCCAAACTTATCAATTCATAAGGTTTGAGAACAGATTGTTAACATCAATCTGTTCCTTTAATTTTTCAGGCAAGTCATTATATAAGCCAATAACTATCTTTGGTGCGTTAAGCCTTTTATTCATTGTGTAATAGAAGACATTACTTGCAGAAATCTCAAGCCACGCAGCAGCAGCAAGTGTAGTAATGTTGCTACATTCAACATTCATAAACGAACACACAATTACTATTAAAGTCAATGTTATCCCAATAATATAACTCAGCCATAAAATTTTCTTACTCGTTTCCATTTTCTTTTTATTATTCAATGGAATCGCCTCAATTCTTATTCTTTAGTTAATGATTCCAATCGTTTTTGATATTCACCTTTATCAAGTTCTGCTTGTCGTACACAAGTATTATGAACTTCCGCTAATAAATCTTTTAAAATATATTCAATTACAAATAATGGTAATTCAGAATTATTAGTTAATTCTACAATACTATTTATGTACTCATCTTTTCTCATTGACAAAGGTTTGATAATTTTGTCTTGTTCATTCATATTTTTTTACCTCATTCAACTACTATGTTAAATTACTAATTCAAGAGCATCTTCCAATGCACTAATTTTATCTTTCAGTATTTGGATTTCTTCAGCTTGATTCCGAATAGTCTTCCGGTTTTCTTGAATCATTTTTGTATTAAGTGCAATAAACTCTTGATAACGAAGAGAGTGGATGTACTCAGGCTCTCCATTTTCATCTAAGACAGGAACAAACCCACCAATTTCAGTATCCTCAACTGTTTTTACGTCCCTACAGTAACCAGCAAAGTCATACTCTGTAAGACCAATCTTATCCATGACTTCTTTTACATCTTGTGAAATAAATCCAATATGAGTTCTGTCACTCTTTGGGTCTGTAAATCCAAATGATACAGGACGTAATCCATCAAAAAGATTGATATATCTATCATCAAGCTCTACAATATCCTTTTTGAGATTGCGGTCTGACGTTTGAATCGTTCCAGTAACAGCGTAAACCGCAGCCCAACGTAACGATTCTCCACCGCAATAATATTCATTATCTTTGCTTGGATATAAACAGTTTGCATTCATGCTAACCAAAGGATTATCTTTTAGTCCACTTGGATATAATCTTATTTCCTTGGAAGATTTAAGATACATTTCGTTACTAGCATTAAGCTCCAGTTTTCCTTCATTGAGCGACGATATTCCAAATATTCCACCATCTGCGACTGCAATCTCACCAATCAATGCATTTGTATAATAGAATTGTTGCTTTCCTTCTTGCAACACCATTTCATCAAACTTTCCAATTGTAGTGAAAGAACTACCTGTAATAGTAGAGCCAGTAATATTTTTACCATCTATAGTTGTGGCAGAGATATTTTCGGCAATTAACCCAGTTGTGTTAATTTGTGATGCCGTAAGAGTACCATCAATATTCGCTGCTTTAACTTGTAAATTTTGTGCCAATACATTTGTAGTCTTAATGGTGTTATTGGTAATTGTTGTAACGTCATCTATTTCAGCAACACTATCTGGCAATTGTCCAATCGTCAATGTTCCATTAATATGGGCAGAATTAACTTGTAAATTTTCCGCATAAACGCTGGTAGTCTTCAAGTATTCTTCATTAATTTCTGTAATCGTTTCAGTCGTCGGGATGTCTGGGGAACTAATTAGCAATTTGCCATCTTCAAACCTAAGAGAACCACCGCCAAAACTAAATGTGCCGTCTCTTAAATTTATATACGAACCAGTACCGTCTGCAATAGAGTAGTTATCTGAATAAATATCTCCACCAATTATTTGAGAACCACTTACATAACCAGCAGTGACAAAATCGCAACTAACACCGTATCCAATGTTATCAACAAAAGCATTTTGGTTTTTGTCATAATATTTATACCCATGCTTGCCAATAGCTTGTCTTACAGTTTCCCAATTATCATCCGTATAGGCTATTATGTTGTGCGTCAACTTTATCTGTTCTGGAGAGTAAGTGTCTGTAATTTCATTATATGAACGACCTAACAAACCAGTTTTACCCAAAGTAATTTCTTCGCTGTCATTATTCTGTATCTGAACAAGAGCAGAATTTAATCCCTTAGTAAGCCATTCATCAATTGTTCCTTTGGCATTATTTCCTTGTTTCGCTTGTCTTTGAACAGCGTCATATGAAGTAGCCATAGAAGATGCTTGTGACAAAACATCTTTTATATCTGTAATGCCATTTTTTATCTTTGTTGCTTCTGAAAATTCTACTGATATATTCTCAAAATTGCCAAAATCGATTTCATATTCAAGTAATCTCAACTTATATATTTTGTCATCAACTTGCACACGAATCCAGTTACCAACTTCAAAAGACTCAACCAAAAGTTTGAATTTCGGAATAGCCAACAAATTATTCAAAGTCGTTGAAATAGAACATTGTATCTCGGATGCCTTATAAATCTCTTCTTCTGCAACCTCGATAAATTCCAACGCCTTTTTAAATAATTCTGCGTTATTTAACCCGTCAGAGATATAATTATCATTTGAATACTTGTCTTCTCTGCGATAAGTACAAAACTCTAACCATAATTCAGTACCTAAATGACCTTCAAAATTAAGAGCATCTTGAATTTCGTTTCTGCACTCTTCGATGTATTGTTGTAATCCCTTGGTAATTAACTCTGGATTTTCTTCATCAGTCTCATCGTATACACCTTCGATTATAGCAATCTCGTTTTCTCTGATTTTCATCTCGGCAGAAATAGCCGAAGACTTTTTATAATAAGGTTCATACAAATTTTCATATAAATCTGGCTTTTCGTTTTTATTTCCTGCGCCTTGGTCTATTAAAATGTTGAGACAAGCATCACAAGCATCATAAAAACTTTTCAAAGGATTAAGAGCGTATTTCTTTAACTCTGCACAAAAATCATCATAATCCTTTCCAAATAGACCAGAAATACTATAATCATCTGTATCCTCTTTATTTAATGCTTTTTCTATCTTTTGTTTTACAAACGTTTCTGTATCGTTATTAACCGTTACTGTGATAGTTCCGCTTGTAGCGGTATCCTTATCATCAGAATAATTAGTTACGATAAAATTACCTCTCCAAACTTTATCTTCGGAGAGAGTAGAAGTGCCAACTTCTACTTTGTACGTTGACTTAACAATAATTTTTGCCATAGATAAAACGGCACTATTAGCAGTCGACAAAGATATAGCTGCCGCATTTTCAGTATTAATTGCAACAGGGGAGAGGGAAGAAGCGGTTAATAATTTTACTTGCTCTTCTGCGCTTGTTTCACTCATTTCAATATTTGGCATAAGTCCAGATTTTAAATACAAACCCAAATCAATAGTATTGTAATAAGCGTTCATTAAAGCAGAATAACCCGTAATTGGAGTAGGGATAGTCTGCAAGCTCTTACCTGCTAAAACATTTCCACTGCCACAACTAGGACACTCACCTTCAAAATTCCCCTCATAATCACAATTTATACAAGAAGAAGGAGTGTCGTAATATCCTTTGTATTTCTCTACAAGAGAATTATATTGGCTTAACAAATCTTCATTCAAATTAGATTTGTGGTTATTATAATAATCTTTATATAACTCATCATATGATTTTAATTTTTCAACCAATTCTTCGGACATATCTTCCTTAAGATTATCTGAGAATCGCCAGATATAATCTGTTCCATTAGGGTTGCAATTACGAACAGTAGCGGTCATTAAATCATCGCCAGCTTCAAGCTTGAAACAATTCTTTACTGAATCAGTGTCGGTAGTCAATTGAATGCCCTCAGAAGCAAGTTCGTCTGAAGTGACAAAAATTAAAGTGTCTTTACCGTAACCATACTTAATATTATTGCCATCACCAGTACATTCAGGGTTTGGGCAAGTGTCGGTAAATTCACCTCTATGACCACAATCATTACAATTTTGTTCCAAATCATATACAGAAATAGTTCTTTGAATCTTTCCATTATCATCAGAATTTGAATGGAATACAAACAAACATCCTATTTCTTCGGCAATCTCTTGAAATGCATCATATATCGAAGTACCATCAAAAGAAAAGGTTTTCTGTATATTTTTAATAGTTGGGTCTACATATTTAATTGAATAGTGCGGAGCCTTTTCAAGCACCCTATGTAAAATAGAAGATTCATGGTCTTTTTCGTCATATAAAATTGCTATTTTATAATCGTCACGCTCGATATCTTCTTCAGTATTAATTTCTACATTATAAAGCATAATCTGAGACAATTCAGCTTGACCCAATTGAGTACAAGTTACCGTTTTAACAGTTTCAGTCGCTTCATCAAGCTCAACGGTAATTTCAAACCACAAATCCCATTCTTTGCAATATACAAGCTTAAAATCAACAACTTTGTCCCATAAATGGGTTAATTCGCCATCAACATATTTATTTAGTGTAAAACTAATTTCAGAAATGTCATTAAATCTATCAGCCAATTCAATACTATTAGCATTAACTTTTAACTGACCTAATTTATCACCATTTCGTTTTGCCAAAATTATTGTAGGTGGCTCTGGATTTCCAGCCAAATCAAATTTAACATTTATAGCCATAAATTACACCACCTTACAAACCAACTTTAACAATGGGGGAGTATCTTACTTTAATAGTACAAGGAATAGAAATCGTTAAGTCATTTCTGCTATTTTCGTAAGTATTTGCCACCCTAAAGAAATTCCAATTAAAATCATTTTGTATATTATGAGATGAAACAGAAGACTGAATGACAGGATAATCCATGGTAATGATTTCACCAGTAACACAATTGTCAATATAAGTATTTCTATCTTCTAAAGCATTATATATATTTAAAACTTCTTTGCCGTCACCTATATCACCTATAACGATTTCAGTATAAGGATAAATATAACCTTCTTCATGAGACGTATCGTTTATAGAATGTTTGCCATTTTGAACGGTATTTTCAATGATGATTGTTTTGGGGTTTTTGAGTGCAAAAGGACGATTAGTTTTAATTTCTAATTCTAAGCCATATAACTTTCCATCAAGTTCAATTCTACTAATATCAATTTTTGCTTCATAATATAAATCAATATACTCTTCAGAAAGAGGTTTGAACTTTAGAAATTTTTTTCGACTTAGCCATCTGGACAATTCTCTGAATTCAGTAGAAGTTATTTCTTTAATATCACTACCACAATAATTTTTGCAAATTTGAATGGTGGTTTCCAAACAATCTTCATATTGCACACTCATTAATTCATGTTTTGAGCCACCCAAAGTAGGCACACTGTTAAAAGCTATTATGGCTCCATTAGATACGGTTTCCAATCCCTTATCTTCAAAACTACAAATCATCATATTGAAATCACTTAATTTCCTATTATCAAATTCAAAATCATATGCCTTCATATCTTATCTCACCTCATTTCATAGTTTAATTTTCATTTATCTTATAAGAAATTTTATCAATCTCCATTTGCCTTTATAGACAGTTTGATTTATAATTTCTTTCATTTTTCTAAGTTCTCGAATCAATTTCTTAAATTCTTCTTTATGCTTTTTAACTTCTGCAATATTTTGAACAAGCTCTTTTCGTAAAGAGGTAACAGAATTGATTACCTTATTTTTTTCTTCAATTTCTAATTTTAAATTTTGAACTTGCAATTCCAGTCCTTCAATCTGTTTTGATTGTCTGGCAATCATTTTTTGTTGAAATTCAAGTCTTTTCTTTTCATTCATTTCATTCACACCTCAAAATAGAAGAGGGGAGGTAGACATGAATCTACCTCCCATTATCATTAACGCTCCGCATTAAGGTAGCGGAACACCAATCGGACAGGTTTTAAGTCTCTGTCCCGACTATTCAATCATCTAATAGACTTACCTTTAGCAAGAGCACTCTTGCCAGCAATTCTATCAACAGTCATTGAAAGAACAAGTTTTTCAAATTTGGGGTCTCGTTGCATTTCTGTCAACAAATCATTATAACCATGTACATTAGGCATGCTAAATGTAATGTTCTCAAAGTTCTGTACAACAGAGTTGTTGACATTGGAAGCATTAGGAATACTAGAAGCATCTAACTTCAAATTATCCTTAATAAACTCAGCAGGAGAGTTAGCCATATTCCAAATATTGTTACTTGCACTGGCGTTCAATATGCTGTCACTTTTGGCAATCGGAGTTAAAATAGCGCCGTCAGAAGGTCTTACGATAAACTCTGTACCATCTTCCTGTGTCCAAGCTAACTGAGTTGAATTAATTTTTCTTGCACCAGACTTATATGCACTGTATTTGTACTTATCAAGATTCTGATTTTTATCAAGCCAGAATTTATACAATCCACCATTTGCGCCCTTAGCATTGATAATACTCTGAACCTTCTTTGCTGTTTCAGCATCGAATTTTTCAGTCACCTTACCAGACCTTACAGGGTCGTTACCCCAACCAGAAGCATTGCCATAAATCCAAATAGAAGCAGCAATGCCCATGATATCATCATCGGTTGCTTTAGATTTATTTGCTGTGCTTGTATTCTTGTTGGTTGTAGCCGCAGGTTTCTTTGTGGTTGTCGTAGTCTTTACTGGGTCTTTCTTAGCAGAAGTAGTAGTCTTATTTGCCACAACCTTTTTCTGAGCATCTTTATCCACATCGTCTACCATTGCAGCGATATCGGTCTTAATGCTATTTAAAGTTGTATTTGTGGTAGTCTGTTTGTTTTGGAAGTCTTTCCCATACAAATCTATAATAGCCTTGCCGCTACCATCATTAAGCCAAATATTACTCATAGCAGTAGATAACTTTGTTCCAACGTTGCCAACTTCGGTCTTTAGTGTTTGTCCAATGGTAGTCGCATTATTTCCCAAAGCAATGGCAATAGCACCTTCAGTACCCAAAGCAGAAGTAATTGTGCCTTCGGCTCCTGCCGCTGCATTAATACCATCAATAACTTGTTCAAGAAGGAAATCTATATTATCAAGACGACTATTTAATATGGTTTCATATTCGGTATAGAGTGTATCTAATAATGCAGTTTGGTCAGAAATAAATTTATCATATTCTGTTTCCTTTAAATCTGCTTCAGCTTCTTCAAGAGATACTTTGAGTTCTTGTACTTTTGCACGAGTTTCTTCATCGTCAAAACCTTCGTAAGCACCTAATTGTTTACGTAATGAAGCGATATTTTCCGTTTGTTCCTCTACATTCTTCTGATAATCATAGAGGTCTTTCATACTATCAAGTTCTTCATTATGAAGGTCAATTCTCTCTTGCAGTGCATCAAGTTCTAACTCAATGCCTTCTTCAACTAAATCTCTAATAGAGTTCTTTTCGTCTTCAGCAGCAAGGATAGACTCTCTTTGAAGCTCAATGAGTTCTCTCCTACGATTGATAAGTTCTTGGTCATATGGGTCTTTTGCTATTTGCTTATCAAGTTTAGAAACTTCAGCGCCATAATCATCGGCTTGATACATTGCAGTGTTATAATTTAATGCATGAAGACCAACCGTAGCAACACCTTGTTCTGTAAACTTACCATTATCATCAAAGAGTTTTTCATTGCTCATTAGTTCAATTAAAAACTCAGATTCTGCCGTGATATCAGAAATACGTTCTTGAACTAAATCAAAAATAGACCAATCAATTTCTTCCATCGCTCTTGCATATTCTAATAAAGCAGTCGTGCCAGATTCTATACTCTGTGTAACATTGTCAATTTCGTTACACATATTATCGTTTATCTTTAGTTGGTTCGCTACGCCAACTGAACATTTCTGTTCCTCATATTTTCATATGAGACGAGACTATATCTTTTACCTATAAATTTAATTGTTTAAATAGAATATTTTCTATATTTTCATATTCCCAATAAGGAATTCTTAGTAAATCAATATTATGTTCTTTGCAATATTGATTCTTGATTTCATCATGTTTTTTGTTGATTCGTAACTACCATATCCAGTTTCCCAAAAATGTTGTTCTCCATCGAATTCTATAATAAGACTTTTATTTGGGATATAAAAATCAAATGGCAAAGTATTAATATCACGACAATCATCAAAACGCTTTTCTTGTATAAAATAAATCTCATTGTCTTCCAAATAATGTCGTATGCGATTTTCACCCTTACTCTCCCTATTAGAACACGACTGACATCTATTAACATTGTGTTTGTCATAATTTCTAAAACTAGTTGTAAATACATTACCGCATGAACATAATATATTTAAATTTTTATCAAAAACACTATGATAATCATTGGGATTTAATAATTTATTATTATTTACACTTTCAATTTTTTCTTTTATATATACAATATCATTCCTAAGATTTGTCATTCTATTCTCATAAGAACACCCTTTACATATCCTATATTTAAGAAATGATTGGAGTACAGTTGACTGTTCACCATGTTTTGGACATATAAATCTAATTTTCATGTGTAAATCAGTGTAGTCATCAACAGTAGTAATTAAAGTATATCCTTTTTCAATACAAATTTCTTTTGCCATGCCAATATACTTCTCAGCTCTTTTAATGCCATAAATTTCATTTTGTTTACGCTTAATACAATCAACACAACAATCTTTTTGTATCTTTACTCTGCCATTCATAATAGAAGCAAAAGAAGTTTGATATTCTTTTCCACAATAATCACATATTGCATTAATATTAACTGTAGAATACCGATTTAAATCTTTTACTACTACGTCAAAAAAATCATTATATTTTGTAAAAACATATCCATTTGATTCAAAATGTTTTCTGTTAGAAGTATTCCATCTTATTTTAACTATTTGATTTTCATTAAACACCATTTCACCTCCAAACATTTACTTTTTTATATATATTTATTAATTATTTATTATATTTATTTATAGGTAATCTATTATTTCGGATTGCCAAACGCTTGCAATCCTACTCTACTTAAAAGAAATAATAATTTCTTTCTTTCGATAGTCGTTGAACCTTCTCCTATTATTATATCGCAATAGTAAAATAATGTTAATAATTAAAGCAAAATAATTTTATTTTGCCAATAGGAGCTTGGCTGCTGATTTCCCAATTCTTGTAATTTTCAAACATTCACGTTTGTCGTT
>JAEIGA010000174.1_pt1 | contig 89411 bp, 124 predicted proteins | sample 9270691 | NCBI WGS metagenome assembly JAEIGA01 (sample SAMN17057246, study PRJNA624740) | gut metagenome | biome: biome; isolation source: fecal sample | host: Bos grunniens | place: China: Xizang | collected 2019 | reverse complement strand
GGTGATATTTGATAACTCTCACCCTCACTATTATAACGTGTTAAATCCTCTAAATATTGTGATAGCGTAATAAACGTTCCATCTGTCTTCAATTGTGTCATATAAATCTTTTATATGTATAAATAATAACATTATTCACAATTCTTCTATAGATGGTATGTTGTTTTTAATTTGAGATTCAATTCAATTATTATTATAGTAATTATAACAATTGACAAAAATACAAATAAATTAACGTTAATAAAATGAGTTTACCAAATTATTTAGCTAAAATAAAGTCGTCTGGTATTTATCGTTTTGTTTGGGATAAATCAGAAATTCCACCACAGGCTGCTGATGCTCTACGCCTTGTTGTAGGTTATTCAGAAAAAGGTCCATTCAATACACCAGTATATATTGAATCTGTAAGTGAATTCAAAACGATTTTCGGTAATATCAGTAAGAGATTAGAGCGTCGTGGTGTTTACTTCCACCGTTTAGCTATGCAAGCTTTGCAAGCAGGTCCAATTTTGGCACTTAATCTTAAACCTTTCAATCAGGGAAGTGCTGAAACAAAAGGTTCAGGTGAGGGATCAGTCTCAGTAGAGAGCCTTGAAACTGTTTCATTTATCAATGGTTCAGCCAGTGAAACATTTACTACAGGCAGTTTGAAAGTAACCGATTTATATGACACAAATCGATTTTGGGCTTTGGATCCAGACCAAATTCCTTCAAAATTGAGCAAGGCAGTTCAGGGTTCATTTGAGAATTTTATAACAATTGCCTCTACAGATGTGAAGGAAAATTCATGCTCTATCTTTATGCGTAAAGTAAAACCTGAATCTTATGCAGGTATTACATTGGAGTCTTGGTATAATATGCAGTCAATAGAGATGCCTGAATATATGGAATCTATCAAAGGAACTAATCTTGATGATTATTTTGTAGAAATCTATGTATTTAGAGGTGATTTAACCAATTCATCTCTTTGTGCTAATGAAAATTCTCCTCTTTACGATTATTTGAAATTAGCAGAAGGAAATGTTGTTTTGCGCGATGATTATAACAATTATGGTGATACAGACGCTTTGGCTGCTTTGTCAAAAGATTCTCTTTCAAATTTCATAATTTCTTATGTAGGATGCACAATCCCATATTTTAAGGATGCAAATAATAATTATATTTCAATAGACTTATTATTCAATTCTGATAATGCAAAGCATAAGATGCTTATGAAATTGGATGAATCTGTATTGGATAAAAATGCTAATGGAGACAGTGCACAGACTGATCTTGAAAAGTCAATGAAGTTTGTTGAATCTTCAGCTGTATCTCCAATATATTTGGCAGGATATACATATTATTCTATTACAAATCAGGATGATATGGCTGCAATTTATAAGAAATGTGTTTCTGACATATTGTCATCTGATGCTGATGAAAATTTCAAAGGTTTAAGACAAGCGTTGACAAATCGTGTAGATGTAGAATATCATTATTTAGTTGATACATTTGACTCAGAAGTTATTACTAATCCATCTAACATATTAACTGCTAATACAAAAACTGAATTGTTTGCAATAGCACGTGATAAGGATAATGCATTTGCCATTGTTAACTTCCCAAAAATGTCAAAGTTTACTAAGGGAGGTGCATATGACATGAAAAATATAAAGAAGGATTTTGGTAACTATATGCCAAAAGAGGTTGGTGGTGCATCATATGGTGCTTATTATACGCAGTTAGTATTCACTGATGGTACTGTTAAGACCACTATCCCATCTGCAGGTCTTGTATCTAACCTATTTATGAATAAGTGGACATCACGTCAGCCATACTATATTGTAGCTGGTCCTACTTATGGTAGATTTGATGAAGGTGGTTTGGTTGGTCCTGATTACAACTTTGGTCGAGCAGATCTTGATGTGCTTGAGCCTATGGGAGTAAATGCTATTATATATGTTCCTCGTAAGGGCACTTATATCAATTCTAATCAGACAGCTAAGCAGGTACCAGTATCTGGTCTTTCAAAAGTCCATATCCGTGAGTTAGTAATCTACTTACAGAACGAAGTTGAAAACTTGCTACAGTCTTATCAGTGGGAGTTGAATACACAGACATTACGCGACACTATTAAGTCAAAGGCAGATGCAATCTGTGAGACTATTATGAATAATGGTGGCATTTATGCATTTGTAAATGTTTGTGATGATACTAATAATACCCCTGAAATTATCGATAACGAGATGATTATCCTTGACACAGAGATCGAGCCTGCACGTGGTGCTGGTAAGATGGTTCATCAGTTGACTATCCACAAGACTGGTGCACTTACTTCAAAGGTTAAGTAATCAAACTTATTACAAAATAAAAAGGATTCCTCAGGGAATCCTTTTATTTTTTGCTATCATATCTTATATATAAAAAGAGATCTTTGGTTGGATAACTATATGTATATCTTTCCAAAGATCTCTTGTTATATTAAATATATGACTGTAATTTCTCGTATGATTTTTGATATATATCAGGATTGATTTTTTGGAGTGTTTCTATGCATTTATCTAATTTTTTATATTTGACAACACCGATAACGTGTTGAACCCCTATTGCATTACATTCCTTGTTTATATTTTGAATATTGTCTTGATCTCTATTCCAAAAATCAACCAAATATCCTATATTATAATTTTTACCAACCTCCCATAGAAATCTTTGCTCCATGATTAAATCAAAACATATATGTCTGTCTTTTTCATATAATCTTTCAAAAGATCTCTTTGAAACTACTTGTTTCAACATATTATCGTATGCGGATATGAATTTATCCTTGTACTCTTGATTGTTAAACATTATTAGACCACCATTACAGCCATCATAACCAAAAACAGGAATATCATACGGAAACGATAAACATTGTAATGGAATATTATGAGGTACAAAATATAAATATTCTTCGGGTCTATCATATTGCCCCATATTTTCATGTCCAAAAAAGAATCCATCATATTTAATTCCATCCTGTATCTTATCAAGGCACTTTTGTGTTTTAATAAATACATCCCCGTCAATATATACATCAGATAATTTAGAATACTTTAGTGCTTCTATTTTACCTGCAGCCCAATTGGTACCCATTATTCTTTCATCCATATCATCTAAAACAACGTATATGTTGTCATATGGTAAATGATTGAGAAGTTCAGCACCTTCGGTATCTGTATATAAATCTACAGTTTGTCCTAATTTTTTCAAATAGGCTAAAGATAAACTATAATGATATAGTATAACTTCAATATGTTTTTGAATATCAAACTCCCATCTTTTGAGTTTCATTGGTTTTGACCAATGTACGTGATAAAAATTCATCGCTATAAATTATATTTACTCATATTCACCCATTTCACTGACAGCAGTAGCTGATCCAGATGGTGTTCCTGTCCAAGATACATAGAAATTTGCCACTTTTATATTCGAATTAGTGGTTCTATATGAAGTAGTAACAGCCCCAGTTAAAAAATACTTCGAGTCTAATGAAACGGTAGATCCATCTATTTCAACATCTACATCTGTATATGTGTGATTTGCATAATTTACTGTATAATGCTTAGTTTTCGGTGTCAATATCACATAAGGATAGAGAAGACTATTAGTCACCAACCATTGTGTAGATAGGCTAAAACAATCAGACAAATTATAGGTGTCTGTATTTGTTGGAGTGCTCGATCCAGAGCCTTGATATGTTTTAACAAGTATTTTTGATTTATTCAGAGCAGATATTATATAATCTATAGTACTTTGGCTTACACCTGCACCATATGTTTTATTTGCCACACCTATACCATAAGCAAAATCATATATTGAAATGCGGATAGGATCGAACGTAGTAAAATTAAAACTTGTCGAAATATATTGATCTTTATTTACAGTTTGTGAACTGATAGAGTAATCGTCAGTATATATAGTTGAAGGAACCACAATTATAGGGACACTAAGTTTGTTAACGTTTTCAAATGAGGAAAAAGTCCACCCCAATGAGGACAATGTGCTGTTGACTAAAGTGGGGTGGTAATATTTTGAATATACCTGACCAATGGTAGGGTATTTTACTACATGTCTTTCTACATAATTTGTATTTGTAGGAGCTATGTCTGTTAGTATGGCAGGATTTAGATAAGGTGTCCTATTGAACATATCAAAAAAGGTCAATTTTTCACCTATTTCAAATGCATCAGGAGCTATAATAAACGTACCATTTTTGACAAAACCGATGTTAAAATAAAGATTATTGTTGTACACAGGTATGGTAAAAAAACCAGGAGATGTGGAGCTAGCCCTTTTTATACCATAATGAATATTTCCAAAATAAGCACGCGTTGTCATACTTGCAGGTTCATATGGTATACTAGCAAGTTTATCAAATAATGTAGTCGAATTGCTACATAAAAAAGATTGTTGTACACTTATAACACTACTACCATTATATAAACCAACACCACTTATATATGGAGGTATTATTTTAAGGCTATCATTTAATAACCCATATACTTTCTTAGTTCCACTACTATAAGATGTTTTAGATACATATAATGAACCAAATACAGGATATATAAAATTATCTATTATACTATCTCTTACCTCAGTTTGAAGTAAAGTTTTAGTTCCGTCTCCACTATCATAAAATCCATATTCATTATCTGTTATACACTTAGTAAAATTATTTGGTATTGGGTTACCATTAGAAGCTATAAACATAGAACCTTTAGATCCTCCTATATAATTTTCCCCGAGTTCACATCCTGAATGATTTACATATAAAAATTGATCAGATGTGTTAGTTACTTTAGTTAAATTAAATGCTGAAAGATATGCTTTACCAGTTTGAATTGTCATAACATTTCTCACTGTATATGTTACATATAAATCATCTATATAATCTTGAGGAATTATACACATTATATCGGGCACATTTGCTGCGTTGGATGTTAATAACATAGAATAATTAGCGTACGAAATATACAATGTTGTCAAGGCTTTCCATAACTCTAGAGCCCCGGGTTGGGGGCTTAATGCACTCAAGTTAGATATTGATGAAATTGAAGTTGCATTAAATCGAAAATATCCTGGATAATTTCCCAATGTTGTATTACTGGAGACTCTCCCAGCCAATGTATATGTTACATTGGCTGTTGCAGTATATGATCCGTATTTAATACCAACATTAAATACTAACTGTTTGCCTTGAACTCCATAACCATCTGTCACTAATCGGTCACATACCCAATCTACAGTAGCTACTTTATTATCAATTGCGTCTGTTATTAGAGCCATAACTATCCCTCTATTATTTTCTCAAGTCTTTCAAGGCGTTCCTCAAGAGACTTAATCTTATCGTTTAATATATCAATTCCTTTAAGAGCAACTACTGAGAGTTTATCATAAGCAACTGATAATGTTCCATTTTCATCCTCACTAACAAGTTCTGGATAGATCTCTTGTACAGCCTGAGCCGATGTACCTATATGAAGATTCTTGTCATCAGAATCCTTCCAACGGAAATATTTCTTTGGCAACTTAGATAGACGATCTAAATCACAATCAATATCAACTGAAAAATCCTTGAGGCGTTCATCTGAAGTTTCGTAGAAACCATTACCTGCATTAACTTGACCTAATTGAGATGTATCACCAACATTCAATGTTCTTGTTGAAGGATTTATTGTTATGTATGGATTAAATCTATTTGCTTCAGATGTACCAGTAGAATCTGCGGTATTTTTAAATAATACAGGATATGATGCATTCTCGGTTGTAGATATATTAGCTGTTACCGATAGAACACCTAAAGTCATAGTCAATCCAGTATTAGAGCCAAGTTTAATCAAACCAAGAGCATTTGTGGTGGCTGCACTATATGTTGTATTTGACCAAGGAACATGGACAAAAGCTTTATTGTTATTATCTAATTCAACACCATAATATCTATTTGAAGCTGTTCCACTAGTTGTAAGATTTGGTGTAGTATTTCGTTTATTCGCAATTTTGATCGAACCAAGATTATCTGTAGTCGCTGCACCAACTGATGAAACCGATAACTTACCGTCTGCAATAGTTAAACCATCACCAACTTTGATACCTCCTAATACAGTATCTGATGCTGTTGGTAAAGTATATGTTAAAACACCATCGCCATCCACACTAAAATTCGTACCTGGTTTGATACCTCCTAATTCAGTAGTTGATGCTGTTTTAAGGCTTACCGCATCGTCAGTCACATTTATACCAGTACCGGCACCGACATTCAATGTTGCTTCTCCCGATGAAGCTCCTCCTGTAAGACCATTACCTGCAAGGACATTCGTAATACTACCAGCATTATTTGTAAATGAAGGAAGAGCTACGTATCCAAGTCCGTCAGAATCAATGTTTACTGGATAATAATTTGTTCCCTCGGTTGCTTTTGTAATTTCTGTTGTATTTACAGTTCCAACCTTGATCAAACCAAGAGTATTTGTAGTCGCTTTACCATATTTTGTATCAGTAGCTGATAAAACACCATTACCATCTATACTTAAATTTTCCCCAACCTTAATACCTCCTAATACAGAAGCTGATGCTGTAGGTAAAGTATATATTGTATCGATAGCAGATAAAACACCATCATTAGTTATACTCAAATTTGAACCGACTTTGATACCTCCTAATACAGAAGCTGATGCTGTAGGAAGGATATATTCAAAATCGCTTAATGGTTTTGTTGATCCATCACCTAATACAACTACTTGGTTGCTGGTTCCTTTTGCGATATAATTATCAAGAACTTCTAAATCTGTATCTACAACAATTTCATGATCGCCGATGGTAACCTTATCTCTATATATCTTCAATGAGGAAGCAGGATACTCGCTCATTACTCCTTCGTCAGTGAAAGTAGTATAATCCTCCAGGCCAATTTCTAAATAATCTTGAGTGGGATCGTGAGGTATACCTGATAAATCACCGGTATTTATAATATTCCTAATATAACCGTTAGTAACTGGCTCTTGATAAGAAGCTGTCAGATCCTCAGGCCAAGCATAAGATTGTATGGCAACATCTTTGAAATATGATGATCCGTGAGATCTAATATTCTCTACATAAATGTCCTGCCATTTTTTTAATGACGTACCTAATGACTTTGAACCGGATTGTACAGGATTTAACGAATATGTAGAAGGACAATATTCTATTCCATTATTTCCTCCGATATTAACTGTTTTAGATGCTTGGTCAAATGATAACGAATCTATATAACCAAAAGAATATCCTGATTCGGGAGTACTATTGGTTTGTAAAACTAATGGATAATACTTTCCACTGGTCGTGACAGCATTGGTTTTAATCTTAGTTGCATCCAATAAGCTAAACTGGCCAAGAGGAGATGTTACTTTTGTATCAAATGTACCATTGCTAAAATAACCGTTAACGAAGTAACCGTTGTTAAATCTGTTTTTACCATTACCAATATCGAAAGTTTGTGGAGTATAACCTTGAGGATTTGGTATTATATTTCCTGCAACTTTTATACTATATCTAACTTGATTCTCCACGACTACATCAGGGTTTATATTGAACACGTCCAAACTAACCCCAGAAAGAGTTGGATGCATATGTGAAAATCCTATTGATAATCCAGGCCTATTCTGGATATTCCACGAACCAGCATCACTCCCAGTAGAACCAGCAAATTTTATAAAACGATAAGGATTATTAGTTTTATTAGAAAATGTTATACCATTATTACCAATGATAATTTCGTCATGATCTTCATTCAATGTATCTTCATAACTTCTCAATGTGATTATTGAAGATAAAATATCATTAGACTTGATGTTTGGAGCAGAAACCAATTTCTTTGATGGATTTATATACAATTCACTTTGAGTGATTGATCCATCATCATCTTTCTCAGCCTGTATATAAAGATTTCTAACTGTATATTGTCCAATTCCTCCTCCTCCAGAACCACCTGCTGTTATATTTTCCGTACCAACAAGAGGATAATTCACATCTGACTCAGATGACAAAACATTGACCTGGGTTGCTGCATCTGCATGTGGTGTAGTCATTACAGATACTGTATTAGAATCATGTCCAGCAATATTAATAGTCAACTGATTATTATTCGCTGTAATTACAGGATCTACTTCATCATGGAGCACGACGTTTGGCAAAATCTCATCAATACCTTCAATTTGACTATCTATATCATTGAGTTTTTCTACCAACCTCGCAGGATTCAAAGTGATATTAGTTTGTTTACCTTCTCCACCCCCCTCACCAATACTCGTATCAGGGGTTACTGTGCAAGATATATAATCATTTGGAGGTATATATGCACTTACATCTTTTACATATTGACTTTTGATGTTGGTAATAGCATCTGTAATAGAAATATTTGATTCTGTCCCTCTGGGGTAAAGAGGTATATTTTGACCATTGCGTGATGCGTCCTGTTCATCTATATATGTTTTAGCTCGCGACCAAAAATCCGCCAATCCTGTATAATTAAGATATTTAGTTGTGATTTTTGGACTTCCGAAATTATCTCCTTTCCAAATAGGATTATTAGTTGTCTCTGCCATATATTCATTTACTATTAGATATATAATAATACCTATATAAACAAAAAAAGACACCCAAAGGTGTCTTTTTTATTGTGTTTTACACTTGATTAAAATGTAAATGTTGGTTTTGTGCCGTTAGCTGTGAAGATAGTATCTATTTCAGTTAAAGAAATGATGTTATTATCAACCCAATCCTCGAGGTTCTCGATTCTTGTCTGCTCTTCCTCAACATCTCCAAGCTCGATAAAGTTTGCCTTTGATGGAACATATGAATCAGCGAAATCATCGCCCTGTGCAGCATCATAATAAACATACTCCTTAAGACCTACGATAACGATATCACCCTGATCCTTAACAGCTGCAGCAGCAAGATCAAGAGTATCGTACTTACCACGGAAATGAGTTGCTGAAGCAAGTGCAGCCAACTTGTTATCGTAATCAGTTAACTGTTCCTCAAGATTCTTAGTACCTTCAGCACCCGGTGTTGTATTTCTTGTAATATCTGCAGTACATAAAACAACATCAGCATGAGATACTGTAACCTGAGCGTAATCACCACTTCCATCCTCTACTTTGATAACCTCGTGACCATTAACTGTTAAACCGTTAAGAGCAGAAAGGTTAGTCTCGTTCTTAGTAATGTACTCACCAAGCTTAGACTCGTCTACTGTAAGAGTAACTGCATTATCTCCACCATCGGCTGCAGTATCAGCCTTTGTGAATGCAACCCAGTTTGGAGCACCAGTAGCATCTGTATCCACAACATCAATAGTAGTTACTAAGTTCTCGTCAATCTGAGCAATACGCTCTGAGATATCAGTGATATTATTATACTTCACTTCTGTACTCCATGCACCAGCTGCATCTCCGTTAGCAACAGTATAACCATCACCAGCCAAATTAGCAACATCCTCCTTACGATCAGAAATCTCTGTTGCAATAGTGGTATCGATCTCGTTCAAATCCTGAGCCAAACCGGTTTCGTCTACCTTAAGAGTAACCAATGACTTATAATATGTCTCACCATCGCTACCTTCAGTAGTTACGTCAGACTTGTCATTTACCCTTAATGTTTCAAGAGAAATCTCTACCAATTTAGTATGCTTCTCACCAGCCTCTGCTGAATCTATATCAACTACGCGGATACCAGCAACACCTGCATTAGCCTCGAGCTCTGTGATAGCCTCATCAATATCTGCGATCTTTGCATCCAATGTAGTCTCATCAACGTCGAGAGCAACATTATAAGTACCTAACTTAGGATCTCCTGTTGGAGTCATAGTAAATGCTACATAGTTAGGGGTACCATCTGTGCTTGGAGTATCTGTTACTGAAATGCTATTAACGATATTTTCACCAATAGCTTTCTCCATAGCATCCAAACGAGTATCTACATCGTCAAATGCTCCACGAACTGTATATGCACCATCAGCATACTTTTCACCTTCTGCGGCTGCAGTACCGTCATAATTAACCTTAATATCCTCACCACCAATTGTTACAGCGAGACTTGTACCTACACCTTCTGTAGGAGTTTTAATAACCTGTGTTCCATTGATAGTTAAAGATTCAATATATGAGCGAAGTGTAGAATCTACACTTTCAATCTTCGTCTTAGTAGCATCAAATAACGCACCATCCTGATCGTCTACATATATCTTAATCTTTGACCAGAAATCAGTTAACCCCTGAAGGTTAAGATACTTTGTTGCAACTCCATTTTGTACATTCTCTGTATCGCTAAATGTTCCAAAATTGTAACCTAAATAGTTATTAGCCATATTTAATTGTATTTTATTTATTGAATTTATTTATATAATAGAATTTATTGATATGCGTTTTTAACTCACTGAATTACTTTATTCTAACGCCCATATTTCGTCAGATGTAATGGGAGTATTTGGTACATTTTGCAAATATGTAACGATTTCACCTACTGTCGCCTCGGTATCGGTTATTCTTTCGTCCAATTTAGCTAATTTTTCAAGCACCTCCTCAAGATTCAAATTTGCAATTGCCTCTTGAAGTTTCGCAATATTATCTTCGTTAGTCTCTATGCGACTTACGATGCCTGTAATGTTAAGAGCATTTTCTGTCTTGAGATATTCTACGAATTCAGTCTGCTTGATTGAAATTACGCCATTGGTAACATCGATATAAGTCGAACCAGTATATATGTCGATTAAATCAGTTACATTAACATATATAGGATCTTGTCCCGAGGCTGTATTGAAGACGAATTTCAAATAAGTACCTTCTTCTCGACCCTCCACAGCATTCTCGTCTCCTGGAATAACTATTAAGGAAACACTTTCGAGGATACCATCCTTTACAGCCTCCTGATAAAACTCTGTATAATCCCATGTACTTACAGTATTGCCTTTACCTGTAACGATACTTAGTATATGGTTATCTTTATCATTAGATAATAAAAGGTCAGTTTGGAGCAATCCATCTTTATTGATGATGGTATTGTTATCTATGTTAGTACCTTGAGCTGCCTCAATATCATCCATTCTTTCAGTCAATACCCTTTCTAATTCATCAAAGGTTCCTTTTTGGATGAAGGTTTTGTCCTCGGTTTTAATAATATTAGAATCGCCAAAAGTAGTTAAAGCTTCTTCAGTATTTGCTTGACGCAAATAGGTTGCCGAGATTTTCTCCCATAACGCATTTAACGCTTCTTCACCAAGATATTTAATTTGATTTACTTGTATGTTTGCCATATAATTTTTACTTTAATTGATCAATTTCTTTATCCAACTCTACCATAATTTCCTTTTTAACATAATCATCTAATGATTTCTCTATGTCTTCTATCTTACCACCCACTTCGGATTTAAGAGTATCGAACTTATTGTCAAGTTTACTTTCGATTTCTGTTTTATAATCATCCAGCTTAGTGTTGATATCGATTTCCATTTCATCAACACGGTTATCTAATTCAGTAAACTTACTATCAATCAATCCTAGTTTGTCATTAACATCAGATTCAAGTGTATCGAAACGCTCGTTGTAAGAAGCATCCATTTCATTGAATCTTTCGTCTATAGAAGCAATGGCCTTATCTATTCGTTCATTAGCACTTGCTAATATCTCCTGGGTTTTGGTTTCGAGTTCTTTTTGGATTTCTGCAACAGCGCTATCAAGAGTGAAACCATCATCATCCCAATACTTACCAAACTTCTTACGGAGCATGTCTTCGATTTCTTTAACATAATCCGAAAGACCTGCATCATATTCTGCTCGAGTTAAATAAAACAACTCACTGAGATCGTAAGTGAATTCTGGGATATCTATACGCTTAATTTGTTTGCCATGTTTCAAGTAATAACAACCATTATACGTATTTTCTTTGATTTGATCACTCTCATCTTTAGCTCTTACTAAATAAACTGCAGAAAGATTGATTTCTCCCTTTGGAAAATCATCAACCAATAATACAGTATGTCTCTCAGTGCGTGCCATTACATCGTATAAAGAATGAATAGCTTCTGCTACTACTTTCGACTGAGGTGCATTAGTAGATTCCGTTGGCTGATCTGCTGGATCGAACGAAACTCCATCTTGATTTGTAAATAAAAAATCTTGGTATATCCCTTCACCTATAGCATTATTAGCCACCAATTGAGTTCTTATGATTTTTGAGTAATCTGGTAATCCAGAAGACTTTGAAGTGTCACCACCGACTGCTGTTATGGCCTCGTTAATATCATCATCCCATTTATTGAGTAATACATGTTCTGTTAAACCTGCCATATTTAGTCTTTTATATTTTAATTTAATAATAACAATTTCTAAAATGAAGTGATACAACAAAAAAAGAGACCCTAACGGCCTCTTTCCTATTCTTTTCTTATCCTTAAAAGATATTGTAATTCAGGATTTTCTGGTACTACGTGTGTGAGTATATACCTCTTAATACGTTTAGTGAAATATGGAAAATTCTCAATATCTGTGTATCCCATCTTTTTAATTTCATCTATACTTACTTTTTTACAAATATACAACTCCCATATGTGTGCTTCTCTTTCACCATATTTCTTTTTTATAGCATCTAATATTATATTATAAATCTTGTCTGGTTCGTCTCTATAAACCGTATCCAGAGGCTCATCAAAGTCCTTCAAATCCTCTAAATAGACTATAGGATGTTTCGCTTCTTTGGTCTTTTTAGTCTTAAATTTATTGATATAAACTGTCCAATAATACTTTATTGCTTCTTCTTTCTTCATAGGTTTGTCTTTAAGAGCCGCATTACAACTTATAAATGCATCATTTAGCAAATCCTCATCATAACTATAACCTGTATCTTTAAGACCAATTTTGAAATTGCGCTGAATTTCAGTGAAATTATCTGCGATAATTTCCGCGAATGTCCTTTTCATTCTCGTACATATTATTTAGGTATAAACATATCTCTAATATCTTGTGCTTTGATCACCAATGCTTTGTTAGGCAAAAATGATTTAAGTGTCTCATTCTTTACAAAATTTCTCAAATCAAATACTACTCCATTTTCTCCAATTATATCTGAGTATTCCTCTATTATAATATTTTCATCTACGCAGCCATTTTCATCTGCAAAAAATCCGATATATTCATCTAACTTATAACTGTTTTGCTTGAGCATAATTTTCAATGTTGAATTTATAAAACGATCTGATATTGAATGACTTCCAAAATAATCATCTATCAAATTACGAAGTCCTGTTTCTATTCTTAGCTTAAATTCTTGTGTTTTCATTTCTTGATTGTTTTAATTGCTTATATTCGTTAAATGTCATATCAGAATAGTTCTTAATATAATCATTCAATTCTGAAAGACTTTGTCTATCTTCGTTATCTTGTTGTATTTTGACTTCCTGTATAATCTCTTTCATACGAGAAACTTTAGAAATCACATCTTGATTCATATTTAGTTTCTCTTTAATACCTTTCATAAGTTCTATTTGTATAGCCTGTTGAAGGGATTGATTTAGTTGGATAAATTCAGCATTATTATTCAATGTTTCCAATAAATTCTGAGTCAAATTCTGCATCATATTATCCAAACCTCCTATATGATCTTCAACCACCCTTTCTTGAACTGGAGGGGTTGGTGGTTTCTGTTGTTGTAATGCTTGATATTGAGCCATTACGGTATCTAATTGTCTTTTAATATCCACCTCATTTGGTTGTTGAGGGATTGTTGTTGTATAAAGTAATGGGTCTTGGCTAAAAACGAAATTATTCATAATGTTAACGAAAAATTGAAATGGGAGGGGACAGAGTCCCCTCCTTTTAAGAGTTAAACATTAAGCACCTGTAGTAGGAGCAGGATTTGAACCGCAGCAATAACTAGCGTAACCAGTTACAGTAGGTGTTGATGGGAGTACCAACTCTCCAGTAATCATACGACAAGTTCTACGTGCTAAATTAAAGTCACCTACAAGAGCCACATTGTCAATCTTAGCGTTGATAAGAGCATCCTGGTAAGGACGAATAGCAGCCATTACATCAACCTTCTTCTCCACATCGTTAATCTTCTCAATCAACGCGTCCTTCTGATCTCTTTGACCTTTGTACAAAGCGAAAGAATCGTCTACATGATTTTTGTAAAGACCCCAAGATGTGTCGACATTCATCTTGTAAAGATCGAAAAAATTCTTATCGATCTGCTTTTGAGTAGCAATCTGAGACTCATAATACTGCTTTGTTAAAGCAACATAATCCTCTTGCTCTTTACGCTCGTTATAAAGGTCTCCCTGAGGAACACCACAGTTTGGTGTAGAATTGCAATTGTTGTTACAACCAGTTAAACCACTTAACAAATTTTTACCTATGCCAGTTCCACCTAAAGCCATAAGACCAGATAAAGAAGTACCTATGATACCAGTAGTTAGAGCAGCATTTACTTTTCCATTTGAAGGAACCTTTGTTCCCTCCATTACTTCAGCCATAATTTTTAATTGTTAATTTATTAACGCGCGTTCGAAAAAATAACCCCAAACCTGCGAAAAGTTGCCCCAACTAGCAAAAAAAAAGAACCCCGAAGGGTTCTCCTTATTTCCATTCCATTATTTCATATAACATCGAGGCCCAATCTGTCAGGGCTGAAGTAATGTAATTTTTATGTCCATTTACTTGACCAGTATATATGTAATTGAGTGATACTGACAGTCTTTTGAGAATTTCGATCGAATCTTCTTGTGAAGACTTATCTATACAATCACAATCCATAAATTTCTCGGCAAGTAAAGACTGAGAAAATGGCAGATTTAACTTAATGATATTGTCCACATACTTCTTAAATTCGAATATAAATTCTGGAGACCACTGAGTCCAAAATTCGATGCTTGAAAACATCTGAACCATCTTATCATATAAATTCTTTTTATATATGGTGATAGGATCGCATAATGTCACAGAAGAACCGTATAAAGAACTCAAATTAGATGACGCATGATTGCACCCACAAGTCGATGGATTGACGCTGTCGACAAAGTTCAATTCTGATTGACCAAATTCAGTCAAAATTTTAATCACACTATCATACATACCGCTCTTATAGTAGTTTAATACGTGTACCTGAGAATCATCAAAAATCAAGTTCATTTGTACTCCTTTATCATTCTGATCCATTGATAGTAGGGTTTCGGCCAACCAAGTTCTAAATCTTTTTAATTCGTCAGTAGTTATATCTGAATCTGGGGCAAATGAATTTTTAAGCACAAATTCCATTATGTTATTAGCACGGTCAGTCTCAACAGTGTCTACATAATTGATTATATTATATACATCTATACACTCTGATCCATATGGTTTTGGATATGTACCGTCTTCTTTTACAAGGAGCTTCTTAATATCTTCCTCACAAGCAACATATCCTTCATGTTTCATACCTACTATTCTACCATCAAATTCGAATAGACCAATAGGTACCACATATCTCATTTGAACCCAATATGCATACTTACCTTTGAGAAATTCATTGAAAAACGCAGACTGTGGTTCTGTGTCTGGCATTACAATATCTTTTAACTTAATTATATTCATATTTTATGTTTATTCGTTTTCTTTAAGAAATCAGATTAAAACTCTTCTATTAAGACCTCTAAATTGTCCCTATAAATCTTCTTGATTATCGTTATTTGGCTCTGTTGTGGATCCATCGCTATTTTCTTCACCTTCTTCGTCTTCTTCAGGAATAGCATCTGCTATTTTTGCCAGAGCATCTGCAACCACTGACATTACGGCGGCATTTACTGCAGCAACTTTTTCTGCAACAGCTTTTTTTTGAGTATCCATCCATTCTTGTGCAACCTTCATTTTTTCATCCATAAATTCTTGAACTTGGACTTTGAGATCATCAACCTTTTTTTGGATTTTTGATTTTTGATCATTGATCCATCTTTCAGAATGCCCAATCGTATTATCTTCCAACTCCTTCATTTTTTGTTCAAGATCCTCGATTTTTTTATTAACTTTATCGACCTTTTTTTGAATGGAATCTTGAATTTTGTTCAAATCTTCAGCGATTTCTTTTGTTTTTTGATCCATATCTCCTCTCATTTGTTAAATAATAATATATATATAGGTTATTTTTCATTTCATACCCACACATTATCCTCATTTATTCCAATTGTTTATGAGGATACTCATTGATTTTCAACGGATTAACCCGTCGCAATTAAAGTTGTTATTATAAATCTATAGTATTTAATTGAAAAATATACACTTAAATTAAGCAAAAAATAAAGAAATTTAATTATGATGATTACAGAAAATTCACAGAAGTGGTCACAGATCATCAACGAGGAGCTTGGTGTGAAGGACTCAAATAAGCTTAGCTGGATGTCTCAGTATGCTCAGAATCACGAGATTTATGAGGCTGTTCAGGCTAATGGTGCTGGCGTAAACGTAGCCGGTGGTATTTATTCAACTCCACTTAACACTATGGGTATGGGTAACCCTATGATGCCAACTGGTGTAGGTTACAATGCTACAGACGGTTCAGGTATCGGTAACACAGGTGCTGATTTCCACAGCTACAAGTATCAGACTGGTTCAGGTGATATACCAATGTCAACTTTGACTATGTCTCTTGAGGTTGCAGCTATGACAATTGGTCTTGAGTTGGTTCCAGTTATTCCAGCTAATGGTCCTTGGGCAATGCTTTCATATATGGACTTCCCATATGCAGGTGGTAAGCTTGGTCGTATCAATGAGACAGCTCTTGATGGTAAGGGTGATAACGACATCAACAAGCCTATCTATATCAAGTTCTTGGTTCCTACTGGTGTTAAGTTCGAGGATAAGGCAAAGTTCACTAAGGGTGATGCAGTAGTTGTTGGTAAGTTCAATGGTGAGTTCATTGGTTTCTCTCGTATCGATAACTCAGTTATTGCTAAGGTTAAGGATTGTACAGATGCAACTACTTCTATTGCTGATGCATTCGCTGCGGCTACAGAGGTAAAGATTAAGGACGTTGTTCTTGCTACAGGTTTAACAGCTGGTGATCTTCGTGCTGATTTAGTTGCTGCTGCTGCTGATCACGTACAGGGCTTCACTAACTTCTTCGATGGTGGTGATGAGGCTATGACACGTGCACAGAACGAGACTGGTGTTGGTAACACTATCGGTGCTCGTATGTTCACTAAGATGGTTCAGATGGGTTCTTACGAGGTAACTGGTTCAGTAACTCGTCAGCAGTTACAGGATATGCCACTTTATGGTGTTGACGTAATCGGTAAGGTACTTGAGGCTATGCAAAATCAGATTTCTCAAGCTATCAACAACCGCATCTTGGATCGTATCTTCAAGCTTGGTGTAACTAACGCAAAGATTCAGAAGGATTACCAGAACGTTGATCTTAACCTTTATTTCGCTTCTTCAGCATCTGCTTCTAAGGAGTTGAGCGCTTTCCCTGCAGCTAAGAAGTTCGTAGGTATTGATAATTTGAACAAGGCTGAGGGTTGGGGTCCAGTTAAGAATGCAACTCAGAACACTGCTGCAGAGAATGTAACTACTCACCAGCGTCGTATCATGAGCCGTTGCTTGGCAGCTGCTAACCTTATCGCTAACGTATCTCGTTTCGGTCGCGCTCAGTGGATCGTTACTAACACTCAGATCCTTTCAGCTCTTCAGGACTGTGCAGGTTTCGTTGTAGCTCCTATGGTTAATACATTGACTCAGGATGGTTCACAGTCACTTTACTTCGCTGGTTCTATCGCTGGTTTGAATGTTTACGTTGATCCATATATGACTTGGGATGACACTCGTATTTGCGTAGGTCGTAAGTCAGATGGTAACACTCCAGGTGTTGTATTTATGCCTTATATCCTTGCTGATACAGTTCAGACTATTGTTGAGGGTACTATGGCTCCTAAGTTGTTGGTTAACAGCCGCTTCGCTATCGTTGATGCTGGTTTCCACCCAGAGCAGAACTACTTGACATTTATGGTTGATACTGAAGGTGCATACTTGCTATAATCTATAGATTATTAACCATTTAGATAATCCCGGATCAATTGATTCGGGATTTTTTATGTTCGTTCAAAAAGTCTTTTTTATTAGATTTACTTAAAAACTTATAGGTTATTATTATTAAAGTATATGAAATAAATTTATTAAACATGTCTTTACCACATATTACAAATAGCCAGGCAGGTGTAAATCGTTTTGATCCAGTACATACCAACATATTCGAGGTGTACTTCACATTGCCTGAGGCACTTCGTGCAAAATTCGGTCAGGATGAGGCTCTCATTACAGAGCACGTATTGAAGATTGGTGGACTTGCAAACCTTTCAAAGGCTCCAGGAGTTGGACAGCAGAAGTTTATGGGAACTGATCGTTCATATATCAATTCTCGTCCAGATAACACATTCGCTGAAATTTCAGTAGATCTTTCTCTTAACCTTCGTAATGATGTAGACAACTATATCTTTAAGTTGTTTAAGGCTTGGGCTGCTTTGGGATACGATCTTTCAACTGGTGAGCGCCATTTGAAGAAAGATTATACTGCCGATTTCCTTAAGGTATCTATAGCAAACCGTGCTGGTGACATTTATCATGAGATTGTATTTAAGGATGTTATGATGAATGGTGGAGTTGAAGGTTTCGATGAATTGAACTATGAGACAGCTGATGCTCTTCAGATTTCAGTTAAGTTTGTATCTGATTGGTGGAAGGAAACCATTGCATAATTGGTATAAACAAAAAAATAAGGTCTTCTTACGAAGACCTTTTTTTATGCAGTTTGATAAATTACATTACTCCCTGCTCGACTGGCTGCTCCTCTGGATGCAAAGCCTTCTGCTGATCCATAATGATATTATGGCGATCTGCAAGGTAAATCAAATAAGCTGTATCTCGTACATACTCTGCATGGCAAGCAGACAAGAACTCATTCACAGCACAAATGTTAACCCAATTGTTATAACCGCGATACTTCTGCTGATTCAAAACACGAAGTGTAGAGTCATATGCACCATAAGGAATGTTCACAAGATTCTTATCCTTCCAAACCTTTACTAGTCCAAGCAAACCAGGAATATACTGGTACTCGTACTCAACACTTGTAATGAAGTCTGCAATAATGTCTGCAATTGTTCTACGTGTAAAATTCTGATTGTATGATGTGCAATCTGCTGGCAACTCATAAGCGGTCTGTGCAATAACTGCATCATTTGCCTTCATAACCTCCATAAGCTCCTCCTCAAGCTTCTTCAACTCCTCGTCAGTCTCGACAGTAGCAATTGTTGCCTGAAACTCTGACAAATCAGCACCCATCATATTCTGGATCGCATCTCGATCCAAACCATTAAACATCTCTCTTGTAATCATAAATATATATATTTATTTATTTAAAAGTAAATTGCTAACCCTATTCCTGCAATTGATAAAACACCTAATAATATAAGCAATTTTTTCAGATTATTTACATAATCCTCCAAAGTTATTGGTTGAATTATGAAAAGATAATTACCATAATCGTCAATTTTGCGGATTTCATAAGTCAGTAAGTCAAACAGGTTATTAGTTTGAATATACTGTTGAGCAATTGCCAACTTCTTCATTATCTGCCTCTCAACATAAATCTTATTATCAAACCCATTCTCATTATACTCAAATATCTGGTCGTTTACATCATATTGACCATTGTTGATATTTGGATTGATAACAGTATATATACGACCTATCCAATCCATTTTGAATTCTGTACCATATAATTGGGATAGATTCTCTAATAGATTTTCTTGTTTGTATACCTTTTTGAGTATTTTCTTGTACTTTTTATGTTGTAAAAACGATTTTATAAATTTGTATATTATCATTTCACCTTTTTAATTTCCCCTGAAAACTCATTATTATTAAAGTAATATATAAAATCTAATGAATAATTTTACATCAATAATGGAAAAAAGTGATTCGTGGGAAATTATGGTTGATGATGTAACCAATTACCTCGATAAAGTCAATAAGAAAATGCTTCCATTAAATGTGCGTGATGCTATATATTTTACAAAAAAATACAATCTGCTTAGCAAAGAATCTATAGAAGAAATACGTGATGCTTCTAAGGGGTCATTAAAAATGTTGAGTAAAAAATACAACATACCCGAGGCCGAGATAGAATCGTTTTGGAAACTTCTTAAGGACTTGAAAGATAACATAGTCCTTATGCCACAAATGCAGACTGATGAAGAACGAGAACTGATTATATTAGGTCAGCTTTCTAAAGATGATTTAACTATAGATTTAACCACACCACGAGGACGTAACGCTGCTGCAAAAGTATATACCCCTTTGGTTATAAAAATAGTATCTCAATACGTAGGAAAATCCAAACTATCCAGACAGGAACTTATGTCTGCAGGACTTGAGGGTCTAACCGCAGCAATGAATGAATGGGATAAAACAAAATCAACATTCAAAACCTACGCTTCCTACAGAATCCAACAGCAAATATTAAATGATATAAATGGATATGGTCACTCTTTATCTGGCACATCTTCTTATTCAGCAAAGAAAGGTGTGCAGGCTGATGCTTATTCGTTAGATGGTTTGATGGGTATGGGAGATGATGGTGACTACAAGCAAGATCGTTTAGCTGCACTTGGAACTACTGGTGGTGAATATGTAGATAAAGAAAAACAGTGGGAACCAATATATAAGTTGATAGAAGATAATTTCAAGTCAAGAGATGTTGAAATATTTTATCGATTATATGGTTTACGTGGATATAAGAAAGAAAAGTCTAAAGATATAGCTAAGGAATTTGGATGGAGCGAAGGTAATATCCGCAATTCTGTTATCAATAAGATTTTGAATTTTTTGCGTAAAGATAGACGCGCTGTACAAATACTTGCAGATATACAAGATGCATATAATGAATCCTTACTCAATTCTTTGTGGGGATTAAATAAACAAGAAATCATAGAAGCACTTGTAAACGATGATATATTCATCTTATTAGAAGAGTTAAATAGATGGAAGAATAAAAACGTATTCGTTAACTCACTCAATTATGCATTAGAGCAATTGACTTCAATGGATGCAGATTACATTAAGAGTGTGTTATCTAATGATGATTTTGAATTTTTGGATGGTTCTTTCAAAAAGCATAAGAAAGTTATCATGGAATTTTTGAATCATATGTATCCATCAGAATCTATAGCTCGAAAGACAGATGTGTCATTATTAGAGTATATGACGGATTTACAAGATGCTTGGAAATTACATAAAATGCAATGAAAGTAAGAGATTTTTATCACAAATATATCAATTGGATAGTTGCGATACTAGCAGTTTTATTCTTATTCAAGGGATGTCAAAGTTGTTCAAGAGAGCGTGTTATTGAATATAATTCCAACGAGTTCAATAAAAGAGAACAAGTATTAATTGATAGTATCGATACTCAAAACGATATAATACGATACAAAGATTTTCAAATTGATTCTCTATCTAATATCATTATAAATAGAGATTTTCAATTAAATATATTAAATAATGAAGTAGAGGAGTTGAAGGGGTTGAACACCCACTTTAGAACAACAAACACTACTTTAATAAATACAAATCGTGAATTATCAAATAAAACAGAAGAATAATGAAAACATTAGTAGAATTTCTTAATGAGAGTTTTGAGACAGTAACCCCTAACGTAACAGAGACAGCAGAGACAATTAAGGATGAGAAATCATTCCGCGCAGCAGCGCGTGCAAAGTTCGAGGAGGTATTTGGAGACGAGCTTGATGAGGATAAGATGAATAAAACTATCGATGGTTTGCTAGAGGATAATAAGGACCTTGTAGAGAAGGGTGAATGGGGTGAACTTATCGGTATGCTTAATAAGTCATTTGCACCAGAGGGAGATGGAAATAAAGAGTAAAAGTAATGAGAGACAAATTTTCTGAACTAATTTCACAAGGTGTTGCCTCATTCAATTATACAAATATCTCAAAGAGTATCCCAGAACAGGACCCTATATGTAGAATGTATAATAACATATTTTCTATCCCATCAGACACACATATGTCTTGCCTTGAAGATGGAACACGTGTTATAACAGGCCATATGGTCGCTACAGATAAATGGGAAAAGTTCTGTATGTCTTGTTGTTGGGGAGCTGTTGAATTTCGCACAACAGGAGTATGGTCGGTTTTCGATTTCTTATTCTCAAACAATCTTGAGGGTAGAATAGGAATACTTAATGGTGATGTAGTGTATATAGTGACTCCTATGTCAAAAGAATCACGAGAAGCTGTGATGAAAAACACAGTGGTAACTACAGAATCAAATATTCCTCAGCCTGTTACAGTTCTTACTACTACAGGAAATATGATGCATATTCAAGAGTGTTTCGAAAGCAAGGACTTATTCGAAATAGTTAAACGTCTTAATGAATCATCATATGTTAAAGGTAATAACTGGGTTCCTTCAAATAATGGTATTGTTGGTTTGGTTGGAAACACCACTTATGTTATAAAAAATGTTAATGAGGCTAAAGATAACAAGCACCAGATATTTACCATGAGCACCATTGAGTACAATGGTGGTATACGTTTGACTGTTTGGAGTTGGAGATGGGATAAGTGTGATGTCTATGATATCGCAGACACTGGAAAAGTTGTAAGCGATAATAAGAAGAAGGGAGAAAAATTCCTTGACGATCTCGACAAATACATTAAGGGATTTGACTGGACAACAGATCTAAAAGTAGATTGTGGGTATTCTGTATCTTGTGATCTTCGATTACCTAATGGAGATCTAAACTATACAGATAAAGGACCTTGGTATATTGAAGAGTATAAAGGGTACGAAGTGGATACTAATTATCCTCTTGGTGGTAATTTGAAAAAAAGAAGACACTAAAATGGAGAATTTACAAGATATATTAAATAACTCAATCAACGAGGCAAGGAACCCAAAAAATCAATCAGAAGCTATTCCTGTAATATTCAACATTTATGGAGATCCTGTTGAAAATCCTTGGTATTTCGGTTATTCGGATCAAGAACAAGTAGGTAAACAAATGCATGTTTGGACAACAGGGCCTGGATATGGAGAATATGCAAAAATAGTTGTACCATTTGAGAAATTCGATCCAAAGGATTTGAGGAAGAATTTGAAATATAATTTGATTAAATAATACAACATATATGACAATAGAAGAATTATTTGGAACATTGCAGATGTCTGTAGTTGCCACTTGGCGCAAGCATCTACGTTCTGCAAAATATGGCAAGCATATGGCTCTTGACGAGTTCTACAAGGAAATGCCTGAGAAGGTAGATGATTTGATAGAAGCTTATATGGGAGCTTATGGAAAGAAGATTGGTGCATTTCAAAATATTCTCTCTTCATCTAATATGAACACTCTTAAATACCTTCAGGAACTTAAGAGAGTATGTAAGGAAGGATATGATTTGTTAGATGATAACGAAGAGTTAGAGGGATTGATGGATGATATTGTAAATCTTATAAATAGTACATTGTATAAGGTTAAGGAGTTGTCTGAGTCTAATATGATGAATTTATCTGATTTTGTAAACGAAGCTTTGAATGAGTCTCGTGGTGCAGATTTAGATAAGAGAACTTTCGATAGATTTTTTGGAGATAAGTTTGGAAGAGATAGAAATTTGAAGACTACGATTTCAAAATCAATGATGGCATTGAAATCACTTAAAGATAATTTCGAAGGTGAATACTATGATATGCTCGAGAAACTTATTGATAACAAAGAATCAGAATTTGATGCGAGATCCAATGTTAGATTATATTATAAAGATGGCAAATATGGTGGTGCTGAGATTGCATTAACTTGTGATAATATGTCAAAATCTATTATAAATAAGTTAGATCATGCAAAACAAGCTGTTGGTACAAAACACGGTTATAGCGCTAACCTCCACGTGTTTGGTGTCACCTCAACCGTTAATATCGGTATAATGTGGTATGAAGATGAAGAGAAAAACATGAAGGAGGATTGCATCAAACTCATTAAATATGTACTTGATACTATCAAGCCAATATTCAATGATATTTTATCTTGGAGAGATGACGGTAAAGATGAGGATGCAATTAAGAGACGCAATCGAAAATAAAATAGGGTTATGTTAGATTTGAAAGATTTATTGTGTGAATCATTAGTTACAGAGGCTAAGGATCCAGGACAATTTATAAAAGATATGTATGAGGAAGACGGTGATCTCATGTCCGTTGCTTCTTGCTGGCATTGGTTAGAGGAATTGGATTGGGCTACTATGAGTGATTCTGATTATATTGATGCTATTAAAGATATCAATGATTCGCTAACCACTGGAATTATTAGATCACGTTATCTCAAAGCATTGAAGGCTATGCAGAAAATGACTCGCGAAAATGCGTACAACTATATAAAAGATATGGTTGATGATGAGTCAGAAATGGAAAGTTATGACATTGAATTATAATTGAAAATAGTGTGGTAAATATAGAGACTTCGAAAGAGGTCTCTTTTTTTATATATATTAGACAAATCAACATATTGTATGGGTTATGTGTATTTGATAGAAGACTCAACTAATAATGTTTATAAGATAGGAGTTACTAGAAAAAACGATAAGAAAAGGTTGCAAAAATTACAAACAGGCAATTCATCAAAATTAACAATTAAGTATATATTTAAGACCGAATGGCCATTCAGATTGGAATCAATGCTCCATATGAAATACAAAGAATATCGTGTATTAAATGAATGGTATGATTTACCAAAAGATGTGGTTGAAAATTTCGAGGAAATTTGTGTCTTCCAAAATGATATTATATATTCATTGAAGGACAATCACTTTTTTGGAAAAAACTTGAAATAATATGAAACTGTCAGAATTAAATGTATTAGTGGATAAAAAATTGATAACTGAAGTTGGAATGGTGGATTACTTAAATGACAATCCAGACGAATTAGAAAAAATAACTTTAGATGATTTTGTATATGCTGGTAAATTATCCCAACCAGAAGTAATAGACTATATTGAGGAAAATGGTATATTGCCCACCCCAACTATGACTGAGTCTTTATTAAAAGAACTCATATTACAAGGTGGAGTGATAGATTTGACGAATGATATAGATTTAGAATCTCAAATCGAAATTAGGAATGAAGTTATTCTTAATCTTAATGGATACACCCTTAAAACTACTAAAGACAACGTAGATGTTGTTTGGGTAGTAGGTAGTGGTCAATTAACTATCAATGGGGATGGTGTGATCGATGCAGATAGTTCTTATAGTGTATACGTAGGAGGAAATGGTCAATTAACTATCAACGGTGGAACATATTATTCCTCTGTATCATCTGTGTATGCTCAAACTAATGCTAAGGTGATCGTTAATGACGGAACATTTAAGGTTGAGGGAGAGTACGGTCAAATATATACTTTGAATTTGAGAGATAAGAATACAGATACTGCATCAATAGTTGTTAATGGTGGTCGATTTTATAAATATGATCCTTCACAGTCTGAATCAGAAAACCCAATAGCTAATTTTGTTGCAAATGATTGTGTTGTTCGTTTAGATGGGGATTGGTATGTAGTTAATCAAGCAAAATAAAGCGTTTAACTCGATAAAAAAATAAAGGTGACCTTATGGCCACCTTTTTTATTTGAACTTGTTAAACCTTATTATTCTTCAGTATTTTCATCGATTACTGGAGCGTCATCCTCTACTGGTTCGTCTGTTGGTGTTTCATCACCAGCATCCTCTGTAGGATTTACATCATTATCTGTTGGTTCCACTTCTGGTTCTACCTCAGGCTCTGCAGGTGTCTGCTCTGATTCCTCAACATTAAATGATGATATATTATGAGTAATATATCTCTTATCTATCAAATCCTGAACAGACATATTTTCAAGTTCCTTTGGATCAACAACTTGTGTAATTACTTCTTGATCCATCAATTTCTTAATATTTTCCATTATACCGTATTTATTTTATTAACCTAATGCATCAACGTGATCGTCAACGATAGCTGACTTAAATGAATCTCTATACTTTGCTGCGATAACTTTTAGACCTGGTAAGTAATCTGGCATATCCTCAAACTTAATACCCCACTTAGCAAAGAATGGACCGTATGTTGATTTGTAAATTTCAAGTTTTGGATCGTTTGCACCTAACTTTTGAACCTTTGATGCAATTACAAAAATACCATCTCTCAAATCATCACTCATCATACCCACAAATACATTCTTAAATACATCTAATACATAAGATGCAAGCTGATCTGAATTCTGAGATACTAACCAATTTGCCAAATTCTCCCACTCTTTCTGTGTTGGAAGTGCATTTGCATGTGCTGAGCAAATCAACTGAGCTACAGGTAATGTAATCTTGTTCAAATCCTTCTTATCGAGTTTGAAACTCTTACCACCATTCTGCCATACATCATATACAGCAGCATCAAAATTACCAATCTTTGAAATAACATCCAAGAATGCTAAGAATGAATCAATTGCGTCTGAAGGCACATACTGATTAAGTGTCATAGCAAGGATGTCACGGTCAATATCAAAAATAGAGAATCCCTCAAGTGTTCCTGTGTTAGAGTAGCATGCCAACTCACGCATTGCATTTGTCCAAGAACGTGGAGTACACATTAGCTTAGTTACACCAGCACCATCCATAGACTCGTTTGGATCCATATAATAGAACTTACCTCCAGACATATTCTCTGACTCTGGCATAGATAACCACTGAAGGAGCAATGGAGATATGAAGTTCTGATGGTCAGCCCACTTTCTCCAAGTCTTAACTGTTGGCTCATAATATACCTGAGCAAAACGGTTTGCCAAAGCATTACCAATATCAGCCTGACCTGACATTTCATCCTCTGCACGGTTTGATGCAACTACAATTGTCCAACCTGAACCTAAATGATAGCCGTTGAAAATACCCTCATTAACCAATGGAAGGATAACGTTAAGTACCTGTGGAGTAGCTCGAGACAACTCGTCAATGAACAATAGACCATGACCGCATGCCTCGTCTAATACTGCATCCTGTGCAGGATCGCCTGTAGGCTTGTAAACTGGCAACCATGTCTTTGGAACATCGGTAGCCTTCTTCTGTCCGTCAATCTCTACGTACGCAGGAAGTGTAAAGTTATCAGGTGTCTCGTTTGAAAGAGTCTTAGTAATGATAGAATAATCTGGGAAATCCTTACGCATTTCATCCAAAATATTCATCAAGATAGCTGACTTTCCAATACCTGGGGCACCCCAAACCATCAATCTTGCTAATTTCTTATTCTTCAAAGCCATCTTAATACGTGCCTTGAGCTTGTCATCATCTACAATGACATTGTACTTTGCCTGTGGATCTTCGTTCTGTAATTTCACTTCGTTTATTTTTTCTTCGTTAACAGAATTAATATCTTTAAGATCCTGGCATTCTTTAAGGGCCTTTCTCCAGTAAGCTCTTGAATCCCCACTACCATATAATGCTAATGCATCTTCTGGTGATGTTTTCAAACCTACAATCTTTGAACCCTCACGATCCATTATAACTACAGTACTTGCTTTGTTAATAGATCCATCCTTATAAGCCTGTCCAGCAGTTAGTGGTGAAATGGCGGGTAATACTTCTCCTTGATCGTTAACTGGGAGGAAATACGTGCCGAATTTTGCAACAACTCCCTTAAGGTATGCCCAAGCCTGCTTAAACTTATCTTTGATAGTTTTGAGCCAATCCTTGAACCCCTCATTCATTGTAGCATATTCCATGTGGGTAGCCAGTGGAGTTACCTCATTAAAACACTCTTGAATATTCTTCATAATGATATTTTATTTGCGTTAATTATGATAATAATAATTGAATTAGATGGTTATTTTGAGTATTTTATTCAAAACAGCGAATATGATTAAAATAGGTATTGATCCCTCCATAAATTGTACTGGAATATGTGTGTGGGATACTGAGAGAGATATTCATAGTTACTATATGATACCATCTAAAGTAACGAAGAAAATGCAACAATTTCTACATAACTTTGTGCAAATCGTGCCTTATTCTAAACAAGATACTAAAAATTTAGAGTATTCAGACAAGGAGAGATGTAAGTTCGATAATATATATAATATAGGTAAGATAGTAGGTATCGTTTTAGATACATTCAATCCAGCACAAGTATATATGGAAGGAGTTTCATATGGTTCGGTTGGATCAGCTGCGTTGGTTGACCTATCTTTCTTAAATGCAGTATTGAGATATGAATTAAAAAAACGTGGGTTACTTTTTACAATAGTATCCCCCACATCTGTTAAGAAATTTGCGTGTGCTAATGGCCAGGCAGAAAAAGATATCATAATAGATGCATGGAAACGATTGGATAAAAATATAGCAAATGTTAAGGATATCAAAATAGATGACTTGGCAGATTCCTACTTTTTAGCTCACTATAAAGAGAATACTTAATACATTGCATTTTTGTATTATTTTATATTTAATATAAAATGGTAAATGGATAATGTAATTGGCGAGATACTATCTACATGGGGTACAGTTGGTATCCTTATAGTAGTATTTGGATATATGGCATGGGATAGTTGGAAGGCTATGCGTGATCGCAAGAGTAACAATGATAAAGCTATGACTGGTATTGAATTGTTGGGTGGAAAAATCGATAATATAAATACCAGCATTAAATTAGTTGACCAAAAAGTAGAAACTGTTAAGGAACAATTCGATGAAAAAATCAAAGATATAGAATCTCAGATACACGATATTCCAAAAAACAATTCAGACCATTTAGATAGAGTGAAGGCGGAAGGACATATAATGCACCTTAAGCAGCTCGATGATTTGATGAAGTTGGGACCAAGATTACACAAAATAATTAAAGATGCGAATGATAAAATTGGCTCCGATCATATTTTTGTGGGCTCATTCCACAATGGTAATTCGAGTTTGAGCGGTATCCCTTATTACAAATTTGATATTATAGCGGAAAGATTCAGTGTTGAAAAAGTTGAAGAAGATACTGAATTTGCTCATATGTATAAAGATTCAGATATTTTGAGATACGACACACTCCCAGTTCTATTAGTACAACAAGGACAAGTTCATTTTACCGTACCAGAAACGGGAGATAACAAATTAGAAGAGTATGATGATATCATTTGGAGAAGAATGAAAGGTCGTGGTATACGCCAAATTGCATTACGTTTAACTCGTGATAGTAAGGGCACTCCTTCTGGATTTGTTGGTGTTGTGAAATATAATTATGACAAACTTAATTTAGACCGTCTTGAAGATTGTGGTCGAGAATTGGAAGAAATGTATAAAGAATCTGAAATGAAAGAAAAAAATCTATAAAAATATGAATATGGACACAATGAGCTTAATACAAAAGCAGCGTTTGTTGGTAGAGTATTTAAGCAATTTTCATACAGCACTTAATGAAATGATGGATAAATATATGATCGAAGATAGTATATTTGTCTTTAATCAGCAGTTAATGGAAGCCACAAAAGGATATTTTGTTAAAATAGCTGAGTATGGTTCTTTGGACGAGGCATTATCCTCTATAAAGTACGAAGATGCAAATAAGGTTGGAGTTAGAGTAGTTGAGAACAAAACATTCCAAATTGGTTTTGTTAAAAAATCTCTTTACGAGTGTTCTAATGACGATACTGTGTTTGACATCGATAAAATGATAGATGTGAGATAAACATCAGATACATATTATATATATTTAATATATGGCAAATACGTTAATAGCATCAAAACCTGTATTGGAACAAGAGTTGAAAAAGCTACTTTACGAGGCATATCTTGCTCAGTTCTTAAATATGACTGACCAATCGTTAGCTAATTTGAATGCTGAAATGATTAAGAATGCCCATCAGATGGCAAATAAATTTGCCAAGGCTGCTTCTAAAGGGGCAGCAAATGCTATTTATGATTTTGTCAAGTCAATGGATATAACAATAACACCAACGGGAATGATGGCTCCACCAGCCCCATCTGGATATCCTCCTGGAGGACCTGCCACTGGAACCATTACTCCAACTAATATAACAATCATATAATGTTATCTACAGCAAAGGCAAAATTGAAAACTGATTTGTATAAATGTTTTTTAGAAGCATATGCAAAACAGTATATGGAGACTCAAGGGGTTGGATATACGGATCTTAATGCTCAAATTTCTGCACAAATAGCAAAATCAGGTCATACTTTTGCAAATAAAATTTCAAGCGGAATGGCAGATGCAATATATGATTTTGTGAAAGAAATAGGAATCAATATAACTGTACCACCAACTGTAATGTGTGGTCCAACACCTTGCACTGGTACGATTCCAATGACAAATGTAAAAGTATCTTAATATGACACAAATAAGAAAGATAAACGAATCCATATGGGACGAGAGTTCTGAGGGCAAAAAGTGGGAAGACTACGATACTATTAAATGTCCTGATGGTCAAATAATTGATATGGTTGCCTTGATTGATGAGCAACAGCGAGCAAAAGCGGCATTGGTTCATATATTGCCGTTTTTTAATGCTTTTATCAATCGTCTTAGACCAGTATATACTTTTCGTATTCCAACACAGGCAACTGATGGCAAAAATATATTTATTAACCCACAATTTACAGCCAACCTTGATTTGACAGGTAAGGTGTTTGTAATGGCACATGAAATTATGCACTGTGTCCTTAACCACCTTAGACGAGGTAAAGGTCACGATCACGAGAGATCGAATGTTGCTGCAGATTATGAGGTTAATATCACTTTGTCTGATATGGGATTGGTAAAGATTGGAACAATGCAAAAACTCAAAGCATTGGTGGATCAAAAATATTCTGGGTGGGGTTATGAAAAGATTTATGACGATAATCCTCCAGGATCTTCTGGTCAATCAATGAATAATCAGGGTCAACAATCACAAGCTCAAAAAAATCAGCAAGGTCAACAAGGTCAAGGTGGAGGAGGAAATTCCAATCAGCAATATAGTGAAGATTATAAGAAAGGTTGGGCTCAGGCAATGGAAGATTATAAGAACGGAAAATTAAAACTTTAACAAATGGCACAGCATAGTAAAGATTGGAACGATGGTTATCAAGCAGCTATTGAGGCCATAAAGAAAATAATGAATGGTGATAAGTCTGATTTATCACAGGATTCAAAATCAAGCCAGGAAGGTGACGGACTATCGATGCCTAGTGATGTTTATGACAAAGCACAGCAAGAGGGTGGTCAGCCACAGGATGGAAATGGAAAGGATAAACAGGTAAATCCAGATGGTGGTCAAGGCAACCAAAAGGGTTCACAAGGTTCAGGTTCACGTACTGGTGATGCTTCTTCAAATCAGGGAGTTGTAAGGCCAGAAGATTGTGTTGGTCCAAATGGTCTTAATAATGTGCCTGGTAGAGCTGGTGGTATGATAGACTCGAATACTGGAGAAGAGATAGTTAAGGGAGAAGGATATGATCCTGAAGGTGGTGCTGATGGGGCAATTGAAAGAGATTGGAAAGATGCAGCATTAAAAGCCGCTAGTCAATTGAAGGGAGATGGTGCAGGAAATCTCAAGGCAAAAATTGAAGGTTTGTACAAAGTTTCTTCAGATTGGAAAAAAGAACTTCGTAAAGTGGTTGGCCACTCAATCTCACCAGACGAGAAACGCCAAGCATATGCTAATAAAAATATTCTTATATCACAGGATCGAATCGCTCGAACAGATAAGGATAAATATGATAATATGGACTATATGATGGCTTGGATAGATTCATCAGGTTCTATGTCAGATGACCAATTAAGACAATGTCTATCAGAAGTATATGCAGTTGCATTAGCAAAGAAGCCTATTAAACTCGTTGTTATTCAATGCGATACAAAGATTCAGGATATTAAAGAATATACCAACCTCCAACAATTGAAAAAAGATATGGTCCAAGCCACTGTTAAAGGTCGTGGTGGTACCGAGTTGAAACCATGTTGGGATTTACTTGTTCAGGATCCAAAATACAAACGCAGACCTGCGGAATTGGTAATGATATTTACTGATGGTGGTCTTAACCAGTACAAGCGCAATCCAAGAACAATGAGGAATCTTTGTTGGGTTATTCTTGATAATCCTAGTTGGAATATTCAGTATAAAGATATCAATACAAAAGCAGTTCATATTAGAACAAATGATATAAAATAGAGTTGAGAAGAATCAACTAACCGTCATGTCAAAGAATTATGGGCAGAACCCTTCCATTTTGGTTGGGTTCTTTTTTATTATATATTCAATATAAAAGTGATATGGCAGAACATACTGAAGTATCTATAAATGAAGTACAAAATTCGTCTGATATGTTTATTGGTGAGGGATATGATTTGAGCAATCCAAAAAACATTCCAGGCTTCAAACAGACTACTAATTTCAATCCTAAATACGCTACAGATCCAAAAGAGAAGAAAAAGGGTTCTATTGCTAAATTCTTCTCTAATATGGCTCGTTTGGGTATGACATACGATGATCAGGTTGTAAAGAATATGAGGGCTATGCCTGCTGATAAAAACCTGATTCCAAAACCAGAGCAATTACAAAATCAGGATTTATTTTCTCAACTTAGTTCTTCTTGGAAAGTAAAACAAAATCAAGATAAAAACTTCTTTGAGAAGGATTTTCCGCAGAAGAGAGAAGCATTACGTAAGTTAGCGTTACAACCAGAGTTGGAAGATATACTCGATACAATGTCTAACGAAGCCATCGTATACGATACTGATTTGACATACTTTGCTGAACCGTTTGTAGAAGCACAAGAGTTGCAGGATTTTAAGAAAAGTGTTCAAGAGAAAATTAACGAAAATTTAGCATTATATTTTAGAAAGTTTTATAAAATGCTGAATTGGAAGTATAATGCTTGGGATGATTTCAAGAGATTTTTAGTTGAAGGTAACCTTGCTTGGGAAATAGTATATGATTCTCTGGATAAACCGACAGAAATTATTGGTTTGATGCCTCTTGATGCTGCTACTCTAACCCGCAAATTCGATAATAACAAATGGTATTGGATTCAGTTTAAGGGTATGCAAGGTAAGGAACGTAAGTTATTAGACTCACAAGTAGTATATATTGCATATCAAGAAACTAATTGTATCAATCGAGTATCATACTTAGAGCGTTTGATTCGACCATTTAATATATATCGTATTATAGAGCAAGCTCAATTGATTTGGACCATTACAAACTCATCTTATAAAATGAAATTTACCATACCAGTTAAGGGTATGAATAAAACGATGGGTATGCAAACTGTGTCTTCTGCTATGCAAAAATATAAGGAAGATATCAAGTTTGTTGGAGATACTGGTGAGTTGACAGTTAATGGACAGGTCAATATGCCATTTAATAAAGAGTATTGGTTGCCTGAAAACGATTCTGGTTCACCTTCTATCGAGACTCTTGGTGGTGATGGTCCTGAATTGAACGATAACGATCAGCTTAAATATTTTAAGAATCAGTTGTATAAGATATCGAAAATTCCTTTGAGTCGTTTCGATCAGGATAGTGGAGAGACTTGGTTTGGTTCAGATGCTACATCTGTTGCAAGAACGGAAATCGATTTCGCTCGTTTTGTAACACGTTTGAGAAATACATTTTCACAAATTATTCTTAAACCCCTACAACTTCAACTAGCATTATCATTCCCTGAATTACAGGATAATAGACAGTTTTTGGATGCTATATCTCTTCAATATAAGTCATATAATCTTTTTGAGGAGATGATGGATATGGAACTTATGCAAAAACGCGTTGAATATATCCAGACAATGAAGGAATCAATGATTGATATGGATAAGGAAGGAAATGAAATTAAATTCTTTGCTTCTAAATTCCTTGTACAGAAATATCTCAAACTTTCAGATGCTGACCTCAAATTAAATGGAAAATTAAAACAAGAAGAAATTGAGGAACTTAATCTAGCAGGAGAGGGGGCAGATAATGAAGCTTTTGGTGAATCAATAGATTATGAAAAGTTATCTAATATGATCGTTGAAAAACTATCGAATAATCGTGATTTAATAGCTGAAAATACTTGCCAAACTACAAAGGTTAACAAAGATGTTAAAAAGAAGAAAAAGTCTGTTAAATCAAAGGAAAATGATGATTCAGATAAGCACCCAAATAAAGAAGAAGAATAATTCAAAATCCCATTCGTAAAGAGTGGGATTTTTTATATACCTATAAGAAAAAAGAATACTCGTTGACTATCAATGGGTTACACCATAATTGATTGATAATCAAGTAGTTATACCTTTTACAAATAAAAAACACCCCCTTATTATATTTATCCAAGCTATTAAGTATATTAAATAAATTGATTATAACTATGGATAAACTTATAACTAAGAGAAACGGTCAACAGGAACAGTTTGACGTGACAAAAATTCAGAATGCAGTTCTAAACGCTTTCCTATCTTGCGGTTATTTTGATATACCTGAGGAAGTGAAGGAGATTTTCGAGGAGGTAGACTTTTCAACCCTCGATACTGTCGAAGCAATTCAGGACAAAATCGAAGAGGTTTTGTACGAATCATCATATAAGGCAGTATATAATCACTTTGTAACATATAGAGCCAACCACGCATTATTGAGAGAAATTAAGAATAAGACACTTTTTGATAGTATCATTGGTGTTGAGAAAAACGATGTTACACGCGAGAACGGTAATATGAATTCTGATACCCCAGCAGGTATGATGATGAAATTCGCATCAGAAACTACTAAACCATTTACAGATAGATATATATTATCTGCAGATGTAAAAAAGGCTCAGGATGCAAATCTATTACATGTTCACGATAAGGATTATTACTTGACTCGATCGCTAACTTGTATTCAGCATCCATTGGATAAGATTTTGACACAGGGATTCCAGTCAGGACATGGATCAGCTCGACCAGCAAAGCGAATTGAGACTGCAGCAATTCAGGCTTGTATCTCTATGGAAACTGTACAAAATGAGATGCACGGAGGCCAAGCTATCCCAGCATTTGATTTTTATATGGCTCCTTATGTACGCAAGACATATATTGAGGAGGTAAATAAAATCAGTGAGTTATTGTATGATGTAGAGGATAAGGCATTTTGGGATGGTCTTAGAAATGCCCAAATTGATGATTACTTGGTTAAGGAACTTCCACATGATTGGTATCACGGAGGTGTACCTGCAGCAGAGAGAATCAAACAGATGGCTATTAACGCAACTGTAAAACGTGTACATCAGGCAATGGAGTCATTCGTACACAATATGAATTCTATCCATTCAAGAGGTGGTAATCAGGTAGTATTTTCATCTATCAATTATGGTACCGATACATCTGCCGAGGGACGTTGTGTGATTCGAGAAATTCTTAAAACTACAGAGCGAGGAGTGGGTAATAATGCAACCGCAATTTTCCCTATTCAGATTTGGAAGATGAAGTCAGGTGTTTCTGTTGATCCGGGTGACCCTAATTACGATTTATACCGATATTCATTGAAAGTAGCAGCACGCAGGTTCTTCCCAAACTATTTGAATCTTGATTCTACATTTAATAAGGACGATGCTTGGAGAATTGACGATCCTCGCAGATTTGAGCATGAGGTAGCTACCATGGGTTGTCGCACTCGAGTATATGAGAATCGTTTCGGTCCTAAGACATCTATCGGACGCGGTAATCTATCGTTCGCAACAATTAACTTCCCAAAACTTGCTATTGAGGTATCTATTGAGGATGGTTATTTGGTTAAGCAGGGTAGAACATATGCAGCAAACGAATCTAATAATACTTGGGAGGATAAGGATAGACGCTTGCGTAAGTTTATGGAGAGATGTTATGAGATGGAGGAGTTAGCTGCAAAGCAACTTGACGAGCGTTTCCAGTTCCAAAAACAGGCATTAGCGAAGCAGTTCCCATTATTGATGAAGGGTATGTGGTTGGGGTCTGAAAAATTAGGACCAGACGATACCATAGAGTCCGTTATCAATCAAGGTACATTGGCTATTGGATTTATTGGATTGGCGGAAGCATTGGTTGCACTAACAGGTAAGCATCACGCAGAAGATCCAGATATGCAGCAATTTGGATTGGCATTGATGGAAAATATGAAAATAAAGGCCAACGATTTATCTGTGCAGTATCAACATAACTATTCAATGTTCGCTACCCCAGCTGAGGGACTTGCAGGTAAGTTCACAATTAAAGATCGTAAAACGTATGGAAAGATTAAAGGTGTAACCGATCGCGAATATTATACGAATTCAACTCACGTACCTGTATATTATCCTTGTTCTGCATCTCAAAAAGCAGAGATTGAGTGTCCATATCACAGCCTTACATTGGGAGGACATATATTCTACGTAGAGGCAGATTATGATCCTACAAAGAATCCAGAGGCAATTGATACAATAAATCGTATAGCAAGAGACCATAATGGTGGTTATATCAGTTTCAATCACCCACAAGGTCGTTGCAACAATTGTAATTACGAATCTGACGATCCTGCATTAGTGATGGGTTCAACTTGTCCTTGTTGTGGTAAAGAGTACAGTTGGGATATACTCCAGAGAATTACAGGATATCTGGTAAGTACAACTGATCGATGGAACCAGGGTAAGGTTGCCGAACTACACGATAGAGTGGTACACTGCTAAAAAAAAATATCCCAGGTCGCTAAAGATCTGGGATGTTTTGTTATATATTATTATATGAAGCAAAACTAATTTTTACAATATGAATAAGACAATTTTTGAGGGAACGATTAACGGAACAGTTTACAACAATGTAAATGATTACAACAAGGAGATGACACGACTTATCAATGAGGGTCTACCTATTGAGGCATCTACTTGCACCAAGACAGTAGAGATGTGTGATAATTGTGGTACAAGTCCTTGTATGTGCGGAAATAATGCAAGCGAGCAGAGTGAGACAATTCCTTGCGATTTTCATTTTGGTTTCAATTCACAGGCTTCACTTGTTGACCAGTACCTAAGCGGTAACGAGGAGACTGATGATGCAACATTGGATAATTTGGATGCCCAGTTGGCAACTAATGCTGCCAATGTGATGAAGAAGATCGATTTGATGTCTCTAAAGGATTTGCATGCATATCTTAAGGATGTAAATACCATGATGGGTGTCATTCGTGACAATCTTGCTAAGAATGCAAAGGCCCAGGAGGAGCTTGAGAGTAAGATGACATTCTTGGATAATTCTGAGAACCTATTGAATCTATTTGGCGAGCATTATAATATGATCCTCGATCATATCAATAAGAAGCTTGCAAACACTCTCTGTGAGGATAATAAGAACGACAACACTAAGGTTGCTGACAAGGACCTTAATATGGAGGTGCAGAACGCTATTGCTATGATCCAGGCTTTTGCTCGTATGTTTGGTGGTAGTGACCTTATTACTCCAAAGTCAAAGTAATAAATAATCCACAAAATTTATATATATTAAAAGGAACCACAATAGGTTCCTTTTTTTATTATGTATTTGAAGTATCGATCATTAAACACTTTTGAGTACGACAAACTTATTAAAGTTATAGAGTCGTGTAAAACAGAAGACCAATTCAATGTGGCCAAAGAAATGTTTGAATGTTTTGGTGTACATTGTGATTTTCGAGATGAAAAGCTTAAGCAGGATTGGCTCAGACATATTTGGAATATATCCAAGTATAGAGTTTGGAAAGAGTATCGAGCAGTCGCCACAGAACAAGTCGATTCAATTGTTTCCGTTGCCAATTTGTGGGTATCTCAGTATCAGACTTGGTTGGATGAACAGAAAAATGAACTCCCATCACCGAGGATTAGGGGTTTTGCAAATTTAAGTCAAATATATGAATGTAGAGAAGATTAGGCAATGGATTGGCTTTATTATTGAAGCTGTAATTTTTATAGTTATAATAGCTTGCACATATAGTTGCCTATCCCGTAAATTGGATGCATCTGAGCAAAACCTCAAAGCAGCTCAAGGAAGGATAGAAATTGTTGAATTGGAAAATGGAGAATTGTTATCTTCCAGAGATTCATATATAGCGACTATCAATGACTTGGAGGATTTGCTTGATATATCGAAAAAAGAGATTAAAGATATCCAACGCCAACTCGATGATAAAATAGCATATATATCAAATATAGAATCAAATGTGCGAGTAGAATATATAGAAACAGTAAGAGATTCTATAGTATATGTTAACCCATCTACAGCTACATCTTCATTTAGTTATTTCGATAAGTGGGTAACTCTTAATGGTGCGAACGAATTTAGGTTCGGTGAATCGTTTGATTATACCACCACAATAACATCTATTAGTATGGATGTGCCATTAAATGTTGGTTTAACAAACGATTATAAAATATTTGTCAAATCATCTAACCCATATGTTCACTTCTCTGATATACAAGGCGCAGTTATTGACAATTCCATTATGAGGCCTCGTAAAAAGAGATTTAGTTGGGGTTTGCAAGGTGGAGTTGGTTTGATGTACGATGTTATTGACAAAGATATTGCAGCAGGACCTTATTTAGGTATAGGTGCTGAATTTAATTTCTAAAAAAAATCTCCAGGAATCACTAAAGATTCTTGGAGATTTGTTATATATATTCATACTAAACAAAACAAACATGAATAACACTAATAAAACACAATTAGATATCCTTTGGGATGATATACTTTGCAGATTTCACAATAAGAAAAACGCTTGGTATAATGATGTTGAAATCAAAAGAGATGATCCGGTAATCGTTATCGAGGGTCCCAAAAATAAACTCGTTTTTCTAATCAACCAAGTATTTCACGGTGAACACTCTATATATTCTGAGGGATTCTCATTGGACGCATTTGAGATTGCGATGGATTTTGGACAAGGTTATATTTCATTTTTCTTAAAACCAGAAAATCATGCTTAGTATAGATAAAGCGATAGAGATTTTTGATGCCTTACATTATTGTAACAAACACATTGTAGGTATTGAAAGAAGTTATGTAAGTCATTTTTACAAAATCAAACACTCTATATTGGCTCACGTATATAAGAACCCCCACATTATTGAGGGTCACACTCTCAAAATCGATGGCATTGAACTACAGGATGAATGTAAGTTGATATCGATACTTGTTGAGAATCAATTTGGTCATTATCAGTTTCACGTTCCAATATGTAAAAAGACACGTAAACAATTTGGTTTGACTGAGCTTGATGAAATTTGCATAAGTCCTTATCAAAGTAGTGAGAAGGTCGAGGGTGACCAAAACACTTGGATGAAGTATTATGTTATAGTTAAAGAGATAGCATACAGATGGGGAGAACTCAATTCTCACGAGGATAAAATGAAGCAAGCAGTAAAACATCCAAATGAATGGAAACAAAATTGGCCTATGTTTGCTTCAGCATTTAATAAACGATTCAGGGGTCAATATATTATACGAGAAAAATACGGAGCCGAGAGACGATGTGAAATCGTTAGGGTGAGAGATAATCGAGTAATGTATGATATTTTCAAATTCAAAGTTATGAAAGGGAATACCTATATTAACTTGATGAGCAGGATTGCTAAAAATATTAAATGGCATTAGAACATGGAAAAGTTTATAGAATTTAATGGTATGGTATTAAATACTCGACATATCATTAAGATGCGAAAAATTACGAGTTTTGGAATTGAACCTCAATATGGTATATTGTTGGAAATTTCTATTGGTCAGGAACAACAATGGTTCAAGGAGGAATATGAACGAGATACAGTATTTAATCAGCTTTTAGAAGAATTATTAAACTAATAAACATATGACAGTAGCGGAATTGATTGAAAAGTTGAAGGAAATGCCACAGGATCTGAAAGTGTATCAGTCAGATGAGCGTAGAATTTCCTGCGGAGATCCACATTTGGAAACTATCGAAGACCATAAAGGTAATAAAATACAAATTGTAAACATTTGGTAATATGAGCAGCACAATATTTAAGACATTTTTACAGATTCAAAACACTGCAGGTACAAATGCAAAGAAGGAGATTCTTAAAAATAATATGTCTCCAACTCTTCGTCTGATTTTTGAGGACACATACGGACCACAGAAATATTATATAAAGATGTTTGTGCCAGATGGTGAGTATGGAGATTTGTCAATCGATAATGATTATGGTACATTCCATTGTGCACTTGTTGATTTGGTTACCCGCAAGGTAACAGGAGATGCAGCATATAGACATCTTCAAAAAACAGTTGCATTGTATGATTACGAGTCACAGGAGATCTTATATAAGATCATTGACCGCAACTTGAAGATTGGTATTTCTCTCGATAACTTCCTGGATGTAATCGGTGAGAAGGAAACCAAGTTTGAGGTTGCATTGGCCGAAAATCTCAATAAGGTCAAAGGAGTTGATCCGATTGATGGTACATATTTCATCTCACGTAAGTTGGATGGTGTGCGTTGCATTTGCTATATTAGTAAAACATTTGAAGATACAAAAATTACATTTGTGTCACGTCAAGGTAAAATATTCACAACCCTAGCTAATCTCATTGATCCTATTCACAAATTTATTGAGGACAACGACTATATAATTGGAGATTGGGTGCTTGATGGTGAAATCTGTATTACGGATGAAAATGGCAATGAGAATTTCCACGGCCTTATGAAGGAGGTTACTCGTAAGAATCATACTATTGAGAATCCACGATATAATGTATTCGACATATTAACACTAACTGAATTTGAAGGTCGAGCAGTATCATCTAATTTCAGTGATCGCCTACGTTGGTTGAAGATGTTGACTGAGAATGACAATGTGAAAGTGCTCAAGCAGGAACGAGTAACATCACAGGAGGTGCTTGACCGATGGGTTGCCACTGCTAAGGAGAATGGTTGGGAGGGTTGTATGCTCCGCAAGGACGCTCCATATAAGCGAGGTCGTTCAAAGGATTTGCTCAAGATTAAGGGCATGCAGGATGCCGAGTATGAGGTTGTTGGTGTTGAAACAGGCAAGGCCACTTACAATGAGGGTGGACATAAGGAGTTTGATATTGCATCTGCTCTTTATATCAAACATAAGAACAATATTGTAAAGGTTGGTTCAGGTCTATCGAAGGAGCAGAGATTGCGATGGTTCGATCATCCAGAGGAGATTATTGGCAAAACTATTACTGTGCAGTATTTTGAAGAGACTCAGGATTCAAAGACAAAAGAGTATTCTTTGAGATTCCCAGTATTAAAGTGCGTATACGAAGGTGGTAGAAATATTTAACGTAAATAATTGAATTATGAATGTAAAAAATTTGCAGAGCATCATTAAGAGTGAGGGTTGCAAGCCAAATGATGAGGTCCTAATCAAAGTATCGATCCAACGCGATGATGATACTTGGGAGACCAGAGTAGTTCCTATCGAATCGTATTTTATTCAAAAGGATGGTTCTATACGACTAAGTTGCTGTTTGTGGGCGGAAGATAATTAAAAAAAATCATTGAAAATATAAAAAAAGATGGCGAAATCACTAAAGATTTCGCTTTCTTTGTTATATATATACATAAACAGAAACATAAAGATATTACACTATGAAATACATTATTACAGACTTGGTAGACGACTTTAGAAACTTTGAGTTGGGAGAGAACGGCATTAACATTCTTTGGACAACAGTATTGGTACTAGCAGGTATCTATTGGTTGGGTCTATCAGATTACGGAGCATTTTTCCAGATCACTGGTTTTATTGGTTTCATTGCAGCTACTTGCAAGTGGATATCTTGTACAAGTTGGGCTAAGAAGTTCCAGGAGGCAATTTTTAATGAGATGGGGGACTAATCTATATGGAGAAGTATACAAAGAAAGCAAGTGCTCGTATCCTTAAAGAGGTGCTTAAAATAGACGCGAAGGCTTCTGGTTTCACTACAATGGATCAGGCTTTTGTAACTCTTATGGATCATTGGGATATGTATATTGATGTGGTGAATTCAGACAACTCCACTGTATGTACATTATATCGCGATGATGACAAACCACACACTTGGAAATTCAAGGATTTGTGGGATTCTAAAGAGGGTGATTGGGACTGGAACACTATTTACAAAACGGTTCTTGAAGACATCATCAGATTAAAGCTTCATAAACGTCCAAAACTTGGCAAACGAGCTCTTAAAAAGTTGGAAGAGGATAAGAAGACCAAGAAAGTTGAGAAAGTAGAGGAAGTAGTAGTAACAAAAGCTACCCTAACTAAGACAGAAACCCCACTTACTATTACTGATCTTCGAAAGAAAAGGGATAACCTTTCTGTTAAGATTTGGGATTGGAAGAAAAAGGGTAAGGATGTAACCGAGCTGAACAAGGAATTTGAAAGCATAAAGGAGCAAATTAAGAAACTCGCAAAAACCAAGTAAATTTCGCATATCTCTTTCAAGTCATACATTTATTCATATTAGAATAGATATCGCGTTAAATCAAAGAAAAACCATTAAAAATAAAAGAATATGTATAGACTTCAGTGGGCAAGAATTAAGGATGAGAATGGCAATATCATTTCACCCGAGGATTTAGTATATCACGACACCGTATTTGAGTACGAGGACTATGACGATGCTATGGAGGATCGCATTTTACTCCAGGCACAGACAACTGACAAATATATTCGAATCGCTAAATTGTAAACTATATGATAGGTTATATTGTATTTCATCTTTTTTGCTTTTTTTACGCAGTTGGAGCTACCAGCTACAATATAAAAGTAGGTGCAGATTCACTAAGTACCCTTGAAATGGTATGGACAGTTATTTTTGCTCCTTTTGTAGTAGCGTGTCATATTGGAATGGTTATGGCAAAATTGGGAAGGGAGTAGAATGAGTGTATTAGATATAGATAAGAAAATTACCAAACAGAGTATGGAGAAGATGGGATTATCGCCACGATATTCCAACTCTTTCATATCTGAATGGACATTTTGTTTCACAGTAGAGCACTACGAAAAATCAGCATACACTGTATATTTACTAAAATTCTCCCTTTGGAAAGAGAGTGGGGTATGTAACCCATATTTAACCATCGAAAATCATGGGGGCCCGGGTGTTCCAAAAATTATTGAAATGTTTCCACCATTAGCGGACGAAACAGAATTATTTGCATTTTTCGAACATTTTAAAAACGAATATTATTGGACAAATTATGAGCATATTAGATCTTAACGAGGAGGACATCAAGGTCTCTAAAGACGATTTGATGAGAGACGGTTGGTCACCCGACAAATTGGGTCATGTTTGGACTAAAAGAATCCAAATAAAAACAATTGGTAGCGAAAAGGAATTCGTCTCATACGCATTTCTTAAATATACAAGACGCGACCCACACAAAAAGCAGAGACATATATTATATGCTACCGGTGGTCTTTACGAGCGTACTTTCAAAAACATCAAAACCATGCTCGATATAAATGCATGTATAGGTAGTATTGTACGTGAAATCGTTGGGGATAGACCATACCAAATTCTTAATTGCAATTTCAATAAATTTTATGCAACCTGGCAAAATTATGTAGACGCTGAGTTGAATAGATAGGATTGATAGTATCTAACATTATTATTAAATAAAAATGATGGGTACACCAGTCTACTATTGGATAATTGCCACATACGATGATGAGAAACAAGAATGGGTAAAGGGTACTGTAAAATATCCTACTGAATTTACTGCAAGATTAACTGCAGAAAAACTCAATTTACCATTGGAAAAAATAGATTTAATTAAATGTCACTTCGAGTTTTAAGCATAATACCGGAGACGATGGCAGATGGACCAGGATTACGCACTTCAGTATACGTGGCTGGATGCAATCATAAATGTCCAGGATGTCATAATCCAGAATCATGGAACTTCGAACAAGGAGATATATGGGATCCTATCGAACTAGCTAATGAGTTAATTAAAAATCCATACACAAACATTACTTTTTCCGGGGGAGATCCTATCTATCAAATAGAGGGGTTGTTACAATGTTGTAAGCATATCAAGGAGCATTCTAAAAAGAATATATGGGTTTATACAGGCTTTACATATGAGGAACTTCTTGATTTTCAACAATATAGAGAACTAGAAAAATATGTAGATACTTTTGTTACTGACCCTTTTATATATACTTTAAGAGATACTAACCTCAAGTTTAGGGGCTCTTCAAACCAACGAATAATCAATATAAGATAATATATGGACACACACTCACACATCGAACTACCATCTGGCCGTTTGATCAACGCCAATGACATCATTTATGTAAGTAACATTTATGAGCGTGAAGGCAGTCACAGGTTTAAGGTTATATGGGCTAATCAAGCCATTATGCACTTTGACTACTTTAGGGAAGATGACGCTATTATAGATCGCTGTCACATAAAAAAATACCTACTCAAAGAGATTCAAAATGAAAAATCCACAATGATTTGTGATTAAAAGGTTACAAAATCAAAAATCGTGGTTATTATATATACAATTGAAACATAATAATGCAAGCACTTTATAACATATTATCTACAGTAGGCTCATTTGATAATGAAAATGCGCCAGTAGATGTATGTGCTTGGACCCACAGGGAATATATGTAGATTAACTATATAGTATAACTTAAAGGGTCTTTGAAAAAAGACCCTTATTTTTTTTTAAGTTTTCACTAAAGATTTGAAAAAATTAGTTATATTAAATATGTAAGAATGATAGTTCTTTGATACTATGGACCCTTAGCTCAGTTGGTTAGAGCAGCTGACTCATAATCAGCAGGTCCTCAGTTCAAGCCTGGGAGGGTCCACATTGAAGTTTTTTCAAAATAATTTTTAACAAACCACTAAATTTTTTAGAAAGTTTGTTATATATTATTAAGAGAAACAAAAGGTGCTCTGCAACGTAAATATCAGCTAAGTGATTTCGGTTATCGTTACGAAACAGCCTTTTTTGCGATCTTTGACATATTTGAGGGAAATTATAGAGTCATTCACTTAAGAATGGATATCTATGTAAGCTCAGTCGGATAGAGCTCCTGGCGCTCAGTCGGGGAGGGGTGGTTCGAGTCCACTCATAGGTACAATTCTCCATATTATAAGAGGTGCTGTTTAGAAGGCGGGTAGCGGAGGCCGCCAAGTGAAAACATTCCTCGGGAGGTCGCAACTCCATAATTAAAAGAGAATTTTTAATCCAACTAAACGTAAATTTTATTATTGAAATTTGGTTGGTGAATTTGCGGAAGTAACTCAATTGGTAGAGCGTTAGCCTTCCAAGCTAAAAGTTGCGGGTTCGAGCCCCGTCTTCCGCTCTATATCTGACAGAAACTTGAAACGATATATAGTTTCGCTGTAAATGTCAAGGTGCAGCTAAATACACGAATGGTAGACAGGTATCTGGCTTTGATGTTGAAAACTGATATAATTGCGCATTTTATTGATTAAATTTTCAAGTCTACCCGGAGTTATAAGTCCCGAGAATCATAAGTAATATAATGTAAATATTAGAAGTTATTAAAAGTTATTATGAGGTATAAATACAAATATAGATAGAAATATTTATACCGGTGAGAGGTTAAGGACCACTTAATTTTCTTATAAAATGCTTTTAACTTATCGTCAATGTCAGAAGATGTTAAATGGAGATGACAATTGGATTCCAAAACTGAGGATCATGATTATGATCCACCTACTTACCTAAGAACTCAAAGGATTGAATCGTTGAGGGAGGTAATGAAATCAAAAAGTTAGACCGTGATACGGTACAAGGACAGTATTACCTACGACTATAACCAAGTTCAGTTAGGCTTCTGAATGTTGTAGGTGGAGTTCCAATTTACTATTTAGGAATTTAGCTCAGTCGGTTTAGAGCGCTTCCCTTACAAGGAAGAGGTCAAAGGTTCGAATCCTTTATTTCCTACACATGCGGGGTAGTCTAACGGTAAGATGCCAGGCTCATAACCTGGAGACAGTAATTGCTTGCGAAGGTTCGAATCCTTCTCCCGCTACTAAGGAACAAAAGATAGGTTGTTCAAACTTCTATGTTTGAAGAGTGTAGGAAGTAAAATAGGAAGAACTCTTCTCCATCAATGGGGGAAATTGTCGGGACCATACAGCGTTAGTATGGAGGTTGTGGTAGATTTGGGTGATTTATTGAAGTATATTCTAAATCATTTGGCAAAGCCTGTGGTGTTAAAATCCAAAAAGTTAACCAGAAACTTTGAAATTAACATAAGAGGGTTTATTGCATTACCTCGATGGTGAGTGTCCTGATCAGACCACCTTATCCTATCAAATGCAATATTTTGGTGCCGTAGTTCAGCTGGTTAGAATGCCTGCCTGTCACGCAGGAGGTCGAGGGTTCGAGCCCCTTCGGCACCGCAATATAGATTGCCGAATAGATGAATAGTCGGTACGCCTGTAAAGGTTAAGTGGATATTAAGAACTCCACGAGTTGGTTTGAATCCAACATCTATATTTATTGGGGAATTAGCGTAGCGGTTAGCGCAATTGACTGTTAATCAATGGGTCCCTGGTTCGAATCCAGGATTCCCCGCAACCTGTGAACAAAGAGTTGGAATTTGTTTGCTAACCTACCAACAAGGATGTGGTTGGGTTCTGGATCCTATAGAACTAAACTAATTGGACGGCGCAGTTTGTCGATGGTTATAACTTCCTCGCGAGATTCGATACGAGAAGATGAATCTCTTAATGCAAAAAGTTGATGCTTGTTTTTATTACTTTGGCAAGCGTTGTTTGATAGGTGTTGCAAAACCAGGATAACAAAATTAAATTCCAATAAAAGTAACAATTGGGGTTGTAGCTCAGTTTGGCTAGAGCATCTGCTTTGCACGCAGAGGGTCGAGGGTTCGAATCCCTTCTTCTCCACGAATCAGCAAAAGAGGTTCCTATTAAGAAAATTTTTGGGTTATTTCATTACTTCTCGCTGATTTTTTTGCTCGGATGGTGGAATTGGTAGACACGCCGGACTTAAAATCCTGTGGACCGAAAGGTCCGTGCGGGTTCGACTCCCGCTCCGAGTACTAACAACTCGCATAAGAAGGAGTTTTGCATATTAACCGTAATTAGCACCGGTAGGTGTTACAATGGACCATTACGGTGGTTGTCTAAGAATCGAGATAGAATTGTAAGTGAGTCGGTTCTAAAACAAGTTGGTGAATTCTATGGATTGAATAATTACTATTCAATTTGAATAAAGCTACCAATACGGTACAATGACTAATGCAAGGTACACGCATAAGACCATAAGATTGTTTAACTGGGGTGTACAGGTTAAATGATTGAAAAGAATATTATTGTATATGATATGCAAAATCGCACCACGAATTATAAGACGAGTTAATTTTGGGGAGGCTGCTCAGATGGCGGATGGGCGCCGGACTGTAAATCCGGTACATAAGAAACTCAGGGGGTTCGAATCCCTCCCTCCCCACTCAAACAATTGCCGATGTAGCTCAGCTGGCCAGAGCACGTGATTTGTAATCTCGGGGTCGTGGGTTCGAATCCCTCCATCGGCTCTCTTCGAGGCGGTATGACAAACCGAGTTGTCGTTAAACCGGGAATTTATATAGATGCGGCCAAAGTCTATATACGGTGGGTATAACTGTGATGTTAGCATTGAACCTCTTCAAAGCGAGACTTATACCGACGGGGTGACAATGATAGTATGGAGAGACAATCACTATCAATTTTGGGAGCGTGGCGGAATTGGCATACGCGTCAGACTTAGGATCTGAATTTTGGGGGTTCGAGTCCCTCCGCTCCTACTAATTTTATTTATTTATATGGATATCAAATTTTTTGTAAAGACTTATACTGATAAGTGTCTTCTTTTACCACGTGAAGAATTTTCTTGGCAAAGGAGAAATAAGACTTTTCAAATTCGATTGGGATTCTTATTCTGGGATCTCAGATTGAATATTGATTTTTAATAAGTTTCGGGATGTAGCACAGTCCGGTTAGTGTGCCTGGTTTGGGACCAGGAGGTCGCAGGTTCGAATCCTGCTATCCCGACAATAAACAACTTCGGTTGTGAAGCGGTTCAGAGTTAAGTTGAAGCCCGCCTCCGCGCTTGAGCCTGCCAGAGCCTTGATCTGGTAAAAAACTTATCGGGACATGCATAGGAAGCCGCTGCCTATGCTTTATTTTGTAAATTTATCGCAGTATTTACTTATATTATTACTGTAGTAATTTAATAAATGATGATTATGAAGAAATTGATTTATGCACTTGCTGCCTTGCTTATTGCAGGCGGAGCGTATTGGGCAGTATCTGAGTATTGCTTGGAGAAGGAGCCTGTAGTTGAGAAGATTGAGGTAGTAGAGGAGCCAACAATTGAGGCAGATTCAGTAGAGGTTGTGGAGATTACAATCGAGGAGACCGAGAACGAGGAGACAAATGTTGAACTTAATACAGTAGAGACAAATGAGTAACTCAGGTAAGAAGTACAAGAAGAAGTTGGCAGTACTTGCTGCCCGTCAGAAGGATTACGACACTAACCTCTCAAAGCGAGGTGGTTATACAAAGCCAGGCTCACAGCAGGGTAATTGGTAGTATCTTTTTGAAACATTTATAAAGGCACTTTAGGGTGCCTTATTTTGGAGGTTTGGCAGAGTTGGTCGATTGCACCGGTCTTGAAAACCGGAGGCCTCGCAAGGGGTCCGGGGGTTCGAATCCCTCAGCCTCCGCATTGGACTGATGGTGTAAGTGGTGTGCTCACTGGACTGAAAATCCAGGGGTCCTTGTTCAACTCAAGGTCAGTCCACTACAACAAATTAATTCATTTATATGGATACAATCATTGGTATTTTTAGTGAGTCATTTTGGTACATTGCACCTATTTTGGTAGCACTCACAACTGCAGTAGCTGGTTTGATTAACCAGGGATTTAAGGTAAAGCCTGCATGGGCTAAACAGATTATTTCTTGGGTTATTGGTTCAGGAGCTTCTGTAGGAGCTTGGGCTCTCAAGTTAATTACATTTGGTAATCCAGTATGGCTCGGTGTTGTTTGTCTTTGTGTTGTGGTTGGTTTAGCATCTAATGGATTCTACGATATCCCAACTATTAAGAATTGGATCAATACCTGGTTTGTTAAGAAAACTGAGTAAGTAAATTAAATTTCCCTCAAATATTTCATATATTTTACATATAAATAATTCTAATATGGATAAGATCATTTTAACATACGCAAATGGGACAAAAGTTACCCTTAACAAGAATCACATAGCATTTTTTACACAGACAGGAGATATTTATAATATTGTAATGTCTTCAGGAGATAGATTTACAGGAACTATTTCAGGTTCGCTATAAATTTTTATAAGTTTTCCATTATCTTTGAAATGGTAATAGCGCTCCCTTAGTGAACTGGTGAACACGCTGCCCTTTCAAGGCAGAGGGGTCCGGATCGTAACCGGCAGGGAGTACGACAATTTAAAAAATCGGACATTGGGGATTTGAAGAACCGGGTTCGATTTTTTATTTTATATATATGGATGAAAAAATTACTATAGCGCAAAAATGTCCTAAATGTGGTAAAGAATTTGAATTAACTATTTCTCGGAAAAACTATGATAAAAATAATTATAGAAAATATTGTTCGAGATCTTGTGCAAATTCAAGGCAGTTTACTGTTGAATCCAAAAGGAAAAAATCCAACTCATTAAAAGCTTATTATGATGATAAAAATAATAATGGAGTATATTATTCAAATAAGTTGAAGATATATGAATGTAAGTACTGTCACAGTAAATTCAACATGCATGATAAGAGAGATACTGGTGGCAGACAATACTGTTCATCAAAGTGTAGAATGATGTGGTTGAGGGAGAATTGTTATCCAAAAACTGGTGGATATCGTGAAGGATCCGGCAGATCGAAATCTGGTTGGTATAAAGGTATATATTGTTCAAGTACTTGGGAGTTAGTATTTTTGATATATCATTTAGACCACAATCTACCCATCAAAAGATGCACATTTTATAGAACTTATGAATATAATGGATCAACCCATAAATATTATCCAGATTTTATAACTAACGAGGGAATTATTGAAATCAAAGGTTTTCGAACTAAGCAATGGGAAGCTAAACAACGAGCAAACCCAGACATCATCACACTGTATAAAGAAGATATGCAAAAATATATCGATTATGTAAGATTAAAATATACTTGTGTGTTGGAAGAGTTATATGACGATTCAAAACCAATAGATAAAATACAGAATAGAAGATATTACTGGGTTCATAACTGTGAGAAAGAGACGATGATCTCTTGTGATAAACTCAATGAATATTTGGATAATGGTTGGATAAAAGGAAGATTATAATGGAAGCACAAATTTTCAAATCATCAATTTGGTGTGGAATGCTTATAAGCATTGGAGCACTGGCATATTTAACAGTTGGTGGACCGTTAGGTGCATTATTATTTGCATTTGGTCTTATGGGTGTAGTAAACAGTGGGAATCGATGTTTATTCACAGGTATTGCTGGGTTGTTTAGTCCGAAAGAAATAAGTGACTATTTTAACCTCCCTATAATCCTCGGGATGAATTTTGTAGGATGCGGAATTGTCGGAATACTCGTATCATTCTTTTTAGAAGACAACCAACTACTTAATTCTATAATTGATTCACGATACAATACACCACTGCATATTATATGTATTAAATCATTATTTACCGGTATTATAATGCATATTTGTGTATGGTCTGCTAAGTATAAACAAACATATATACCAATCCTTATAGGAGTGCCTTTATTTATTCTTTGCGGATTGCCTCACTGCGTGGCAGATATATTCTATTACTTCGTATCAGAGATTCAAAATGGATGGTCACATGAATGGTTGATGCCTTGGTTAATATCGATTGTAGGTAATTTTATAGGTTGTAATATACCTCAAATGTTAAATTCTTGCCCTGAAAGTTAAATTTACGAATTTTTTAGTTATTTTATAAATATGAAACAGAGTTTACTACATATGGTTAGATTGCAAAGTATCATTAAAAAACAGTGGTGCTCAGCTAATTTTATGGACGTAGACGAATGGTAAAAGAGAAAACCTTGTACTCTTTCATTATAAAAAATTGTTAATAAATCTACGTCTGCGAAAGTTGATGTAGATTTTTTTTGTGGGGTTCACTAAATTTTTTTCGAAGTTTGTTATATATATCTAAATACAAAACAATATGAAGATATATACAGTTATAAATAGAGATGAAGACTATTGTGAGGAATTTTACGATTTACCCTCAGCTAAAAAAGCGATGAAAGAGCATAATGCTAAAGGTTACATTACTAAAGTATATGCTAATGGTGATTGGGTAAACTGTGGTGAAATCCTCTTGAAAGGAAACAATAAAACATTTGTAGCTAATTCGAAGCAAATTTCTAAAAGTTACTAATATGGATGCAAAAATCAAAGAGATGATCGAAAGACGTCAAGATGCTAACCTTGATATTTTGACCATAATTGGAGAAGCAGTAATGAAATATCCAGATCTCAGATTTGGACAGATTCTTGTAAATCTCGGCATCATTGAATATGAACGTTGTGGTGATATCCCAACCACAAAAGACCCGTTTAATGAGGAGTCAGTAGTAACTTTGAACAGGATAAAGAAAAAGTCTGTATGAGTTTGTTAGATTCACAAGAAGAAATTGAACAGCAGGTTGAGAATCATTTCCCAATAACTAGCGACTGGTTGATGCGAGATAGGGGATTTAATTTTGTTGGAACATTCAGTATAGTTGAAACTTATCAGAAAAAGATTGGAGAAATAACAAAAATTACCATTAGAAAATATCTTACTGAGGGTAAGTTCATTTGGATGTATGAGTTCACTGCTGTAGGTAGAGTGGGGTTACTTAAAAGATCGGGTCAATTAGACACCCGACAAGATTTGATTGATGTGTACAAAACAATATGTGATCATATAGGGAGAAACGTTTAATATTATATGGTGTATGTAGGCTAGTGGTCGAGGCCGTGAGATTGTGGCTCTCATACGTAAGATACATCGCTGGTTCGAATCCAGTCATACACCCAAATTTGCCAATTATGAGTTTGTTAGACGAGGTTGAAACTAATAAAGAATTGGAAAAGAGACTTGATGAAATCGTAATGGAAAAATTGCGAGATCATTATGAGCAAGCTGATCAAACAGCATTTGATATTAGGAGTCAATTGCACGATCAAACAGAAGTTAATAAAAAAATGCCATCTTATCGTTACTATGAGACGGAAAATCGAAATTTGCAAGAGAGTTTATCAAATGCGATGACCGGTATTCGCACATTACGAGAAGAAACATCTAAATTATACTCAAATAAAACAGTATTATTGAGGTTGATTGCAGAATTATATCATATTCTTGATTTTAATTTGACAAAGCCTCAAATGGAAAAGTTAACGCAGCTTTTGAAGAATGATTTAGATGAAATAGATTTTACAAGAGTTAAAGTTTATAAAAGGCAACTTGGGCAATGAGTTTATTAGATAATCCTTCTACCATTGAAAGAAATGTCGAAGTAAATTTTCCAATCACTGAAGATTGGCTCAGAGAGATTGGAATGGAATGGGATGATGGAACTCGATCTATTTTGGGGTCAGGATTTATATGGAAGCATACGATCAACCCAAAGCGCCGAGGATGGCGTATACGATATAATGTATATGGCAATTATTGGGACTTAGCTAAGGTCATATTTTTAGATCGAGGAGATGAAAAATATTGTCACTATCCTATTAAATCTCGTAAGGAATTTATAGATATTATAGAGAATAGTAAGACAGTATGAGTGTGTTAGATATTGAAAATGTTGAAAACGAAATACTTACATCCGAATTCTTAGATATGAGAGATGGGTGGGAAAAATCTTTAGAACCTCACGGTGTAATGTAGCAAAATGTTAATACCAGAATCTTTACGTTTAGTAGATATGGTTATTATCAGGCTAAGAAAAGCGGAGGAATGGATCATAGGAGGAGATGTTAAAGGTTGGGTAGTCAGTATTGATCAGACGATGGTGGGCGCTCCTATATACGGAAAAATGCTAATAACGACAATTCCTGAGTTATTAGAATTAGAGAGGACTTGGAGAAAGTAGTATGAGAGAATGGCCAATAGTTCGATGGTGGTACACAAAGAAAAAAGGATTGACCATTGAGGAGACAATTGATAAAGATTTAGATTGGTTTTGTTGGGCTGTTAAAACATTTCAAAATGTAACTCCAACCCAGGCAGAATATTTTGAAAAGAAAACTGGTAAAAAAATCAACGCTAAATTCATTCAAGATGTCGAACCATATGAATACAAACCTGGAGATCCAGAACAACTTTATATGGAACTATGTGATACACAAGACCTTACAGGTACTTTAAGAAAGTATAGAGGAGAACAACTTACAATGTTTTAATATGGCATCTATATTAGATAACGAGGAAGATATTAAAAGAACAACGGATTTGACCTTGGTCTGGAAAACATTCGAAGATGTTTATGATTTATATCATAGTACTGATTTGCAGGCAAGTATCAAATTAGCTGCGGTAACACACCTTCTACACGAATATGCAAGTGACGAAGATTTTCCAAACACTGGAGAAATGCCAAATACTTATGTTAATTTGAAACAAACCAAATCCAGATTAGAAAAAAATGTAGAGTATTTAAGGGCAGAGAAGCAATCGCTTGAAAATAAAGTAGGTAAATTAGAGGGAGAGGTGATTGGCTTAAATGGTAAAATACGTGCACTTGAAACAATGTTGGGTTGGTTTGTCCACGAGTTCACTAAAACAGATTCAGATCCAATTCACTCAATAGGATTAGATGCTGTTATGACTGTTCACGGAATTGAGGGGCAATCTGTGAAGAAAATACATAATTACGCGAAGCAATTTAAGGAATTATAATGGCCCTGTGGCCGAGTTGGTTTAGGCGCGGCTCTGCAAAAGCCGATACACCAGTTCGAATCTGGTTGGGGCCTCATTAAAACGATATTGTATGGAAAGACAGATGTATGTAAAGATTGATTGGCCAGAGAGTCAGCCAATATTGGATTGGAAACCAGAATTTCACGACCAAGTATATCCGATTGATAATTTTGGATATATGGTGCCATATGAGTTATGGGAGGAATTTACGTTCAATCCTAATGTGTTCAAAATGAATTCGCGGAAGTAATATATAGGCACATAGCTCAGTTGGTTAGAGCATCACACTGATAATGTGAAGGTCTCCGGTTCAAATCCGGGTGTGCCTACTAATATATTTTGGGTTGATGGTGTTAATGGTAGCATGCCGGTCTCCAAAACCGGAGGTCTATGTTCGAATCGTAGTCGATCTGCTATTATTGAGCCATGGTGTAATGGTAACACAACAGATTCTGGATCTGTAATTCCTGGTTCGAATCCAGGTGGCTCAACTAAAAAAATATAGGATTTTTACTAAAGATTTTTCAATGTTTGTTATATATAAATATAAGAACATTAAAAGTATAACAAATATGGAAGTTAAGTTTAAGAATACCTATGTAGTATCTGTGTTGAATCCAGGTGATTGTGACATTGAGTTTCAATTGAGCGACTATGACACATTTGAAGAGTTTGCTAAGGAACTCAAGGCTCACAAAATCAAGTGGGACAAGTACGAGGGTTGCTTCAATTACAAGGGAGAAGACGAAGGTTTGTTCTTTGTAATATCTGAGAAGGATTACGGTGCAACTGCTGATTGGTGTCATCCTGAACTTGCAATGTATATGCGGGAGAATCTTTATAAGGATTGGTTTGAGGATGATGATTCGGTATTCTTTGCTCCAGGTCTTGAACTTGAGGATGCATTCAATCAACTCAAAAAGATTGACGGTGCGGAACTCGAATTGATCTGTGAGATTGAACCAGGCGAGTATATTAACCAACATGTTGGTCCTTATCAGTATGGAGAGGCTTGGGAGCAGATTAAAACTATATCTGAGGCTAAAACAACATACTCTGTTGATCCTGAGACAGATACATCCGAAGATTTCCCACACATCGAATCTATCGAATATGTTGATTGGGATGCAATTGATAAGATGTTGAACTCTCGAAAATAATTGAGTATGAAATACACTGAAGTAGTACAGAATCACACAGTTAGCGGTATTCCCAATAAATTCGTAATTAAGGAATTTGAAGTTGGTGAAACAGTATATGTATATAAAACGAAACCCAAATATGTAAATGGTGAAGATTGGGATTCTTCGTATTATATGCACGAAGCGAAAATCTTGAAGAAACAGGTTAATCCTGGTTGTGGATACACTACGTTTAAGTATAAGATTGAAGGCAAGCGAGATTGGATGGATTGTTTGGAGATTTTTGAATCACCAGAAGCCTGGACGAAATGGGCAAAACAATGTAATTTAATTCGTTAGTATGTATAACATCACAGAAGACCAGTACAGAAAGGTATTGGAGAGAATAGTAGAGGAAGTTAGCCGAAAGGATTACTATTCAGGTAAAATTGCAGGTTCATTCGCCGATGGCACTGATTGGGAACTTCGATTAACAGCAGTAATTTACAATGACGGATGGGCTATTCAGGACATCGTTCCAATTTGGTGGGAGTTCAGCACATATGATATTGAGGACGAGTTCGACAACGACTTCCAGTTCTATGAGATTCGTGAACTCATTAAGGAGTCATAAAATTACACGTTGAAACCCTTAAAAAAATATAATGATTTTACTAAATTTTTCGCAAAATTCATTATATTAAATATGTAGAAATAAAGAATACGTTCTTTGAAATTGCCCTATGGTGTAACGGTAACACAGGAGATTTTGGTTCTCTTGTTCCGGGTTCGAATCCTGGTGGGGCAACTAAATAAAATCCATTTTCAAGGATATTCTCTATGTAAGTCTCGGAGAAAAACAGAATGGACATGAGGTCTGTACTCATAGAATCCTGATTGCACAGGATGTTGAATATTTGAGATATGTATATATAACGAGGTACAACAAATCGTTGTTCGGTGGAAGGGTCGTAGTCACTATGGCAGTAGTTATTGTGCATCCAATTTGCAATATGGTTGGAATGGTTTTATTTGCCGAGATAGCTCAGTTGGTCAGTAGCGTGTGATTCATACTCACAAGGTCGGTGGTTCGAGTCCACCTCTCGGTACAGATTATTCTGAGGAGTTACACGCCACGGAATATATTTAGAAAAAGATTACGGAGCGGTGAGAAGATTCCAATATGGTGTAGATATTGGTGACAACAGGCCCGAGTAACAGAGGAGAAGTACAATCCAATGAAAAAATTCTTTTTCGCAGGACCAAGGTAGCTCAACTGGTAGAGACTTAAAGCAATGTCGGTTCGAATCCGGTCCTTGGTGCAATTTGTCCATTATGCGTTATAGTTGGGGAACGTAGCATCTGAATGTGGATGTACCTGGCCAGTTATGGAGGTTCGACACCTCTATGGACAACTAAATTGATAACTTATGGAAGCACAAGAAGCAATTGATAAAATGAACAATATAGTCGTTCGACGTTGTAAAATGAAGAAGGATGGATATTGGTTTTTCAAAAGTGATCAAAAGAAGTTCGGTTTTGGTATGCCTCGAAAGAATAAGTATTCAAAACGCGGTTATAGCAACGGAACCAAAGAAGAACGAAAACTTAAAAGACAAATGATTCGAGCAGAAAAACATCAGATGTTAAAAGCAGGATTGTTAGTTCTTTGAAAATAGGAGAGATTGGTTATATATGAAATTAAACCAATGTTATCCACCGTAGATCTCGTAGCTCAGTAGGTAGAGCACGGCACTTATGAGTTCTCGATTATCTCTAAAAATCGGAGACTTATATAGCCAAAGGGTAAAGGCGATTGGTAGCAAATTTATTTTGTGGGCCAATGTCAATTGAGAGTTCGAATCTCTCTATAAGTCCTTAATGCTGGGGTCGAGGGTTCGAATCCCTCCGGGATCACAAAAATATTTAGCAAATCACTAAAGATTTTAGAAAGTTTGTTATATATAAATATGAGGTTCGATTCCTTATGAAAGCTTGGTGCTATTGGATATGTGGCTGAGTTGGTAAAGGCACATCTCGCAAGGATGGTTTATTTGAGTTCAATTCTCAATTAAGTCTGGTTGATAAGACGGAGGTTCAAGTCCTTCCATATCCTCAATATAAGTTCATTGAAAATTTGAAACAAAAACATCTGAAGGACACACTTGGGGTAGTTAAGAAGGTGCCGGTTCGAGTCCGGCTTGGAATCATATACGTATGGCTCCGATGGTTTAATGGTAGAATATCTTAATAAAGCCAAGAGAAGATAGTGTACGTCAGTTTGAGATTGTATTGAAATTATATACTGAATGTAATAGAGTCTGGTCATTGCCCAAGAGGAATCATCCCAGTGAAAGAATAAGTATATATCTCGCGAGATTTCAATACTCAATCAATAAAACGGAAACACGATAATGAAATCACGAAGGATTTCAAGACTTCGTTAGTGAAATGTAAGATGTTTTGAAACATAAAAGTCCGAGGGCCAAGATAGGGTGAGTGATGTAACATATATCTCATTACGAAGCTTGGGTGGAACAGGTCGTTAGTCTGATGTTACCAGATGACTGGTGAGGAGTACGTGGAAATCGTACGAGTAGGACTTTTATAATTTTTGGATATGTAGACAAATCGGTATAGTCAGTACTGGTAAAAAGGTATGCCTAAGACCAGACGAAAGTTTGGTTGAACAGTCCGGAATGATGGCGTGGGGGTTCGAATCCTCTCATATCCGCTCCAAGCATATATCGACATATATGAGTCAACAGACAATATATCCGCTGCAGAGGTGATGGTGTTGAGACTGAAATATGGGTAGGGATGCTTTGAAATTAGGGATGGTACAAAGGATGATATTGTATTGTGCACAAATGCTTTATCTGAAATGTATTTCGGAACTAAAAGTAGATTCGGGAGATCGTTTCCCCATATGCTTGCTAATAAATGGGGTAGAGCAATTCGCAGCGGTAGAGGAATAAGCAAAAGGATCGGTGGATGGATGCTCACCGGCAAATGGGTTCGATTCCCATATACTCCACATTGTTAAATGTAAAAAATATAAAACATGAAATTAGAATTCAGAAATTATCAAAATTATAATGGAGAAAAATGTTTTCAGTTATTACCATGTATAAATTATTGGTATAAGCATTTAGATCCTGAATATACTAATGCTCTATTTATCGGATGGTTATGGTGGGGTATTTGTATTCATTTTGATAAACAATAAAAACCATTTTCAAGGATATTCACTATATAGCACTTGAGAGCATCGAATTATTCGAGAGCAGTACAAACACGGGACAACTCATACTGACCTTATAGAATCCTGATTGGACAGGATGTTGAATATTTAAGATGTATAATCATGGAAGGTAGAATTTATTCGAGAAAGTTATCTATGAGAATCGTACTTGGTAGGAATTCTTTAACTGATAGCATATCATAAGCATTATACCCAACTTCCAATATGGTTGGAATGGTTTTTTTTTTTGATATGGTTATTTAGCTTAGTTGGTAGAGCAGTCCGGCTTAAAAATCTATCTATATAACGCAAACCAATGCATGGAATAGATGCGCTACAGACACGGGTTCGATTCCTGTAGTAACCACAAAAAAGTTCTTTGAAACAAAATATGTTAGTCCGTGGCACTCGAAAGTGCTTCTTGTTTACATCTGAATGACCACGTTTAACTATGATGTATAGGTTGAAAGACTGCTAAGCGCCATCCCGAAATAACGGGCTACGTAAGTTAAAGGCTAACATTTTTATTTATAAACCATTTTCAAGGATATTCGCTATGATCGTTTGAATAGCCCTACCCAAAGGGTAAACGACAGGGTTGGAAGGATCGTTTGGTAGAAATAGAGGTGTACTTGATTGCATATCCCTGGCCGGGAAGGTGGCCGGTTTGAGTCCGGTCTATTTTTACACTATGAGATTATAGAGTTCTAATCGCATAGAACGTTGAGTATTTGAGATAGTAATTAGAAACTGCAAACAAGGTTGAGAAATTAAGTGAAGGGTCTCCACATCATTTTGATGCGCTGATTAGTTCCAATAAGAGGAAACAGTGGTCCGACTTACTCGTACGCCTGAATTACTCCAACTTGCGATTTGGTTGGAATGGTTTTATTTATACCTGTTTACAACGTATATTGGCAACGTTCAAGATTGTAAGTCTTGCCCATGTATTTGGGTATGGGGGTTCGATTCCTTCGGCAGGTGCAGGGAGAAACCACAATCTCGATGGTGTGAAAAATAGTGGTGGTTATTAGGCATTTAGTTCAGTTGATAGAATTCTTCTTTGTGGAATATATACCACATTGCAGAGGGTCACAGGTTTGAGTCCTGTAATGCCTACTGAGGGTCTCTGGAGTGAGCTAACAAGTCCATCAGAGATAACTTGTTTGAGGAAGTATATTGGAATTAGCTACTCCATAAAAAACTTCCAAAAAGTCTCAAAAGGTCGGGAACATTTTGCGGAGACTATAATATCGTTCAAAATGAACCGAGGTTGATATTCCTCCTGAAGTGGCTGAGTGCCGGTAAGCGCAGTAGGTAGAGCTCTCGACCAGAAGGTCGGGGTGCGTGGGTTCGAGTCCCACTCGGCGCGTTGAGGTCATGAAAGTTAATAAATATCGCGTATGCTCTTGTAGCTCAGTTGGTAGAGTAGCTGACTCTTAATCAGTGGGTCCAAGGTTCGAGTCCTTGCGGGAGCACAATAGTTCTCATTAACTTAAAATGAGTGGCGGAGGAAGGAACGTTGCTCCTCTCAAGATTTGGCACCTGAATCTTGTAAAATAATATAGGTGTATAATGGTCCTGTAGCCCAATTGGCAGAGGCAATAGATTCAAAACCTATTCAGTGACGGTTCGAATCCGTCTGGGACTACTACAATTGGAGGGTTGGGTGAGTGGCTTAAACTAGCGGTTTGCTAAACCGTCGACCTCAGTAATGGGGTCCGCAGGTTCGAATCCTGCACCCTCCGCTATTTTTTTTACATTATGAAAACAACAGTAAGAGATGTTCTACTATTCCTGGAAGATACTGGATGGTCTGATTTAATCGATAAGAGGTGGGAGCGCCAATTGATTAAAGAAATCCAATCCCAGTTTCCTGATATAGAAAAAGATGTTTTGGAAGAAGTATTGAATTTAGTGCTTGTATAAAATACTATATGGTCTCTTAGCTCAGCTGAATAGAGCAACAGCCTTCTAAGCTGTGGGTCGCAGGTTTGAGTCCTGCAGGGACTACATTATTATTTATATAAATTATTGCATTTATATGAAATCATTGAAAGACACTATAACAGAAGCTTTACACGAAGGACCCATGCATGTTGCAGATATAATTAAGGTTCTTCATAAAGATTATAACATATCTGTTTTTAATGCAAAATCCTACCCAGAATTTGCCAAATTCTTATCTCATTCCAAAATAGATGATTTAGACGTTGCAAAAACTATCGGAGATATAAGATGTGGACTGTATATTCAAGCAGGATCATCACCTAAGAGCTTTGGACTTCAAATCAAGTATGTTTCTACCGAAAAGTCACAATATGGAGACGGTACGTTAAAACGCAATCTTGATTGGACAGATATGAGTAAAGAAACTTTATCAAACACTATTATATGTCTTCGCAGAATCCTTTCAGAAATAGATAGTAAAGTAGAAAAAGAGTACGTGAAGCATCCAAAAGCAAAGGATTTGGAGAATGAGATTTGTGATTTTGTTGAGAGACAAGTTCTTCGCGGTTTCAATACGCGCAATATTGAGGTTGGTATAGGTACTCGTGAACTAACAAATGATGATAAAAAAGAGGGATTCAGTTGCATTATTGATGTTGAAATAAGTCCGGAAAATCCACAACAGCGTTTATCCATTGGTATAGATAAGAACGATTGTTTAAGATACGTTTGGCAAACTACATACGGTGATTGCAAAAAGGGATTGATGGTACCAAAGCATTTGATTTTGTGGAAAGATGTGGAATCACAAGTTGCGACAATGTTACAATCATATTAAAATAAAAGGAACCTTTTGGGTTCCTTTTTTTTACATTTTTAATAAGTAGTACTTGTTATTCTTCATTGTCAAGAATTGTTTGCGTTGCTGTCCACTACGATTCTTATATCCTATATGGATCCATCCAGGAACCCCATTTTTATCTTCATCTTCAGAAATCATTTGGTCGAACGCCTTATCTTGAAGCCAGTTATAACAGAATTTTTTGAAGTGATCTAATCGACCGTTATAAGGCACCAAATCTGCAGCATGTCCTGTATAATGTGCAGATGTTTTTGATCCACCAACAGCTCGATTGAGAGCCTCACTGCGTATACCAGAACTTACTCTGATGGCTGGAGTGCCTAATCCATGAACCTCACAATATCTTCCCCAATCAGCACGTAAGTCGTCTAATAAATTATCCACTAATTCATTTACATTATCTATCTGCCATTGTGCAGGAGTGTTGTTAATTCCCATTCTAACCGCAGTATCAGATTTTACAAATTCTGCAAGAGTAAAGTATTTCATAAATTGTGTTGTATTTATTAAATAATAAAGTGTTTTACATATATTATATTAACAACCACATAAGAGTGCGCACAAAACTATCTTAAGTAGCGACCTATGATTGGTTGTAGGGATTCTTCGGAATCCCTTTTTTATGCGATTTAACAAGAGATCTTTTTATACTCGTATAAGTTATAGGAAATAAAAAGATCTGCGAAATTACATATATTAAATTAACAAATACAATATATTATGGAGATGACTAATAGATACGTAGTAGGATTCTGCTTCGAAGGCCATTTTGAATACGCGTCTTTCACAGCCAATCAAATGGCTAATATGTTCATATATAATGTTTGTCAGGATGAATGTATATTAGATATGAATTCTGAGCATGATCAATGGTTTGGTGAGGAGTTTAGTAGAGGTGGTGAGAAATACAAGGTAACATTCGCGATTGGAAATCCATTAAAATTTAATGTATATCGCCTTTCTGAAGATGATGAGTTTTTGGTTGAGGAAAATATCCCATATATGTTGATGAAAATAGTTCAAATCGGTGAGAATCGACGTGAGACAGAAATGTATAACGTAACAGATAATTTATAATGAGTCTATTAGATACAGACGATAATCCAAATGCCATCAATGCTGTCAACTTATTAGAAAAAGGGTGGACGTACTCCTCAACCAATGAGCACTAGGTAAAAACCACACCAATACACATAGGAGTAAAGCATCCTCATTTTATTTATAAGGATGGAAAGGTATTGTTGCGAGGATGGTTCACTTGGGGAGATCTATCTAATTATGTTGACACTATGGAAGAATTGGAGGATTGGGTATATCGCAGGCATAAAGAATTAACTCATACCAATATATTCGGAGATGCTGATATTTTTTCCAACATTTTCTAAATTTTTCCAAGTATTTGTTATATATAAATATGAGTTTATTAGATATAAACGATAAGGAAACAATTAACCCAACCAATTTGTTAGACGATGGATGGGAACCTCAAGAAACTATCGAGGGGCGTAAGTGGACTAAATATGTAGAAGTTAAAACTCTATATCGTATAGGACATTTACATTTCGTAATTAATAGTTGCCCTGAGATAATTGCTATTCCTTCTTGGGAGCATATTTACGTTACTAATATGAGTTCTATTAAGGAGTTTGTTGAATGTCAAATCAATAAATTCAAAGAACACCTTATTGAACAATATAAGGAAAATCGACTTGTTCATATACATATAAAAAGTATGAATTATGGGAATCTTCAGTAAAAAGGATGGAGTTTGGACCATTGTCCACAAAGAATGTCTGAGAGGTGAATTGAAACATTATATATTATTATCTTCGTATCTCGATGCGGACGAAGCTCTAAAATCATTGAAGGATTTATCGGAAAATTTGCCTGGATATGTTTCCGCCAAACAAATGGTTATAGAATGGCCAGATAATTCAAAATTTATCGTTTGGAAAAATGGAGATGACTGGCAGGATGTGTTCGAAGTGGTATTTTCTCCATTTAATATTAAATACAAAAAGTAAGATATGACAGAGATTTTGAAGAAGTTGATGAATACACGATGTGTTTCTATGCACAACCCCTCTATGAGGTGCCACGGTAAAGGCTGTGATGGGCAGTGTGCTCAATTTCAATTGGCCATTATGGAGCTCGAGGAGGAAAAGGTGCGAGCTTTAAGAGTTGCTATTAAGGCTTATGCTGACAGAGCATAAGTCATTTTTTTTAGATTCCCACTAAATTTTTTTCGAAGTTTGTTATATATAGATATAACAGATATAGAATATGAGTGTATTTGATGCAGATAACGAAAACATAATCAATGGTGTTAATTTAACATCTGATGCATGGGTTAAAGTCACCAGCATTGAGGGTGAGTGGGTAAAAACCATACAGGTTAATTTCGATTGTTGGAGCTGGACTTATGTTTGTTTTACATTTAGAAATGGTGAGGTTCGTTGCGAATATAATTATCGAAAAAAGAACGTATCTTCAATAGAGGAGATTCGCAAATTTATCGAACGTCAAACTGCAAATATTCAACGAGCACATCAGAGAAACGAAGCTAAAAAAGTAGAAAAAGAATGCAAATTTTTGTAACAGGCACAGCAGTCCAAACAGCTTTGGACTTGGATCGTAAAAGATTATCAAATCAAATTACAGAGGCTCGTATAACCTTTGATTGTTTGATGGGTAAGAATGGATGGGGTAAACACCCATTGATTAAAATGTATCGTGGTTATGCGGTATGGCTTGATTGGTACATTGCTACATTGCGAGCAGTATTTAGAGGGGATTTGGATAGTGCCATAGAATTTAGTAGAGAGGCTGAAAAGGTTCAGCCAGAATGGTTCAACGAGGAGTTTTATAACATGCATCGATCACGCCTCTATACAAAGAACCCAAAAGAGTATTTTCAGTGGTCTTACCTAGGTGAATCCTATTCAAATTGGTATAGGGTAGATGGTGTTTGGAAAGAATATAAACAAAAATAAATATGGAGTTCAGCATCTTGAATATTATTCTCGCGATGATAGTGGGATTTGGAATAGGGTTGGGATTTGACAACCTAAGATATTCCCTGAAAAATCCTTACAAAATCGAATATGATCCTACGGTAGATAGGTATATAATTTTGTATAAAAATTCACACTGTTGTTCATTTAACGATTTGAACGAGGCTGAGTTGAAGTTGGAACAGTTACGGAGTAGAGAAAAAGTATTAAAACAAAAAGAGGAAGGTTAATTACCTTCCTCTTTTTGTTTCATGCGTTCTATAAATTCTTTTGAACCCCTACACGTAGTATTGTCCTCAAATAAATCACCACTATCCTGAACTTCTTCTTGTTTATTTTCTGCCTCGAAGTTCAATTCTAACTGATATCCTTTTAACAAGGTGCGTAACCCACTAATAGTATCAGTGATTTTTGACGTGATGGATAAAACTGTCTTTTGCATTTCAGCTAACGATTTGTATAAAGATGCGTTACCTGAATTTCCAGCAATCGCCTTAACCAAAATATCGTGAGCCTCTTCATCGGCCTTACGCATCTTGAGCAAAATACGCAAAGATTCCAATTCAGCATCTATTTGACGTTTGAGGTTTGGATGAGCTTTCATAAACTCATCATTGTAATATATCTCTATAATGTTGGATACCAATGACTTAGCATCATTTGTAGCAAATTCATTTATAGCATCTAAGTCTATATTGACTAAATCTAACCCATCTATATCTGGGAGTTCTACACCCTCATCTTCAAATAGTTTTTCGATATCTTGTTTATTACTCATCTTTACGTCGTTTATTAGCTGCTTTTCTTGCTGCTGTTGCTTTAGGACCTCCCATTTTCTTTGGAGTCTCTGGTACAGGTGCTATCTCTGGCTGAATTTCTGTAACGATTGGCTCCTCGTTGAACTGATTCTTAATATAATCTGCTATAATAGTTCTCAAGCAATTCAAGTAGTGATTTGTATCCAACCCCTTTACATACCAGTCTATAATTTCTAACAACTCAACATCCATTAGATCCATTAGCATCTTCATTTCCTGTTTTGGGAAATCATGCCAATTTATATCAACATTCATCTCTGGCATAGCTCGCTTAGACAATGCCTTATTAATAATAGTAGTATTAGTTGATATTGTTTCGACAGTGGACATATCCATAGATCGTGGTATGTTATTAGAATTCAAATTTCCGAGAGGACGACTAATCAAATCCATCTCATCAGGAAGCATTCCCGAATTATTATCAGTTCCTTCAATCAAGTCTAAAACCTCTTTTGGTGTATTGTCAACACGTGTTTTTGACTCTGGTGTTCCTTTAGGCATCAAATGCTCAGTCTGTACGTAATGTTGAAACTGATCATAGTGTATAAATCTTCCATCATTGGTCTTGACAATAAACTGATTATCCTCCAAAAACGAATCAACTGCAGTAAATGAATCTCCAGTTGTTGGGTTATACCAATGACCGTTTATCACAGGCATATCATTATTAAAAACTACTCCATTTCCCATATCTCAATCTATATTTAATTATTAAATGTTTCGGTATACAACTCAAACATATCAGGATGTTTGATTAGTGTATATATAATAGTTGCTACTCGAACAGGCTCTTCATTAGTGAAGTATAAAATGTGTGAATTATTAAACGAGTAGATAGATTTAATAAATGACCCAAGATCTTTTCTCTCTATTTCATCTCTTGTATTGAAATTATACAATCTTTTCTCGTTGTGATATCTATTTGAACGATTAGCCTTGTTGTTATCCAACCACACAAAACAAACCTCCTCATTGATTGCTTTTGGGGTGATTTCTAACAACTGGTCTGGACTGAGTATAAACACATCGTTTTGATCAAATGTGTATTTAGATAATCCCTCATACCATCTATGTGCAGTAAAATTCATTTTGCCGGCGTCTGGTAATTCGTGCATAAAAATATATGCATCGTTTTCAAATACGTTATTTATATCCATGATAGAATACTGCTCATAGTTTTTACTATTATATATCTCGTCTGTGAGAAAATCACAGTTAGTAAAATTCTTTCCACACTTCACCCCCAACTTCTCTAATTCGGATACTATTTCCTGTTTTCCAGAAGCGTGAAGCCCTACAATAAAATACTTCATCTATTAAATAGCTTATTTACTAAATAATAGATGAAGTAAGTTGTGTATTAAAGAATTTTATAAGAAAAATTAGTCAACTGCCTCTTTAATGTCTGTTGCAACTTTGATAAGCTTAGATAGTTTTGCAACCACATCATCCATACCCTTTTCTTTGTTCTTCTTATCGTCCTTCTTTTCTGATTTGCTACTTGATTCAGATCCACCTTCAGATCCACCTTCAGATCCACCAGTCTTCTCTTTAATCTTCTCAGGTACTTCCTCAAGCAACTTGTTAAGTTCCTCAAGTAGAGGCGCAATCTTATCATTGATTGTTTGAGCCAATCCATCGAAATTACCACTAATCGATTCTGACAAACGAGCCATTTGTTCAAATAATGAAACTGAAGTTTTCAAATTGCTATTATCCACCTTATCGATGGCATCTAAGAATTTAATATAGTTTTCAGTCATCTTCCTTTGATTTTCGACTTGAGTGCTCGAAACTTGGAAGTCCTTTAACACATCTTGTATATCCTCAATAGAACCTATTAACAATCCTATTTTTTTGTTTTTAGCTTCATTTATTTTGAAATCATCCACAGCTTTAGATAAAATATTTGGAATGTCATAAAAAACTATTTCCATGTTTTTACCTAATGTTTTAGAATCTATCTTAATTTCACTAATTTTTTTAATAGGCTCTATATATTCGTTCACTTTTCCCAAATCTCTTAGCAAGAATCTAATTTCCACTAATTGATCTGTAACTGCACTTAATTGATCCTCGGTAATCTGAGATAATTTTTCATATAGTGTTAATGGTAAATCACACATCATATATGTCAATTCTTCGATCAATCCGGATTTGCTTATCTTGAAATTAGCTAAGGCAGTCAATTGGTCAAAATATGGTTGAATTGTATTTAATGCGTCAAAAATTTCTTTTCTGGAGTCTATCGCATCAATAGCATCGTCATAGAATGTGTCGCTTTTTCCAACAGTTGATGCTGTGATTATTGGAACTAGCTCATCATCTAAGAAACTAAATAAACCTTCTATAGCCCCTTTGATTTTCTTCTTGGACAATTTAAGATTTTGTAAAGAATCCATGGCCTCCATAGCAGAAGAAATACTTGTAATGACTTCAGCGGCTGGACCTAATAAATCCTGAGCTTTTTCCATAGCTTCTGTTCTAGACTCCATGCTTCCTCTAAATCCTGCACCAAACCAACTTTCACCAGCTTGTATTCTTTCTGCAACCTTATTCCAATCTATCGAACTTGTGAATTTCTTTATTTCGTCTTCCAAGAATGTTATAGTGTCAAAAACGTCTGCAAGATTAGTTGTTATGACTTCGCGGTCAATTTTCATTTCCCCTAATTTGTTCATCATATCAACTGCAACTCCTATAGATTCGCTTATCTTACCTATGCGACCCATATACTGTTCAAACTCTTGCTGTCGTCTGGCTTCCTCGCGTTTTCTCCAATATGATTTGAACCATCCAAACCAACCCTTTTCATCTTCTTTTGGGGCTGTTTTTTCTTTAATCTTTTTCTCAATATCCTCAACTGCGGACCAAACAACGTCTAAGCCTGCTGTAATCTTTTCTTTATCTAATTTGATTTCTTGCAAACTATTGAGTGTGGTGCACATAGTACCAACAATTTCCACTATTTTTCCAATACGACCAAGTTGTTCAGTGAATTGTCTATCCCTTCTCCTCTTTTTCCAACTTGTAAATAAGCCCGCAAAAAATCCTTGATCCTCTGGTATTTTTTCTTTAATTTTCTTTTCTATATCATCTACAACTGCCCAGACTGCATCTAATTGAGTGAAAATTTTATCCTTCCTTAACTTGATGTCTTGTATTCCATTTAAGGCTTCGCACATTTGTCCTAAGATTTCTACAATCTTTCCAATACGACCGAGTTCTTGGGCGAAATTCTTTTGTTGTCGAGCTTTTTTCCATCTCTTAAATAAACCTTTCAATCCTCCACCCGATTCAGCAGTTTTGTTTTTGATTTGTGTTTCTATGGATTTAACTGTTTCCCACACCACATCGAGATTGTTTTGGATTTTGGCTTGTTTAAGCTTAATTTCCTGTAATTCATTGAGTGTCTCAACTATTTTACCTATGGCATCGACAACAGCTCGAACCTGTTTAAGCATTCTTTTGGCTTTTCTAGCGGCTTTTTTACGTTTTCTCATAGCCTTTTTATCACCAAACTTACCAAACATATAATCTAAAGAACCAAATACTGCACCAAGATTTTTAGTAATAGTTGACTCTTTGATACGTATTTCCATAAGGCTAGATAGGCATTCAACTATATCGTTCATAGCATCCATAACCTTTCTTACTTGCTTTATCATTCGCTTGGCCTGTTTAGCTGCCTTTTTGCGAGCTTTCATAGCCTTTTTATCTCCAAGGCGATCGAAAATGTAGTCCAGACTATTAAATATTGCGTCAACTTTTTTAATGACAGCTTTTTCCTTAAGGTCTAATTCTGTTATAGGCTTCATAAAGTCATTTACTATGGAATTCATATATTCCATCATAGCGTAAATATGCTTGAACATTCTCTTAGCTTTTTTAGCTAACTTTTTGCGCTTCTTTATAGCCTTTTTATCACCCAAACGTTCAAAAATGTAATCGAGAGTGTTGAAAATTACGTCCACCTTTTTGATGATTGGTCTCTCTCTTAACTCTAAGTCCATTATAGGCTTCATAAAATTATTCACAATATCACTTACATATTCCAATGCAGTTCTAATATGCTTGAACATTTTTTTAGCCTTGCGTGCTATTTTCTTACGCATGTTGGCCTTCTTCTTGTCACCAAGTCTCTCGAAAATCAAATCCAATACATTAAATATAGATGTGACATTAGCCATGACTTTTTTCTCATCGATTGTCAAATCCGCGAGTTCTTGAATTTTTTTGCCAATAGCAACAAATTCAGCCATTACTCCAAGCAACACAGCAACATTAGCCAACAACCATCCAAATACAGCTAATAACCATGGCACCGCCAAAGGAAGTAATCTTATGGCTATATTATACATCGAACTGGTTATTGCTGATATGTTTTTATCGAGTTTCTTTTCATCCAAATTGAACAATTGAAGTATAAGTAATTCAGTAGCAGCAACTATCAATTCAGCAACAACTCCAAGCAATAATCCCAAACTCATAAGTATTTGTCCAACCATGATATTTAATCCAGGAATTGCCAAAAGAATCAATTTGAAGACTATAGTCATTAACGAATTACTAATAGCTTCTACCACTTGCTCTATTTTAGCTTCATCTAATTTGAACAGAGAAAGTATTAGCAATAAAGTAGCCGCAACTATCAATTCAGTTACCACTACAACTAATAACGCTAATCCAGCAATACAAAATGCTAATGGGGTTATGGCAAGCATTAAGATTGCGCCCAAAGCCATCATCATTACTACCACACCTATTAAAATTCCAAAAAATGCAAAAAGTTCGCCAACGTGTTCCACTATAAATATTGCACATGCAGCAACAATTAGCAACATAACAGCAACAGCAGTAATAAGGACCATAATAACCGTAAGTAAAACTAATCCTATCATTGCTTCTATTAGTATGCTTGTCATTTTACTAAGGATGAATCCTATAACAGTCAGCATAATTATGATACCAATTAACATTGCCAAGAAAATCAACACTTCTGGTATCAATTGAACTACAACTGTGGCAATTAGAGCTACAACTAATAATCCTAAAGATATACCGACTAAGATAAGTATCAATACTATAAAGAACATAGATACTATTGCAAGTTCATCGTAAACTTTTTTGATGAGTTTAACCATAAAATTCAACATAAAAGTCATACCCCAAACACACAATGTAAGAATACCTAATCCTAACAAGGCAATAACAGCTGCAATTGCTACTATAGGAGTCAATAGTGCTAATATAATGATTTCAAGATCGATAATGATTATACATCTACACAATGCTTGAACATTTTTAAACGATTCAAGTTGTTCTTTGGTAACAGTAGCCTTAATCATATTCATCAAAGTCACCACTACCCAAACAAATGCCATAATAATAGTGACGCTTAAAATAGCTAATAAAGATGCTATGACCAATAGTGGTGATATCAGTGCTAATATAAAAATATCTTTACTCACTGACATCAACGCATCAACTATCTTTTTAACATTTGTAATATTTTTAGTCACCTGGTCGATATCTTTTACATCAGCGGGCATTTTGTCATTTACTGCCTGGATCACATCATTGATGCTTTGCAAAATTTTCTCAGCATTCTTTTTAATGTTTTTTGAATTAACAGCTTTGACTTTTGCCAATTTCGCTAAACAGTCATTAGCAACCACCAATTCCGATATAAGACCAGAAGGTTTTCCTCCAGATTTTGGCTTATCTGGGTCACCGTATAAAAATTTGACATGTTCTGAAATAGCCTTATCATCGTATTTCTTCTTATCTTTGAGATAAGATGTCCCATCGATGGTTTCGATTATTTCCTCCATAATTTCGATGTTAGCTCTAACAACATCAATTATGTCTTTTTGTGTAATAATTGCCATTTTTTATTCTTTATATGCTTAAATAATAATGTTTCAAATCTAAATTAGACAACATCATTTTATATATTTATACAAATAACTAATAGTATGAGAATTTCAAACTCACAAAGACGAGCACTGGATGCTATAAAAAATATGATCGAGGTACAAACCAGCGATCTATTTGCCCATAATGTTATGGTTATTATCCGCGGTATATTAGATATCGAGGAAGATGAAATATCATCGATCAAATCAAATGACGAATTGGATTTGACTTTGAAAGAATTGAATGAAAAGATGGGTGGAGTTTTACCAATCGGACCTTGTCAGCCAAACAAGTTAGGAGAATACCCTTGGAGAAATCCTCCAACAATAGATGTGTGGTATAAAACGGATACAGGAAATCCTCCTAAATATTTGACAGAGGAAGAGAAATTAACTCCACTAGCCCAAACATCTGAATTTATTTCAGTGATCGGAACCACAGACGGTCCCTTTGTAACCACAACTAATGTAACATTAGAATCTACAGAAGATTGTATAAAATCAGATTTTAGAGACGAACAAACATCATTTAATGATAAATAAAATACTATGAAAAAACTTTTGATTTGTTTGGTTGCTATTTTAGCAGTAAGTTGTGAGAATTATACAACGCGTAAGTGGGGTGGTACAATGACAATCAACGTAGAACCTGGTTATAAGGTTACAAATGCTACGTTTAAGGTTGATGAGATTTGGTACTTTGTAGAGCCAATGGAAGCTAATTATACACCAACACAAAAGAAGTTTGTAGAAAAATCTATGTATGGTGCACTTGAGGGCACAATTATTTTCAATGAAACACGATAAAGTATATAAATATGAGCACATTTTTGAGAAAGACAGAGGATGCAAATCCTAATTACTTGGCCACTATTTGCCAGATTGAGAACCTTTATCCTATTGAGGGAGCAGACCGATTGATGCGAACCGTTATCAATGGTAACGATATGGTAGTATCAAAGGATATGAAGATTGGAGATATTGTAGTATATTTCCCAGTAGAGACCGCTATTTGTGAGCAGTTCCTCTCGGCTAATAACCTTTACGAAATGTCAGAGGCTCACAGAAATGCAAACTTCGCAGAGGTTGAGGAATTGATTAAGTTTGCAAATGCCGCAGAGGACGATCATGATGCAAAGCAGGCAATGGAGAAGGCAAAGTCAATGTGTGGATTTTTCAACAAGCGAGGTCGAGTTCGTATGTTGAAGTTGCGAGGTCAGTATTCTATGGGATTTGTTATCCCAGTTGAGTCATTGAGAAAGGCATTTCCTGATTTGACTGCAATTTATGGTGAGATTGGTAATCAGTTTAACTACGTAGGTGATACACAGTTCTGTTGGAAGTATGTGCCTGTTACAAATACTGTTGCAAACAAGCACTGTAACCCGAAGGATGGTAGATGGAAGAAGTTGATGAAGAGAACCCGTGAGCGATTCGATAAGTTGATTGAGGGTCAGTTTGAGTTCCATTACGATACTAAGAAGCTCGAGGGTGAGATGCATAACATTAAGCCAGACCAGGTAGTATCAGTATCAGTTAAGGTGCACGGTACTTCAGTTATCCTCTCTAACATCTTGTGTAACAGAAAGTTATCTTTCTGGGAGAAGGTTAAGAAGTTCTTTGGTTGTGAGGTTCAGACTACCGAGTACTCAAATATCTATTCATCTCGTAAGGTTATCAAGAACCGTTATTTGAATGAGAATGGTCGCGATTATTATGGTTCAGATATTTGGGGTTGTGTAAATAGTGTATTTTCACCATTCCTCTCTCCAGGTATGACTGTTTATGGTGAGATTGTAGGTTATGTTGAGGATTCATCGCAGATGATCCAGTCAAAGCACGACTACGGTTGTAGTGTTGGTCAGTGGAAGTTTATGCCTTATCGAATCACTATGACCGATGAAACTGGTATGAAGACCGAGATGAATGTGGAAGAGGTGCAGACCTGGGTAAATCTTATACTGGAGAATTATGGAAATGCATTGGCATATTGTACCGGTGAGAAGAGTTATGATATCAAGGATTGTTTGATGCCAATGAATGTTTTGTATCACGGTCCTTTGAAGGATATGTATTCAGATCTCGATGTAGAGAATCATTTCCATGAGAATTTGCTCGAGCGAATGAAGAACGATAAGGATTGGTTGTTGATGGAGAAGAACGAGCCTATGTGTAAGAACAAGGTACCTCGTGAGGGTGTTGTAATTCGCATTGATGACGATATCTGTCCACGCGCCTGGAAGTTGAAGTCAAAGGCTCATTATAACCTTGAGGCTCTCGCTCATGATAATGATGAGGTGGATATGGAGGAGGTTAACTAATATCCTTATTAAAAAATTGAGAGGAATCACTAAAGATTCCTCTTTTTTTGTTATATATGAATATAACCGATATAGCATATGGGAGTATTTGATATAGACGATAAGATCACGCCACAGTGGTTGAGAGATAATAATTGGATTAAGACTCCTAACCTTACCTCTTCCAGAAACCCCTGGTGGAACAAGCATTTTAACGGCATGTCTTCAAATGGAGGTACATTCGATATAACATTCGCTTACAACGATGAAGACGGAACTGTGTTATATATGAGAGGTTATCCATACCCATCAATCACTACGGTTAGTATTTGTGATGTGGAACTATTTATCAAGAATCAATTAGAGGGACACCGCAAAATACAACATTTAGGAAGAACTTACTTTATGGAGTTGGGAAAAACTTACTTTTTTGAATAAAAAATAAAATAAAAATGGCAAGTATATTGGATGAAATCGAAGACATCGTATCTCGCACCGAGATTACTATGCAAAAAGAAGTAATTGAAAAATTTTTATCAACTTACTGTTTGGGAACGTTAAATGAATTAGCCAAACTTACATATAAAGACGTTAAAATATGTAGTGTTCGGAACCAAGTTGATTTCATTACTAAATCTCATTTTGCTCCAGTGACCATTTACAAGTATTTAGGTCGAAGTATGTTGGCATTTTCGATTTATAGATATTTTACATTAGCTAACGGAAATATCAAGCCACTGTATGGAGGAAGGGTAGATCAGGTAGATACGATTATCATTAAGGGTTATCCACACAAACAATTACCACCATATATCAAATTTGAACCTGAATTTTCTGCGAAACCTTTGAAGGTGGTTCTATGTAATTGCACTTATGATGACATTGAAATTCCTGGGGTAAAGCCAGAAAATATTGTTAGAGTTCATAGTGACAAATATAAATTGTATTTCTAATGGCAAGTATTTTTGATCAAACCGATAAGACTGAGATTTCAATCCCAACATTAAAACAACTCGGTTGGTCTATTGAACGACATGCGTGGACAAATTGGATAACAGGCCATAAGACTATTGATCTATTTACAGACCACGATGACTGGGGGGATAGATATAGAGTGGGAAGCCTTTTATTAGATTATCATTTTGAAAGTCCTTGTAAAGGATATTTAACAATCAAATTATCAAAAAGGGTTGCACCATTTAAGTCTATATATGGTGTTAACCAGGAATATATTGACCTCATTTTTACAAGTGTTGGGGATCAATTCCTTGATTATCAAACAGATAGTGTTGAAGAATTGAATCAAATCATAAAAATGATTGAATTGAAGCTTATTGATAGTAAATTGTACTTCACAAAAACCAAATAATATGAGCCTTTTAGATTTGCCAAAAAAGACTTCAGGTCGTAAGATAACAAAAAGCTTCCTTAAGAAGCATGGGTTTTATGCAGACCGTTGGGGTGGGCCACATGATCGCGAAACGGATACTTCAGTATTTTATGAGGCGTTATACAATGATGAAGTTGGAATTTTTCCACGCTTTGTCCAAAATCGTATTGTAATAGCAACAATTAAGTACTTTCCTGAGGAGTTTGATGGTTATACGACTATAGGAAATAATTGCAATGATTGGGGTCGCGGTAATGTAGCTGGTAAACTTGTTATCACTTATGAAAACGATTTGTCATTTGAATTTGATGAGCCTTATGTGTGGGATGACACAATGATATTTGATTGTAAAACTCACTCAGATTTCAACGATGCTATTGATTGTTTTAATCTTGATTTAATTAAGAAAGGATATGAGCCTATTAGATACTGATACTGTGGATGCTTATTTAGCACCATACGAGTTATTGAAAAATTACGGAATTGGGATTCAAACAAACTTATTATCACAGGCGAGTGGAGAAAAACAAACATATTCTAAAGGTTATTTACTCACAAATCGAGGAGCCCAGGCTTTTATTGAAGTGTGGTATCCCGGATCCAAATACTACGGTACTCTTTGGAGATATGCAGGATATCCATTAAGTCAAAACCTCGTTTATATACAATATCTGGACCATCCAAATAGTGATTGGTCTGCCCGTTCTGAAGCATGTTTTTATGGATTGAATTTGGGGGAGTTTGATATGTTATACAACGCAGTTAAGCAAATGGATTTTGATACTATCTATGAATTGCAAGATTTTAAACCTTTTATCCCGGAAATAATAACATTTCATTAAGACCATCACTAAATTTTTCATTAGTTTTGTTATATATTATTATACAAAAACTTAATAACAATGGCAAGTATTTTTGATGTAGAAGAGAAGCAACCTATCGATGCCCCAACTCTAATGAGAATGGGATTTCAATATGTAAATTACCCTTGGGTGAATCCAAAAACAGGTAAACCTGAAAAGAATTTCGTGTGGCAATTGAGTGGGCATGCTCATCCAACGATTCAAAAAACTTGGGTAATCCGATATTATGCTCGAGGATCTTATTATAAGGGGCAGAAGCTTAGAAGTAATCGCTTGATTTACAAGGTGTTTGATCCGGATAAGATGAATAAAGAGAGTCAAATGCTAAGAACATTGAAATCAAAGTGTAGATTGCCCATGAACCGAGTATCTAAAAAAATGCCTCGAGGTGGATTTTACACTAAAAAATATCTTCGCAATGTAGGTAAAGCAGAGTTGGATATGGTTGTAAATACAGTAAAAAACATGTAAAAAAAATATGGGAAAGATAATGATATATGTAATGCAGGGGCCACCTGCTGGAGGTAAGTCAACTAAGGCTCGTGAGATTTATAATGAAGACAAATTGCATCGTGTAATTGTCAACAGAGATTCTATTCGAGATTCTCGTGGTGATTATTGGGTTCCAGAACAAGAGAGTTATATTTCAAAACTTGAGGAGCATGCTGTTAGAGCAGCTATCGAGTCAGGATTATCACCTATTATTGATGCCACTAACCTCAATCCAAAAACCAGACAAAAGTGGGTTGATTTGGCATTGGAATATAAGGTAGACCTCACAACTGTTGAATGTGTAGTTCCTTATCAGGAGGCATTAACACGAGATTCCAATCGAGAGCGTTCCGTTGGTAAGAAGGTGCTCCGTGATTTTTATAAGAGATATTATCCACATTTGATTGCACCTATGTCTGATGAACGACATATGTTGGAGTGGGATCCATCAAAACGTAAGGCAATTATTGTAGATGTGGATGGAACTCTTGCTTTGAGAAATAATCGTTCACCATTCGATTATGAGAAGGCTTGTGGAGACAATGCAGATTTTCGAATGTGTGATATTATTAAGTCTCTTATCCTATCAGATAGGGATTATGAGGTATTTTTCTTGACCGGTCGAGAGGACATAGGAGAATGTCGCAGAATTACAGCAGAGTGGATTCATAACCACGTTTATCGAAAGCAGGGCCATAATGGATTCCTACCAAAGGATAATTGGACACTTCTTATGAGATCTGAGGGAGATCATCGATCGGACGAGATTGTTAAGAAGGAGATTTGGGAGGAGAAAATTAAGCCTTGGTATGATGTAGTAGCGGTATTTGATGATCGCGACAGAGTAGTTAAGATGTGGCGAGAGGAAGGTTTGCTTTGTCTACAACCTTATTACGGAGATTTTTAATATGAGTTTGTTAGATACAGGAGAATCATTGAGTCCAGAACTATTGGATAGTTGTGGGCGGAAACAAATTTCTCAAGATGTGAGGGAGAAGTATAGGTTCATTCCTCAAGAAATGGGTGGTGCCAATTTTGAAGGAGCCATATATATTCATCGATATAAAACGATGTTATCAAAGAACATCACTAAAACACACTCACATATAGAATGGAGGGTTTGTGATGTTCTAATAGGTTATAAAACATGTTTTGTTTTATCTGCAGATGACATGCATCCAAAACTCATTAGTATGTGGTTTGTTTGGGTTCCTCAATATAAGTTAGTCCAATATGTAGAGGATTTGAATGATATCAATCTATTCATACATAATACTGGGCTTATTGAGGATGAAAAATTGTATTTGAATAATGGCAAGCATTTTTGATGTAGATAATCACATTACCGGTGAATGGTTGATCCAAAATGGATGGGAGAAACGAAAGGTTTACTCTGTTTTCAAAAGAGATAACTCAGTAGAATTTTACCTATTAAAAATGTGGGTTAAATCTTCGACTAATATAAGTCGTTCAATCCAGGTATGGTTTCATTTTGATCCTTATCTTAATGAGATTAGTTTTACAAATGATTCTGATGAACCAGTAGTCAAAGTAGAAATTTGTGCGGATATCAATATATATATTCGAAACATTTTAAAGAAACATAATTATGAGTATACTGGATTGTGAAAATATTGAAATCCCCTTCGAGAAATTGCTTGAAGGCAGTGGATGGACAAGGGGAGTGGAGCATTTTCATAATGGGAAACAATTTGTGCAGCATATTCATTTTATCCACGAAGGTATAGATGGGTATGGTCACACGTATAAAATCGATTACTGTCCCATCGGGTCCTATTTTAGGTGGATGAAATTGAGAAAATCAATTTGCATAATTCAATGCTCTGTTTATTCATATAATGAAAACGGATCAGTCAAAGGTTCTTGGAGAGGAATATTTTACATAAGATGTTCAAAGGACCAACTAATGAATTTGCATCAAGATATTAGGGTGGGATTTTTCGATCCAAACGATTATACAAAAGTTCGTTATTAATATGAGTCTGCTTGATTGTGAAAACATAGAACTTTCACTTGACAGTTTATTGAAAAATTTGGGGTGGAGTAAAGGTGAATCATATATACCGTTATCCCTTCGACCAGTTCACCTATTAAATGCACCTACTTATTCATTTTTTCAATATATAAACCAATTTTCGGATAGTGATATAATATACCAAACCACATTAAAATTATGGCCTAAAGGGTATACCTGTGTATTAAATTCTAAACGCAGGACGTTTAGAAAAGCCATTGTCAAGGTAGAAATTCTTAAATATCATAGAACTTTTGGAATAAGTCGGTTAGATAGTTTTTGGATTCGTAATTGCGAAGATAACATAATCGATATAATGAATGATTGTAAAGTCCTAAAAAATTCGAAAGAATATAAAACGAAATACGGCAAAAAATACACCACGCAGATATAAATTGGAGGTCTAAAAATAGTTGTCGTTTTACATATATTTCTATATGAAAGAGAAATTTTGCAAAGTCTGTAATTGCATAACGTATTATGACAATACAGACATTTATCAGGGAGAAGGATATTTATATATAATTTGTGAACATTGTATGAACGAAATAAGAATAGAAAATGAGAAGTTTTAACACAATTCAGGATGTTTATGCTGAGCGAGAAGCTCAGCGACCAAACAAGCACATTTACTCTCTATTAACTGTTATGATTGGGGAGTTTTCAAGACTTCCGGATCGCCATAATCCAACGGCAGATGAAATTTATGGTGTTGTGAATCGTATGTATAACAATGCTGTTGAATTGGTCCCATATAAGGAGGAGTCTGTATTGGAAATGGAATATCTTAAGGATTTTATTAAGAGACAGTTAACTGATGCAGAGATTGTAGAAATCATCATGCAGGGTAAAGATGATGGCCTAAAGAACAAGGGAGACTTTATGCGCCTTTTTGCATCACAGTATAAAGGTCAGTATGATGGCCGCACGGTCTCTATGGTTGTAGACCAAATCTTAAAACAGTAGTTTATGGGAGAAAAGAGAAATTATAGAGAGGTTTATAATGATTTGAAATTCGAATTAGAGCAAGACATAATCAACACTCTTAAATTCGAATATGATGGTCAGTGTGAATTTGCATATGAGGATAAAATAAGAGTATGGTATGCGATGGGAACCCCTCTTATTTCCAAAGTAATTGTTAAAGATGGTGAACTCTTTTTCAAATCTGCATTGTACGGTTGCACAGGTAAGTTCATTTGTGAATCGGATCACTTGGAACCTCTAAAGGATTTGAATATCTTGTTAGAGATTTGGGAAGCTATTTGATAAGCAAAAGAGATAACCATCCTAAACACTTATAAGTTATAATTTCTAATTTAGTCAAAGGGTAATTGAAATCAACAGATTGGGTGCGGTTGGGCATAATACCTAAATTATAAAATAGGTTATGCACTGCCCACTCATTTTTTATACTCTGTTTTGAACGATTATTTATGACTGGGTGAGATGGGTGTAAGTCATATATACCATCTATAATACCATCAAATTCGTATTTAGATATATTATAAGAACCCACAATGCTTATCGTATTGTCACTCACTTCTAAACTAGCCATGCATTTTATATATATTTATACATAAATAATAACATCATGAAAACTATTGCATTAGGAGATATACACGGCAGAACTTGCTGGTATGATATCATAGGGAAGGAAAAGCCCGATCGAATTATATTTATGGGAGATTATGTCTCAACCCATGATAAAGGTATTACAATTGAACAGCAATGCTCTAATCTGGAGGATATACTTAACTTCAAAGAGGGGTTTGGAGAAAATTGTATATTACTGAGAGGCAATCACGATATGCAGCATTTAGGATATCATTGGGCAGAATGTTCTGGTTATTTTCCACATGTGGCAAAATGGATGATAGAAATCAAAGAGAGATTCCTTAATCTGACTCAATGGGTTCATATCCAAGATAACATGGTATTTTCTCATGCCGGCATATCAATGGATTTTTGGAACTATCTTAACATTGGAGAGCCTACTGAAGATAACATCTTGAAAATCAACGAGATGGAGCCATCTTCTTGTTTCGGATTCTCACCAAATCGCATTAGTGATTATTATGGAGATTCAACTACACAACCTCTCACTTGGATACGACCGGGAACTTTGATAGAAAACAACATAGGTTGGATTCAAGTTGTGGGTCATACGAGAATTAAGCATCCTGGTCCGATTTTGAAATATATGAAAGAAAAGCCAGATTTCATAACCATCCCAGAGCTTTGGTGTATTGATGCTTTGCCATATTGGTATATGGTTATTGAAGATGGTGAATGTCGAATGGAAAAATATGAAGATAGTCATGGCAGCAGTATTTAATGTTTTGGAATTTGACATCAATTCCAGGAAGCCAAAACCTTATGATGTATTACCTTATTTCAGGGAGTGTTGGAAAAGCAAATACAATAAGGAGGAAAAAGAGGCAATCAAAAAGACCAGATCTAAAGAACTATTTAAGGATTATATTCGAGCAGAAGCACATTATCAATTTTGGGCTCGATGTGAATATGAGATGTTAGTTGCATCTTGGCCGTTTGGGTCTTATCGATTAACACAAGATATGAAGGAATTTTTGAAAAACAATCCGGATTTGGATCTTGATATTTTCTCTAAAAACATTGAGTTTGAGAATATCGTTATAAAAGATATGGGAAAAATTGATGTTTATGATCAGATTATGATGAATATCGATGTGATTGTTGATATATTATATAAGGAATTTAAACTTGATAAGTATGATAACAAGAGAGGAATGGCTAAGACATGCAGTGGAAACGCTTGATACTGAATTGTTTGATGGAGATTTGGACACCATCAATCATAAATTTCAGATCAATTGTGGTATATGTCCTGGCAAGAAACAGTCTAATACTATTCAGCCATATGATGGTGAAAATGTAAAGTTGGAAGATTTCTTCCCAACAACAATATCAATCGACCATAAAATTAGTGATCCTATAGATAGGTTGGGCATTTTGGCTCGTGAGTGTGTATTTGCATTTTTTAATGAAAAAGGCAATAACAAACGAGTTCGCAGGTTGATGGAAAAATACTATTTCCAAGCACCATTTACATCTTATAATCCAAGCCCATATCTGGTTGAGATTTTGAATATTGTGCATAAGATGTTGGTTAGCAAGTATGGAGAGTTTCCAGGAGAGACTGTGATTGTTTATCCAAAGGAGAAGAAAGAGAGTAAGAAAAACACGTTAGTGTTATTTTGTCCAGATTGTGGGTTTGAGGCTAAAGTAAATCGCAAAGCATTTGAAAAGAATAAGAGTGGATTGCCAACTTGTGGTTGTGGATCAAAGATGGCTATGGATTTAACAGACGAGAATGAAAACCAAGAAAATACCCAAAGTTAAAATCGATGCGGTAGATTTGAAAGAGTTTCTTACTGATCAGCTTACGATAGATCCATATTGGGACGATTTATATAACCCTCCACAAAAATCAATTAAAAAAAGAAAGGGAAATCACTAAAGATTTCTCTTTTTTTGTTATATATATCTATAAAAGATTTCAACTATGGGACTTTTAGACAGAGCAGTAGAAAGAGAGATAACTGTCGGAGACTTGCAAAGATTAGGGTTTCGATTACGCCCCGATTTAGGTGGGGGTTTGACATATTGGTACAACGGTGGGGGTAGTAGTTATGTGAAGGTGAAAACTTCGTACAACCTGGGCTATAAGGAAACAGTCGAAAGTTTGACATACTGTTCATCGGATGATGGGAGCCGATATATGATTAAATCGATGACCAATCCTACTCTGGATGAACTTGAGATCGTCACAACCATAGTTAAAAACAATAAATGGAGATAGATATGGCAAGCATTTTTGACACAGCAGATACACAGGTCACTCACTTGGAGTCTATGGAGATCGATCGTATGGACTTGGTTCGTAAGTACGGATTTCGCGATTCGGGCACTATATTTCCACATTACGATTTGCTCATCCCTATCCCTCATCCTACATTGGGTCAAATATATGAGACTTTTGCCACAATGTGGTTGGGTGACGATTACAAGCCACGTCTCCTTACCTATAAAACAAAATTGTCAGACCCTATAGCAAAGTATAGAGTAGATAATCCAAAGCTTATTGACTTGTTGTCTGCGATGAAGCAGATGCAGCTTAATGGTATTGATGTTAAACTAAACTTATAAAATATGAGAAAATTTACAAACAGAATCGTAGGAATATGCTTTTTTATGTTGGTGGGTGGTGTATTGCTACTTAGTGCACGAGCACTGGCTATGAATCTTGATGATCAGCCTACCCAGCAAATTCAAATTCCCGAGCAGGTGATTATAACAGATGACGATCCTGACGATGACTATGCCAACCCGGACGAGTTTTTGAATGCAAGGAATACATTTGCAGCAGAGGTCCACGACTATATAACAGGGATAGCACCAAGTGCAGAAATCAACCCATATATCTTGATAGATTTATGTACCGAGTATAATGTAGATGTGGCATTTGTATTGGCTCAGGGACAAATTGAATCTCATTTCGCTACTAAGGGCACAGCTCGTCGAACAAACTCTATCTTTAATGTGGGAGCTTATGATGGTCATTCAGCTAATAGACAGTGTAGAAATGGGTTTGGATTCGAAGACCCAAACGATTCAATAGAGCCATATCTTATGCTGTTGACAAATGATTATCTGGTTAACGGCAAGACTATCAATGATTTAATGAAAAATTATGTCAACAAACTTGGTATGAGGTATGCTTCAAATCCAAAATACGAGTCTCAGTTGAGATCAGTATATAATCGAATATATCGCAATCCGCGATTCAAAACTGCATACGAGGAATACAAAGATAGATATAGCGAGATTGGTTAATTCATACATAACTGTAAAAAAAAATAGAATCACCAAAAGTGATTCTATTTTTGTTTCCAATTAGTAAACTCAGCATTATCCCACGCCTCTATCATTTCATCCACCAATTTCATTTGCTTCTTACTCAATATATAACTCGTACCTTTTTGACCTTTGATACTAAGTTGTTTACTGGCAACAGACCAATTACGCAAGCGTATTTTTTCAGGCGATCTACGAAACGATAATATAACGTTTTTATCAACAATATATGGACCTTTATATTGTTCCAACACAATTATTTTACGATTATCAGGTCCTTCAGTTTTGATAGACACTACCCATTGGGTTTTGTTCTTCTCGGCAGTATATACGAAATCCCCACCATGTTCGAAAGAAGCTTCGCACCCAAAACTGATTGATTTCTCAAACATTTCAACATATCCCTCCCAATTTCTTGATGTTTTAATTTTAGGTCCACAATTAAATATCGCGCGGAAAGGATTATCTCGGAAATCCTCAATAGGTTTAACTAAAGTTTCTTCATCATCTAATATAGATTCTTTAAGTATGTCATTCAAATGTTTCATACTTAAATAATCAGCAATATTTATATATATTTTTACATGGAAACTACAATATTACTTACAGATACCCATTTTGGTGTTAAGAACAATTCTATGACTTGGCTCCATTCACAAATGGATTTCATATATAAACAATTGATTCCTTTTATTAAGGAGAAGCGTGAATCTATGGGTGATGGGGACACTATTCGTATAATTCATTTAGGTGATGTATTCGACTCAAGATCGAGTGTATCGACAATGGTTGCTACTAAAGTTGTGCAGTGTTTTGGAGAACTGAGTGAATTGGTGGATAGTTTTTATATTATCGCAGGCAATCACGATTACTACTCTCCAACATCGAATGAAGTAAATACTCTTGATTTGATGTTTAGAAATTTGAACATTATTCTTGTTACAAATAGGATATTGGATGATGGTGATGATCTACTTATCCCATGGTACGAGTATGGAAATCCAGCTATTCAAAAATTCATAGACACCCATGGTATCAAACGCATTTTTGTGCATGCAGATATAGTTAACGAAAAAATACCTTATAAGGGTGTTGAGGTTTATTCTGGACATGTTCATATTCCAAATCTTGATTGGGATAAAGGATTATATAATTTAGGATCGTGCTATGCTTTGGATTTTGCAGATTCAAATAATCATAGAGGATTTCATACATTAACTGATGGAAAAAACCTTAAATTCCATCCTAATACACAGTCAATCAATTATTGGAGATTGTATGATGAAGATATTTTTGATGTATATGTAAATAATTCCATAAAGAATGGTGATTATATAGAAGTGTATGTGTCTGAATCAAATATGTCTGTTCAGAAATATGTTGAAAGATTGAACGATCTTACCAAACTTTATAAAAACATATGGATTATACCAAAATCCGAACAGATTATAACAGGCGATTGTAAATTTGAAGGATATGACATTGAAAAAATAATAGCTCATATGATTCCCGAGGAATTAAAGGCTAAGTTTGATTTGGTGTTAAATTCCTTGAAAAGTAGGAGTATTATAAAGTAACTCCTCTTTTCAATCTATATATATTTCTCTCATGTGTGGGCCCGGCTAAAAGTTGGGTCCTTTTTTTATATATTATAGTAACTAAACTTTTAATGATATGATGCATAGAATTATTTTTACAGGGGCACAGGGTACAGGAAAGACAACAATTTTGAATTATTTTCAGGAGCAGGGTCAGAATGTAATCACTGAGGTGGTTCGCAATCTTGCAAAGAAGGGAGTTAAGATTAACAAGGATGGAGACGAGAAGGGTCAGACCAAGATCTTCAAAGAGTACGAGAAGTTGTTGGGTGAGATCGATGTGAAGGGTTACATTTCAGATCGAGGTTTGATTGATGTAGTAGCTTATACAGTATATCTATGTCGTCACGGAAAGATATCTGAGAAGTTCGTAGAAAAGCAGATTAAGGCATTGAAGAAATTCCGTGAGGCTAACCCAGATATTATCTACTGTTATTTCCCTATTGAGTTCCCAGTTATCGGTGATGAGGTACGTGATGTGGACGAGGAGTTCAGAGCGGAAATCGATAATATTATCCAGCATCTTTTGGTAGATTGTCAGATTCAGCCTATTATGATTCGAGGTTCTGTTGAGAATCGAATCAATAAGGTTGCCCGTTTGCAGAATTGGTTGCTTGAGGGTATGTATCTATACACAAGCGATATGGAGCCAGCTTCTCAGATTGTAGACGATACTCCTGACGAGGAGGTTGAGATCACTGAGGAATCAGCTGAGGAGTCAGTAGAGTAGTTTAAAAAATCTTTGATTTAACAAGAGATCTTTATAAAGGTATACATTTATTCATCTTTATAAAGATCTTTTATTTTATCTATATTTTTGTGCGAAATACACTAAAGATTTAGGAGTTTTTGTTATATATATTAAACAAACATATTAAAATATGGGAAACAGTTGGTTTAAGGTTTTTAAGTTGAGCACAAACAAGTCTATTGAGTTCGAGGCTACGAATATTGGAATGGGCTTCAATATTTACGAGCATAATCGCATTCATTCTCGAGGAATCTCTTTCGAGTCCAATGTATGCAACTTGGTTGGAGCAGCATTCGATTGTAGTTGGAGAACCGATCATGCAGGTGTACACGCCGATATCACACTATTCGGTTGGACTTTTGCTGTGACGTTCTACGATGTACGTCATTGGGATTACAGCAAGGAGTGTTGGGAGTCTTATGATGAGGAGTAAAATTTTAACTATAAAAATATGAAGAATTTTTGTTTGATTTTATCTACTATTTGTGGAATTTTTCTTGTTGTATCTATTGCTGGTGTAGGAACCACTGAAAACCTAATCGCATTTGGTGTCTTGGATATCATGTTCTATTTGCAGTATTTGAACTGTAAGATTGACGAACTTAAAAAGAAATAAGCTATGAAAAAGTGGAAAGTGACAATTAAAGAAGTAATGTGCGAGAAGCCTATAGTGACTACTTACACAGGAGACGTAGATTACGAGTTTGTTAAGAAGTTTTTTGGCTGTGATCAGCCTGATGTTGAATGGTATAATATTGAGGAGGAGAAATTATGGTAGGATTGATCATATTTTTGGCAGTAGTAATTGCCACAGCAATTGCACTTGGAGGATGGCACTCAAAGGAGATTAAGAAGGCTAAGGACAAAATTAAGGTAGGCCTTGCATTCAAGATGTATCACGGTGACCCATTCAAGTGGGGTTGGAAAGAGGTACAGGTTGTAGGAGTACACTATGAGTATGCTCAGGTAATTATCCACTACATTATGCCAACAGGTCAGGAAATGTATCACGAGCAAATTTCAACTCGTATTACTGAGTTGGTTGATACATTGACTAAAAACAACATTGAGTACATTGATAACGATAATAAATAACCTATGTTCAATTTCAAATATTTCTTTTTGGGAGCTGCTATTACAACAGCGGCCATTGGATGGGCTGAAACTGATGAATTCAGATTTTCGTTTATATTTTTTATGTTAATTGGAGCATTCGGTGCGGCGCTCTATGAGGACATTAAGAACATTCAAAAAAACAACTAAAAATAAAAACATATGACTGATTTGGAATATAAAGCAGTTCGAGAGGCTGTAACAAGAGAAATCTACGGTGAAAAAAAGCGAGTTCGAGTTGATGAGAGTGGTATATTATCTATCATGAACGATAATGCTACATGGACAAATGGAGATGTCACTACCGATATTGTAGGAGAATATAGTATTAGTGCTGACGATCTACGACGCCTAATGGTTATGATGACCGGACAGGACATGATGCGGGTGCGAACTATTGCCAATACAGTGTTAAATATTCATTATCCCTGCCAGCCATCTACATCCTGCACCTGGATTACTTCAAACGAGGCTATAGCGGAAGAGATTGAGAAAATGCATGTTGCTTATGATAAGGCAAATTCGGAGTGTGAAAATGCCAAGATTGAAAATCGAAGTATTAAGCGAAATTACAATGCAGTTATGTCTCAGATCAAAAAGTTCAACAACTCACGCCATTGGTGGGAGCGCAAAATAAATATAAGTTCGGAAGAACTGGAATAAGGTTGTGTTATGCAGAAACTACATATAGAAATAAGTCCAGGTCAAAAGATTTGGTTTACATCAGATCTACATTTAGGACATAGGAATGTTATTCGATTTTGTGATCGCCCATTTACCGATGAAAAAGAAATGGGTCGCGGACTGATTCAAAACTGGAACGATACTGTTGGCGATAACGATATTGTATTTGTGCTTGGCGATACATTTTGGTTCAATGATTCTCACAGCATTAAGAGAGTTTTGGGTCAATTAAAAGGTAAGGATATTTATATACTACCCGGCAACCACGATGATTTTGAATCATACCACCGAGTAGTCGACCCACGAATACATTTGTGTGCTGATATTGTGGTTGTATGGTTTACTGAGGAAAATAAACCAAAACGTGAAATTTGGCTGTCTCATTATCCAATGATGACTTGGCCTCATCGTGAGAATGGAACCCACCAGTTCTTCGGTCATATCCATTCACAACCCAATAAGTTCGATGGGGTGGATCAGGATCTCCCATTGCATTGGAATCAGGCTGATGTTGGCTGCGACTACTGGGATTGGAAGCCTGTTGAATTGGACACCCTAATCGACTACTGTAAAGATAAGAAAGAGGAGTTGGAAAAATTGACTGGATTGTTCGATAAAATAAGTAAGGGATATGCAAAGCCTGAAACAGTTTGACGATAATTACAATATAAGTGAGTACTTCAACTTTGACGATCCGCGATGGCAGTATTGGTTAGAATCTGAAGGATTCGTACATTTTAATGGGAAATGGGAGGATTCTTATGGATTTTTGACTAATTATCCATCTCTTAAACATAGTGAGTCGGTGCGTACTAATTATTGGTATTGGAGTAAGTGTATAGATTGTTTTATATTTAGGATTTATGTATTCCGTAACTGTGTTGTAATAGATAAAGATTGGGATTGTGGTGGTAATGCTGGTGGTCGAACGTTTGATTATACAGAGATTCCATTCGATATAATTTGGGATGATGTTATAGAATATATCAAGTTCAGCATACAATAAAAAAAAGGAACCCCAAAGGTTCCTTTTATTATTTTACATCCATTATCATCTCTGCAATTTCAGGAGTGATTTTTATCAAGTCGTAACATCCAACAGGGGTTCTATAACTACCTGATGCTGTTTTTTGTTTCTCCATATCCTTAAGATCTCCTGTATAGCATACTGCACAAACACCATCTCTAATTTCAATAATGATTCCTACCATCGGTCTCTGACCTCCGTGAACTCCTATGACCAAATCACCTTTTTGTAAAGGCTTACCGATAGCATCTAAATCCTTTGGGGTTTTTGTTCTACGCTTTGAATAAAATTCGCGAGTCAATAGCCATGGTTTAGATTTAGCATCTATATTATCAATGTCTAAAATCGATTCGAATAATTGTGAAATTTTTTGCATTTGATGAAATTATTTTACTGTATAACCATGACCAGAATTTATCGGTCTAGCTAAATCATTTATTACACAATGTTCGTGTGTAGTAGTGTATTTAATCATCTCCTTTACTACATCTACACTATCTAAATAAGTATTATAATACTTTACGTTTGTAATTGATAGTGGGTATGAGTGTATCTTGCATGGGTAAGGTTTATCCATGTCAAAATCATTATTATACTCTGCAGTTAAAGTGCAGAGCGGATTCTCAAAATCAAACCAATACATTTCGGGTCTTAATTGATACAATGGGACACCCACTCTGTGACTATAATTATATATATTTAATTCCTCACTAAAAGTGTATCTATTCCATCTTATACATACCATATAAGACTTGAATGGGTCTAATTCTTGAGATAGTTTATCAAACTGTATATTGAATTTTTTCACAGTCTCATCATAAGACATGCGAACTTGAATATTGCCAAAATTAAGGATGTCCCTTTCCACTTTCCCATTAAGAGTTCCTGGAGTCTCTATTATAAACGAAATAGATCCACAGTCACCGCATATTGGCTTCTGGTAGGTAATACATCCATTTTCATTCTTAAATCTATATATATTTCGTGCTACTACCGATCCTCGGTGGTTATATTGCTTGTCAATTATTGTAGTATCTTGCTTGGTATATTGCTTTCTTACTGAATCTTCCATAAATATATCAAATAAATTTGTAGCAGCAAATGATGGGGAACTTAAAGGAGTGTTACCAGTAATTCTTTCCTGTTCATTTTTCTCTAATGGAGCAAAAACAGTCTCATATGTGTTTTCAGTCCACTTATCAAATATGTCTCCAAAATCCCCAACATCTACATTTGTACTATCTGAATACTTTACAAGTGCAAGTTTCCAGGTAGTCGATCTCCACATCAATCC
>JAEIGA010000173.1_pt1 | contig 89608 bp, 72 predicted proteins | sample 9270691 | NCBI WGS metagenome assembly JAEIGA01 (sample SAMN17057246, study PRJNA624740) | gut metagenome | biome: biome; isolation source: fecal sample | host: Bos grunniens | place: China: Xizang | collected 2019 | reverse complement strand
TTGACGTAGAGAAAACACAGAGATGCAAAAAATTGATTCACCTTCACCATTTTTTATTATTTTAGCGTAAAAATTGGTTATAGAGAAATGAAGTCGTCCTTAAAGTACATATTTTCCGCACTGTCTTTGATAGTGTTGTGCTTGAGTTGCACCGTCGCACAGGCAAAAGGAAAAACTGATTGGGAGGAGGATGGACTGAAAGGGAAAGTGAAGGAGGTACGTACATATAATGTGAAGGAAAATGCTGGAGCATTGGAAAAATCATTCATACGCAGAAAAATCCAATACGACAAGAATGGAAACCGTTTAGTGGAAGAGCATTACAACGAATATGATGAAAAAGACGGTGAGTTGTCGTCGAGATTAGTATACAAATACAAACGCAAGAAGAATTATATAGAGAGATTAGAATACGACAACTATAAGAAGCTGATCGAAAAAACTTTATACGACAAAAAACGAATCAAGATTGAGGATGAAGACTTTATTTACGGTGTAAATTATTGTTGGAGAACCGTCAACAAATATGATCAAAACGGAAAAATAATCGAAGAGATCCACTTTGTCAACGACAGTCTGCTAGAAAAGACGATTTATAGATACGACGACAAAGGAAATCTCACAGAGGAGAAACACTCTGATTCACCCACCAGATGGGAAAACAGAAAATTCATAAATAAATACGATGAAAATGGGAATCTAGTTGAAATAGAGGAATATAATTCTGCAGGAAAATTGAGCTACAGCACCGTCTACAAATACAACGACAAGAAAAAATGCGTAGAAGAAACCATTTTCGACTCAGACCAAAAGATGTGCAGCCATTTGACAAACAAATACAATGATGAAGGGAAGAAAATCGAATCAATCCATACGGTATCAAACAATGAGTTGATGCAGAGAGATGTTTATATAATAGACGACAAAGGAAAAACCTCAGTATCCTTACGTTATGATCCAGACGGTGAGTTGGGAAGAATAGCGGTAAGCAAGTTCGACAATGCCGGCAATGCTATCGAAACCAACATTTATGTGGGATTCGACAGAATTTTCTACTTCGGAAGCATCATTGAATACGAATATTATAAATGAGGACGTTGGCTATTGGCTTATAACTATTGACAAATGGTAGGTTCTAAATTCCCAACAATGCCCACAAAGCTCCACCTGCCAACACGGCTCCCAACACTGCCAGTATAGCAATCACCGTGCAACCGATCTTGAACGGTTTCAGTATCTTTTTCTTACGTCTCTGACGCTCCTCTGCCCTAGCCTCCGCGATTATCTGATCCGCCTTTTCCTTTGATATCAAAGACGGAGTGATCCAATCTCTGAACAACAGTTCATTCCTAAATTCTACAGCAACCCTAACAAGATCAGATGGTTTGCCCAAATCAATCTTCTCTGTCGGATTCAGTGTCAGAGAAAGTTCATCTATCTTACTCATCAAAGCCTCATAACATTTCTTAGAGACATTCGTATGCACGTTGTCCGACTTCGGATTGAAACACGAAGAATCATATTTGCTTTTAGGAAGTGAGATATTGCGGCAATTATCTGTAGAGACAACAAGCACCGACTCCGGAACCTCAATATCAGCACAGTCTTTCATATATAGGAAATGGACGGAAGGAGAAATCTTCACGTCTCTGCATCTGTATAATTCTAGGAACACAACACCGTCGTCCACACTTCCCCCGTCGAAATTTGTCAGACGAGTGGCATAATCCATCTTTGATTCTGAAGTAGACGCGATTGCTGGAAGCTCATGTTCGCCGACATAACACACTCCATTCCTGTCTGTTCTGAAATCAGTGGCATAAAAAGCATTGGTGATTGAATACCCTTGTTCAGTACCCAACCTCTCATCGTATGGTTTTGTGATGCAGTATCCCATAAAATATATTTTCAAAAAAGTATAAATCTCAGCACCGTCTTAGCCGAGCAACGACAAAAATATAAAAAACTATCTCAGATTTTTCCTTCTCTCGGCATTTATTTTTCCACTCTTACTTTTGGACCGCCTATAAAATCCATCCTCGAGCATTTTCACAAAATCAGCAAAATTACAAATAAGTTATATCTTATTTGATACAAAAGCATTACATTTGCATTTGATTATGAAACAAACGGAATCACAAATCAAGATATTTGATTCCATTACTTTTTACAATAGTTGTTAAAATTGATTATGAAGAAAAAATCATTTGTATTTCTTGCGACATGTGTGCTAGCATTTGGGCAAGTCCACGCCGGTTCCATCTACGGCATCTCTGCGGATGGCGACAAAGATGAATTCAGGATCGGGGATGTAAGGAGCATCAAAATTGCCCCACAGAAAGACGGAGTGAAATCCTATCCAACGATCAAATTCGGAGAAAGCAGTGAGCCAGGCTCTTCAGAAGATGTCGCATCACCCTACTTTATCATGACATATCCTAATCCAGTAAGCGAATATCTCATGATCTCAGGCATTGAGGACAACACTGAAGTTTCTGTTGTGAATATGCAGGGAATAGAAGTTTTGAAAACAAAAGGGACAAAAGTGGATGTAAGCAAATTAGAGAAAGGCACATACATCCTCGTCGTAGAAGGTAAAAAAGTAAAATTCTTAAAGAAATAAACACACGAAAGAATGAAGAAATTACTAATGTTTTTCGCCATGGTTATGACAAGCATAACCATGATGGCACAAAGCCAGTTTTATGTGATCTTGAAAGACGGTAGTGGAGCGAGCTACCCTGAAAACATCGTCGACAGCTTGACATTCGACAGCCTTAACGGAGCTAGGATCTACGGATTCAATGATTTGGCAAATAGCATTGACCAATTGAGAAAAGAAGTTGATTCATTGAAAAGAGTCTTATCAATGGTTCCTATTGACACATCACTTTTCATACACGAATATGTGGATTTAGGGTTGCCATCAGGAACTCTTTGGGCGACGTGCAACGTAGGAGCAAAAAAGCCATCGGATTATGGATATTACATCTGCTGGGGAGAAACAGGTCCAAAGTCCACTTACGGACAAACATCAGGCAAATGGAATAATAAGGACATTGCTACTTTGAAAACCCTAGATGTGATCGACCAATACTTCAATCTAACTTCTGAATATGATGCTGCTACCGTTCTATGGGGAGAGGAATGGAGAACTCCAACAGAAGAAGAAGTTGATGAATTACTTCGATACTGTGATTATGTATGGATTCCAGAAGATATTTATCCTTATTATGGATTCTGTGGTATTAAATTCACTTCTAAAACCGATAATAGAAAAAGTATATTCTTGCCTTGTGCAGGAATGAAAAGAGACAATGAAGACGTCATGATCGGAACTAGAGGTTACTATATGTCAGCAACAAGTAAAGGAAGTTTTGCAACAGATTTATACTTGTCGCAGGAAAGAGTAAATACTGGCTCTCGATCAGTAAACCAAGGCATTTCTATCAGACCGGTACGCAAAAGAGCAGACGACCGTCCATTTATTGATCCTAACGACACAATTATCAATGGTCATTCGTATGTTGACTTAGGTCTTCCTAGCGGAACATTGTGGGCAACTCAAAATATAGGTGCAGATTCAGTGCAAAATGTCGGAACCCAATATCTATGGGGGCATACTTCTGCCGGACCTGAAGAAGGAACTGGGTGGATAGAGGTTCCACTTGAAAGACTGATAGAATATGGTGTAACTGATTCAACAGGTACTCTTTTACCAAATCATGACGCAGCAACTGAGAATTGGGGTGGTCAATGGAGAATGCCTACCCATGAAGAATGTGAGGAACTCCTTGCAAATTGTGAGACCGAATTTGTAACTTACAAAGGAACTCTTTGCTGTAAAGTGACAGGAAGAAATGGACACATAATGTATGTTCCAAGTACAGATGACAATGGATGTTCAGCTTGGTCTTCTTCCATATACTCAACAACTAACGACACACGTTCTTATACTTTCCATATTTTCAATCCTGAATTAATAGAAGACTGGACAAATGATTTTGCAGAACGTAATAAACTTTTACCTATCCGCCCTGTAGTCAACAGATAAAAGGACAAAAGTTATTATAAAAGCGTAGTCGAGAACATCGGCTACGCTTTTTTATTTCTAAATTAAACACACATGTTTTTTTGCATAAAGCCGAGAGGAATCAACAAAAAATCTGCTGTTTTTGGGGAATTATCTGCCATTTTTAAGTCAAAACTAAATATTTTTCATACATTTGAAACGCAAATTTCACACATTTGCAACACAACTAGACAAAACTAACCATACAACTAATAATATAAACGACTCAGGAACCAGGCATTGCAATACCTGATTCAGAGACAAAATTGAAGAATCAAAAACAAACAACTATGCTTAAATTTTTATCTAATTGGATTCTTTGTGCTTTAGCAATAGGATTATTCAGCTCTAGCATCAATGCACAAAACTATCCGGCAAACTCTCCAGTCGCGCTTAACGGAAAATTAAAAGTATCTGGCACTCAGCTAGTGAACGAATGCGGCAACCCCATCCAGCTTCGAGGAATGAGCACACACGGACCGCAATGGTTTCGCAACTGCTACTCTGAAGAATCATTGGATGTCCTTGTAAAAGACTGGGGAATATCCATCTTCCGTCTTGCCATGTATGTGGAGGAACAAGGTTATATTACCAACCCTAGCGGCTGGAGACAATGGATCGACCAATATGTGGACTACTGCGGACAAAGAGGTATCTATTGTCTTATCGACTGGCACGTGTTGAATCCAGGAAATCCCAACGCTCACAAAAGTGACGCTATAGACTTCTGGAAATACATGTCGCAGAAACATGGAAAGAAAGCCCATGTACTTTACGAAATCTGCAATGAGCCAAACGGTGTAAACTGGAGCGACGTCAAAAACTATGCTACTGACGTGGTCAAAGCCATCCGCGACAACAATGACAACACAGTAATTATCATCGGCACACCTACATGGAGCCAAGATGTCGATATAGCAGGTGCGGATAAAGTCAGCGGCACAAACATCATGTACACTCTGCATTTCTACGCAGGATCACACAGAGGTGAGTTGAGAAGCAAGGCCCAGTCTGCACTCAACAACAACGCCCCTATCTTTGTGACGGAATTCGGAACTAGCCATGCCAGTGGCGACGCTAATTACAGTCCAGACGAGACAAAGACATGGATCAACTGGCTTAACGAAAGAAAAATAAGCTGGATCTGCTGGAGTTTCTCAGACAAAGGTGAAGTGTCAGCAACCCTTGTGCCCGGATCTTGCAATTCACGTAATTGGAACAATTTGAGTGAATGCGGACAATTAATCAAAGGGTTGATCTCCGCAAACAAAATTCCTTTCGAAGCTTGTAACGGTCAGAATAACAATCAAAACAATAACGAGAACCAGAACAACCAGAACAATAACGAGAATCAGAACAATAACGAGAACCATAACAACCAACAGCAACAGCAGGAAGATCCTGTCGCATACCCTACTCTTGTTCAGGAAATCACCCAAGGAGACGTTTACCGTATCGTGAACAAGAAGAGTGGAAAGGTGATGAGCATAGAGAATGGTTCAGATTTGAAGCAGGTCAAGAGAGACGAGAATGACAAAAAACAGTTGTTCCGTCTAAAAGAGGCTGACGGATTCTATTTCTTACAGAATGATGACTCTAAGTTTATGCTGTCTAACAAATATGTCAACAACGACGGCACAAAAATCAGCCAGGAGGAGAAGAGTGAATACGATAATCCGAGCCAAAAGTGGTCGTTCAAAAAGGCTAACGATTGGTTTTCAATTTCCAACAAGAGCGACTACAGCGGAAGCAAGGTGCTTTCTGTGGAAAACGCATCAAAACAGGACAATGCAAATATAGTGCTCTATTCATCCAACAATCAGGATGAACAATTATGGGGGCTTGAATATGTATACACGCCTACTTCCGTCGACAATATTCTATTCAAAGATTGCGTATTGACACCAACTTTAATAGAAAACGAATTCCACATCGAGACATCCACAGGAGAGGCTACGATTGTAGACATCTACACTCCTAATGGAGTTCTACGCAAACACTTCGAAGACGAGTGCACATATAATGTGAGCGACCTTGCAAAGGGCAACTACATTGTTGTGGTGAGCGGATTGGACGGAAAAAGAATTCTTACACAACTAATAATCAAGAAATAACAACCACATAAAAAAGTCAGAAAGGCATCTTCAGAAATGGGGATGTCTTTTTTTGCAAAAAAAATTTAAGTAAATTTGTAACAACCTATGTTTTTCGCCTACTTCTAATAAAAGTTTAACCAATAAATACGAAGAGCTATGGAAACAAAGGTTTTTAATTTGATTATTTTAGATGAGAGTGGAAGCATGTCATGCATCAAGCGTCAGGCGTTGAGCGGATTGAACGAGACGTTGCAGACAATCCGTAAGGCTCAGGAGAAATATCCTGAGCAGGAGCAGTTGATAAGCATTGTGCCGTTTGAGTCATTCAACATCCGTCTGCTGAGAGACAAAGTGTCAATCAAAGATGTTGAGGATCTTAAAGAAAACGAATACAATCCCGGTGGTTCGACTCCTCTTTATGACGCTATCGGATTCGGCATCAGCAGCATAAGGAAAGAGGTGACAGACAACGACAGCGTGCTTGTAACCATCATCACAGACGGAGAAGAGAACAGCAGTCGTGAATACTCAGGCAAAGCCATTGCAGCGTCGATCGACGAATTAAAGCAGAAAGGATGGTTGTTCACCTACATTGGTGCAAACCAAGATGCTGTAAAAGTGGCAAAAACAATGAATATCAGCAATGCGTTGAATTTCGAGCAAGACGAAGAAGGAACAAAGGAGATGTTCAGACGCGAAAGAAAAAGCAGAGAACGTTTCTTTGAAAAAACTGCGAGTTTCCTCGGATTAGGCAAAGCCTTTGCGATAGAAGCAAGAAAAGAGATAGCTTGCGAAGATTCTTATTTCGAAGATACAGACAAATAATAAATCGACAGATGAAACAAAAAATCTACAACCTGCTGATGGTAGACCATAGAGGTTTGCTCGAAAGCTGCTATCGGCAGGTTTTCTTCACAGACTCAGTGATTCCGGCAGTCAAGACATTTGATGATTACCTGTCGGACTTCTATCTGTATCTATATGAGGCAAAGCCCAAGCATGTCCAGGGCGACGTGAGGGGGTACTATCTCCAGCAGATACGTGATGAGAAAGCCATACCGGGATGGCTACGTACGACATTCAGACATTTTCTGTTGGAAGAGAATAAGATTATGAGGGAGATGCAAGAAAATCTGGCAGAGTACCGTCAACAAATATCAACTTCATTAAACAGTCACCCCATTGATCTAACGCTTATGCATGTAGGTTTTGCCATAGCTTGGTTTTATCAGCACGAGACAAGTGAAGACAAATATCTTTTCTTCCGCAATGCTTACAAGCACTACAAAGGATTCTATTCCTGGCCTGACGATGAACTCGACGACAAAGAAGTCGCCAAGATATTGGGGATTGAGTATGGCAATCTGCGTACACGCACATCCAGATTATGGATGAAAGTGAAAAAATTGGTGAACGAGCTGAACGACGCCTACATCGCGACGCTTAACAAACGATCTCTGGAGATAGCCAAGGAAATATACGAGACTGACAATCCAGACATAGAATCAATACTCGAGAAACTGTTAGATGAAGCAGAAAAGGAGTTGCCTCAATACGAAGATATAGTCAAACTCAGAAAGAAGAAACGAGTATCAACAGATAGTATATTCGGCAAATTGAAAGAATACACATCTGTATTTGAATCCATCAGTAATAAATGTGCTCATTGCGTAATTGCAGAAGAGAAATTGTGTGAAGAGATTGACATCGAGTCTACACCAGCTATCACAACAAAGCCAAGCAACAGAATTGTGAGAATATTCATGAATCTGCTTGAAGGAAACGAATTATAGAATATTCCAAAGAATATTAATATTGCATAGAGACGTGGGGATCCGCGTCTCTTATTTTTATATAAAAAAGAGCCGGCACAGATTGCTGTACCGACTCTCAAGGTAAATGTAATAAGATATAAAATTATTTCTTTACAACAAGCTTCTTAACAACTGTCTCACTTGGAGTTGTGATACGAAGCATGTATACTCCACTAGCAACATCCTCAAGAGAAATCACCTTCGCGTTTGAAGTCTTCACTACAGAACCTGCCAATGAAATGAATTCTGCCTTAAACTCGTCACCTGCGCCAATGATCTCGATTTTTGAAGAAGCCGGATTAGGAAGAACAGTGATGACATTGTTGTTAGCGAAGTCGGCCACACTTGAAGGATCTTTCTTGAATGAAATCCAGTCGACATCAATCCAATCCTTGTCGATAGAAAGTTTCATTACCTGCTCACCCTTAGTAAGTTTCATCTTACCAACCTCAACATCAGCGAATGTACCCCATTCTCCTGTCTTGTCGATAGAAAGTTCCTTTGTGATGTTTCCTATAGCGACTGTCATTTTTCCACCATCAGAGTTACCAGTACCAACTCTCAAGACAACATCATACTCACCATCAGCCTCAACATTGACTGTGTAGTTCATCCACTCACCCTTTTGGCAATGTCCTAAAACCACGCTACCATCTTTAAGTTCCTTGATATCAACATCATCCGAACGATAGAAGTTAGTGAAATCATCACATACATTACCGTCGCTCAAATCATTGAATGCTTTTCCAGCGAATCCATTATCATAGTTCTCAGCCTCGATCTTGCCAGGGATAACAGCGGCAGTACCACCGTAAGGACCAACCTCAACAACCTTGATAGTCACAGAGCTTGTCACAGTCTCTCCATTTGCTTTTGCCGAAACCTCTATCTTAAAGTCACCAGCCTCATTTGGAGTCCATTCTACTTTTGAACCAGTACCGATCTGAGTGCCACCAACTGAATAAGTGATATCATTTGCACCCTCCATCTCAGCAGAGATAGTAACGGACTTACCCAACTCAATTATAGACTCAGAAGCAGACACCGACAATCTTGGTCCACTTGCAGACTTACCACAGAATTTAGCCTTAGCATTCTTAGCTTCATCAGATGCCATATATTGCTTAAGCCACTTCATACCGCTACGATCTGCACCAGAGCTAGTCACCAAACCAGTGTTGTCTCTCCAAGTAGCGCCATTCACAAATCCCCAAATAGTGATACCAGATACGAACTCAGCCTCCCACATTGGTTTGAAGGTATTCTTCATGATTGTTTCATAAGTATTTTCATCACCTTGTGAAATATCAAACTCAGTGATATAGCACTGCAATTCTTTACCAGCTTTTTGAGTGATGCTATTGTGAATTTCCTTCAAAGTGTTACCAAAGTTAGTAATCTGATTGTTTTTGTAATAGTCATCCAAGTCATGACTCTGGTGTCCATAAGCATCGATTGGAGCACCTTGCTGTACCAAAGAAGAGACAAGGTCGACAAAATCATTTTTTTGCCAAGTGAAAGTGTTGTAGTCGTTATAGATCAACACCGCTTTAGGGAATCTCTTACGAGCCATTTTGAATGCCTCGGCAATCCACTTATAATCATATGGATTAGTGCTGTTGCCCAATGCCTGACTCAAAAGTTTCTTGAAATCAGCACATGAGTGACCATTTTCTGTTCCTTCCGCATGTCCTCTTATAGCCTCATTGACAACATCAAGCACTGCCAAATCTGGATATTTGATAGCGACAGCATCCATCCAATATTCCACCTGCTGCTTCAATTCAGAAGCGGAACAATTTGCCAAACATGAAGGCCACTGGCTAGTCCAAAGAAGACAGTGGAACTTAAACAACACTCCATTCTGCTTACACCAATTGTAATGTGCATCTGAAGACTTCCAATTCCATTTTTGGATACCCTCTTGAGCACTGTTCACCTTACAGTTAACGATTGATCCCCACTTGGACTCATTCTCACACGTAAGCTGATCCCATAATGCCTCATACTTCAGGCCTCCAACATTTGGCTGAATCTGTCCACGTGTTGTGATATTTCCCAAGAATTTACATGTGTTCTTGTTTAATTGTGCTTGCGCCTGACCTATTAATAATAGCGACGCCACGATTGAGAATAAAATTTTTTTCATAGGCGTTTCCTTTTGTTAGTATTAGATTTCCTTTGATTAGTATTAGATTCGCTCACAAACATATCTATTATTTTTTTCCATTACTTATCATTTATCTTTTTTTTCCCTAGTCTACATTCACTTTGACGGAAAATATATTGTTTTGACGGAATTTTCATATTTCAGTCAGTTCTTAGCATTCTTTTTTCACATTCTTTCGGCTTATTTTTAGTTTTATATCAAAAGCCTTAACATTTTAAGACTTGTGAAAAAAAGTGAAATTTTCGTTCCATCAACCATAGACAAAAGCACAAAACATAGCAAATAACCGACAAAATGACATCATACCCCGACAAAAAAAGAGCCGGCTCCAAAAAAGAACCGGCCCCCAAGGGAAAATGTAATAAATATAAATTATTTCTTTACCACAAGCTTCTTAACTACTGTCTCATTCGGAGTTGTGATTCGAAGCATATAGACACCGCTTGCAATATCATCAAGAGCAATCTCTGACTCATTTGCTACTTTCACCACTGAACCTGCAAGTGAGACGAACTCTGCTTTAACGTCGTCGCCAGCACCGATAATCTCAATCTTTGAAGATGCTGGGTTAGGAATCACAGAAATAACATTATTATTAGTGTAATCTGAAACACCTGATAGTTTGTCAAATGAGATCCAGTCGATATCGATCCAATCTTTGTCGATAGAAAGCTTCATCACCTGCTCTCCCTTAGAAAGTTGTATTTTTCCAACCTTAACATCAGCGAATGTTCCCCACTCACCAGTGCGATCTATTGCGACCTCCTTAACTGAATTTCCAACAGAAATAGTCATCTTTCCTCCGTCATCATTTCCAGTACCGACTCTCAATACGACATCATACTCACCATCCTCTTCTACATTAATAGTGTAGTTCATCCACTCACCTTTCTGGCAATGTCCTAGAGCCACACCGTCATCAATTTTCTTGATATCCACATCATCCGAACGATAGAAGTTAGTGAAATTATCACATACATTACCGTCGCTCAAATCATTATATGCTTTTCCAGCGAAACCATTATCATAGTTTTCTGCCTGAATCTTTCCTGGCACCAAAGCTGCAGTTCCTCCATAAGGTCCAACCTCAATAACCTTGATAGTCACAGAATTCTTCGCTGTGCCCTTGCTTGATGTAGCTGAGACCTCAACCTTAAATTCACCAGCCTCTTTCGGAGTGAAAGTGACCTTCGAACCAGTACCGATCTGAGAACCGTTGACAGAATATGTGATCTGATTTGCATTGCTCATCTCTCCAGAGATAGTCACTGACTGTCCCAACTCAATAGTTGAAGCCGACGCAGAAACAACCAAACTTGGTCCACCAGCAGCCTTTCCACAGAATCTTGCTCTTGCGTTCTTAGCCGCATCAGAAGCCATATACTGTCTCAACCAAGTCATAGCAGGACGGTCCTGACCATTCTTGATCAATCCTGAATCGTCTACCCAAGTAGCTCCGTGGACATAACCCCAAAGAGTGATGCCGGCTACGAAATCAGCCTCCCATGCGATAGGAATCTGCTCCGAATAACGAGTCTTCTGACCATTGTCTCCCTGCTTTGCGATATCATACTCTGTCAGATAACAAGCCAACTCACGACCTGCTTTGTTTGTAATCTGGCTGTGGATATCGTACAAACGTGACTTAAAATCATTTCCGCTCATGTCATTCAAGTCGTGACTCTGGTGACCATACGCATCGATAGGAGCTCCTTGTTTTACCAAAGTAGACACAAGATCGATAAACTCATTCTTCTGCCACTGGAATGTATTATAGTCATTATATACAAGGACAGCGTTAGGGAAGAACTTACGAGCCAACTTAAATGCCTCTGTAATCCACTTGTAGTCACTCGGATTAGTACTTCCACTCATTGCCTGACTCAAGTTTCTCTTAAATGTCTTCGCCTGACCATTGTTGTCGCCCTCAGCATGTCCTGGGATAGCCTCGTTAACAACGTCGATGATTGTCACATCAGGGAACTTTCTCGAGCAAGCCTCAAACCAAATCTCAACCTGCTTTCTTAATCTGTCTCCCGTAAAATCCTTCAAATAACCTGGATACTGAGAAGTCCAAAGCAAACAGTGGAACTTAAACTGCACACCGTGCTGCTTACACCAGTTGTACTCGTTTTCCGCAGAACGCCAGTTCCAAGAAGACAGAGCCTGTTCAACAGTCTGAACCTCTTTATTAGCAATAGAACCCCACTTTGTCTCGTTTTCAGGAGTCAACTGCTCCCACATTGTTGCATAATCAGAAGGAATGCTTCCTCTTGTTGTGATGTTGCCGAGGAACTTACAAGGATTTCCCTTAGATAACTGCGCCTGCGCCTGCCCTATTAATAGAAGAGACGCCGCAATAGAGAATAAAACTTTTTTCATGTGTTTTTTGTTAGTTAGTATTAGATTTTCCGCAAACATATTCTTTTTATTCTTTCGTACGGTTATCTTAATACCATTTTTTACTTAGCATTTCCCCGTTTTTACAGAATTAATGCGAATTTGGTACAAATGACGACGTTTGAACGAAATACAAGGACAAAATATACATTCACGTTACAACAATTCATATTTGCAGTCATTGGGCTTAACATTTTTATGCTTATGATTGCCAAAGGGTTTAACCCGTAACATTTTCCATAGACATACGTACAAAAACAAATGAGCCAGCCCATTTTAGTGAGCTGGCCCATAAATTAAATTTAATAAGATTTAAACTATTTCTTCACCACAAGCTTCTTAATCACAGTGTCATTTGGAGTTGTGATTCGAAGCATGTAGACTCCATTTGCGACGTCGTCAAGAGAAATCTCAGACTTATCAGAAACCTTCACCACAGAACCTGCAAGAGAAACGAATTCCACCTTAACGTCGTCTCCGGCACCAATAATTTCAATTTTTGAAGACGCCGGATTAGGAATAACCGAGATGACATTATTATTGGAATAATCAGCCACACTTGTAGGATCTTTTTCAAATGAGATCCAGTCGATGTCGATCCAATCCTTATCGATAGAAAGCTTCAACACCCGCTCTCCCTTAGAAAGAGTCATTGTACCGACATTAACCTCAGCGAATGTTCCCCAATCGCCTGTCTGATCAATAGACACCTCCTTAACCACGTCACCAACAGAGACCGTCATCTTTCCACCGTCTGAATTACCCGTTCCAACTCTCAAAACCACATTGTAGACTCCGTCCTGTGCGACATTGATTGTGTAGTTCATCCACTCACCATTCTGGCAATGTCCAACAGCGACACCATCATCAATCTTCTTGATATCAACATCATCTGAACGATAATAATTATTGTAATCATCACATACATTACCGTCGCTCAAATCAAAGAATGCCTCGCTTGCAAATCCCTTGTCGTAGTTTTCTGCCTCAATCTTTCCTGGAATAGATGCAGGCTCACCACCGAAAGGTCCGACCTCAACAACTTTAACAGTCAATTTTGCAGTTGCACTCTCATCTTTACTGTTGTAACCAGTAGCCTCTATATTATAGACACCAGCCTCCTCTGGTTTCCAATAGAACTCACATGGGAACACCCATTTATCCTTGATTTCTATACCATTAGCATTGAACTTAATATTCTTTGCGTCCTCCATTTCTGCAGTAAACAATACCGAATCACCTAGAGCGATTGTAGTGGAAGACACGCTCAACGACAAACGGACATTTGAACCGGCGTCCTTACCACAAACAGTAGCTGAAGCGTTCTTTGCCTTATCTGTCGCCATATACTGCTTTAGCCAAGTCATAGCAGGACGTTCATTTCCATCTCTATACAAACCAGAATCGTCGACCCATGTTTTACCATAAATCCATCCCCAAAGAGTGACACCAGGAACATAGTCTGCCTCCCACATAGTTGGGAACTGCTCAGAATAACGAGTCTTCATGGTTTCGTCTCCCTGATTTGCAATATCATACTCAGTGATATACTGAGGCAACTGAGTCTTGTTGTGAATCTCTTCCAAAGCGGATTTAAACTGATCACCACCCATCTCATTCAAATCATGAGCCTGGTTTCCAGCCGCGTCGATTGGACCACCACAAGCCTTGATTCCGTTGACAAGATTTATAAACTCAGTCTTCTGCCACTGGAAAGTGTTGTAATCATTATAGATCAAAGTCGCATTTGGCCAACGCTCACGTGCCAAACGGAAAGCCTCAGCCAACCATTGGTATGAATTGGTATTTGGATATCCATTTGTATTGCAATTATAACTTGGACGTGTGCCAGTCTCCTTTTCAGCTCTATCCTCCGCTAAAGAACCCAACGCCTCAATGATTTTTGTCTGCTTATAAGGAGAATGATAATCCCCGCCAGAATAAATAGCCTCGTTCACCACATCAATGATTGTCAGATCAGGATAGTGTTTCTGCACCTCATCATACCATTCGATAATAGCCCTTTTTGTTTCGTCCACACTCAACGATTCAATGAACGTTGGATGCTGGCTTCCCCAAATCAAAGCATGGTATTTAAAAATGATTCCGTTCTCCTTGCAATACTTGTATGTTCTGTCGGCATTATCCCAATTGAAACGGCCGAATCCCTGATGCACAGAGCCCCACTTAGTGGCGTTCTCACAAGTGACCTGATCCCACAGATCTTTATATTTATACGCACTCTCATTTTCCTGAGGATCACAATACTCCTGCCAATTATATGAAGTCGTAATGTTTCCCAAGAATTTGCATTTATTATCTTTGGCTAGTTGAGCCTGCGACTGTGCGACCACTAGAAGCACAGATGCAATAGTGAATAAAAGTTTTTTCATAGCATTTCCTCCCCTATTAAATTAAATCCTTTTGTTGTCTTAGTTGTAAGGGTTCACCCCCTTTGTACTGGCAAACTTATCCTTTTTCATTTTAAATCCAAATTCATTTACCATTTTTTTTCACGATTTCAGTTCAAAATTGTCGTAAAACATATTTTTCGACACTTGAATATATTTAACATTTATTAACATATTTAACTTAAAATATGTTAAAATACACTGCCATTTATGTTAAAAAATGTAAAATTTATAAAATTCGAACGTAGAGACAAATACTTTTGTAACGTCAAACGTAGTAAGATGTGCACAAATGTTTGATAACAGTCGTCGTCGACAATGATTTTCAAAAAAGAAAAATAAAAAATGAAAAAAAATTTTTACTCAATGACATCTGCAATAAGATGGAAAAGATTTTCAAATCTTAATTTTGCAACTTTTAAGAGTATGCACAAATCAATCTCTATCGGCGTTCTTAGCATTGCGACGCTGTTGTCTGCCGACTTAAAGGCTCAGGTTCAACCTGATTCAGTGTCCACAGAACTGAATTATCAGCTTCAAGACATTGAGGTGACGAGCGAACGTGTGCCTCTGACATTCTCTGTAGCACCCCGATTGGTGACGGTGATGACCAAGGAGGATGTGAGCGCGGCGACGGTACAAAGCATCAACGACTTACTTGAATATGCAGTTGGTGTTGATGTCCGTCAACGTGGCGAAATGGGTGTGCAGTCCGACATTTCTGTCAGAGGCGGCACATTCGACCAAATTACCATCCTACTCAATGGAATCAACATCTCGTCGCCCCACACAGGCCACTTATCAGCGGACTTTCCTGTAAGCATGGACGAAATCGAACGTGTGGAAGTGCTTGAGGGACCAGCAGCGCGTCAGTTCGGAACATCCGCTTTCAATGGAGCGATAAATATCGTCACCAAATGCGACACTTCAAGCCACATCGCCGGTCACGTGTTCGGCGGAAGCTACGGTTACGGTGGCGGTGAGATGTCAGCTAACCTTTCCCAAAAAAAAGTCCACCAACAAATTTCTGGAGGATTCCGTCGTGCTGACGGAGATCAGGAAAACAGTGATTTCAAGCAAACCAAGTTTTTTTACCAAGGCAATGTATCCAACTCATCAGTCAATGTGGATTGGCAGACAGGCGTGAGCAATCAGGATTACGGAGCAAACACTTTCTACTCGGCAGCCTACCCCAACCAGTGGGAATCAACCACTAAGTGGATCACTTCGGTGAAAGCAGAGACAAACAGTCGTCTCCATTTTGTGCCGGCTATCTATTGGAACCGATCAAAAGACCATTTCCAGCTCATTAGGGACACTCATAAAGGAGAGAATTTCCACCAGTGCGACGTGTATGGCGTGAATCTTGGAGCGTGGATTGAAACAAAAGTCGGAAAAACTGCTTTCGGAGCAGAGATGCACAGCGAAAACATCATATCCACAAATCTGGGAAAAGAGACATCCGACTCTGTAGCTGTACGAGGAGTTGACGACATATTTTACACAAAGAAGGATGGCAGAGACAATATCTCATACTATGCAGAGCACACATTCCTGCTAAAGAAGTGGACGCTTTCACTTGGAGCGATGGCTCACAAAGTGACAAATCTCAACACAAAGATGAAAGTTTATCCTGGAGTAGACGTTGCATTCCGGCCAAACGACTATTGGAAGATTTCGGCATCGTGGAACATGGCTATGCGTCTTCCTACCTTCACTGACCTTTATTACAAGAGTCCGACAAACGAAGGTAATGTAGGACTGAAACCAGAAGAGACGTCCGCAATCGACTTTGGAGCAAGATACCGCAACAGAGGTGTGGAAAGCAGCGTCGCTCTATTCTATCACCACGGCAAAAACATGATCGACTGGGTGATGTATTCAGCCGACGACATTTTCCATTCCGCAGCGTTCGAGCTTGACAACAAGGGATTGGAAATCAACGCGGCATTCCTTGGAAGAGAAATTTTTGGCGAAAAATGCCCAGTCAGGAAAGTTTCTTTCGGATATGCACATATCTACCAAGAAAGAGAGGATGACGTTGAAATCTACAAATCAAACTATGCGCTTGAATATCTGCGCAACAAAATCTCCGCAAGTTTGGAGACAAGAGTTGTGAAAAGACTTAACGCAACACTGTCACTGCGCTATCAAGACAGAAACGGAAGCTATATCAAATATGATGAGAATCATAAGTCGACGGGAATGCTTGTAGACTATGAGCCATACACTTTGGTAGATTTGAAACTGTCATGGGATGCCGACAAATGGAGCATCTATGCAATCGCCAACAATCTTTTTAATGTCAGCTACTACGACCTTGGAAACATTCCACAACCAGGAATTTGGTTGAAAGCAGGTGCGAAATTCAAATTACCATAAAAGAAGAATTGTTTAATCAATTTAAAATATATAAGCAGGAGAGTCGGCCGACTCCCCTGCTTAATTATTTCACTAAAATTTTGCTTAGAACTTCATCACAAGTGCTAGGCCATTACCTCTAGCCTCCATGTCGAATTCAGGCTTCCAACTAGTCTCAGCAGGAGTTTCTGCTGGGATTTCTGTCGGATCAACATTATATCTGTTGACAATCTCGTTCACCTTCTTGTGTGCTCTCTTCTCCTTGATGATTCCCCATACAAGCAGTGCGGCTCCAGAGGCATAGCATCCAATCATAGGATACAACGTCGTCTTCTTATAATCTTTTGCCTTATCCATATCAGATTTGAATGAAGAGTTGTAGAAAAGAGTATTGAAATTATTATCTCTATTGTCTACGCTATCAAAAGATTTGTACGCATTATAAGCAGCATTAGCCTCTTTCTCGGCATCGTTTAATCCAGTTTGAGCATTTTCCAAACTTGCTTGAGCGTTTGTCAAACTTGTTTGTGCAGCATCAAATTCTTTTTTGGCATTTAGATACGGTTCAGACCCTTCTACGTATAATTTTTTTACGTCTTCAAATTTATTGTTAGCTGAATTGAAAATATCAGTCGCATTTTCTACTGCATAATTTGCATTGTTCAAAATACCCTCTGCCTCAATTCTCTTTGCATCAGCAGCATTATATGTTGCATAAAGATTATTTACCTTCTCAGCATATTTTGCGTTAGCCTCAGCCACGTGGTTTTCGTAAGCAGATTTCTTGTCATCGTAATCCTTCGACGCCCAGATATATTGAGCAGTCCAAAGTCCTCCGCCTACAATCAAAGCTCCTCCTGTGAAAATCATGGCTCTGCCGACACGCTCACTCTTGTGGGCACGTGTGAAATCAGTCCAATCCTTGCCAAGGACAGCGTGAGCCTGCTCCTCAGAGATGCTTCTACCCCACTTCAACAATCCTGATTTTTCTTTTCTTGCATACTCCAAAAAATCATTTGAAATAGGCATTGTGTCGCCTAATGCTACCGAGTCGACGGGAGTTTCTGCGACAACAGGAGCTTCTACTTGCGACTCTCCGACTGGAGTGGAGAAAGAGATCACCTCCTTCTGACCGTTTTCATACTTAAGCATAAGGACATCCGTTTTCTTCTCCACGAATGTAGGACCATCCTGGTTCTTCCACTGCTTGTACTTAACTTTGTTTGTGCTGACTTCCAATATTTTACATTGGATTTCTTCTCCGTCGCGCTTCACTATAACATCTTGCGCGATTGCCGATACGACTGACGCCATCGACACTAGGACTAAAAATAGTCGTTTCATTGTTTTTTAAATTTCCCCGATTCCGTAAGGATTATACACAATTACATTATACAAACGTCGGAATCTTACTCATTTATAGTGATTTACCATAGTTAAAAATTTGACTAAACGAGTAAACGTTCGTAGGATTTAAATATCGTCCGCAAAAATAATTATTTTTCGGAAATAATAACAGATAGCACAAAAATAAAATTATGAACATCTTAATAACAAAAACGCATATAACTTTAGCAAAAAGTTCGACAAGAGCAATACAAAAGACGAGAGAATCTAAAGACCCTCCCGTCTACCCAATTTTAACATCTCAGCGGAAATTTTATTGTAAATACGTGTTTTTTCCCGCTAGTGCAAATTCTGCACAAAAAAAGCGAGAAGACTTTTCGTCCTCTCGCTCTGTATAGAGTTTAGATACTCAAAACTCATTATTTCTTGCAACCTGGACACCAAGGCTGTAACTGCTTGAAGAAGTCGTTACCCTTGTCGTCTACCAAGATGAATGCAGGGAAGTTCTCAACCTCAATCTTCCAAATTGCCTCCATTCCTAGTTCTGGATACTCTACGCACTCAATGCTCTTGATATTGTTCTGAGCAAGGATTGCAGCAGGTCCACCGATTGAACCAAGATAGAATCCGCCGTGTTTCTTACATGCATCTGTGACTGCCTGGCTACGGTTACCCTTGGCTAGCATGATCATGCTACCTCCATGATCCTGGAACTCATCTACGTATGGGTCCATACGTCCTGCTGTTGTAGGTCCCATTGATCCACATGGCATTCCTTCTGGTGTCTTAGCAGGTCCAGCATAGTAGATTGGATGATCCTTGATGTACTGAGGCAAATCCTCACCAGCATCAAGTTTTGCCTTTAGCTTAGCATGTGCGATATCACGACCTACGATGATTGTTCCGTTCAAAGACAAACGAGTCGCAACTGGATACTTAGAAAGGATCTTGCAAACCTCGCTCATTGGCTGGTTAAGGTCGATCTTAACAGCGTCGCCCTCACCTGCGCTTCTCAACGACTCTGGAATCAACTCGTATGGTTTGTCGTCCATCTTCTCGATCCAAATACCGTCCTTGTTGATCTTACACTTGATATTACGGTCGGCCGAACATGACACTCCAAGACCGATTGGGCATGATGCTCCGTGGCGTGGAAGACGGATGATACGAACGTCATGAGCCATATACTTACCACCGAACTGTGCTCCAAGGCCAATCTTATGAGCCTCCTCAAGAATCTCCTTCTCTAGCTCCACATCACGGAACGCGCGTCCTGTCTCATCTCCTGTTGTTGGAAGAGAGTCATAGTAGTGAGTAGACGCTAGTTTAACTGTAAGCAGGTTCTTCTCCGCGCTTGTTCCACCGATCACGAATGCGATGTGGTATGGAGGACAAGCAGCTGTACCAAGGCTCTTCATCTTCTCAATCAAGAATGGAATCAAAGTGCCACGGTTCTGGATTCTTGCTTTTGTCTCCTGATATAGATATGTCTTGTTGGCAGAACCACCACCCTTAGTCACACAAAGGAACTTATATTCCATACCTTCTGTAGCCTCGATGTCGATCTGGGCAGGAAGGTTGCACTTTGTGTTGACCTCGTCGAACATGTTAAGCGGAGCATTCTGAGAATAACGTAGGTTCTCCTCTGTGTATGTCTTGTAAACACCCTTAGATAGAGCCTCCTCGTCGCAGAATCCTGTCCAAACCTGCTGTCCCTTCTCACCGTGGATGATTGCAGTACCTGTATCCTGGCACAATGGAAGTTTTCCCTTTGCTGCCACCTCTGCATTACGAAGGAATGTCAAAGCCACATACTTGTCGTTCTCTGAAGCTTCTGGGTCGTTAAGAATCTTAGCAACCTGCTCGTTGTGCGAACGACGTAGCATAAATGAAACATCACGGAATGCAGCGTTCGACATTGCAGTCAAAGCCTCTGGAGTGACCTTTAGAATCTGATGTCCCTCAAATTCGCTTACTGATACACCCTCTTTTGTAAGCAAGTAGTATTCTGTGTCGTCCTTGCCCAACTGGAACATAGGAGCGTACTTAAACTCTGGTGCTTTAGCCATAATTTATTTTAGTTTTAATGGTAGACGGAATTATCACCGTCTACATATTTATTTATCGATTTCATTGCAGCGACGCGAATATTCCCGTCACCACGGATGTTTCTCAATTACCAAGCAAGTGCTGATGCTCCGAGAATAGCAGCGTCGCCATCCTTAAGCTGAGATGTCAACACCTTGATTTTGCCACGGAATGTTGGCATCAAGTTGGCATCCATTGTAGCCTTCAAATCGTCGATGAAAAGATCAGCGCTCTTCACTGGTCCACCGAACATAACAATTGCCTCTGGAGAAGAGAACTTAACGAAGTCTGCAAATGCCTCACCAAGGATGACACCCACGCTCTTCATCACCTCCTTACCAATCTTGTCGCCCTTGCGTGCTGCGTTGCAAACATCAAGACCTGTGATCTTATCAAGAGGAATTTCACGAAGAACAGATGGCTCGTTTGAAGTCTGAAGAAGTTCCTGTGCAGAACGGATAATACCTGTAGCAGAAGTATATGTCTCAAGACAACCTTTCTGTCCACAACCACACTGGCGTCCACCACGGCGAACAATCACGTGGCCAAGCTCTCCGGCATTTCCGTCGTGACCATAAACAAGCTTTCCATTGCAGACGATGCCCGATCCGACACCTGTACCAAGAGTGATCATGATGAAATCCTTCATTCCCTTTGTTGCTCCATACATCATCTCACCGATTGTCGCAGCATTGGCATCATTAGTAAGAGTGCAAGGCACACCAAACTTGTTTGTAAGGATCTTGGCAAACTCAATAGTGCCTTTCCAAGGAAGGTTGGCAGCATTCTCGATATTGCCTGTATAGTAGTTTGCGTTAGGAGCACCCACACCGATACCTTTGATTTTGTCAATTCCACCGTTCTCTGCGATAAGCTTTGAAAGAGCAGAATGAAGCTCGTTGATATACGCGTCAAGATCAGCTCCAAACTGCTGAGTCTTGATAGAACTACTTGCGATTACTTTACCGTTAGCGTCTACAATTCCGAACGCTGTGTTCGTACCACCTACGTCTATACCTACAACGTAAGGCTTTACAATATCAGTCATAATATATCTTATTTTTTATTTATTTCAATTTTGTAGCAAAGTTAGCACTATTTGCGAATTGTGCAACCCTTAAATCCATACCACATCAAATAAACATAGCAGACAATTGGCAACGCGAATGCCATGTGCACTCCTATATTATCCGCCAAAAGTCCCTGCAACGGTGGAACCACCGCTCCTCCAAGAATCATCATCACCAATAGAGACGATCCCTGAGCTGTATGCTCTCCCAATTCCCTGATGGCCAGTGTGAACACATTTGAGAACATAATGGAATTGAACAAACCGACTGCCAAAATGCACCACAACGACAACATACCGTCAAACACCAACATCGCCACCAAAAGGGCAATATTGATTGTAGCAAAAATGCCCAAAGTGCGAGACGGAATACTTCTTGCGGCAACGAAAGCAAAATAGTTGGCAACCAAATATCCTAAAAATGGAAGTACCTCTTCTATGTGGAATCCAGTGATTGAGAAAATCAAACCGAATCCTAATACAGCTACAGAAACCATTAAACCATACTTTTTCGCATTTTCCATGTCACTCATTGAAAGAGATCCTACAAATCTTCCGATCATCGCGCCACCCCAATAGAATGCCAAAAATCTTCCTGCTGTAAACTCCTGGATTATTCCCACACACTCCTTCATATATGTGACAAGGTTGCTGCCGATCGCCACCTCACCACCGACATAGAAGAATATAGCGAACATTCCAAACACCAGATGAGGATACTCAAGAGCACTCTTCTTTTTACTTGCAACAGTTTCTGAATATATTGAGACGGAACTGTCGGAAGCCGACGGAACTCCTTCTTCACCGTCTTTTTTAGGGTTTCTCATATCTGGGATATCAGACAAAAATATAGTCACAGCCAAGAAAAGCAAAATACATGCGAGAGCCAAATAAGGAATCTGCACAGCCTGTGCTCCACCTCTGTATGGATCCTCATCATTGAAGAAATTGAATATCACATACGAACCGACAATCGGAGCGATTGTTGTGCCGAGAGAATTGAATCCCTGAGAAAGATTCAGTCGGCTTGACGATGTCTCCGGAGTGCCTAGCATCGACACCAACGGATTGGCTGAAATCTGAAGGAATGTGAATCCTGTGCCAAGCAAGAACAATGCGCACAAAAAGACTGGGAAACTTGGGGTCATAGAACCAGCCTCCTCAAAAAACATCAAGCATGCGGCTGTCGACGTGAGCAGTCCCGCTATAATCGCATTCTTATACCCAACTTTGTCTATCGGATCTCCGATGTGTCGGCTGACCAAAAAATAAATCAGCGATATCACAAAATATGCTGTGAAGAAAGCAAACTGAACCAGATTAGCCTGAAAGTTTGATAAATCAAACACCGACTTGAAATATGGAATCAGCATATCGTTCAGACATGTGATGAATCCCCATATAAAAAACAAACCTGTAAGGATTGTCAATGGATATTTATATGTTTTTCCTTCCATCTTGATTATATTAAAAATCTACCCTAAGTTTCAAATTCAGTTGTCGACCAGTCAAATAGTTTGGCACAGGACATTGATGTCCATCTGCCGTCTTAATCCAACTGTAGCTGCTGACATTATTTATCGCAAACAGATTCAAGCAATCCAATGACAACCCAATACCACGCAGTTTACGGAATACTGGTTTTGTCATCACTTTGTCCCTACCCTGCTTCAAACTATATGTAGCTCCTATGTCAGCACGGGTATACGACCCCGATGTGTATAAGTCTCTCTCTTTATCTCCTGGTTTTCCATATCGAAATCCTCCAGCAAAATTCAAGGTCAGATTCACCTCCAACTGATCTATGTTAGGGAATTTATCCTGGAAAAACAAAGACACATTATATGTACGGCTGTTTGGAGAATACATATAACCTTTCCCGTCGCCATAAATATTCTCTCTTGCACGAAGCCATCCAACACTTATCCACGAATCTGATCCTGGGACAAACTCTCCGAATAGTTTCACATCCGCTCCAACGACATAGCCTATTCCATTATTTTCTCCCTCATAGAGAATCTCCACATTGTCGACCGTGTATGGAATCAGCCTGTCTATGTACTTTCCATAAATTTCGTATGTGAACTTAAACGGACGTCTCCACATTGAGAAATATTTATCAGCACCGACCACAAGTTGCCAAGACCTAGGAGACTGGATTTTATCGTTGAGTCGGACCTCCACGTCGCCATCGGCATTCTTAAATGTGTCCCTCAACTCTTTGTAGAATGGAGACTGGAAATATCGGCCTATCGCCCAACGGAATCCCCAGTTTGAACATTTTTCAGGAAAATAAGCCACCGACGCACGTGGGCTAAACAGCAATTCGTCGTTGAACGACCAATAGTTGAAACGCACACCGGCAGTGAAAATAACACGTCCTTTATCGGTCTCTCCTTGCAAAGTGTTCTGCAGAAATGAGATAAATCTTGAAGATTCCATCTTAAGATCGGAATACTGATTTGAGAAAACAGGGAAACAGTCATTACGCAACGGTTGCGAATATCCTGAAGAATCACGCATCTCCCACTCCGCTATCCGATCTTCAACTTTCTCTTTCTGCAAGGTCAGACCCCACTTCACAACATTCTTACTAAGTTTGACTTCACCTAAATGAGATAGGCTTACTATATTTGTTTTCAAACAATTACGTGCATGTTCTAAATATGCTGCGACACCCTGTGAATAATCAACATTCATAACATCGTTTGGCACAATGTCACTCAAGAAATATTCACCATCTATATCATACGTCACATTTTCATCTGACCGGTATCCATTGCCAAGCAAAGAGAGTTTGATATTCTTACGTGGCTTGAAATCCAGAGATAAATTTCCAAAATAACTGCGATAATCATCAACTTCGCCTCCATCATAGAAAACCTTAAATTTTTTTGTATCTGAAACAGAGCCGAATGTTGTCTCTCTTGTCTTTGGTGTGAAATTATATTTATTTCTTGCTATATTTCCGAGCAGTGAGATTTCCCACTTTGGTGAAATTTCCCATACAAGATATGTTTGGTAATCAATAAAGTCGGTGTCGTAATTACAGACAGAAGAATCTGCATTTTCTTTATTGAGAAGAAATTCTGACGACTTATATCTGAATCCGTGCAATTGGGAGAACTTACCCGTTTTGCTTCCGATCGACGCGGATGCTCCCAAAAAGCTTCCCGACACACTACCTTCAAACTTACGCTCTGGTTTACGATAACGGATATCCAACACTGAGCTCATCTTGTCGCCCACCTCCGCAGCAAAACCTCCTGAAGAAAACTCCACACTCTCCACCATGTCAAGGTTGACGAACGACAATCCTTCTTGCTGAGCGCTACGTACAAGCTGTGGACGGAATATTTCTATTCCATTCACGTAGACACTGTTCTCATCGTAGCTTCCTCCACGCACAGAATATTGCTGAGACAGCTCATTTGTAGACACGACTCCAGCCTGACTTTTCACCAGACCCTCCACGCCACCTGTGACAGTAGGCACATTACGCATGTTGCTCACGTCGATAAGCACCACGTTGTCTGACTGTTTGCGTTGGGCTTCCACCGTCACATCAGAGAGCACAATGTCATCCTCCTGCAAACGGATTCGCAAATATCCCGACATTTTGGTGATTTTGAATCTCTCTTCCGTATAGCCGAGCATCGAAATCGACAGAATAGCGGTGTCGCTCTTCACATCCAAAGAGAAACGTCCATCTTCATCCGTCAAAGTGCCGACAGTAGTGCCAATCAAAGCCGCTGAAGCATCGCTGATAGGAAGATTATCGTTATCTGTGACACGTCCACCGATAGTCCATGCCATCGACAGCTGGGCTATCAGCGTTGTTATAATCGCTATGTAATATTTAAAATTCAACATTTGCTACAAATGTAGTAATTATTTTCTTGCGAATGCGCATCCGCAATAACTTTGACGATAAAGAGCCAGTTCACTGCTGAGCTGCAGACTGCGTTCATACCCCTTCTTCCTTTTGAAGTCGGTCGGAAGATACTCTATCCCCTCCTCTTTCGCTATTCCACGCCCCACCGCGCTTATCACATCTGTGTTTTTCTTCGGACCTATGGTAAGTGTCGTCGCAAAGAATTCACAGCCATACCGTTTGGCGATTTGGGCTGTTTTTCTCAACCGTAGAGTGAAACATAAAGTACATCTTTCTCCCTGTTCTTCATCTTTCTCATGTCCGCGCACAAACTGCAGATATTCGGAGTTGTCGTAATCGACATCCACAAAATTCACGTCGGCATAATCAGGATTTTCCTTCACCATACGTATCAATTCAGTCTTGCGTTTCTCATACTCCTGCTGCGGCATGATGTTTGGATTATAAAATAGAAGAGTCAATCGAGTAAGCGGATGTATTCTCTCTATGCTCGCCGACGCGCATGGTGCGCAACAGACATGAAGCATCACCATCGGCTTTTTCCCGTCGACTGCATACTTCGACAAAATCTTCATCATCGTATTGTCCGCATTTTCTCGATTCATACCGCAAAATTAGCAATAATAAATATATGTATATAATTTTTTCTATCTTTGTTGTCAACATAAATGCACTTACTTTTTTACATATAACTATGAAAAAAACACTACTTTTTATTCTATCGTTCATTTCAGCCTCAGCGTTTGCCCAGACTGCTTGCGACACCACTTGGTTTACTGGTGAAGGAACACAGTATGGCGGAATAGCCGGAACAAATGGTGGAAATTGCGGAATATTTGTCGACGAGGGGGATTTCTACCACTGCGCCATGAACCACGAGCAATACGACGAGAGCATGACATGTGGAGCGTGCGTCCATGTGATCGGGCCAATCGGTGAGATTGATTTAAAGATTGTGGACAGATGTCCGGAATGCAAACACGGGGATATCGACCTGAGCACAGACGCATTCATAAAGATCGCCAAACTTGAAGACGGCAGAGTGCCGATCAAATGGTGTTTCATACCATGTCGTGAGAGCGGAGGCATCAGAGTGAAGTATGAGCCAGGCATGAGCCAGTTTTATTTCAAGATGGCAATCTACGACCATTTATACGCTATAGACATGCTTGAATATCAGAAGAAAGACGGCAGTTGGGAAGAGATTAAACGCACTGACTACAACTATTTTGTGGAGAATGCCGGAATAGACGAAGACAAAAGCAAAATCGGCCCGTACACATTCCGTATCACTGCAACGACAGGTGAATCACTCATTATAAAAGATGTGGAATACAAGGAAGGTGGAGAAGTGGAGACGGGAGTACAGTTTTCTCTTACAGAATGTGACGTCAACAGCACCGTCGCAAAAAATATTTCATCTGAAGAAGAATTGGAGCCTCCATTCCAAGTGTTCTCCATAGATGGAAAGTATATGGGAGAATACGAAAGTATGGAAGCCATTCCGTCTTCTTCCAAAGCGATAATCATCAGAAGCAAGTCGACGGGAATTAAATATATACAACAGTAGAGGCAATCTTCGTGATTACACAAAAAGGGGCGAGCTCACAGCATCGCCCCAAATATTGTTAAAATAAAAAGGTAGGTTTTATTCCTGATCGCTAAGCATTGCGACATTTTCCGCAGCGGACTCTTGATTATCAGAAGATGCAATCAATTCATCGTTCTGAACATCATCTCCATTCTCTAAATACTGACTGCTTATCAACAAAGCGATAAGAGCAACCAAGCAAAAAAGTAATTCAAAGATTTTTTTCATTGTTATTAGTTTTAGTTTCTTTTTATCATTATCACCCACGCAAAAATACATATCATTCCAATTCAATCACTTAACATAATGTTAAATAACCTTAACAGGTATGTTAAAAAAAATTAACAAAAAAAAGAAGACGTTGCAAAATGCAACGTCTCCGCAAAAATCTTACTATCTTAAGTATGAATTACTGCTTAACGAAAGTAGTCTCTCCAGCCTTAGTGTTAATATCAGCAGAAGTAGCCAATGTACCACTTGCCAATACAGAATTAGCCTTGCAGATAAACAATACATTTGCAGCGTCAGTCTTAGCATCTGCAAAAGAAGCAGCCTTTACACTACCATCAGCAGCCACATAAATAGCGTATGATGAGTCAGCATTTCCGCTACCAATAGTGATCTGAGAACCAGAAACTGTTACAGTGACTGTTGTTCCAGAAACAGCATCAATAGACAATGACGCACCTGAAATTCCAAGTTTAGAGTTTGAAATAGTGTAAGTGTCACCAGTTACAGCAGTGATAGAAGTCTTAGCCTCACCTGCAGGCTTATTTTCATTCTGGTTGTTGTTCTGGTTGTCGTTGTTGTTAGTATTCTGCTCCTGCTTTGGCTCTTCTTCCTCATCATCCTCTCCACAAGAAGCGAAGAATAGAGAAGAAGCGATTACTGACATGGCTACCGCCAAATTAAAAATCTTTTTCATTTTACTAGTTTTTTAGTTCAACGTTGCAAACGTACTAATTATATTGTCCATTCCATAAAAAAAAGTCTTAATTTTTCTTAACGCGAATAAAATTCAAACGAATAGAAAAGGATTTTATATCAAATGGACTTTTATCAATAGAGATAATCCCATTTTTGGAAATATGTCTTACTTGCGCCATTCTTAATCACTGCAGAATTCGACTCCGTGCCACTTACCAAAGAATGTTCATCCTGACATACTAACAAAACATTCTTCGGGTTTGCAGCAGCCTCTGCCCTACTTGCCTCTACATAACTTTTGTATTTCTCCTGATAAATAACACATGACATATATTCATCAGAGTCGCAGATGGTGACAGTATTACCAGAAACTGAAATGGTAATAAAAGGTCCGTCCACTTTCACTATAGATACAGACACTCCCGAAACACCTAAGTCCTTGTTTTCAATCACATAATTGTCACCAGTATACGCTTTTATTGATGTCACATATAAACCCGGTGGAATGTCATACGTCTGAATCTTTGTGTTTGTCTGCTCATTTTTTATATCTCCATCCATATCATCTTCTTCACAAGATGTGAACAAAAGAGGATAAACGACCACAGGCATGGTCATTAATAAATTGAAAAAGTTTTTCATGTTATTAATTCTTTGTTTGACATTACAAACATAGCATAACACATCAATTCTTTCCACAAAAAAAATATTACATTTATATTAAATTATATTTAGAGTCCGTTTTAAATTTGTTTAAAATATTTTGCTAAAAACTCCATGTTTGATAGTTATTGGTTGCAACCCTTCTATCTAGTACAAACCAAAGGCAAGCAGATATAAGTTCGTTAATGCAAACAGATACTAAGAAAAAAAGATATTTGAGATATGCAATTAGAATATTTTATATCTTTACAACGCGAAACATATTCATGACTGACTATAGATAAATCAATCATCTGTGAGTCCGTTATTTTAATAAACTTTAATTTGCTATCACAATGTTTAAAAGAAAGATTTTTGTACTAATGTGTCTCGTTGCGACCACAGTGTCCAGCATCAATGCACAAAACTACGAAGGGGAAAAAGAAGACATGCGAATTGTAGTCAACAACACTGATTTTTCAGTCAACACAGATCTCACATCTTATTTTGACGGACAAACTCCAGTCCCTATTGAGCACAACGAAAATTGTGATTCATATTATGTGACTCCAGTTGCAGGAAAGACAATGTCTTATCCGCTAGAATTTCAGTTTGACGCAAGAAACTACAGCGGCAAGGCTTTTTTATTCAAAGAACATTGCTATATTATGAAAATTGACTCTAATTATATAGAGCCACCATATTTCATCACAAGATACAGTTTTCCCAGCAATTTGTTCATCGATTTTATAGCAATAGAAGACGCAACAGGTGACACAATTACAAACGATAAAATTACTGGTAATTTAGGAACACTTAGAGTATCTGTAAAATTAGACAAAAAATATTTCGGCAAACTTATTCGTCTTGACATCACCACTTATGGTATGTTTCCTGAAAACTCAAACGGATTAAAGCAATTCACTATCCGACCTACATTCAACGAGTTCTCAAACTATTTCAAACTGGCATACGAAATTCCAGACACCGAATACAATATTTATACAGGTATCTACAATCAGTCTGCCCAACCAGAAGGAGATGAATTCGTCACTGTTTATGATGCGACGGGACATGTCATCCGTTCCAACGTAGAAAAAACATCAAGTCTGGATGGCTTGAAAAGCGGAATCTATATTATAAATGGCAAAAAAGTAATGGTAAACAACAAATAAAAGCCATCTAATAACTAATATCATACATTCAGTCCTTGTCTTTCGGCAAGGGCTTTTTTGTTGAGTATCCAAGAAGCTCCACACAAATAAAGTAAATTCTTCACAACTAGTCATATTTAACAAAATATCACTTTAAAACACGGTCAATTGGGAGTTTTCTGAAGATTCTGCTTGAATTTTACGGTATTTTTAACCGATTTTTCCTACTAAAATCATGCGAAATAATCCATTTCTAAAAAAAAGGCATTTTTTGCCGATTTTTTATCTGATGGATCGTGTCAACTTGTCTTATATTCGCAGTGTAAACAAAAAAGCAAATATCTCTAATAACAAATAACGTAAACTAAACTATAAAACAAAATAGCATAAACACATACTTTTTTCAACGATTTGAACACATACAATAATTATATACTCTAATACTCTAATAACGTAGACTTGAAAAAATTCTATCTTTTCTATCAACGTTAGCTTCGAAAGAAGCAAGTCCTAATTTCCTTTTACTTTCACATTGTTCGGATGGACAATGTGAAAGGTAGGAAAGGAAAAAGGGAAATTAAATTGAAAGTCTAGTTGTAAGGTAATATATGATAACTCAGGTTGATAGTGGTCGAGATGACTATTTCAACACAAAAAAAGACGCGAATGCGTCTTTTTTTATGCCTATTAGATACTATCAAAACTTAATTAACATGAGTTCAATGAATTAGTAATCTGTGAATCATTTTCCACTTTCTGATCGAAATCTAACCTCCTTTTCTCATAAAAAGACGTAGTCTTTCTCTGTAAACTTTTTCTCTCTATGGTTTTATGTGCTCGCCTTCGGCTCGCACGTGGGAAGGGGTTAGGACCAATATCAATCAAACATGGGCCCTTAACAATCCTCTGTTATGACACTCCAACTATCTTTTTTAATTTCATCGAATTCACGTTATTTAAGGCCAAAACAAAGATGATTACAGACAAACCAAGCAAAAAAAGAGAGACGCTGTTGCGTCCCTCTTCCTTCAAAATCTGCGTCTAGTTAGTATAATTATCTTACAATAACTCTGTAAGCTTTATTTCCTACTTTTACTATATAAGCTTCATCATGCAGTTTTACAGGTGTCTCAAAATCAGTTGCAACTGTTTTAAACACCATTGTGCCCAACATTGAATACACCTCAACTGTTTCACCTTCTGCGCCCAAAACGGCTACTCCTCCGTCGATCGACACTATATTAGCGGCAATTGCGTCTACTTCTTCTACTGAAGTGTTTCCTCCATCAAGTTTCAGCATCAACGATATTGAGTTTGCTGTGATAGAAAGAATTGCCTTTCCGTTATCCGACAAATACTCTCCGTCGTTTCCACTCCAGATGTTTGGCAACGCATTCTTAAACTGAGCTGCTGACAAATCCTTTTTCACAATCGGATTTGTAAACTCATATCCATTGATTGTGATCTTATTGACATTGACTGAATACAATGAATCATTAGTGTATACCAAATATCCTAAGTTGGTGAAACCATCCTTCTTTGAAGCTGGCGACAAATCAACATCTACATTTTTTGCAGTGTTTGAAATCTCTTTAGAAACCTCATCCCAACCTGAATATTGGCATTTGAAGACAGGATTCTCCTTCGCTCCGTCGACCGACAAATTGACGATATAACTTGTGATCAACTCAAGTTTTGTCTTTGCTGCTGTTGTGTCGATCTCAATCTCCTGATCAAAAGCATCATTGATTGCCTGTACAATATAAGTACGACCTACAGTGTTTGTTGCTCTGTTGATTGTGGCAAATCCCTTAGCTGTGCTTAGATGACCATTATCCCAAAGCACTGGCACTGCACCTACACGACGTGCATTCTCACAAAGTGTCTTAGTCCAATAAGCAGTGTATTGGGAATTTTCTGCATCGTAACTAGTTTTATCGACGGTGCCATACTCACCTACTACAACAGGATAGCCCTGTGATGTGAACCAGCTCTTCAATTTGTCAAACTGTCCAGACATCGTGCTCTCACTGTTTGCACCCTGACCGTATGTCGTACACTTGCTTGAATTCTCTTTCCATGCTTCGTCTCCCCAACGAGTGACTCCTGCATCAGTGTCATCACCACAAAGATCCCAAGGAGCATAGTAGTGGACAGAAATCATAAGACGTTTGCCTGATGTAGATCTGTCTACATATTTGTCTTCAGGGATTTTAAACCCTTTTGCCTCAGAAGTCAAATCAATATCAGTATTCCAACCAGGAATCAACAACCAGCGTTTTGCATTATTCAAGCTGATCGGACGCACCGTCTCAACAAAAATCTGATTATAATCGTTGATATTCTGATAATAGCCAGCATTTGGATATGGAACGCCTGGATTTTGCCACTCATAAGTGCCATCAAACACCTCATTCATCGACTCAAAAATCAGATGCTCATCATAATCTTTGAACGTTGTGGCAATCTGCTGCCAAACGGCTTTAAATTTAGCCTTTATTTCTGTCTGATTTTGAGCATCACACAAAAGCCAGCCACCAGTCACTCCATGATAACCGTCGCCATGGATATTGGTGATCACGTAGAGATCCTCTGCCAATGCCATGTCCACCACCTCCTTGACTCTTGAAAGCCAAGCGGCATCAATCTTGTAGTCTGGAGCTGAACCAATCTTACTCAAATAAGAGACAGGGATACGAATTGTGTTGAATCCACTGTTTTTTATCAGTTTCATCAAAGCAGAAGAAGCTTGGGGATTTCCCCATACTGTCTCACTTGGCGTTCCATTGGAATTGGCCTCCAACGTGTTGCCCAGATTCCAACCTGATCCCATAGCTTCTACAGTTTCATACTGTCCGAGGAGATCAAACGTATCGTCCGCAAAAGCCGACGCTGATGATGCTAACATAGCAGCACCAAATCCACAAGACAAAATATTTTGTAGCAGTTTACCCATAAGCTAATACTTTTACTCAATTTCACGACAAATCTAAAAAAATTAGATGAATGATACAAGTTTATAGACATATAGTGTAGGTTTTGGTACACCTCTCCACCACAAACGAGAAAAAAGACAGAGAAGTCACCCTCTCTGCCTTTCCTAAAATTGAAATGATATGAAAAATATGAGTTTACCTCTTTATTATCTTAATCACCTTGTCGTCTATCTTCAACAAGTAGACTCCAGTTTTGTAGTCACCTCCGAATGTCATGCCAGCGTATGCATCACCAGACTCTACCACCTGGCCTACCATATTAGACACCACATATTCTCCGTCGATGTTGATTGTCCACTCCGAACCGGTAGGATTTGGATAGACAATATCATCAGCAACTACATCAGAAAGGCCTGCCAACTGATCTGTACAGATTTTCGATCCGTTCTCAGCACTTGGTGTTGCCAACTGATTTCCAATATTTGAATGAGTACAAACCTCAAAGACTGTCAAATCTGATGAACCATCAGTTTTTCTTCCGTACGAACCATTTTGCTCATGTTTCTGGAAAGTAACCTCATCAATCACCTCCTCTTTGCCTGCATAAGGCATTATAAGCTGTATCTTTTGAGAGACTTCCGCACTCAACTTAAATCCAACATGTAACGGTCCGCTGGCAGTTTCCTTGTCGGCCCACAACATCACTCTTCCGTGAGCCGGAATTACAGTGGACGAATAATCGTAAGGAATCACAGTGGAAGCGTTGGCTGTCACATTCTTTATAATCATACCAGCCAAATCGACATCGTGGTTTTCACTGTTGTAGATCTCAATCCAATCTGGCTTTGCACCATATTCATCTTCAGTCCTATTGTTTGATGCACAAACCTCATTGATATACAATTTTGGAAGTTTAAAATCAGAATCTTGCGCAAAATTCACCTCAATGTTCATTCCTGAAGACGCTACTGTATCCAGATAAGACGTTGCCGTGCCATTCTTTGTCTCTCCATTGATTTTCCACGACTGAATCTTATATCCTGTTGGCACACGCAATTCGACTTTTAATCTCTCTCCTATATATAGCTGTCGACTATAATCTTTCATGCTTGGAATCTTGTTGACCAGGAATTTATATTCAGGAGCATTTCCACCAAAGTTCATGCGAACCGAAACATTGGCTTTAGTCGACTGCACACCATAGTGGTAAACAAGCTGTTTTTCTATAATTTCTGGACGTTGCTGAGCAAAATTCAACATGCTTTGAATAGCATTATCATACTGCTGCTGTGTGCCACCTCCAATATTTCCAGCTTCAATCGTCGCACATGCCTCCTCTTTAACTAGGGCTGATATAGAATCACACACTGTAGTGATACGAGTCTGAGTAAACAGAGTTTCAAGCAAATATGTGTATCTATCCAAGAAGTGGTACTTGAAATCCTCATTCTGCATACATCCATTGAATAGAGTACAATATTTTGCGTCTACAATCGCACCAAAACCAAAGCCACCTATGCCGATACCGCCACCGCCGATACCGCCGATGCCACCACCAGGCCACGTACCGCCTCCAGTACTTGAAGCTCCTGAATTGTCAGTAGTGTTTCCTTTCATACAGAAATTCAACATATTGCTTGTTGGAGTTGAACTTGTAGACAAGCCGAAATCGGTGTCAAACAAAATCCAACGGAATTTACCACCATCTTTCTTTCTCCAGACTTTTATGTTGTTGTTTACCCAATCCGTATTTGCAATAAACTGCTGGATAATCTGATAATCAATATACTCATCAATATCCATCATTTGAGACAATTTATTGTAGAAGTCCGCATCTGCGTTATTGCTAGCGGCATACTGCTCCATTTTATAATATGCCTCATCCGATCCAATTTGAGCCACATACTTACCAACATCTTTCATCACACGAAGATATTCAATCTCATCCTCTTCGTAACCGTAATTAGACTCTATGTAATCCTCATCCGTACGTTCACGAAGTCCCATCAATCCCTTATACTCTCCATTCAAGAAGTAAGCGACAGGCTGATAAGCCTGATAGTCAACATTCAATCCTTTTACAATCGACTGCATGAATCCTTCTCTCCAACGTGGATGCATATAAAATCCGTTTCCTCCGTTACGAAGAGCAAGGGCTTTATATTTTGTGTAGCTTCTGTCCTTGAAAAATTTAGTGTATTGGAATTTGTTGCTTCCAGTACGCTTGTTAGCCTTAATCTTAAAACTTTTTACATTATGTTGACGAGAACATGCTCCAAACACGCCTACTTCAACCTCCTGATTGTCCACTACCTTACCGTCGACTATATATTCAAAATTAGCAGGACGCATCCATTTTTGATAATAGTTGGCACGATTATTATCCGTTGAACATGTCGACTGTGCTCCATTAGTACCCTTCACACACAATCCAAGCTGATTATCATAGAAATGTTCATCGTCTGAAGAGATTGAGACTATCGGCAGTTTGGAAGTACCACAAGTAGCATAAATCTCATCTGTGAACAAATAAGATCCTGTAACGACGTCACTATAAAGGTTGCCATCTTTATATGCTCTCGCACGTACAATAGCCGTTTTATCGAGAGCGATTGGAGAACTATATACAGTGCCTTTTTCTTCTGTAGGTATACTTCCATCCAGAGTGTAATATATCTTGGCTCCATCCGTAGAACACTGAAGCTGAACAGTCGCGCTGCCACCAGCGTATATCACACCAGGATTTGTTCCTGAAAATGTAGGAGACGCTACTCTATCCGATATTTTGTATGCAGCTGTGTTGTCTGTTCCTGGTGATGGTATCATATAACCACCGTCTCCATACGAGATATGCGGATACTGCTTAGGATATTCGACAGAAATTGTCTGCGAACCATTTGTAAGAGTTAGTTTTCCAGCGTCTGAGGTAAGTTTCTGAGAAACTGTACCTATGAACAATGGATTCATATTGCCAGCCGAGTTTCCATTCGTCTCAGACACATCATCTTTAGCAAAGAAAAGAAGATTGTATCCTTTCTTAACAATATGCGACTGAGCAAGACGTAATGTCCATTCCGTCTTACCTTCCTTCTCGTTTGTCACGGTCCATCCATTAAGATCTACCTGATCGCCATCATTGTAAATCTCAACATATCCATTATAATCATATATGTCGCTGATTATAGTGGAAATATTACTGGGCATAATCTCAGTAATCTTAAGTGCAGCAGACGCAGAAATGGCCGACATACAGCCTGCCGCAATAACAAACGACCGAAACAATCCGTGTGCATTAAAAGAGTATAAGTTTTTCATAGTATGTTGTATATTAATTACTTCTATATTTAACTTCCGTAACTCAAGTTAAGATGTTAAAACCATCCTACACAAAAATTGCAATATTGCAACCCTCATGAATTATAATAAAGTTTTAAGCAAATGTAGTTTTTTTGAGTTACCAACAAAAAAAAATTACGTTTTTCTACATAAATAACAACTTTTTTCATACAAACGTATGTTTAAAAGCTATTATAATCTTTCCGAAGAATTATGTCCGGCATTTTTACCAATAAACAACTGGACACGGATATCTTTCAACCGTACGTATTATATATATCAAGGCAATCTCATGCGACCACGATCCATTCTTTTTCTGGGAAGTGAACAAATCATAAACATAATAGGCTTGTAAGTTCTTTATCGACGTACCGACCATAAATGAGACATACGAGACTTCAGACAAATCCGATTTCAACGATATTCCCGCCATAAACGGAGAGAAGAATCCGCCGACACCAAAATCCAACTGTTTCCAAACATCCTGTTTCTGATAAGAGGCATTGGCAAATAGATAAGTGTCTGATATAGAATTTCGTCCAAACAAACCATTTGAAAGCTCTAGGTCTTTAATATAGTTGACATGAGCTGCAAAACGACGATGCAAGATATTATTGCCAGTCTTCTGGAATCCATTTTCCGGCTCAGACAAATGATACATGGCGGCACCCAAAGTCAGGAATCCTTGCACACACAATGCCGCACCGACATTGAAATCCGCAAAATTGACACGATCATGTTCGAACTCCTCTGTACTTTTGGGAAGATAACGGTTGCCTGTACCCAAATCGTATTGGTCTCCAAACGACACCTTGTCTACATCGAATGTATTTATGAAATAAGTAGCCTGCACACCAAGGCGCAAGAAAATACCATCTGTCGCATTTGTCGAAAACTTGTTCGACTTTCCACTCTTCAGCTGAAACGTATGTGCATAGACCAGGCCTATCTCATTCGTTCTGTAAATTCCTCCAGCATAACTATCCAATGCATACGACAATCCAGCCGAACACATTCGTTTGTAAAAATTCTGGTCGTACGAAGCTCGGAGCGTGTTGTACTTATTTCCCAACGTCGGCCACTGCTGACGGAAATTCAAACCCAAACGTATCGCGTTTGCATTTCCTGCCATCGCTGGATTCAAACTAAATGGCACTATATTATGGTTGGAGAATGTGTAATCCTGCGCATATGCAGACACACTCGTCATCCATACTGTCAATATTATTTGTAGTAGTCTTTTCATCACCTCTTTATCTTACAAGAGTTACAAAACCACGGTTTTCACCGTCTCTCTCAAGGTTGCCGAACTTACATTTATATTTGTAAACCCAACCATACACTCCCCACGGACATTCTTTTCCATTCCACTTGCCATCCCAAGTGTCTTCCAGACCTCTTCCTTCATACATGATCTCTCCAAGACGATTATATATGATATAAGAGAATTCGTCGACGTAGCGACCTCCATAAAATCTGAATCCGTCATTTTTTTCGTCTCCATTTGGAGTGAATGCCTCTGGAGCCCATATATCCTTCCATACATACAGAGAAGTGACTCCTTCATACACACAACCTGCAGCATCCACAGCACGCACAAGCACACTTACCGAATCTCCAACCTTCTCAGTGTCATAACGGTAGTTCATAGTACGTCCCTCCAATTCCTGCGCAGTAGAGTATGGTTGCCATGTCCAATTTGCCTCAACAGGAGATAATCCGACAAACTGAACTGTCGGGTTTGTCTCGTCAATCCAGCCAGGACTGACAGTAAAGTCGAATGTACGACGGTTTGCAAGAGTCACACTCTTATATGTTGTCGACACACATCCGTTTTCATCACGTCCCATCAATGTAAACTTCGTGTCTGCAAAAATGGCTATCTCCATAGATTCTGAATTATAGTTTGCCGACAAATCCTCAGGCTCTGGCTCCGCGCTCCATTCATAGAAAATAGCTCCAGACGCTGACAGTCTGACCTTGTCCCCCTCATCAGCACATCCTTCCACCGACGATAATTTGATATCAAGCTTTGGAAGTTTGTACACCTCAAGCTCGTATGGCACAGTATTAGTACAGCCATTCGCATCTGTACCTGTCACATAATATGTTGTGGTCAACATTGGGTATTGTGTGATTGTAGGACCTACCTCATTTGTATTCCACCTGTAAGAATTCGCACCGGATGCCGTAATAGTAGCCTTATCTCCCGGACATACAATCTTATCTCCCGTGATAAGCACATTAGGAGGAGTCAGCTGATGGATAAATATGTTCATGTCAGAAGAACAATTCAAACGAGTTCCGACAAGTTTGACATACATGTCTCCATCTGGAATGAAATCAAGATTTGGAGTGTAGACGGTATCTTTTCCATAATACCACTCAAATGTAGTGGCTCCCTGAGCACGCAGATGCACATATTCTCCCTTACATGCATCCACACTTCCCAAATATGAAAGTACAGGCGGATCAACAGGAAGAATAGTGAATGTCGCTGTGTTCTGACAGCCGAATGAATCCACTCCGACAACCTCGAATGTTGTCTCTCCAGTAATCTTTTCAATCAAAGTATCTCCCTGCTTTCCGTGTTTCCATGAATAATCCATCGCACCCGATGCTGCTATTGTAGCGACACTATCTTTGCAGACATTTATATCACCTGTGATCTGCACATTCGGAACATCTCTCAACGACACTGTAACTACTTTAGTCGACTGGCATCCGTTTGAGCCAGTTCCTGTCAACGTATATTTTGTAACTACAGACGGAGAAACCTCCAATGATTCTCCATCCAGACCATATCCCCAATTATATGTGTCAGCGCCATGAGCCTTAAGTGAAGTGTATTTTCCCGGACAAACCACACTATCTCCATCCACCCACAACTCTGGCACAGGAAGAGTTCCTAAGATAGCACTTGCCTCAGACTTGCATCCCTTACGAGTTCCTGTCACTGACACTTTCAAAGTCTCATCGGTTATCTTGAATGCACGGTGTCCACCCTTCACTCCGTCATGCCATACATATTCAGTGGCTCCGAGAGCGTCTATTTGGGCAGCTTCTCCTGGACAAACCTCAAAATCTCCAACGATTTCTATAACTGGACGTGCAATTGTATCCACATAGAAAGAATCTCTTGACTTACATCCATTCTTATCCGTACTTTCCAGTCTGATCCATACAGGCTCCCTCACTAAGAAGCTCGTCTCTTTCTGGAAATCGAAATATATGTCACCAGCATACCATCTCTGGCTTTCAACATTTCCCTCAAAAGCCAATTCGGCTCTATTTCCTACACATACACTGTCTGGAGCAATGATATCCACTTGTACAGGAATGTTGACATTCACAGTCTTGGAAACATGATTAGGACAACCTTCAACACTATAACCTACAACTTGATACTCCGTAGGTCCATCTGGGACATCAAATGCCACTGAATCCTGTCCAGCTGGAGGATAAATCCATTCGATCCTTTCCGGTGTGCCGACGACAGAAAGTCTTAAAGTGTCTAACGCACAAACCTCATCTTTGGACAAAATGGCAACCAAAGGAAGTTGGTAAACATAAACAGGAACAGACATCGAATCTGTACAACCATTTGAAGTCACTTTCACCTTCCATATCTCATTCTCTGAAATTTTCTTTTGCAATGTTGAGTTGGTGGATCCATCCTGCCATTCAAACGTATATCCTTGAGCGGAAAGCATTGATACTTTTGCTTGCTCATCAGGACAAACCTCATCCACCAAATCGGCTATCTGGACAAGAGGACTTTGCTTGATGCGTACTTTCTTGGTCGCTGTTCCTCTACATCCAAACTTGTCATAACCAATCACTGTATATGTCGTGTCTGAATAAGGCTGTATTTCCATCGACGGTCCACTATATATAATATCCATACCGGAATTAGGATCGACACCCAAATCCCATTCGTAACTTTCACCACCAGATCCATACACCGTCGATTTTTCTCCCGAACATAATTCTTCAGGAGCCAAAAGGTCGACTGTCGGAGCTGGATTAACATGAATTATAATGGAATCTTCTGTTTTGCAACCAAAATTCAACGAAATTGCCTGACATCTATATGTATTTGTCTCTGTAGGAATAACATTTACACGTGAGCCCACTTTTCCATTACTCCATGCATACGTACACGACACAAGGCTCGACGCTGTAAGACGCGTTGAATCACCAGAACAAACCGTATCTTTCGTGGCGTTCAGTTTTATGTTCGGCATCAAGACACGATTAATATAAAGAGAATCATCATATCCACATGATAATTCATCAACAACGTGAACATAGAACCAACTGCTGTTATCTATTGTCACCTCCGTACTCACATCATTGCTAATTATTGTCTTTGACGAATCCATCCATGTGACTTTTGAATCTGGAGATATATTTTGAGCGAACAATTCTACTGTTGCTCCCTGACAAACAGTGTCCTGACCATCAATAATCACAGTCGGATAATCAGGAATAGTCACATTAAACGAATCTGTTCCTGAACATCCATGCTTTGTGACTGCAGTCAGTTTCACTTTATAATTGCCATGTGCCGAATACTTATGACTCGTGTTTTCATTAACTGAGTTGTGTCCATCACCAAAATCCCAATTATATTTCCACAATTCATCATCAGTAGTGTTCAAAGTTGACGCATTTTGAAACTCCACATGACCGCTACATCCAACATTAAATTTAATGTCAGGCTTCACAGATACTGGAAGCAATTCCGTCTCCAACGTGATGGGTCTACAACTTTCCAACTCTCCTCGCATAGTACATGTATACTTGGAATTGGAAGTCATCAAACGACGGTCTATCTCCACTTCACTACTGTCTTTTCCTGTAAACAGAAATATAGGGCTGTCATTTCCGTCGACTTTCCACTCATAGTGGGCAAATCCTTTCGGAGCCTTGATAGTGGCGTTCTCTCCACTACTCTCACAGTTGTTCACATCCAACTCCAAATCTGTAGCCTCTACATAGAAATATCCGTATGCCTCATGTCCTCCAGCACCCTCTATTGTACTATTGTTTGGCACACGCAAACAGTCATGGGTCATGAATGAGATTGTCACCTCATAACCGACCTTGTCTGTCAAATTATAAATTGTTGAAGTCCAAGGCAAATAGGCATAATTTTTCAATCTATTTTTGTCAGAAGAGTAATCACAAGGCTCAGTAGGTTGTTTCAAATATGTAGCTGTCTTGTTTGCTGTACTTTCAAATGATGCACACGCCTCTGTTGAAACAACTCCACTCGGACTCTTAAACTCAACATTCATACCAAAATGAGGAATTTGTTCTCCAGAATGTTCTGCTCCTGCAGTTGTAAGTCCCGGTCTTACAGGTCCTGGTCCAGTCTGAGTAGTTGTGGAGACCGGATCATGAAGCACACAAGCAAAATTCACAATCAAAGCTTTTGATTCTTCCGTAACGACAAACTTATATGTTGCCCTCTCTGCAGCAGCCCTTGGAGTTCCGTCACCCTCAGCGCCTCCATTTTGTTTTCCATATCCAGGGGTTCCGATTCGCATCGTTATTGCGCCATCAGAAAACGGATTTTGCTTAAACTCATCACAACCTATAATCGGATCATAAGACGAAATCGCTGCATCTATTAACTTAAAACGCTCTTTACCTGCTCTAAAGCCGGATAAATCCGTCACTTTATTCTTCCATTCATAAGTGACAGAGCTATCTGCCAAACGGTAAAAATCACCAGTTTCAAGCGTCCAACCACTTAAATCTCCTTCGGAGAAATCAATATTTGGAGCTCCTACATGTCGTGCAGAAACCTGAATGGAAAACAATAGAAATAGTAGCAAGCTAATAACACACTTTATTTTCGCCCGCTTCAGCATAGCTGAAAATTGAAATCCTGTTCGACTCATAATATGCTTACTTGGGTCCACAAAGGACTAAATTCACCCTATTAAAATTATTATATTCCAAACTCTGGAATACTTTGCAATACTAATAAAAAAATGTTAAAAAAAAACAAATAACTGAAAAAAATCTGAAAAAAGCCTATTAAATCAATTCAAAAGAGACTTCAAATGTAATAAATCATAAAAATTTTCGTTGTATGACTTGATTTACCATTCTGCATCAAAAATCCACATCCAATCCGAATGCGAATGCGGTGCTTCTTGGATAGGCGGAATAATCCACAGAAGGTGTAGCCGACGTTGCTCTTCTCACATTTACCTCAGGATCGAAGCCACTGTATTTAGTCCAGCAGAACAAATTGTTGGCTGAGGCATACACACGTACTTTCGATAGTTTTATCTTTTCTGTCCATTTGCTTGGTAACGTGTAGCCCAATGTCAACTGCTGAAGGCGGAGAAACGAACCGTCCTCCACCGCCCACGAATGAAAGACATACCTCGCCATTATCGGCGACCACATTGTGGCATTCGCATTGATCTGTGCCATCTCTTCTGGCGACGCAATACCGCCCTCACTATTTAAATATGTCCAACATCCTTCCACATCGGCCGACATATTCCTATATGAGTACTTGTTAGTCGTGGTGTTCTCAATTTTGTTGGCATTATACACGTCGCCTCCATATTTCCAATAGAAATAGGCAGCCAAATCAAAATTCCACAGCTGGAATTTCAGTTGCAATCCACCTGTATGCTTTGGCAATGCGTTTCCTATCACAACCTTATCAGATTCATCAATAGTACCGTCGCCATTCTGATCCTTCAAACGCAATGAGCCGGGGCGTATGTTGCCCGCCAACAATGTGGCATCAGAAACGATTCCTTCTTTTAATGTATATGTACCATTTTCATAATCATACTCGAAATCATCCACGGTATACCAACCATCCGTCTCATATCCATACATTCTGCCTACGCTCTCACCTACCTCAAGGATATAATCGCCTGTGATTTCCGAACCTGCCCAGCCCGACGACATCTCCATCTTATCCGCTCCTCCTAAACTTTTGATTTTTGTATCTGTGAAAGCGATATTAAAATCGACGTCGAACTTGAAATTCTTTCTGTTTACAACACCTACGCTCAACGACAACTCAACTCCCTTATTCTCTGTCGACCCGACATTCTGCATCATGTATGTGTATCCAGAAGAGTATGGCAGTTTTGTCTGCAAAAGCAAATCTTCAGTAGTGTTTCGATAGACATCCAGCGTCAACAGGAAACGGTTGCGGAGGAATCCGAGATCAAGGCCAATATTGCGAGATACCGTTGTCTCCCACGTCAAATCTGGATTTGGTTTATATTCACCCGTTTTTAAATATGAGAGATATTCACCATCAATCTCAAGCACTCCATCAGCATCCGACGGCGATGTATAGATTTGCTGGAAGAGATTACTGCTGACGCGGTTGTTTCCCGTCGCACCGATACTATATCTCAACTTCGCATCGCTTATCACCTGCGAATATTTCAAAAAATTCTCTTCACTTATTCTCCAAGCCGCCGAGACAGACGGAAAATGTCCCCACTGCCTGCCAGAAGCGAATTTGCTTGATCTGTCGGCTCTGTAAGTGGCTGAGAATATATATTTATCATCATAAGAATATTTTGCACGTCCAAAATACGACATGATTACATCATCCGGCAAAACCGAAGAATTCGATGGTTGCGGAGTGCCAAGACTCATGTTGGCAAGACACTGTTCGGCATTGAGATATTCCGGGAAATATCTGCTTTCACTTTGATTATAGCTCTCTTTCTTCTTTATAAACTCCTCACCGACAAGCAGGCTCAAAGAATGACGCTTCAACTTCTTAAGAGGATAAAAGTTTGCAGTGTTGGAATTTCTGAACGTGGACTGACGTAAGTTGAGGATTGAAGCCATAGGAGCATTTCCATTCTTCAGTGCCTGCGATGTGCCGACCCCATAGCAACGATCCGTCTCCCTGAACAATCCATTCACACCGACCTGCGATTTGAAATCAAAAAAAGAGACGGGAGTGATCGTGACACCTAAGTCTCCCCTCACACCATTCTGAGTCTGCTTACGATAATCCGCATTGTTCACCTCTATCGGATTATAGGTGCTCGACACAGTCTCAAAATCCTCCACATCTTCAATCTGCAACGGAGAATAAAGCAATGCGTTTCTCAGACGTGCATCAGTATTGCTGCCTTCCGTCGAGACTCCGGCTCCATTCTGTATCTTATTATAATATGAGGTATTCAAATCAAACGACAGATATTTAGAAACCTCATGATTGACATTCATTCCAAAATTATGTCGACGCAAATTCTGTCCGATCAAAATTCCATCTTTGTCATTGTACTCGTATGATATTTTGTATGCGGTCTTATCTTTCTTGTATTTCATCAAAAGAGACTGGTTCATGAAAAAACCGTTTTCTCCAAACAATTGGTCGACCCAGTCATTCTGTGCAACAGACTGATATTTGGCAAGTTCATCATAAGAGCCATATACAGAAATGAATGACTCCAACGTCTCCTCGCTCTTCATAGCAGCCGTCTCATAACAGAATTTAGCATAATTGTAAGGCGACAACACCTTCAGTTTATTTTTGAAAGTGCTGAACCCATATTGCGATTTGTAAGAAGTTTCCAATCCATCGCCTCGCGCCTTTTTTGTAGTCACAATTATAACGCCACCAGCGGCTCGTGCTCCGTATATAGCGCAAGCGGCTGCATCCTTCATAACCTCGATACGCAGAATATCAGAAACAGGCAAATTGGAAATATTGTCGACAGGGAATCCATCCACTATATATAATGGTGCATTATTGCCAGTGATAGACGTACCGCCACGCACTGTGACCTCCGCCTCACCCATTTCGCCACCTTCACTCATCGACACATTAAGACCGGCAATCCTACCCTGAAGCACACTTTCTACATTGCTATTTTCATTTTGAACAGCAGACAGCGACGAGTTAGCCCCTGTGAGAGCCGACTTGCGAGACACCCCGTAGCCAACCACCACCAACTCATCTATTATCTCATACGAAATAATGCTATCAAGAACGGATTCAGCCTCCACAGTGGTTTTCAAAGAGTCGTCATTAAAAATCTGTGCAGAAGAATCAACACAGAAAGACATTGCGACCATGAGCGACGCAATGTTCATAAAACATAACTGTAGTTTCGAACCTTTGAATATCATCCTTCTTTCCTAATTGTGTATCACTGAAATAGCGAGTGAAACAATACAAAAATAATTTTTTTACGCTTACTCCTCAAAAACGAAAAGCAAAATATCCACTATTGAGTTTTTTTTCAAATACTTTTTGCAAATAAGACAATCTTTCTCTATTTTTGTGTCAAATTTTGAAAATTAAGAAAGATGACAAAGGCAGAATTAGTTAATGAGATATCTGTACGCACAGGAATTAGCCGTGAGGATACTCTTATTGTAGTTGAGGGATTTATGTCAGAGGTTAAGAGAGCGATGCGTAAAGGTGACAACATTTACTTACGTGGATTCGGTACTTTTCTAGTAAAGACAAGAAAAGAGAAGACTGGTAGAAACATCACTCAGAAGAGCACAATCATCATCCCTGAGCATAAAATAGCTGCATTCAAGGCTACAAAGGACTTCATTTATGAGAATGGAGACTATATGAGCGTAGAAGGCAAGAAATAAGCCGAAAGTGAACTTTAGTAAAAATTATTAATACATTAGATTATGCCAAGCGGTAAGAAGAGAAAAAGACATAAAATGTCTACTCACAAGCGCAAAAAGAGACTAAAGAAGGATCGTCATAAGAAGAAATAATCCTTCGAGGTATTTTGCAAAAAGAAAGCTAAGAACAAACGTTGATTGCCGTAAAAAGCTCAGTGTTTGTTCTTTCTTTTTATTCAAGACCATCAAGACAATGCAATCATCTGTTATTCAAAACATTATCCTATGTACAGCCACACGGACGTGTGGCTCCAGAACGTATATCTCATGAATGTGAGTTTACTGAACATACAACACATGAATATAAGTTTTATCATACAGATATTTTACAAAATCAGATTGCATTCAGTCCTAAACAAAAAAAATTAAAAGTGAATAACGAACTTATTATCGACGTTCAGGAAAACGAAGTTAAAATTGCCCTCCTTGAAGACAAGAAACTTGCTTCCTACCACTCAGAGAACAAAGAATCGGAAAACAAGTATGCCGTGGCCAACATATATCTGGGCAAGGTGAAGAAACTTATGCCTGGACTTAACGCCGCATTCATCGACGTGGGGTACGATAAAGGAGCATTCCTTCACTATCAGGATTTAGGCAGAGGCTATCGCTCTACACAGAGATTCCTTCGCAATGTCCTTATGGAAGGCAGCCGTGCACCAAAAGTGCAGGATGTTGAGCTCGACCCCATTCTGGAAAAAAACGGTGACATCAAAGATGTGCTCGCTCCTGGACAGGAGATTCTGGTGCAGATAGAGAAAGAGCCCATCTCAACAAAGGGTCCTCGTCTGACTGCTGAAATAACAATCGCCGGAAGATTTTTGGTGCTTGTGCCATTGTCCGACAAGGTTTTTGTATCTCAGAAAATCAAATCGAACGCAGAAAGAAGACGTATAAAGGAGATTCTTTCCAAATGTCTGCCTAAAAACTTCGGTTGCATCGCACGTACGATGTCGGAAGGAAAAGAGGAGGCTGACTTCAAAGAGGAACTTCAAAACTTGGTCGGAAAGTGGGAAAACATGGTTGCCAACCTCAACAAAGAAGAACTTCCAAAACTTGTGCTCAAAGAGATGGACTCGGTGACCGGATTGCTCCGCGACACACTCTCTCCTGATTTCGACAGCATCGTAGTCAACGACAAAGATGTCTATAATGAGGTGATCAGCTACGTCAACCAGATTGCTCCTGAGAAAAAAGAGATTGTCCAGTACTATCAAGACGACATTCCTCTGTTTGATTTCTACAAAGTAACCAAACAGATTAAAAGTTCTTTCGGCAGAACCGTCGTATTCAAGAACAGCGCTTATTTGGTGATCGAACAGACAGAAGCATTGATGGTGATCGACGTCAACAGCGGAAACCGTTCAAAGAGCAGCAACGATCAGGAGACCAACGCACTTGAAGTCAACCTTGCGGCAGCCGACGAAATCGCAAGACAATTACGTCTGCGCGATATTGGAGGAATAGTAGTGATTGATTTCATCGACATGGCCAAGGGAGAAAACCGTGTGGCTCTATACGACAGAATGCGTCAGAACATGGCTCGCGACAAAGCCCGCCACAATATCCTGCCATTGAGCAAGTTCTGCCTGATGCAGATCACACGACACCGTGTGCGCCCTGTGACAAACATAAAGACAGAGGAGGTCTGCCCGACTTGCCACGGAACAGGAAAGTCTCAGCCTACAATTTTGTTTGAACATGAGATTGAAGAAAAAATCCGATATGTTAAGGAGGAAAAGAAGATAACAGACTTCACAATTTTCGTGCACCCTTACGTCTACACATATTTAAATGACGGATTCTTCTTCAACAGTTTGAAATGGAAATGGAGACGCAAATACTGCAAATTCAATCTGCTTAAGAATGAAGACTTCGGTATGCTTCAATATAAGTTTTTCGACAAGAACGGAGCAGAAATCAACCTAAACCCAGAAAAAGAAGAATTGCCAGAAGAGGAGTCTATTGAAGAAAGCCAGGATAACAGCAAGAATGGCAAATAATTCTTTTGATGAAACCTAATGTGTGGGCAGGCACTAAACCTTTCCACACATAAACAGACAAAAGGCGGAACCTACAACAAGTTCCGCCTTTTTCAATATTAATCACGTTCTTCTCTATGTAGACTAATTATCCTAGCCTTTTCATTGCCTCAATCGTTGCGTCTTTGTCGCCCAACGCTGAGAATCTTATATACCCCTCTCCACTCACTCCGAATCCGACTCCAGGAGTGGCGACAATATTCTTCTCCTTCAACAGATAATCAAAGAAAGTCCAGGAATCCATTCCATCTGGAGTCTTTGCCCATACATACGGACTATTCTTTCCGCCAAACACTGTATAACCGGCAGCTTCAAGTCCATTTCTGATTATCTTGGCATTAGTCATATAATAATCAATAGTGTCCTTCACCTGCATCTTTCCCTCTTCACTATATACAGCCTCCGCCGCACGCTGGATAACGTATGCCGTGCCGTTGAATTTAGTGCACTGGCGACGGTTCCACAACCTGTTCAGCTGGACTTTTTCCCCATTCATACCGACCGCCGTCACATCTTTCGGAATAACGGTGAATCCACATCTTGTGCCAGTGAAACCTGCTGTTTTTGAAAAACTACGGAATTCAATAGCACAACGTTTTGCACCATCAATCTCATAAATTGAATGAGGCACATCATCCTCTTGTATGAAAGCTTCGTATGCGGCGTCGAACAAAATCAGAGCATCGTTTGCGAGAGCATATTTCACCCACTCCGTCAGCTGAGTCTTTGTCAGAGTTGTGCCTGTAGGATTGTTTGGGAAACATAAATAGATCACATCCACCTTCTGTTTGGGAAGTTCTGGCACAAAGCCATTTTCAGCCGTACATGGAAGATAAACGATTCTGCTCCAGCGTCCGTCCGCGAGAAGATCGCCGGCTCTGCCCGCCATCACATTCGTGTCGACATAAACAGGATAGACAGGATCAGTGACAGCGACAACGTTACCCAAGCCCAAAATGTCACCGATGTTGCCAGTGTCGCTCTTTGCACCGTCGCTAATGAAAATTTCATCACTGTCCAGAGACACTCCGCGAGGCTCAAAATCATTCTTTATAATAGTGTCGATCAAAAATTTATATCCTTGTTCAGGACCATATCCATGGAAAGTAGACGGAATTGCCATCTCGTCGACCGCTTTATGCATCGCCTTTATCACCGCGTCACACAATGGCAATGTGACATCACCAATACCCATACGGATAATTTTTGCCGACGGATTAGACTCTTTATATGCAGCCACTCTCTTTGCTATCTCAGAAAACAGATAACTGCCCGGCAGTTTCTGGAAATTATCATTAATTGCTACCATATCACTATCTTTTAATCACAAATGTCTATTATTGGTAGGATTTGAATCATTTCTTATTGGGAAAACAGACTCAAAGAAGAAAGAAACCAATCCAGTTCGTTTTATCATATTTCCACGTCACCTTCATAAACAGTAGTCGCGGGGCCTGTCATGTAGACGTGATTGTCGGCATCGTCCCATTTTATCTGAAGGTCACCGCCTCGAAGCTTCACACGGACATCACGATCGGTAAATCCATTGAGTACAGAAGCCACAGCCACAGCGCAAGCACCTGTGCCACAAGCCATTGTCTCACCGGCACCACGCTCCCAGACCCTCATTTTCATCTCATTACGGCTGAGAATCTCAACAAACTCAGTGTTAGTCTTGTGAGGGAATGCAGGATGGCATTCGTATGACGGTCCTATTTTCTCCAAATCCAAGGAATCAACATCGTCCACATAAACAACAGAGTGAGGATTTCCCATGCTGACACAAGTAGTCAGAACCGTTTTGCCAGACACCTCGATAGGTTGGCGGACCACCGTCGGCAAATCAAATATGGTAGGGATATCAACTCCACGGAGGATCGGCTCACCCATATCCACCGTCACCGTATCCACCTTACCGTCAACAACATGAAGATTTAATATTTTTTTACCAGCCAGAGTTTCAAGGGATATATTAGTCTTCTTAGTCAAACCTTTATCAAAGACATATTTGCCAACACAACGAGAAGCATTGCCACACATCTCAGCTTCTGATCCATCAGAGTTGAACATACGCATCTTAAAATCACAGATCTTGCTTGGCAAAATCATCACAATTCCATCAGATCCGATACCAGTGTGACGGTCACTCAATTTAACCGCAACCTCACTAAGATTGTCAATCGTTTCAGTCGCTCCATTGATATAGATGTAATCGTTGGAGATCCCGTGCATTTTTGTAAACTTCATCGTTCTCCTCCTTTTCAGTTCATTTTATATAGGGGCAACCACTAACAGTTGCCCCTTTTTATCCTGTTCGTTTTACGTTCTGTCCAACACAATCCTCAAAATACATTTTGCAATGTGCCGGCAATATATCTATAAACTCGCCGAATCGCGACAGTTCGTTTTAGGTCCAATTCGTTCTATGCTCAGTTCGTTTTACAATGCAAAATTAAAGCTATTCAGACTGAAGAATATCATTTCATGTGCCTTTGTACAAGAAAAATGGCCTTTCTTTTAAAATATAAGTAAAACATAATAATTTATATACAATATGTAACCAAAAAGACATCAAACACTTCCATTTTATAACAAACGCATCATACAATGTCTCAGGATGCTTTTTTACGAAAAAATGTACAGCAAACTTTTCGTACATTCCGTTTACACATTTTGTCATTTTAGGCAACAAATTGTAGTCGCATTTTTAGAATTATGCAAATACGATTAAGTATATTTGCAGAAAAAACAGAGAGTTTACACAAAGATATGAGAAGACAAATATTTTCAGTACTAACAGCATTGGTATGCGCGATTCAACTTTCAAACGCAGAAACACATGTTTTGACTCTTGACAGCTGCCGTGCTTTGGCAATCCGCAACAACAACGACTTAAAAATGTCCGATGCCAAAAAGCAGAAAGCCTACTACGACAGGAAAGCAGCATTCACAAAGTTTTTGCCTCGAATCACTGCCACCGGTGCATATATCCTTTCATCTAAAGACATAAGTCTTCTTTCCGAGGAGACGCAAGACAAACTAAACAATCTGGGCACAAATGCTGGAACAGCAATGGGCCAGAGTATGCAGCAGATGACTCAGCAAGGCATGCAGCAGATGATGCAAGAGGCGATGCAAAATCCAGCTTTACTACAGATGATGATGCAAAATCCGCAGTTTGCACAAATGATGCAAAACATGCCAACCATGGCTCAAAACATGACTCAAGGGATGGCAAACAATTTGTCTTCTGCCATAGCTCCAAAACTGAATGCCATCGGATCAGAAATAGTAAACGAATTCGAGATCGACAACACCAACGTCGGTGTCATCTCTGTTATGCTGACACAGCCATTATATATGGGTGGAAAAATAGCGGCATACCATAATATAATGAAAAAAGTGGAGCAACTCACAACTGCCCAAGCGGTCGGAAAAGAGAACGACGTTATCGTTGAGACAGATGAAGCTTATTGGAGAATCGTCGGACTACAATCGAAAAAGAGATTGGCAGAAAGCTATCTCCGCACTATCGACACATTAAATAAAGATGTGGAAAGACTTATAGAAGCCGGATTCGCGACGAAAGCCGACGGACTGAAAGTCAGAGTCAAATTGAACGAGGCCAAAGTTTCTGTGATCCAGGTGGAGAACGGCATCACCCTATCAAAAATGCTACTTTGTCAGATATGTGGACTTGACATGAATTCAGACATTGAGCTTGCAGACATCAACATCGACGCAGAAGGTTTCGTAGTGCCAGAAATATCATCCACAGCCAACGTCGAAGAGGCTCTAAACGCAAGATATGAGATGCAGAGTCTCGCATTGGCAAAAGAGATCAGCGAAGAGAAAGTCAAGATAGCACGAAGCGAATATCTTCCCACTTTAGCTCTTATGGGCGGATACACAACGACCAACCCATCAGCATTCGACGGAATCAAAAACGAGTTTGGCGGCATGTGGAATGTAGGTGTCGTATTGAAAGTGCCAGTTGTCACTTGTGGAGAGAGAATATATAAAGTGAAAGCCGCCAAGGAAGAAGCCAGAATCGCCGAATACCAGTATGACGAGGCAAAGGAGAAAATCACATTGCAGGTCAATCAAAACATGCAAAAGGTGACAGAAGCCAGCGAACGACTACACACAGCCAAGGAGAGCCTGAAGGAAGCTCAGGAAAACCTTCGCTATGCAGAAGTAGGATTAAAAGAAGGAATGATTCCTGTATCAGACGTCCTTCAAGCCGAGACAGCATTACTAAAAGCTCAGAGCACAGCAGTAGAGGCAGAAATCGACCTTCTTTTGGCTGATTTGTATTTGAAAAAATCTCTGGGCAAAATACAAGGCAAATAGCAGACAGCAGATGGCTTATGGCCAATAGCATCAAATTAAGTAAACAAATAAAAACGCAATAAGATGAAAAATAACGGTGTGATCATTATCGCGATCATTGTAATCGTCGTAATTCTATCAGTAATTCTAATTGGATTAACACATTCGACTCCAGAACCAGTTATTCAAGGTGAGGTTGAGATATCCGACTATCGTTTATCTTCCAAAGTGCCTTCACGTGTAATGAAAATCAAAGTACAAGAGGGAGATTTCGTGAAGAAGGGAGACACAGTCGCTATCATGGAAGCTCCAGAGGTGGCAGCCAAACTATCTCAGGCAGAAGCGGCAAAGCGTGCTGCTCAGGCATTGCAGAACAAAGCTCAGGCAGGTGTTCGCAGCGAGCAGATCGAGGCCGCATACGAAATGTGGCAAAAAGCAAAAGCCGGTCTTGATGTTTACGAGAAGACATACCAGAGAGTAGAAAAGCTCTTCAACGAGGGAGTGATTGCAGCCCAGAAAAAAGACGAGGCATACGCTCAGCTAGAGGCAGCCAAAGCGACAGAGAAAGCCGCAAAATCACAGTATGACATGGCTATGAACGGAGCGCAGAAAGAAGACAAAGATGCCGCAGCCGCTCAGGTGGCAAGAGCGAGAGGTGCAGTTGCAGAAGTCAACTCATATATCAACGAGACAATCATCCGCGCTTTGGCTGATGGTGTTGTGACAGAGATTTTCCCAGAAGAAGGAGAATTAGTTGGTTCTGGAGCTCCTATCATGAATGTGGCAAAAGCCGACGGTGCATATCTCACATTCAATATCCGCGAAGATCTGCTAAAAAAATTCGAAATAGGCAAGAGCGTAAACGTCTATATCCCAGCAAAAGACACCACAATCAACGCCACTGTAAGCGGAATGAAAAATGTGGGCAGTTACGCAGTATGGAAATCGACAAAAGCTCTTGGACAATATGATCTAAAAACATTCGAGGTCAAAATGCGTCCTGAGGCTCAGAATCTTCAGTTGGCTGCAGGCATGAGCGCGATTATCAAATAAGCGATAGACGAAAGACGATGGCTATCAGTGTTAAACGTCGACGTCATTCAAAATTCAAAATAACTAATAAAAGAGTATGGATATAAAGTCAATTTTTAGCAGATTAAAAAAGTTGGCTCTTAGAGAGGTCGAGATATCAAGACGTCGCCCGCTCTACCTATTCTGTATGCTCATAGCTCCCGTCTTCTTCAGTTTCATGTTCATCAACGTGATGGAAGAAGGTGCGCCCAATGAGATTCCGGCTGCTGTCGTCGACGACGATGACAGCCAAGTGTCACGCACGCTTTTACGCACGCTTGACGCTATGCAGGAGACTAATCTGACAGTGAAATACAAGAATTTCTCCGACGCGAAGGATGCCCTACGCAAAGGAGAAGTGTTTGCGATAGTGCATGTACCTCGAGGACTTTCAGAAAAAGCGTTGACCCAACGCACACCGACTATCTATTTCTACACCAACGATGCTTATTTCTTGGCAGGGTCATTCCTTTTCAAAAACATGAAGGTGTTAGGTGAATTATCAGGTCTTGCTATCACAAAGGCGACACTGTCAGCCAAGGGTTTGGACGAAGACAGGATAATGGGGCTGATTCAGCCAATCACCGTAGAGTCGCACCCGTTGAACAATCCGTCGCTCAACTACTCTATCTATTTGACTAACATATTTATACCAGCGATATTGCTTCTTATTGTATTTATTGCAACATGTTATTCAATAGGATTGGAATGGAAACGAGGCACACAGAAAAAATGGTTTAAAGAGTCAGGAGAGAATGTCATAATTGCGTTGACGGGAAAACTATTGCCACAGACAGCCGTCTACATGCTCATGTTCGCATTCATGGACGTCTATCTCTATAAAATCAACGGATTTCCGATCGCCTGTTCTATGCTACGACTGCTTGGCATCCAGCTGTTGGTGACACTCGCGTCGCAAGCATTCTCGGCAGCCATTTTCGGAATACTGGCAGGACAGATGCGTTTGGCGATGAGTGTGGCATCACTAATTGGAGTGCTATCCATCTCGTTATGCGGATTCACATTCCCTGTCATGGCAATGCCAAAAATCATGGAAGCTATATCATGGCTTTTGCCATTACGCCACTATTATCTGATATATGTCAACCAAGTGCTCGACGGATATTCAATCATATATGTATGGAAATCATTCGCAGTACTTGTTGCAATCCTCGGACTTCCTCTTCTATTCATCAAAGTGTATGAGAAAGCATTCAACGAGGTGAATTACCAAGCATAAAAAAGAAAAAGATGAAGATACTTCAAATATGCTATAATGAGTTTAAGGAGATTTTTTCCGACGTCGGCATCGTGATTTTCGTGATCATCCTGCCACTCGCCTACCCATTGCTCTATGCCTATGTCTACGACAACGAAGTGGTGAGGGAAGTGCCGGTGGTGGTAGTGGACGACAGCCAAACCAAGGTCAGCCGTGAGTTTCTATGTCGCTGCGACGCGTCGCCCGATATAAAAATCATCTCGCACGCCACTGGAATGGAAAACGCTCGCACATATCTTGAAAGCATGGACGCATATGGAATCATACGTATTCCACGTGAATTTTCCGATGATATCGTGCAAGGCCGCCAAACCGTGGTCGGCATCTACTGCGACATGGCCAGCATGATGTACTACAAGAATCTGATGATTACTGTTGCAGTCGTGGCGCAGGACATGAACAAAGAGATAAAAGTGAGCAAACTAGGCAGTTCCACCGACCGTGAAGCAGAGATTTCAGCAGCGCCAGTCACTTACGAATCGAAAGCGATGTATAATCCACAGAGCGGATATTCATCATTCCTTATTCCTGCAGTGCTGATGCTTATCATCCAGCAGTCGCTGATGTTGGGAATCGGAATGCACATGGGAGGCACACGTGAGCAAAACTTCGGCTTTGCGATTCCAAAGGGAGATCTATATAGGAATCCCGTCTACATATATCTTGGCAAAATGCTTGCATATTTTATAATCTATATTGTAGACGCTACATATTTCTTTGTGGTTGTCAATAAAATATTCACTTTGCCACAAATGTCGACATTCGGCACATACCTTGCATGGATGGTGCCATACCTTATTGCATGCATCTCATATTCAATTTTATTCTCTATCCTAGTGTACCGACGCGAGGACTGCATCATGCTGTTCGTATTCCTAAGCTTGCCTCTGATTTTCATTTCTGGAATCAGCTGGCCAATCTCTGAGATACCACAAAAATGGCTGTATTTCTCATATTTGTTCCCATCATCACTAGGAATCCACGCATACGTCCGCACCAACACAATGGGAGCCTCAATCAACGACATCGCGTTCTACCACTGGGGATTGATTATCCAGGCTGCAATCTATACTATTCTTTCGCTCATTTTCTACTATTGGCAGTTGAAGAAAAGAAAGATTGAAGAATAGCAAACAACAGACATCGGGGCAGGTTATGATACCTGCCCTATATTTTAACTGTCAAAGAAATCGAACATCAATACGATATATTTTTTGTCAAATCCACAAAAAATATCCAAAAAACATAGTATTTTTGTAGAAATTGACAAAACTAAAGCATATTCTTACCAATGAGTAAAATAGTAAGTAAGGAGTTCTTTTCTGAAAATGTGGTGAAATTGGAGGTAGAAGCCCCATTGATTGCACGTTCGAGAAAAGCAGGACACTTCGTTATCGTGCGTGTTGACGCTAACGGAGAGCGTATTCCGTTGACTATTGCGGATTCTGACACAGAGAAAGGCACCATCACTCTTGTGATTCAAAAAATAGGTGCGTCGTCTACCAAAATCACCAACCTGAATGTTGGAGATGAGTTGTTGGATGTTGTTGGTCCGCTTGGTAAGGCAACCCATATTGATAAATTCGGAACAGTTGTTTGTTCTGGCGGTGGTGTAGGAGTAGCTCCGCTTCTTCCTATCATCAAAGCGATGAAGGCTGCTGGCAACAAAGTCATCTCAGTTTTGGCAGCCCGCACTAAGGATCTAGTCATCCTAGAGGAGCAGGTCCGCGAGTATTCCGACGAAGTTGTCATCATGACAGACGACGGCTCATACGGCAAAGCAGGCCGTGTGACAGATGGAATCGAAGAGATCGCAAAACGCGAAAAAATTGACCTTTGTGTGACAATCGGACCAGCTATCATGATGAAGTTCGTGTCGTTGCTGACAAAGAAATATGACATTCCTACAGTAGCGTCGCTAAACACAATCATGGTCGACGGCACAGGCATGTGCGGTGCTTGCCGAATCACAGTCGGTGGCAAGACTAAGTTTGTATGCGTTGACGGTCCAGAGTTCGACGCTCACCAAGTAGATTTCGATGAGATGCTTATGCGTCTTGGCGCTTACAGAGAGCAGGAGCAGGAGGCAAAAGCAAAAATAGCAAAGTAAAGAAGATTATGGCAACAGATAGAAACGAAGCGTGGAGAGAAGAACTACGCAAAGCTAAATCACCTAAAGAGCGTACTGCGCAGCCACGTGTGCAGATGAACTCGCTTGATCCAAAATACAGAGCAAGATGCCGTGAGGAGGTAAACCAAGGTCTGACAGCAGAACAAGCAGTCGCTGAGGCAAGCAGATGTATGGATTGCCCTAATCCTGCTTGTATGACCGGTTGTCCGGTCAGCATCAACATCCCTGGCTTCATCAAGAACATCGAACGTGGCGAGTTTATCCAGGCTGCAGATGTGCTAAAGGAGACAAGTGCCCTTCCTGCTGTTTGCGGACGTGTTTGTCCACAGGAGAAGCAGTGTGAAAGCCAGTGCATGTACGTCAAGATGAAGAAGGAGCCGGTTGCTATCGGTTATCTTGAAAGATTCGCTGCCGACTACGCTCGTGAGAACGACACAAAGAAGGATGCTCCAAGCATAAAGAAGAACGGTATCAAGATAGCTGTAGTAGGAAGTGGTCCTGCAGGACTTTCTTTCGCTGGCGACATGATAAAGAAAGGATACGACGTCACTGTATTCGAGGCATTGCACGAAATCGGTGGAGTGTTGAAATATGGTATCCCAGAATTCCGTCTTCCCAACAGAGTAGTAGAGGCAGAGATCGACAATCTTCGTGATCTTGGAGTTGTATTCATCAAAAACTGCATCGTAGGAAAGACTATCACGGTAGACGAGTTGAAAGCCGACGGATTCAAAGGCATCTTCGTCGCATCTGGAGCCGGACTTCCACGTTTCATGGGCATCGAAGGTGAGAACCTGACAGGTATCATGTCAAGTAACGAATATCTAACCCGCGTCAACCTAATGGACGCAGGCAATCCAGATACCGACACCCCTGTTTTGAAGGGCAAGAACGTAGTCGTTGTTGGAGGTGGAAACACAGCCATGGACTCAGTGCGTACAGCCTTGAGAATGGGAGCAGAGAGAGCCATCATCGTATATCGTCGTAGCGAGGAAGAGATGCCAGCCCGTATTGAGGAGGTTCACCACGCAAAAGAGGAAGGCGTTGAGTTTATGACTCTTCATAACCCTATCCAATATATCGGCGACGAGACTGGACGCGTCACAAAGGTTCGTTTGCAGAAGATGGAGCTTGGAGAGCCAGATGCGAGTGGACGCAGAAGCCCAGTCGAAATTCCTGGAGCCATCGAGGAGGTTGAGTGCGACGAGGTTATCGTCAGCATCGGTGTGTCACCAAACCCAATCGTACCAAACTCAGTAGCAGGTCTTTCTGTAGGCAGAAAAGGCACTATCGAGGTCAACGAGAACATGCAGAGCAGCATACCAATGTTGTTTGCCGGTGGAGACATTGTAAGAGGTGGAGCAACCGTTATTTTGGCAATGGGAGATGGACGTCGTGCGGCAGCCGCAATGGACGAATACTTGAAGAAATGATAAATTATAAATGCTAAATGCGTAATTATAAAAAGACGGGGGAAACCTCGTCTTTTTGTTTTATACTCTGCCCTATTCCACGTATCATTCCACATTATTCACATAAGAAACAGAGAAAGAGACCTAATTTTCAAAAAATCCTCATTTTTCCTTTGTACATTCAAATTTAAACATTACCTTTGCGTCGCAATTGAGGGGAACAACCCAAGGTTGACACATGATTGTCTTGTGGTGTAATGGTAGCACATCAGTTTCTGGCACTGCTTGTCAGGGTTCGAGTCCTTGCAAGACAACTAAAAACAGATTATTGTCCTGTGGTGTAATGGTAGCACATCAGTTTCTGGCACTGCTTGTCAGGGTTCGAGTCCTTGCAGGACAACTTAAAAAAGACGCTTTTTCAAGCGTCTTTTTGTTTTTAAATAATCATACTATACATTTTATTGAGGGGACTCACGATAAAACGACAATCATAATACAATAATCGCCATATTATGACGAAATCATTCTAATCATAATGAAATTCATTCTCATATGACGAAACAGCCCAGGGTTTACACCCTGGGCTGTGTTATGTCGCACCTTCGGTGCTGGGTGGTGACATCTATTCATATATCCAACATTTCGCAATATTCCCAACATTCTCAGGGTTTACGCCCTGGGCTAGGGCATGTCGCACCTTCGGTGCTGCTGGTTAATCCCAGACATATCGTTCGTCGTATTGTACGTCATTCCTTTCACATATTCGCCGGAACTCGTCCTGATACGTGGTCTTAGAATGGTGAGCCTCCTGGTTTTTGATGTAATTGGCGACGAGTTCCACATGTCCTCGACTGACACTGAATGCACCATATCCATTTTGCCACGCAAACGGATATAGGTTCTCATTGATCCATTTGGATGAATTGGTTTTCACTATACGCACCGTATCACTCAACGTAATTGTTTTGCTCTGCACATATAGGATATGGATGTGGTTTGGTGTGCCTCCTACACATATGGCTGAGCAGCTGATATTGTTCAATATGCCTGCCACGTATGCATGGACTTTAGCTAAATGCTGTTTAGTTATCATGTCGGATCTCTTTTTGGTAGAGAATACGAGATGAATGTACTGTTTTGTTAATGATTGTGACATTTTTGTACTGTTTTATGCCCATAATGAGCGATTATTTTTATTATTTGATTGGTTTTTCATTAGCCCAGGGTTTACACCCTGGGCTAGGGTATGTCGCACCTTCGGTGCTAGACGATGAACATCTATTCATATATCCGACATCCTCAATATTCCCAACATCCTCAGGGTTTACACCCTGGGCTAGGGTATGTCGCACCTTCGGTGCTGGGTGATGACATCTATTCATATATCCGACATCCACAATATTCCCAACATCCTCAGGGCTTACACCCTGGGCTGGGGTGTGTCGCACCTTCGGTGCTGGGTGGTGTTTCTATTTCATCATTCTATAGCAATTTGTCTCCTTCCTCTCAAATCCGAGAGATTGGTATAATATGTTGGCGACGGTGCGTTTGGGATTCGATGTCAGATGCAATTCTATCGGAGCAAATGTTTTCGACGCTTCCAACACGTGCTCCATCAGCTGTTTGCCTAGATGCTGTCCTCTGTATGCTGATGACACCACAACGTCTTCTATAGATGCTTTTGTGCCTGTTGGAGAATGGAACACACAGAGTGTCGCACAACCGATGATATGACCGTTATCCATGACGACGTAGAGATGGCAATTTGAATCCGCCAACACATCATCCAATTTATGCTCTGAAAATGAGACTCTATCGGACAATTCCGTCATCAATTGCTTCAATTCCTCAAACTGTGATTGCGTATATGTTTCTAATTCTTGGATTTTCATGTTTAACAAAATACCCATGGTTACGCACTCTCTGTGAAAATGCACGCATTGCATACAAAATACCCAGGGCTGACGCCCTGGGCTATGTTATGTTGTGCCTTCGACACTGGGGCAATTATTTTACGATTGCCTCCTTGATGCTGTCTACAATATAACGGACATCGTCATCGGAAACGTATGGACCGGCAGGCAAACAGAATCCGATCTTAAACAATGATTCTGAGACTCCGTTTACATACGCAACAGCGTTGGCATACACCGGCTGCTTGTGCATTGGCTTCCACACTGGACGACACTCTATCTTCTTTGCCAACATGTATACTCGCAGAGCCTCAACATTATCGTTTGGCTGGCAATCAGTTATGGCTGAGTCTACAGCCTTGATGACTCCTGCAGCTCCTCCCACTGCTGTTTTGATCACCTCTTTGTATACATTCTCCTGTCCTTTGATTTTGATATTCTCATCAATAGTCGCTGTACACAACCAGAAGTTGGCATCATAACGTGGATCCGCAGGCTGCTTGTGAATATCAACACCGTCAACATCCTTAAGAAGCTCTTCATACAATGCCTGCACATGCTTATGATGTGCTATATGCTTATCAAGGACTGTCATCTGACCACGTCCGATACCAGCACACACATTACTCATACGGTAGTTGTAGCCGATAGCTGAATGCTGGTAATATGGATAAGAATCACGAGCCTGAGTGGCGCGCCACATGACAGTGTTGGCATCTTCAGCGTCACGACAAATAAGTGCACCTCCTCCAGATGTTGTGATCATCTTGTTGCCATTGAAACTGAGCACTCCAAACTTTCCAAATGTACCAAGCACCTGTCCGTTAAATCGAGATCCCATGCCTTCTGCGGCATCCTCGACAACAGGAATTCCATACTTGTCGGCAATAGCCATAATCTCATCAACCTTGTATGGCATACCGTAAAGAGCAACAGGAACGATTGCCTTTGGATACTTTCCCGTCTTCTCCTTTCTTTCGATAATAGCCTTCTCTAGAAGAGCGGGATCCATATTCCATGTCTCTTTTTCAGAATCGATGAAGACGGGAGAGGCTCCCAAATATGTGATTGGATGAGAGCTGGCGCAGAATGTGAAACTCTGTACACAAACTTCATCACCAGGCCCTACTCCACAAGCCAACAGTGCAAGGTGAACTGCTGCTGTTCCGGCAGAAAGGCACACCACCTTACGGTCCAGTTTGCTACCGTCGCTATTACTATTTGCGAAATCCGCTAAATTTTGTTCGAATGCATTTACATTTGGACCCATTGGCACCACCCAATTGGTGTCAAACGCTTCTTTCACATATTTCTGTTCAATTCCCTCTTCCGACATATGAGCCAAACAGAGATAAATTGTGTTTCTTTCTTCAGCCATAATCATGCGTTTAATTGTTATACCTCTTCTCCAGCAAACTTGACTTTCCTTCCCAAAACTGTCGCAAATATCATCTCTATATCTTTAAAGAATGAATAGTTACGATAGTAGTACTTGTTCAGCCTTACTTTATCTGGATATATTACTGTGTCATTATATTCTGTGGCTATTTCCTGCATTGGACGAGAATCTCCCTCTGCCTGCCTCTTTGCCACATATTTTGAGATCATCTCGTCTTCTCGACGATATTTCAACGTCGCAGGACCTGTAATGCCAGGTCGCAACTTCAACACAACCCTATCGTCACCCTCCAACTTATCCGCATAGCCAGGGACATCCGGACGTGGACCAACGAAAGACATTTTACCAATCAACACATCCCATAATTCAGGAAGTTCATCCAATTTATAGTGACGAAGCGTTGATCCCAACGGTGTAATTCGAGAATCACCAGCCACACTAATTGAACTTCCGTGATGTTCGACATCCATTGAACGGAACTTATGACAAGTAAACAATTTTCCATCTTTCCCAACTCGCTTTTGAGTAAAAAAAGCCGGACCTCCAGGCATCTTATTTTTAATCAATATAATGATCACCAACAATACCGGCCACAAAAGACAAAGACCAATCAATGCGACCAAGCGGTCAAAAATCCATTTTAATAACATTTATTCCCTTTTTTCAATAATCTAGTTTGTAATATTCAATTTCTCTTCACATAGTGAAACTTCTTAAACACTCCACACACCAGGTTCATTCCTGTCCAAAATGTACTTGAAAAATGACTTTTTTCCATAGCTTCGTGCCAAAGCTTATAATGCCATTTAATCATTGTTGTACAACTGTGGGTTGAGACACTGCCTACACGACCTCGACGATACTTAGCCAACACCTCATCCAACAGATGGCAATCTGCTATTTGACTTATTTTCAGCCACATGGCATAGTCATTGTTCTTTTTAATATCCGCAATTTGAAGAAGTCCTATCGCTTCCCGATCATACATTACAGTCAGACAACCTGGCCAACAGAAGGAATACATACCGATCTTTGAGATATGTTTTGGTCCAGAAATGACACATCCAGTCTCCTTGCCATAATTATCAATTTCCTGATATCCGGTATATGAGAAATGATAGTTATTCTCTACCATAAACCTCAATTGTTTTTCTAATTTATCAGGCTCCCAAAGATCGTCTGAATCCAAAAATGCGATCCAACGTCCCTTTGCTCTCTTTAATGCATTATTTCTGGAAACAGCCGCTCCGGAAAATTCAAGATTGCGTTCAAACTTTATTCGAGGATCCTTATCTTCATAATGTTTGATCAACACTTCAGGATTGTCTGTCGAACAATCGTCTTGTATAAGCAATTCCCAATTTTTATATGTCTGAGCCAAAACTGTCTTGATAGAGAAACCTATCAAAGCAGCACAATTAAAATTGGGCATTATTATCGAGACCAAACCATAGTCTTGCATATCATTACCAATTCAAAATAAGCAAACAATTTATCGTTTTAACATCCACGAATTCTCCTGTCATAGGATAGTTAAGCCACGCCATTAAATGAGACATATATTCATCAGTTAATGGAGAGATCACACTTCCAAACTAAAATCATTCTTTTCTTCCTCAAAATCCGTCAGCGTATTTGTTTTATACCTGCATTAAATCTTTTGGACCAACAGGTTCATACGCCCCATCTTTTGCTTCGAAAATGACACAAGGTTCGTTGACCTCCACTGTATGCCATGTTCCAGCTGGGATTTGAATCATAATATTACCTGTTGATGGTCCTAATTCAAAGCGTGCTGTTTCGCAGCCATTATCATCAAAAAAGATTTCCGTCAATTTACCACGAAGGACAGTCATCGACTCTGAGGTCTTTGTATGACGGTGTATAGGAACAATTGTTTCTGGCATCATCGCATTGATTATACGTTGAGAATTGTCCGAGGACGTTGTGCGCATATCAAATGCTGTACGTTTGCGCTCGCTGTTTGCCGCCTGCTCTAAAAGGGTGTCTAGAAATTTATTGTCTATTACCATTTTTTTTTACAATTAGGAGATGATACAACACCTCCCGTTATTTCATTGATTTCAATTCCGGATCAGACTTTTTATTTGAGATATACTTCAAATATTATACATTTCACCGAAATCGTCGCAAAATTACATATTTTTCCCGTTTTTATTATTAAATTTTAATTCTAATATTCAAACATTACGCATTTTTCCACAATTTAAATAACAAAAACACAGCGACAATGATATTCGATTGCCATTTTCGTCACGCCATTGCATCAATAGATTATCCATACAAATCAACCGGCATTTATCCACACCTATCGATTGCACAACGTCGTCCGGCCATTCAATCATTCGATTATTTCCTCACACCGATTGCCAACGTCGTCCGGCCATTCAATCATTCGATTATTTCATCAATCGATTGCCAACGATTGCACAACGTCGTCCGACCATTCAATCATTCGATTATTTCATCACACCGATTGCCAACGTCGTCCGGCCATTCGATCATTCGATTATTACATCAATCGATTGCCCAGGGGTTACACCCTGGGCTGGGGTGTGTCGCGTCTTCGACGCTGGAAAGAATGAATTTTATTCCTCCTCGCTGTATTTTTCAACAACCTCTTTTTTCTTCTTTCTCCAATCTACATACAATCCTTTGGATTTCAAATAATCTTCATGTAGATGGTAGTATTTCATCTTGAATAGGATGTATGCGATACACAGCACCGCTGAGGCTATTGCGAAATATGTGTATGGGTCGACGGGAAGGAAGATTGCTCCTAACGATATCGCCAACTGCAACAACATATATATGCCCGACACTAACACATGCGGCATCTTCAACTCATTCGCCATCAACTGGTAGGCATGCTTTCTATGCGGCATACTGATGTCTTCATGCAACAATAGGCGATGACAGATGGTGAGACATCCGTCTACTCCATATACCAACAATAGGAACACCGCCCAAAAATTGGCTGTGTACGACACGTATCTGCCTATCAAAAAGACGAGGGCAAACGCTATCGAGACCGCCCCAACGTCGCCCGCAAAACATCTCGCTTTCTTCCTGAAATTGAAAAAACAGAATATCACAACACTCATCGTCAATACGATCAGCAGATTCTTGTCGATAAAATGGCTATCCTCATTCAACAACATCAATGGTATCAACACGGATAATGAATAACCTCCTGTGATTCCGTTGATGCCATCCATGAAATTATATACGTTGATCACTCCTGTACAGAAAACCATTCCAACTGCGATAAACCACCAATATCTGAAATCCAAATATCCCCACTGCTGGAACAACAGCAACATCGCCGCGAAATGAACCATAAGTCTGTATCTCGGACGCACCGTCTTCACGTCGTCCAAAAAGCTTACCGCTCCAATCATAAGAAGACCTAGCAAAAACCATGGATACCTGAATCCGTAGAATGTGGCATATAAAATGGCTCCAAAAATGAATATTATTCCTCCTCCTAGCAATGTGATCTGGGTGTGCGACGAGCGCAAATTCGGTTTGTCGATAATATTATATTTATCGGCCACTCTGAAATATAGCAGTTCTGCAACAAGCAGGATCGCAAAAATTATTACATACGACAACATATTTTCCATTATTTCCATACAGCTGACTAATTCACATTCAGCCTGCACTTAGGTTTTCTTTTGATTTTTTCTATTTAATTTTTTTATAAAGTCAAGTTGTCTCCATCTTTCTATTTACTTCTGACGGAAAAACTTTGCAAAAGTATATCTTTTTTCAATTCTTTTATTCTGAATCGACGGTATTTTTTCCACAAATTGGGAAGAGGGTTGAGTGGTGATGATTGAGGGTTGATTTAACCGTCCATCATCCGACCATTCGATTATACCACACCAATCAATTGCCATCGATTGCCCACGTCAATCCGACCATTCGATTTTCCACACCTATCGATGGCCATTGATTGCCCAAGGTACAGTGAGTCGAATTTTCATTTATAAATCTAATGTACATCAAGACACAACCGTCAAATTATAAGTTAGTCCCCCACCCCTTTTTTTTTCACATTAACAAAATCCAACATTTTTTATTACAAAAAGTTGAGAATTAAATAGTCTTCGCTATTTTTTATACTTTTCCATAACATCCATCAATATTTGTGTACTCCGTGTACTTGAAAAATGTGATTGACCATACTTGTATGCATTTTCAATTTTTATCTGTACATCTACAGGATTCTCCTTTATTTCTCGGATTGCCGTTACCAACCCATCATAATCATAGACATCTACTGCATACCCCATATTGAACTCATCATACATTTTAGCATACTTTGACCAACTTTCTACTGCGTTTACAATTATACGTTTACAAGCCATCAAAATAGGAGCTTTACTTGGTGTTCCGTTACCTATAACCCCCTTCTTTAATGGTATGAGACACACATCACATGCACTATATACATCAGGGACAATAGGTATTGGTTGTAATGGGAAAAACTGTATATTATTCAATTGTTTTTCTCTAGCTTCTGCCATAAATTTCTCTTTCACTGGACCATCTCCCACCATTTGAAATACAATGTCCTTATCTTCTATCAATCGTTTTGCTACTTCAATTACAGTTTTATAACAAAATACGTAACCAATAGAACCAGCATATTGTACAATAAACTTGCTCTTGTCAATGTTATACTTCTTAATAAATTGGTTTTCTTCTAACGGAACTTCTCGAGCAGTACGTACATCAAACCACGCTGGAACGACATACACATCATTCGGATTAGCTCCTTCCTTTACTATCATATCCTTCATATCATCTGAAAGAACAATAATAGCAGATGCCCATTTATAACAAGGTTTTTGAATCCATTTAAATATATTAAAAAGAATTCTATTACGAATCACACCAATATCATAAGCATGACCAGGAAACACATCATAAATAGAATAGACAATTGGAATCTTTTTCACAAAAAGTTTTAGAAATATCATTGGAAAATAAATAGTCGGATTAGACTGCAAATATATTATATCTGCATCTTTAACCTTCTTATAATATTTTAATGAATCTAAATGATATTTTACATCATTAAAATACCTTCTCACAAAATTAGACTTATCTATAACATTTCTATTTATTGTATCTACAGTAAATCCGTCTCTTCCTTTAAGCGAAGGCGGAATATCAGGGCATATACCCTTACGATGACTCTGAACAAGATGTACTTTATGACCTGCATCCAAAAAATCTTTTATCATGACCTCTGCCATTTGATTATTGGGATTTGGGGTGTCAAACCCTTCTGCTGTAATAAATAATATCTTCATACTCTTATTTTTCAATTTCTAAATAGAATTCTTTTAATACTTCGTCTGGATTATATTGTTTAGAATCTTCCAAACAATTCTTCGCCATCTCTAAATGCATATTTCTATCATTATACAATTCAAGCACAGCTTCTGCTATTGCTTTAGAGTTTTTTACAGGCACAAGAATACCATTCCTTCCATTTTTTATAACATCTTTATTATACAACCAATCTGTTGCTATAATAGGTAACCCCGTATTATATGCATCCACTACATTCCCAGGAAATCCCTCTCCATAATAATACGTAGGAAACAGCAAAGCAAAATATTGCTGCAAATACTCTACCGTCTTGTCAAAATCAATAATACCTTTATATTCAACAATTGAAGAATTCTCTTTAATCAAGTTTTCTAACCATTCTTCATATCCTGGTTGAATCAATCCATAAAGATCTATTTTAACAAATTGTCCTCCAAGATTCTTATTTACCAAATTGACAGCATCTATGGCATATTTTATTCCTTTTTCCTCATTAAGACGGGAAAACACACAAACCTTTATTTTCTTTTCATTCCAAATCCTAAGATCTTCCTTTTTTCTTGTATTAAGTCTTTTGGGATTAGATAAAATAAAGAGGTTTTTCACTCCGATTTCTTGAAGATCATTTAATATATTTTCTGTTTGTACAAATACAGCAGAAAAATAATTCTCCATTTTTAAGTATCTCTGTTTTTCTTTTAATAACGCTGGAAGAAATCCTCCAATAACAATATGTAAAAGTTTTCTTCTAAAGAAAAAATTAAAAAAAAGCAAAAGTGGAACAAATACCTTATAGCCATTATCTGCAGGAGCAATTGCGACCTTCTTAGATTTAGCAACTAACTTATAACTATCCCACAAAAATCTAAATGGATGTTTCTTCCAACCATTCGTATTAACAACCCCAACGTTTTCTTTGCCATATCGCATCTGTAACTCACGAGTAATGATTGTGGTTCGAACAGCTTGTCCATCAGCTATCTTACCTCCATCTCCATATTGACCCCAAATACCTATTTTATACATAAATTATGCTTTTGATCTAATTAATTTCGCTGGTATTCCAACTATGACTGAATTAGATGGAAACGATTTCGTTACCACCGCGTTTGCTCCTACCTCACAATTATCTCCAAGTTCTATATCTCCAAAAATTTTGACTCCTGGATTTATTACACAATTACTTCCAATAGAAGGCGTATCATCTCTAGACTTATTATTACCTATTATCACGCCACTATTAAAAACACAATAATTTCCAACTTTATGAGCATATATAATAACCCCACCTGCAATATGAGTAATTCGTAATCCATACCCACAACAATTAGGACGGATATGAATATTATACGTAGTTCCCAATCTGCGCATTCTTACACTATGGTACAAACTCTTAATTTTGTAAAAAAATCCTACATTATTCGAATAGAATTCATACTTGCGTAAATGATACAAATAACTAGTTACTACAGCAGGTTCACTTTTTAATAATTTTTTTATCCAAAAGTATCTTCCACTTCCAACATTAACTTTTCTATCTTCACTTATAAAGTGTTTTAACTCTGCCTTTGATTTAATCATTTTTTTTCGTTAAATAATTTCACATAATTTATCGCTGATGAAGAAATTGAATATGTCTTTACAAATGTTTCTTTTGTTTTGTCAGATATCAGCGTTCTCTCTTCTGAACCAATGGATGCAAATTCTTTCAGTGAATCATAATAAGCTTCGTCCGTACAATCTTTTGCAATAAAGCCATTTTCCCTGTTATATATCATATTGACACAACCACCAACAGGGGTGACTATAGGAATACATCCAACAGACATTGCTTCTATTACTGTAATAGGCATTCCTTCCATATTAGAAGACAAACAGAACGCATCAGCAACATTCATATAATCTCTACAATTATTTTTTTCTCCTAAATATACAATTTTATCAGAAAAATAAGGACGTATTGATTCAAATACATCTTCATGTTCAATGCGTCCCAATAATAAAAGACGAACATTATAACCTTCCTCTATAAGTCGCTGGAACGATTTTACCAATCTATATTGATTTTTCACCTTTTGTATTCTTCCCGCATGTACAAATAACAAATCAACATCTTTATGATAATCACTCACTTTAGAATATTCTGAATAGGCACTACAACCATTCATTATCATTGGAGCACTAATACCATAGAACTCTTCAAAGCTTCTCAAAGATTCATCTGATATAGTTACCGCCGTGACCATTTTATTAGTGAACAAAAACTTTCTAGAATAAAGATCTATACTATTGCCAGCCTCTCTCTTCGCTTCTGAATGTATAGTGGCAAAATAACGACATTTTTTATATAAAATAGCAGACAATGTAATGTATTTAATAGCACCTACATGTGCATGAACAACATCTGGTTTGATTTTTCGAATCACATTAAGTACCTTAAAGAAACAACTTATATCCAATCCTTCTTTTTTATGTAATGATATCCGCTTAACATTTTTGTTTACAAGACTCTCAAAAATAAAAGAATCATTGTAGTCAAACAAGGTAATCAACGAGACATCATGTCCTTGAATTGATAATTCATTACTTAGATCAACAACAAATTTCTCTCCTCCACCAGATGCTATGGTAGGTATGAGCTCTATTATTCTCATTAGCAAAAATTATTGACAATTAATTATACAATTATAATAGAAATTCACATCTCATTTTTCATCTTTCGTCAGAGTTGGTTCAAATGTGGTGTCATGCTTTAAAATAAAATATGCTTTATATAACACTATAGCTATTAAAAACATCCATCTCCTATGCTGGGTTTCCAAAGTAAGCATTGCAATCATTAAAGGAAATATATATGCAAACCAATAGCTATTCTTTGTTTTCTTTACTAAAAATGAACAATATTTATATAGTTTTAATAATATTACCAACAAAAAAAACAAACCAATTACCCCACCGTTAATTAAATAGCTGATATACGTATTATGAGACGCTTTTACGCTACCATAATAATGTTTCATCATTTCAGGAAAATTTAAATAACCAACACCTAATAATTGGTTTTCATGAGTAAAAGCACGAAAAGCTTTATTCCATATGTCCCCTCTACTTGACACATCTCCAGTAGATAAAGATTCTTTAGTCTCCAAAATACGCTCTATCGAACTTTCTGGAATTTGAGCTATTACGATAGGAAATCCTAATATAAAAATAGGAAGTAAGAATGTTGTATACTTTTTATTATTCCATATAAATAATACAACTACAGAAAAAATCATAATCGCTCCAGTTCTTGAACCAGTCAATAATATGGCATAAACAAACAATATTGCACTTAAAAGGAATATCAACCTCACTCTTTTGTCAATATATGTTTGTACCCCATGCAATGCTATAACTAGTCCCATTATTAAAAGGAAAGAGAGCTCATTCTGATCTTGTCCAAATGTTGTAACACGCTCCATATCACTAAATTTGGCATTTGCTAATATTTCAGCACGACTAATATGACAGTTTATGGCTAACACAATACAGCCAAACAAATATGATAACAGTACATTTCTCAAATCAGAATCTCTTTTTATCTCATATCCCACAATCATAATAGTAAATAAAGATGGAATATAAAAATTTAACACACGAGAAAAACTAACAGAAGGATTTAAAGCCCAAAGAGAAGAGAAAAGCCAATACCCCCCCAGAAGTAAAAAAATACGTATAATTTGATTTTTTTCACATTTTCTAGAAGTAAAACCCCATATCATAAAAAGAAATAGAGCAACTAACTTTACAATAGAAAATGGAGATGACTCATCACTGATGCCAATAGACTCAAGTGGAGTAACAAAAAAAACCAAACAAACCGCAACCTTCAGTAAAGTCAAATCGTATTTTCTTAAAATATTCATTGTCAAAAGTTCTTTTGTGATTACAACATTCTATTCTTCTTTTGCGGATACAAATGTATCAAAGTAAGTAAATATCTAATTTTATATATCAAAGGGATTTTCTTTTCGAGCAAGAAATCCTTCGAGAAATTTTCATACGTGTTTTTCCAAATATTATAATAACATCGTTTTCCTACAAGAGGAAGTAGCATTGTCATGACATTATATTTTAAATATGGAATCACAAAACTTAAATTCATAGTGTTTCCGTTTTCATATGAAAGTAAATTTATAATAATACCAGTATTTTTTTTTATTTGGTTATAATTCCTCATGCATCTTTCTATTGTTGGTTGTTTTGTTATCGATTCTGGATTTATATAATAATTATATAATGGAAAAGAAACATAAGCAACAGATTTACAATTCATCAATAATTGCATAGTTAATACCATATCTTCTCCCATTGCTTCAATTGGATACTTTATTCCAGTATAAAGAGATCGTAAACACAACTTATTCCAAACAGCCCATGAATCTATTTGATAAAAACAATTAATCAAAAACGTCATGGTATCTATTTCATGACAACCTATAAATCTATGCGTATTACCATTTCCATCATTTTGAACATAATCACACACAACAATATCAGCACCTTCATTCTTAGCCTTCTCATACATCAAACGATACATTTCTTTATCAACCCAATCATCTGAATCACAATGAATCACATAATCTCCAGTAGCATTACATATGCCCCATTCTCGCACTTTCGCCTGACCTGAATTATGAGGCATCCTATGAAATATAACCTGAGCTTTACGCTTTGGGTATTCCTCAAGAATTGACTCCAATATTTCAATTGACTTATCCTGCGTACAATCATCTATAAAAAGATACTCAATATCATCAAGTGTTTGTTCAAACAAACTACGAGCACATCGTTCAATGTATTTTTCTACCCCATATACCGGAACTATTACACTAACTTTTGCCATATTATTAGAATGTATTTGCAAATAGGTTATGAGATTATCCCAAATCTATAATACTATTAAATATCATTAAAAAGTACTCATTTTAAAATCTATAACTTATAATAATATTCAAAAACAAAAATGTTCACCATTCGCTAATCTTATTTCTATTTCTCTTTTTGACAACCGTTCTTTAAGATTAAGATAATAATGACTATGTTGCAATACCTGTTTATCCACTGGTGGAGGTGTCATATAATCTCCAAATAATTGAGATAAATATTGATCATAGCCTTTCATCATACGAATTTTAGTATTCTCAAATGGCATATAGACAAACTCACCAAACCATTCCTTTGCCAATAGTTCTTTTTTCAAAGGATAAAAAGCAGAATGGTTATACAAATATGTTCCTTTATCTAACTGCCATTCCTGTTCATACCTTATATAAGCATTCCTAGTTCTTTTCTTTTTCGATTCTGATGACAACAACCCAAAACAGAGAGACTCAATGGCAACACTGAGTTTTCCTTTTTTTATTTGAGAAAGAATGGTTTTAACTAAATTTGCATTATATGTTATAAGAAATCTATCTCTTAATTTTTTGAAAGTATTTCTCTTTATGCTTAGTTTTTCAATATCATTTTCGACTTCGTCAATAGGAAAAATATCAATATATGCACCTATAATACAATTAGGATAGGTCTCAAATTCTATAAGTGTCGTTTGGGCATCACAAAATTTTCCAAAAGCGTAGATATAATCATCATCTCCTAATGTATTAATATAATACTTATTAGGATCCAATGTATTTCTTAATTCAATCATTCGGTTATAATCAGTCCTAGGCATAACAACATCAATATCATCATCCCATGGAATAAATCCCTTATGACGAACAACTCCGATTGCAGTACCTCCACTTGCATAGTAATTAAGATTGTTTTCAGTGCAAAACTTATCAAATGCATCTAAAAGCACTACTAACTTTTCTTTATATTTATCTATAATTGTATCCATATCTTAAATTAAAAACTATTCAACAATTTATTATACATTTCGAACAACCCATTTTCAGGGTTCCACCCTAAACTCATTAATTTTTCAGATGATAAATGAAGTTTTGTCACTGGAGCATATCCCATTTCTGGATGCATCTCTACTCGCACATCTATCTGAGGATTAAAGTTATCTCTTAAAAATTCGGCCATTTCACGAATACTTATATAAGTATCCTGATTTGCCACATTATAAGCCTCTCCATTTTGTCCTTTCAACAAAATATAAAGAATTGCAGAAACACAATCTGTTGTGTAACAATAAGGTTTAGCAGATTCTCCAGTAGTATGCAGAACAATATCTGTACCATTAATCACACTCCTTGCAAATTGAGCAAAAACACGATTATCATCAGCAGAAATCCCAGCCCCAAAAGTTTGTGTCAGACGAGCAATCTTTGCTGGAATTCCAAATTCATTTGCATACGCTGAACAAAGAAATTCTGCAGCTCTTTTGCCAAGAGGATAAGAGCTACGAGAATCTGTATTATCCACATATCCTTGCATATCTTCTGTAATTATCCGATCATCAAGGATCTGACCATAATACTCTAAAGAAGATATATAAACAAATCCCTTAAGGTGTGATTTTCGTGCATACTCAAGAATAGCACGAGTTGAATCAACTGCAAGCATGTAAGTTTCAACAGGATGCTCTGTCATATATTTACCTGCAGTAGGACTTGCACAATGTATTATGTAATCAAACTTATTAGATTCTTTCAGATTTGATAAATATTGCAATAGGTCACATTCTACAAAATCAATTTTTTTAGAATTATCCTCATATACTAATCGAGCCTTTTCTAAACTTCTAACTGGACATGTGATTTTAATGTCCTTCTTTAAGGCCAATAAGCAATTAACAATAGTAGATCCAATTAAACCAGTTGCTCCTGTAATAAGAAATTTTGAATTTCTTAAATTATTGCTTAATGGAAACAATTTGGCAAAATCATGAATGTCTTTTTTCTGAATTTCATTCATTTTAATATCCAAAAATTTGTTGATTCTCATGTACTTGAACCATAGCTCTAAGCACAAAGAAATCAGTAGGAGTTGTGATTTTGATATTTTCCATTGGACCTTGAATAAGACCCAATCTGTATCCGTAATGACTCATCATTGAACAAGAGTCTATAAAATCTGTTCTATTTTCAAGCTGACTTTTTCTATGAGCTTCAATAATATCCTTTAGATAAAAACTTTGTGGAGCACGTGCCATCATACAATCAGATCGTTTGGGAATTCGAAGTGTACTATCATGATTATCGACAATTACAGTTTCAATAGCGGGAGCACATGTTATGCAACTTCCACATTCTTTTACTTTAGAAATATTATCCGTAATAGTATCTTCAGTTATTAATGGACGTACTCCATCATGAATAAGGACAATGGTATTCTCATCATTTTTCTGATTTACATATTCTTCTGCAGCACACAATCCTTTATAAATAGAGTCCTGACCACTTACACCTCCAGATATCACACTAACGACCTTTGAAATTTCAAATTTCTTCAACATTTTATGAAGAAAAGGAATCCAACTTTCAAGACAAACTACAACAATTCCATCAATATCAGGATGATTATCGAATAGTTCTATCGTATATATAATTATTGGTTTGCCATTCAATTCAAGAAACTGTTTAGGTCGTGATTTCGTATTCATACGAGAACCTGACCCTCCAGCAAAAATCACTGCAATATTCATATTGTTTGGAAATGAAAATGTCTTAAGATTTTATTTATTGCTCTTCCAATAAGAGTATATCTGATTAAACAACGAGATTTCATAGGTTGAGTCATATGCGACAAAACCTTATCTTTATAAGCATTAAACAACTGTCTATCAAAACAATTATTAGAAACCATTAGATTTCGATTATACATTAGATTGCCAAACATTCGATCTTCTGCCACAGACAAAATCTCATGATTAGGGTACGTTTTTCTCAAGACATCAATCTGAATTAAATGAGCATTTAAAGATGTCCAATGCTTTGGATTATATCCTCCTGCACGCGTTTGGGCCATAGCACCTGTTTCATTAAGGATATACTTATAAACTATTTTCGTTGTGTAAAACACTTTCTTTTTAGATGCACATATAAACTGAACACAAAAAAGGCTATCTTCCTTAAATGAAATTTTGGGATCAAACTCTATTTTATTCTCAATTATACATGAACGTCTAAACAATTTATCCCATAAATAACCCTCATAATCAAAATTCGGAAAAACATACATTCTTGCGACAGCTGTTTTTCTGTCTATTAATTCTTCCTGTAATTTGGGAGCTTCATCAAGCACCTTTCCCGAAGAATCAACTCTTTCATGACCAGCCATTACAAGATCAATATCATTTTTTGTATATGACATCATTATTTCTAAACCTTGAGGATAAACATAATCGTCTGAATCACAAAAATATATCCATTCTCCAAAAGATTTCTTTATTCCCAAATTTCTTGCCGAACTTACCCCTCCATTCTCCTTATGAAACACTCGAAAACGAGAATCTTTCGCTACATACTCATCACATATCGCACCAGACGAATCCTTGCTTCCATCATCAATAAGAAGACATTCCCAATTCGTATAAGTCTGAGCAACAACACTGTCCAAACATTGATGCAGATATTTTTCTGCATTATATACAGGAATGATAATTGAAATTAATGGAGAGCTCATAGAAAAATTTATTCGTCTTGTATTAACGTACTTAATTAGCTTCAGGCTAACGAATTTCTTAAAAAAGAAACTGACTTCTCTCTTAATACATCAAAATATCCATCTATTTTTTTATAATTTAATTCTTCCATTTTTGAAAAAACTGGAGAATCGACATTTATTCCTCGATTAGGAACGTGACAATAATTTAATAAGTTTATCATTCTTGGATCAATATCACCTTCAAGTACAGCAAATTCTTTATGATACAACAAAGAAAATACAGCTAAATGAAAAGACTGTCCACATACGAATTCTGCATTCTTCAACAAATTCAAAAATTGGATAGGTCCAGCAGCATTTACTTGAATTATTCCCGTTTGATTTCTCAAAACATTAGAAGAAACAAATTTTAATCCTTTCTTTTTTGCTAATTCTTTTGCCGCATTAAAGGCTTTTGGTGCAGATAAATGAGAAGGAGTATAATAAAATAAATATTTCCCTTCTACCATTGGTTTTTCTTGAATCAAACTATCATACTCCGAAATTCCCAAAAGAAACACTGGATCTGCAACAACATCAACTTTTCTATTTAAAAGATTAGACAAAACATCTGCAGAATCAGGTTCTCTTACAGATATAAGATCATAATGGCTAATATAATTAATTATATTTTCAACATAAGGACTTTCTTTCATTGCCAACGCACGTTTTCCCATGGAAGGAGCATATGATATTTTTTTAACACCTTCCAAATCAAACGGCAATAAAAAAGAAAGTTCAAAATCTCTACATTTTTGATTCCAAATCTGGTCACCACCAGAAATCAAAATATCAAAACTTAAATCTGGCAAATCTTTTTGTATTTCCTTATATGTTGAATATTCTCTTTCTGTAACACTTAGATTATTATTTAGAAATTCTTCAAATAAATGCCACTTTTTTACATTATTGGAATAAAGATTTGGATACAATATCGCCTTAACCAATTTTTTCATAGAGAAACCCGAAAACACACTTGGATTCGCATACATTTTTTTTTGTGCTAATGGACGAAGATTAATTATCGTCACCGCATGTCCTTGCTTTTCCAAATAATGTTGAAGTGCATATGCCTGCAACATTGACCCATAATTATGAGATGCATGAAATGTCAATATCCCTATTTTTTTCATCTTTTTTCTTTCTTCAAAATAAAGGACAATTTACACTTAATTTTTTTATAAAAATATAATAAAATTCTGTCTAAATTCATCAGATAATACGCAAATGAGCCTATATTAGTATAATACTTTCTAAATTTAATAATTCTATCATCAAATGACAATGGACATTTCAACTGAGTATTACCATCAACTGCTTCCTCTACTTTTCTCTCATATATATTAAGCATAGGAGAAATAGCGTCAACTAATTGTTGTCCTTTTTTTGTTATTGGTAAAACAACTGAACATCCATAGTCATGTGATGGGATTTCTTCTACTGAAAATCGTTTTCCTAACCCCCAAAAATCTCCTATTGTAATATCAGAACATCGATTGGGTTGTGCATACTTACACGTACTACATGATTCTCTTGATAAATATCCATCAAAAAAAGCATTAATAAAGAAGTCTTTATAGCGCTCTGTTTGCAAACATCGACTATATACAACTTTACCATCTTCTACTATTTTACATAAATATTGATAGTTTCCTTCTCTAAAAATAACCTTTGTTTTTTCTGTTATATTGGTTATTTTTGACACATGCTTTTTTAAAACATCCAATGATGGAACGCCATGGCATATCAAATCCACCAAATATAAATTCAAAGGAACATCCTTGAATAAATTTTTTACCGCAGCACACTGACAAGGCGTACCCAAAAACAAAGTTTTTCGTCCAGTCTTTACATCATCCCGTATCTTTTGATAACAATCAACCACACTACTTTGAACATACTTTGACCCTTTTATTCTATATAAATCATTTTTTTGGTCAATACGTATATGCTTAACCTCTATACCTGGCTTCATCTCACATCCATATACAATACCTCCTTGCGATATAATATATTGAGAAATAATAGCAGACACACCTCCTGAAGTACTAGTAGTATAATCATTTATATCCTTAGCCCATGCTGCATATGCTGTTAAAGGATACTTTTTTTCTTTCTCATTTACAGATGGGCAACTATTCTGACATAAACCACAATTTACACATGAATCTTGATCTACATATGGATATAAATGACCCATCTTTTGTGGCAAAATTTTTATACACTTCTTTGGACATAAAGAAGCACATAAACCACATCCTGTGCAAATTTGTATTGGACAAATTTCTTTCATTATAGTCTAAAGAATATGAGACTTTAAGAAAGTCCTACATCTTTCTCTTTCAACAGAAAGTTTGGATTCTAATATCTCATGGTCTACTTGAATTGAATCAAGAGTCTTATAGTCTTGTGTCAAATCAGGATTTAAAATATGTTCTATGAGACCAAACTTTTTGTACATATCAATAATTCTACCGCCTCTTTTATTTTGGGGATCAATATAGGAAAAGAAATTTTTTGTTCCAAGATGCATTGAAAAAGCAGTTCCATGAAAAGAATCAGTGACTACCATCTCCGCATGAGCTATCAAATTAAGAAAATCTGAAGGTCCTGCATCTTTTACGTACTCATATGAACATAGGTCCAAATCCGGATGGTCTAAACACAAATAAACCATATCTATACCTGCTTCCTCTGCCAAATGTGTTGTATACAACACAAGAGTCTTATTATAACTTAAAGTAAAAAGCAAAATATATTTGCTTTTTCGAGAATCACATGAAGCTAATTGCATCCATTCCTCTTTAGACAAAAGAAAAGTTGGATCACTTATCTGTTCAACTTTTTTGTTAATGATATTTGATATTAAATCAGCTCCACTTTGTTCCCTTATCGAAATTGTATCATAATCAGATAACCATTTTCGATAAAGAATTATCTCATTTTCATACAACTCTGTTATACCAACACTTGTAGCATAAGATATTTTTCTAACATTTTCATCCGCAAATGTAAGAAAATATGGTTCTATGCAAAATTTCATTGTTGGATTCCAAAGTTGATCACTCCCTGTAATCAGGATATCAAACATAGGAGGATTTTTATACAACTGATCAATTGAATAATAACAATTTGTATATTGGATTCTGTTATTAAACAACTCAAATTTTTTTTCTGCAGCTTTTGAAAGAGGTTTTGATTTAGCAGAACCTGTTAGAATTCTTTTTAAGCAATTTCTAACAATATTTTTTACTCTTGTCTTAAATGAAATTTTTACTTCTCTAAAAGGTCTGAATTTCCTACTTTGCTTATATTCGGAATGTGTTGGACGCAATAAATCTATAATGTATGTTTCTTCATATTCTCTATGCAAATAATCATAAAGAGCAAAAGCCTGTAGAGAAGCTCCAAAATTTGGAGATTTATGTATTGTGATAATTCCTATTTTCATAAAATCAAAGACATCACTTTTTTAACGAGTAAACGATTTTCTTTGCAATGGCTCTCGATTTTTCTTTTAGACTTTCAAAATTATTTTTACAATCTGGCAATATATTTTTTATCAAATCTATTGCATCACTCTCGTTTTGTGGAGTTGTAAAAACCTCAAATAATATAGATTTATCTTGATTGGCATTAATAAAGTAATCTATATTTGAATTGAAGTCTTCTTTTGTTGTAGCTGTTAAATAAGAAAAGCCTAGATCAGTTACATAATGTTTAACCAAATCTCTTGATTGCGAACCAAAATGGCCACCAGCAGCCATAAATAAGTCTGCCTTATCTCCCCATTTAGAAGCAGGATGATCAGAATTTCTAAATTCTGTACCTCGTCCATTATTAACCAAAAGAATACGAACATTCTTTCCAATATGCCTATTTCCAAGTGCATTCATATCATAGAAAAATGCCAAGTCACCAGTAACAAGGAAGTGAAGTTTTTCCTTATTAACAAAAGAAGCCCCCAGTAATGTCGAAACAGGGCCATCTATTCCAAAACCTCCAACATTACATTGTGTAAATATAGAATTGTCAATTTCAAAGAAATTCCATGATCTCAAACTATTAAAAATGCTTACATGAAGACAGCATTGCTGAGGGAGCTTATCATGAATCTGTTGTGCTATCCATAAATTGCTAAACGGCAAATTAGGGATTGATTTTATGAGTTCTTCGTATATATCACGTATGTATTCAAAATATTCAGTGTTTGAGCAATCATCTCTAGAATAATACTTAAAGAAACTATATTCAGACATGTCAAAAACACAAGATAAATTTCCGAATAAATCGCGGATTTCTCCATCTTTACTTATTCTCCAGGTCTCTTTTCCTTTAATTTTCTTTACGTAAAATTCCCCACTTACATTGCCAATATGTATAACGACATCAGGTTGCTTAAAATCATTTGGAAATTGTTTTTGACATGAAGGCAAAGCTGAAAGAATCTTATAATTTCCATGATAACCACTCGTATGATCACAAAGAACTACCCCATTATTAGATTCACAAAAACGCTCAATACATTTAGATTCCTCTTCTGTAAAATTCACATGGTTACCAATAATAATAGCAACTCTTTTTGCATTCAATAATGGTAGTTCATCTTCTATAGTATATCGTGAAATTTTTCGGACAGAAGGAAGTTTTTGTGTATTAAAAGTTCCATAAGCAGCTGATTCAAGATTCAAATGAGCCGGTCCTCCACCTCTATAGGAAAGAGCAAGAATTGCCTTGTTAATCTCTATTGTAGCTTTCCATTCACTATCCTTTAACTTTACACTCGAAGAAAAAACAACAGTATCCTTAGGTGCCTGCGTTCTATCCATTGATTGAGCATGAAGATGTCCAATATAATCTTCTCCATGAGAGCCAGTAATAGCAAGAATTGGAAGATTTCGATAATATGCCTCTGTTAAACCAGGCAAATAATTACGGGAAGCGGTTGCTCCAGTACATGTTAATACAACTGGTTCTCTACTTTCAGAAGCCATTCCACAAGCCATATAACAAGCAGATCTTTCGTCAACAGACGAATACATTTCAAACCATGGATCAATCATCATACTTGCTACAAGAGCAATATTTGTTGTTCCAGGCGAAGCAATCACCTTTTTTATTCCATGAGCCTTAAGAAGTGATAAGAGAATTAGAGTATTCTTATCATCGGTATAATATCTTTCTTGCACAACAATTCTTATTTAGATTTCCAACGTGTGTTAATTGTTCTTCCTTCATTACAATAAAGGATTTGTCCATTTAAGCAATTTGATGCATCAGAAAGAAGGAATGATGCAATTTCAGCAACTTCCTCTGGAAGATAAACACGTCCAGTTGGATTTATTTTTAAGGTAAGATCTCCAGAAGGATCAAATCCTGTCATTTCTGAAGCAGTAATTCCAGGAGCAATCGCATTTATTCTAAATCCATCTTTAACAAAACGACAAGCAATACCTTGAATTAAACTATTAAGTGCTGACTTTGTCAATCCATAAGGTCGTTCATCTACTGTCATGCTTGTTTCTGAAGATGTAAATAAAATATTCTTTGTAACATTGTCGCCATTCTGATTACATTTATTTATAAAACATTGAGTCAAGAAAAAAGGTCCCTTGAGATTCGTATCAAATTGAGAATCAAATTGATCAACAGACACATCTAAAAATCCTTTTTCATGATGAGAAATTCCAGCATTATTAACTAGGCAATTGACTCCACCAAGTAATTTATCAGCATCATCTATGAAAGTCTTAAAAGAATCAACATCTTGAACATCAATAGGCAAATACATACAACCTATTTCTTCCGCACTAGATTTTAGCGTTTGCTCATTACGCCCAGCAATCAACACATCAGCTCCTTCTGTCTTAAACTTCTTTGCCATTGCAAAACCAAGCCCTCTACCGCCTCCAGTTATGATAATTTTCTTACCTTTAAGTTGATTATTTGGTTGTAAATATGTAATATTTGCTATTGTAGGCTTTTTCTCCCCATGAAGGACAAATGAAACTAAATGCTTTATTTTTAATTTTATACTCATTATTTACGATTTTTTAATTTCACTTTTGAAAAAACTTTCTCTTGAACAAAATGTTTTTCCGATTTATCCAAACCTATTGAATATATAACAATACATGAAATTAATACACTAGAAAAAACAACTAACACCAATCTTACAATACTTTCAGGTATCATTATGAAAATAGCTAGTGGTATTATAGCAGAAATAACAGCAATAATATGAGCTTTAGCAACAACACCACCAAGATACATATTAGCCGGTAAGCCTGTCATACCATGAACCAGATAATAACGAACAAAAATAAGTCCCCAATATACTGCCACAAAAATATAATATGATACTATTGACGAAGCACCCAACTTAAATGCTAACCATGTCAATGGAAATGGAATACAACCAAAAATTGTAATCCATATTTGGTAATGTCTAATATTTCCATGTGCCATTTGAAGTGTAACTAATGTATTACCTAATAAAGTTGAAAAGGTGGATAAAATTGTCCATACAACAAATGCATCTGCTTGAGCAGGAGGTGTTCCCAACCAAAGTTCTAGTATTTGATGAGACTCTATCATGATTGGCAACGCAAGAATAAACATTATATAAAAAGAAAAACGACAACCACGACAAGCAAGCTTAAAAGCCGTTTCTTTATCACCTGCAGCATATGACTTAGTAATCTGCGGATTAAGAGCCATCATAAAATTAGAAACAAAATGTTGTATAACTCCATTTACTTGAACAGCAACTCCTCTTGCGGCATTTACAACAACTCCGAAGAAAACATTCATAAGCATATTAACACCTTGCGTATTAAGAATCCATGCTGTTTGAGCAAACATATTCCAACCAGCAAATTCCCAAATCTCCTTAAATAATTCTTTATCAAATCCGACTCTTCCCTTACATTCTTCAAAATATTTCTTACAATAAATCCAATAAACAAGTCTTATAATTATTGAAACCAAAACTCCCAAACATGCATATGTAATAAGTTTATCGATTGGTGAGATATAAATAACATAACAGATAGCAAGCTTTAATATAGCTTCTAAAATAGTCATATATGCAAACGCAGACATTCTTTCATGGGCGACTATTGTCGCATTAAAAGGCACGTTAACAAGCGAAATAAGTGTAGTAATAGCCGCACAATGAAGACACCATTGTGCGGCATACTCTCTTCCTTCAGGAATTTGCATTTTTGAATTAACAAACCACATTCCAAAAGTTTCTATCAGTATCATTACAATTGTTCCCATAAACAACTGTACAGAAACAGAAGTAGAGAAAACCTGTTTTAATTTTTGGTTGTCTCCTTTTCCTAATCCAACAGTAATGAATCTGCTGATAGCACTACTCATCGAACTAGTAATAATTCCAAACATACTTAGAAATCCGGCAATAACACTATTAATACCATAATCCTCAACTCCCAATGCTTGAAGAATTACACGGGATGTAAAAAGACCTATAACCATCAATAAAATCATACGGAAATATAGCATGATTGTATTTTTGGCTATTCGTTTATTATTTGCTGAAATATTATTAGAAATTTGTTCTGACATTTTAATTTATAGACCTCAATGAAGACCTAATAAAAATAAAGATTAATTAATAATGCTGCCTATTATTTGCAATCAATAATTCCAGAAAAGCCTTTTGCAAATCACCTTTAGAAAAAGCCATCGCAGATTTTGTTCTATGTGACGCAATATCAATTCGTCGATCAATTTCGTCACGCTGTAGCATTGATGTTGCATTTTTCATCATTTTTTGCTTTAGCATAGCAACAATGAAATCAAATTGGTAGTCATTCATAATTATATTCGGTATTTTTCTTCTATATATTCTAAAGTTTCTGATCATCAATATCTTTAGAAAGCACCACTTTCAAATCTAAAAATGAAGGAACTTTTACATTTTCTGATTTCACCACATTCCTGAAGATTCCCTTAAGAGAGTTCAACAAGCGAGTAGCGATATTTATCTTTTCCTCATCGGAAAATTTATACAAACTTTCCATATATGATATGCACTTGATGTTGTACTCATAATCCTAACATATTATATTAGGATTTTGTTTCTCGAGTCCTATATTTTTCATTTACCGGCAGAAAACCCAGTTTATCAAGAGTGGCAAGAACACTTCGCATCCAATAGTTGTTGCTAAATGAAATGACATATTTACGGCCATTTCTCTGAACTGGAATAAGCAACCCTTGATCCTTCATACTAGAAATAAGTCTCGATCTGTTGGAAGCACTCATTGAAGGCAGTATCGTAACTAGATCAGAGGAAACTAATTCTTGAGTCTCACTACAAATTGCTTGCTTAAGTACCATCGATTGTAACTGCGTAAGATAACGTTTAGAAACAGCATCTGTAAGCGAAGGCAAAAGAATATTCTGACGGAGAAAAGAATAATCACAAAGTTGATCTATCTTTTCAATCTCACATTTAAGGCCTTCCAACATATATTCAGCCCATTGAATCATACCAGAAGCATCTCCTGAATCTGCTGCCGATAAGTTATCATAATAAGCCTGACGATCAGAACAAAACACTGCTGTAGGATTGATAATTCGATTTTTATCACGAAATATCTTTTTCAGTAACATTGCATAAGTAAAAAGTCGTACGACTCGACCATTACCATTCTCAAATGGATGAATCCAAACAAATCGATGGTGTGCAATTGCTATTTTTAGTAAATCATACTTTGGAGGATCCTCTCGATTTATGAAATCGATCAATTCTCCCATATAATATTCTACAGCAGAAAACGCTGGAGGCACATGTATTGATCCATTTATATGTACATTCTGATTGCGAAACGCACCCGGATGCAAAGCACCCTCTCGATTTGCGTTAAGACTATCTACAGTTAGCTGGTGAAGTTCTCGAATCAAATGAACAGAAATTTCCAAATCATCAATATTTTCCTCTAAATAACGCATGGCATTTTCAATATTAGTAATCTCTCTAATTTGCTCTTTTGCATTATCTATTGGTTCTGTCGTATTTAGTTTGGCACTTTCTACATAATCAAGAATTGTTGTGTTGTTTCCTTCTATACGAGAAGATCCAATACTTTCAAGCATGTGAAACAAAGATTTAAGCTGCATAAAAACCAATGGATGTGTAGATCCATGCAAATGCTTATATCTTAGTTTCTCCAATTCCATGATAAGATCTATAATCGGCATATCAAATCCTATCGTTGGTATTGAAAGTTTTATTTCGTTATCATTCATCGATTTTATAGAAGTTATTTGCAAGTTATTTGCAAGTTATTTGCAAAAATACCAATTTTTATATCTATATATCAACTCATTACAATCAAAGCAGAACAACTAACAATTGCAAATCATCACAATCACATTTGCAATTTACTTGTTTTTTGTAATTGCAAGTTTGACAATTTTTGCCATTGTATGCTTGTATTCCTCCGATCACTCTGCATTACGAATTATACGTTATGAATCACTTCACGATTAGATATTCAGCCAAGTTTGTTCTTAACCTTAGCGGACTCAGCGTCAGCATATACTATGCCAAAGTTTTTTCCAAATGATCCGGCTTTGGTATGATAAAAGGCTTACTGCACAAAATTTCCCTCTCCGTTTAATTCCTTCTGAATATACTCCAAAGAGGCAATCTTAGCTTTTGTTTCCTCGAGATTCAACCGACGTGTGTTGTCTGAATTAAATTCTGTAAGTGTATTTCGCTGAGTTTCACCCTCTTTGAAGAATTTGTCATAATTCAAGCCACGGTTGTCAGCAGGCACACGGTAGAAATTGCCCATATCCTCAGCCTTGGCACACTCCTCATTTGTAAGAAGTGTCTCATACATTTTCTCTCCGTGACGAATACCGATCACCTTGATATCTTCTTTCTTGCCTCCGAATAGCTCACAAACAGCCTCTGCCTGTGTCTGAATAGTACATGCAGGTGCTTTTTGCACAAGAATATCACCATTCTGTCCGTGCTCAAAAGCAAACAATACCAAATCGACAGCCTCCTCTAGAGACATGATGAAACGTGTCATCTTTGGCTCTGTCAACGTGATAGGATTGTCATTTCTGATCTGGTCGATCCACAAAGGAATAACAGAACCACGTGAACACATCACATTACCATAACGAGTGCAACAAATCTTTGTTTTTCCAGAGTAACGAGACTTGGCAACAGCTATTTTCTCCTCAATTGCCTTTGTAATACCCATTGCATTGATTGGGTAAGCAGCCTTATCTGTAGACAGACAAATAACTGCTCCTACACCAGCTTCTATTGCCGCAGTCAGTACATTATCAGTTCCAATAACATTTGTCTTCACCGCTTCCATCGGAAAAAACTCACAAGAAGGGACCTGTTTCAATGCTGCAGCATGGAAAATATAGTCGACGCCGGGCATTGCATTTTTGCATGACTGAAGATTACGTACATCTCCAATAAAAAACTTTATCTTATGAGCATACTCAGGATATTTAGCCTGGTATTCATGACGCATATCATCCTGTTTTTTCTCATCACGGGAGAAAATACGAATCTCTGCTATATCTGTCTTCAAAAAACGATTTAGTACTGCATTGCCGAACGAACCAGTACCACCTGTAATCATTAAGGTTTTACCTGCAAAAATTGACATGTTATTATAGTGTATTTTATTTCTGATTTTTTTTGTTTCAAGTTTCAAGTTTCAAGTTTCAGGTTTAAAAAAGTTTGATTGATACCTGAATCTTGAAACCAAGACCTTCACTCTTTATACTTTTTTCCTGTCATACCACTAACATTCAACTTTTTAATGAATGAAGCAATACTTTTGCTAAGGGCAATACAATCATTATATAATTTTGTTGAAGTTTCGACATCAATGAAACCTACATCAAAAGCACGAATAATTTGAGAACGAACCTCCCCACAAGAACCCTTTGCAATATAAAGGAAGTTTTTTAATTCCTTATTTCCATCACGTTCATAACCCTCAGCAATATTATCCATAACGCTACCTGCAGACGCATGAATTTGCTGAACGAATCTAGAATCAAATTTCCACGGTTCCTTACTTGTTTCGCAATAAACATTCTTACAGAGTTCACGTGCTTTCTGGAAAATTACCAAATCTTCAAATCTCTCTGCTTTAACCATAACTTGAAACCTGAAACCTGAAACCTGAAACCTGAAACCTGAAACTTGAAACCTGAAACCCTTCTACTCCTTCCTCCACACCATCTTATTCACCACACCAACGTACGATTGGATAATCTTAACCACCTTATTTGAAACATCATCAGTGTAGTTTGGAACAGGAATACCGTAATTTCCATCCTTCGTCATCTGAACCGCAAGATCAACGGACTGCAAAAGTCCCTTAGTATCGATACCAGATAGGATAAAACATGCTTTATCAAGAGCTTCTGGACGTTCTGTCGACGTACGGATACAAACAGCTGAAATAGGCTTTCCTATGCTCGCATAAAAACTTGACTCTTCAGGAAGTGTACCCGAGTCTGAAACAACACAGAAAGAGTGCATCTGTAGGCAGTTGTAGTCATGGAATCCCATAGGTTGCTGCACCTGCACACGTGGATCAAGTTGGAAACCAGATGTTTGCAATCTGTTACGAGAACGAGGATGGCAGCTATATAGGATTGGCATATCATACTTTTCTGCCATCTTATTGATGGCAGTGAATAGAGAAATGAAATTCTTCTCTGTATCTATATTCTCCTCTCTATGGGCAGACAAAAGAATATATTTGCCTTTCTCAAGACCTAAACGCTTGTGGATATCGCTCGATTCAATCTCTGCAAGATTCTCATGAAGCACCTCTGCCATTGGTGATCCAGTCACAAATGTACGCTCACGAGGAAGTCCACACTCTGCCAAAAAGCTGCGTGCTTGCTCAGTATATGTTATGTTTACATCGGAAATGACATCCACGATACGACGGTTACTCTCCTCTGGCAGACATTCGTCCTTACAACGGATTCCTGCTTCCATATGGAATATAGGAATATGCAGACGTTTTGCTCCTATTACACTCAAACAAGAGTTCGTGTCACCAAGCACCAAAACAGCATCCGGCTTAGTCTGGTTGAATAGTTTGTAAGAGCAGTTGATGATATTGCCACACGTCGCACCAAGATCGTCACCCACAGCATCCATATAAACCTCAGGATCAGCAAGTTTCAAATCCTTAAAGAAGACACCGTTAAGGTTATAGTCATAATTCTGACCTGTGTGGGCTAGAATCACATCGAAATACTGACGACATTTATTGATAACCGCAGCAAGACGGATAATCTCCGGGCGAGTACCAACAACGATAATAAGCTTTAGTTTGCCATTATCTTTGAACTTTACGTCGCTATAGTCAAACTTAGGAGTTTTCTGTTCCATTAATTATTTATATTATTCTACTGGATCAAAGTATGTATCAGGACGATTAGGATTGAAAATCTCATTACAGTACATTACAGTAACGAGGTCTTCTGAGTCTGATAGATTAATTATATTGTGAGTATAGCCAGGAAGCATCTGTACAGCCTGAATTTTCTCTCCAGACACCTCATAGTTAAGGATAGGAGCATTCGGATCAGCCTCGTTACGAAGTTGAATCAATCCCCTGCCGGCAACTACGATGAATGTTTCCCACTTGCTATGATGCCAATGTTGACCTTTGGTGATTCCCGGTTTAGAAATATTTATAGATACCTGACCACAATTGAGAGAATGAACAAGCTCTGTAAAACTGCCACGAGGGTCTACATTCATTTTCAAATCATAGATAGCTTTCTCTTTTGGAAGATAGCTAAGATATGTAGTCATCATTTTATAGCGAAGAGAACCTTGAGGCAAATCCATCATGTTGATGCCTCCGACATTAGAAGCCGTCTGAGCACACTCATTAATGATATCCACAATTTCCCCAAGTGTAGTCTTATGAGTTACAGGGACATAACAATACCGGCCGTTCTCTGCAGGCACCGTCTCCACGCCATCAAACTCACAACGATGCGACTCTCCACGTAGCGCACCAATCATCTCGTCTACAAGATCATCTATATAAAGGAGTTCCATCTCCACCGAACGGTCATTGACCTGGATAGGAAGATCATTAGCTATATTGTTGCAGAATGTGGCAATAGCAGAATTATAGTTAGGACGGCACCACTTTCCAAACAGATTAGGGAAACGATAGACCAGAACCTTGGCTCCCGTCTCTTCTCCATATTTGAACATTAATTCTTCACCTGCCTTTTTACTTTTGCCATACTCAGAAGTACCGAATCGACCTGCAAGAGTAGCCTGGATTGAAGAGCTAATCATAACAGGGCAATTATTATTGTACTTTTTTAGAGTGTCGAGCAAAACTGTTGCGAACCCAAAATTACCTTCCATAAACTCCTTTGGATCCTGAGGACGATTGACACCAGCAAGATTGAATACAAAATCACAATCCCTACACCATGCATCAAGATCATCTAAAGATGAATCTATATCATATTCGTATACAGCATCAATGGGTTCAGGAAGGTTATACCACTTAGCCTTAGCGTCCTTAATGTTTTTAAGTTGAGAGCACAAGTTCTTTCCAACAAAGCCTTTAGCTCCTGTGACAAGTATCTTCATAATTTATAACTCTATCAAATCGCCGAAAATCAACAACTGTTTTATCTTACTGTCCCATAATACCCCGCATACCACTTCGCGAACGCTTTCAATCCGTCACGAAGGCTCGTGCTTGGCTTGAAACCGAAATCCTGCTCCAATGGAGTGGTATCCGCGAATGTCACTGGCACATCACCAGCCTGCATAGGCACAAGCTCCTTGTGTGACTCGAAATCGTAGTCGGCAGGAAGCACCTTGGCTGCGATCAACTCCTCCTGAAGGATCGTCACAAAATCAAGAAGATTCTCAGGTGAGTTGTTTCCGATATTGTAAACTTTATATGGCGGAATAGGCAATCCGTCCTCACCATTCTCCTTCTCCGGTGCATGCTGCATCACGCGG
>JAEIGA010000172.1_pt1 | contig 89633 bp, 75 predicted proteins | sample 9270691 | NCBI WGS metagenome assembly JAEIGA01 (sample SAMN17057246, study PRJNA624740) | gut metagenome | biome: biome; isolation source: fecal sample | host: Bos grunniens | place: China: Xizang | collected 2019 | reverse complement strand
CCCGGCGAGTTCTACCAGATGGACATCGAGATGTCCTACGTGACGCAGGACGAGATCTTCGCCGTCGTCGAGGACGTGGTGAGCGCGACGTTCAGGAAGTTCTCGACCTGGGCGTGCAACGAAGCGCCCTGGCCGCGCATCAAGTACCGCGACGCGATGATGACCTACGGCTCGGACAAGCCGGACCTCAGGAACCCCCTCAAGTGGATCGACATGTCCGACTTCTTCGCGAAGGCCGACTTCAAGGCGTTCGCCGCGTGCGTCAAGAACGGCGGGCTCGTCAAGGGCCTGCTCGTCAAGGGAATCGTCGGCGTCGAGACCCGCACCTGGTTCGACAAGCGCGAGGCGTTCGTCAAGGAGAACGGCGGTAAGGGCCTCGGCTACATCAGCTGGACCAAGGAAGGCGAGCTCAAGGGGCCGATCGCGAAGTTCCTCTCCGCCGAGCAGCTCGAGGAGATGAAGAAGCTCGCGGGCATGGAGCCGACCGACGCGCTCTTCTTCATGGCCGCCGACGTCGACGAGTGCAACCGCCTCTCCGGCCTCGTCCGCACCGACATCGCCGACCACATGACGAACGACATCCGCGAGAAGAACTGCTACAAGTTCTGCTGGATCGTCGACTTCCCGTTCTTCGAAAAGGACCCCGAGACCGGCAAGATCATCTTCTCGCACAACCCCTTCTCGATGCCGCAGGGCGGGCTCGAGGCGCTGAACACCAAGGATCCGCTCTCCATCGAGGCATACCAGTACGACGTCGTCTGCAACGGCATCGAGCTCTCGTCGGGCGCGATCCGCAACCACCAGGTCGAGGTGATGTACAAGGCGTTCGAGATCGCGGGCTACACCAAGGACGACGTCGTGAAGAAGTTCGGAGCCCTCCACCGCGCGTTCCAGTTCGGCGCGCCGCCGCACGGCGGCATCGCCCCGGGCGTAGACCGCATGGTGATGCTCCTCACCGACACGCCGAACATCCGCGAGGTGATCGCCTTCCCGATGAACCAGAAGGCGCAGGACCTCCTGATGGGCGCACCGAACTACGTGACCGAGCAGCAGCTCCGCGAGCTCCACATCAAGATCCGCGGCACCGGCGCCGAGGCGGCCCAGGCGTCCAACGCCTGACGCCGAACGTCTAGCGCGTATTATTCGGCGATAAGGTCGAGGGTGTCGAGGTCGATGACACCCTCGAAGACCTTCTTTACCGGGCCGGTCAGGGTGACGGACGAGAATTTCGACCCGTCGAACTCGCCGTCCACCACCAGCTCATATCCCTCGGAGGTGGACACCTGCACCGGAAAGGACAGCCCGTGGCCCGCCACGCCGACGCAGGCGACCGCCACCGCGCCGGTGCCGCACGCGCCGGTCTCCGCCTCCACCCCGCGCTCGTAGGTGCGCACCGAGACGCGGTGCGGCGGACGGTAGACGACGAAGTCCACGTTCGTCCCGTGCGGCGCAAACCGCTCCGAAAGCCGGATGCGGCGACCCTCGCCGTCGACGTCGACCTTGGCAAGGCTCTCCACCGGCACAATGAAGTGCGGGACGCCAGAGTTCACGAAGTCGCCGTCGAGGCCCTTCGGGTCCGGCATCCACACCTTGACCTGGCTCTCGTCGAGGATTTCCGCGTCCACCAGCCCCGCGGCGGTCTCGAAGCACATCACCTTGCCCTTCGCCGCACCGATCTCGCGGGCGAAGGCGGCGACGCACCGCGCGCCGTTGCCGCAGAGCTCCGCCTCAGAGCCGTCGGGGTTGAAGAACCTCATCGAGAAATCGGCGCGGGAGGACTTCCCCACCAGGATCACCCCCTCGCAGCCGACGCCGATCCGCCGCGCCGCCATCGCGGCGATCCGCCGGCCGTCGCAGGGAAACTCGCCGTCGCGGTCGTCGACCATTATGAAGTCGTTGCCCGCGCCATGCATCTTGGTGAATTTCATCTTCATCAGAACCACCATCCTTTCGGGATCGGGAGCTCCTCGCCGTGCGTCATGCGCACGATGTCGGAGAGCACGTTGAAAGCCTCGTCGAGCACCACGTCGTCGCGCGGGCGCTCGTTGCGGCGGCGCCGCAGGGGCGGGAGGTCGTCGTCCTCCTCGTCGTCTCCTCCGTCCACGCCGTCGTCCTCTTCGTCGCCGTCGTCAAGCTCGCGGAGCGCGCGGTCGGCCGCGGCGAGATCTCTGCGCTCGGCATACCCGAGCGGAACCTCCTCGCGGTCGGCGAGGTCCTTCATCCCCTTCACGTTCGCCATGTGGCGCGAGTAGCGCTCGTTGCCCGAAAGCCGCGCGTCGGAAAGCCGCTTGAGGTCGGGGACGAGGGCGTGCATGTTCCAGCACAGGCGGTAGTCGGCGGGCGCGATGCGCGAGAACGGCAGCGCGTAGGTGAGCTTGTCCTCGCCGATGTCAAGCGAGTCGAGCAGCGACGGCAGGTGGATGTCGGCGGCTACGCCCTCGAGCTGGGTGGAGCGGCCGTCAATGCGGTAGAAGCGCGCGGTCGTGATCTTGCAGGAGCCGTACTTGTCGGGGCCAAGCCCCATCACCGTCTGCACCGTGCCCTTGCCGTGGGTACGCGCGTCGCCCACCACCACCGCGCGGCCGGTGTCCTGAAGGTGGCCGGCCACGATCTCCGACGCGCTCGCGCTCGCGCGGTCGACCAGCACCACCAGCGGGCGGCGAAACGCCACCGGGTTGCCGGCGGGGATCGGCAGGCAGCCCGTCTGGCGGATGTCCTGTATCTGCACCACCGGGCCGGACTGCACGAAGAGCGCGGAGAGCATCACCGCCTCGCGCAGAGAGCCGCCGCCGTTGCCCCTGAGGTCAAGGACAAGACCTGACACCCCCTCGGCGTTGAAGTCGGCGATCAGCTTGGCAACGTCCATCGCGCAGCTGCGGTAGCCATCGTCGAACGGGCGCTTATCGAAGGTGCCGTAGAAGCCGGGCAGGTTGACGTAGCCGAAGCGGTTGGTGACGCCGTCGAGGGCGACCGTCTCAACCCTGCCGGTGGCGGCCTGGTCCTCGAGCTTGATCTCGTCGCGGACGAGCTCGATCAGCTTCTTCGTAGCGCCGGTAGGATCGGAGCGGGGGACGATCTCGAGGGTGACGCGCGTCCCCTTGGGCCCGCGGATTTTCCTGATCGACTTCTTCATCGGCTGCCACATGACGTCTTCCATCTCGCCGTCCTGCTGCTGCACGCCGATGATCTTGTCGCCGCGCTTGATGCGCCCGTCGCGGTCGCAGGGGCTACCGGGCAGCACCTCAACGACCTTCAGCGCCCCATCGTCCATCGACAGCGTCGCCCCGATGCCGCAGAGGGTGAGGTTCATCTCCATGTCGAAGTCCTCGCGGGTGGTCGGGCTCATGTAGTCGGAGTGCGGGTCGTAGGCGCGGCAGAACGCGGAGAGGTAGCGCTGAAGCACAGCCTCCTCGTCAGGCTCGGCCATCACCACCGCGTACTGGCGGTACTTCTTGACCAAGTCGGCGGCAATCGTGCGGACGCGGTTGGTTGCTGCGTCGGCGACGACGGCTGAAGCGGAGTTCGTGGAGACGACGGCGACGTCATTCGTGGCGGCGACGACGTTTGTGACGGCGACAGCGTTGGTGGCGGACGCGGAATTCTCCGCGTCGAGATCCTGGTTCACGAGGATCGACAGCACCTCGTTCTTCATTCGGCGGCGCCAGTGGTCCTCGGCCTCGGCCACGGTCTTCGGCCAGGGGGCGTCCTTGCGACGCACGCGGTACGTCTCGTTGGTGGAGAAGTCGAACTCGGCCGACATCAGCAGGTTAGTGGCGAACGCGAGCCGCTCGTCGAGGCGGCGGACGTAGAGGTTGTACACCTCGAAGCCGAAGTCGACGTTGCCCGACTTGAGCTCGTCGTCGATTGAATCCATCCGCCCCGAAAGCCGGTCGAGGTCCTCCTGGAGGAACACGGAGTGGTCGAAGTCGTAGTAGGAGACGAGGTTCGTCCATGCCCGGTGCGAGATCTCGTCGTCGGCGACGCGCTGCAGCACATGCGCCTTCTGCATCGTGTTCACCAGCCGCTCCGCGATGCGCCCGTCGTAGTTGCGCGGCTCGAGGTCGGTGGCCGCCGCAGCGGCCGCCGCCATACACGCAACCGCGAAAATCGTTGCCGTAGCCTTCGTCTCCATCAGCCGTTCTCCATCAACCGCACCAGCCGGTCGAGCTCCGCCGGCGGCAGCACCGTCCGCACGGACGAGAAGCTGCTCTCGAGGAAGTTCGAGTTGATTATCACCACGCCGTTCGACTCGGCGACCTTGGCCTCGAAGGTGTCGGACGCGAAGGCGAGGACCGGCGTCACCTCGCCCTTCCAGCCGCGCTTGGCGAGCTCGTTCTTCACCGCCTCAGCCTCCTTCAGCACCTGCTTGAGCGGCGGGCGGTCGGTAAGCTGGCCGTCGAGCAGGATGTGCCCGTCGTCGAGGGTGACGCGCCCGTTCCAGAACTTGGTCTCGATCGCGAAGACGCCGGCCGGCCCCACCACCACGTGGTCGACGTGGCGGCCGCAGGCGACGAAGTCGTTGAAGACATGGTAGCCGTCGGGCAGCTTCTGGAGGATGCCGGCGACGCGCTCCTCGCCGCGCGCGCCCTTGAAGTAGCGCTCCACGTGGCGGAGCCCGCGCGCCAGCGTCACCGCGCACCAGACCGCCGCGACCACGAAGAGCGCGCACCCTACGACCGGGTAGCGGAGCGCCAGCGCCGCCGAGTAGCCGGCGACGAACACCCCGGCGAAAAGCGGCCACAGCCCGAACACCGTTCCCTTTACCCGGGCCCACTCGCCCGCCACTCCGTGGATTCCTGCCATTTCCCTATTTCCCCTTTCCCCTTTCGGCAACCAGCGCGGCGGCGATGGCTCCGGCGTCGAGCGAGAACCTGCGCTCAAGCTCGTCAACCCGCCCGTGCGGGACAAACTCGTCCGGCCAGCCGAAGCGGAGGTCGGCGCCAATCGCCTCGCCGAAGCCGCCGGCGAGCGCGCAGTTCTCGATCGAGACGATTTTCATCCCCGCCGCGCGCTGCCGCGCAAGCCGCTCCGCGTCAAAGGGCTTGAGCGTGCGTGCGTGCACGACCTCGCAGCCGCCGACTTCCCCGGCGACGGCAATCGCCTTGGCAAGCGCGTCGCCCGGCACCCAGATGGCGAAATCAGCCTTGTCCGGCGGCGAAGGAACCTCCAGCTCGGCCGGCGCGGCGCCGCGCGGATACCGGATCACCGTCGGCCCGCCGCGGTCAAGCGCCTCGCCGAGCGCGGCGACGAGGTCTGGCGCGTCCTTCGGCTGCACGATCTCGAGGTTGGGCAAGCACCGAAGCATCGCGTAGTCGTAGAGTCCCTGGTGGGTCGTGCCGTCCGCGCCCACGATTCCCGCGCGGTCCACGCAGAGGACGACCGGCAGACGCGAGATGCACACGTCGTGCATCACCTGGTCGACCGCGCGCTGCAGGAAAGTGGAGTAGACGGCAACGAAAGGACGGAGCCCTCCGGCGGCGAGTCCGGCGGCGAAGGCGACGAGGTGACCCTCGGCGATGCCGACGTCGAAGAAGCGGTCCGGGAACTCACGCGCGAAGCCGGCAAGCCCGGTGCCGTCGCGCATGCCGGCGGTGAGCGCGACTACCCTCTCGTCCTTGCGCGCCAGCTCCGAAAGCGCCGCGCCGAACTCCTCCGACCAAGACTTCGCCCGCACGCCGGGGGTGACAGGCGCGACCGGCGAGACGCCGTGGTACTTCACCGGATCCTGCTCGGCCGGGGCGTATCCCTTGCCCTTGCGGGTGACGACATGCACCAGCACCGAGCGCGGCTCGGCCTTCGCCGCGGCCAGCGCCGAGCGGAGCGCGGCGAGGTCGTGTCCGTCCACCGGCCCCAGGTAGTGGAGTCCAAACTGCTCGGACCAGACGTCGCCGAGCACCATCGACTTGAGGATGCGCTTGAACCAGTGGACCGGTCGGTAGAGGAACGAGAGCCGCAGCGCCCGCCCCGCCGCCTTGACCGCGTTCTTCGCCCGGTTGTAGCGGACGCCCGAGGTAAGGCGCGCGAGGACGCGCGAGAGGCTGCCGACGGAGCGGGAAATGGACATCTCGTTGTCGTTCAGCACCACGATCAGCTTCTTCGTCTCGGCGGCACAGTTGTTCAGTGCCTCGAACGAATGGCCGTTGGCCATCGACGCGTCGCCGACAACCGCCACCACGTGCTCGCTGCCGCCGCGGCGGTCGCGCGCGGCGGCGAGACCGAGCGCCACCGAGAGCGCCGAGCCGGCGTGGCCGGCGACCGCCGCGTCGGCCGGGCTTTCCCTCGGGTCCAGAAACGGCGAAAGCCCGCCGAGGGTACGGATGGTGCCGAACTCGGCTCCGCGCCCGGTCAGGATCTTCCAGGCATATGCCTGGTGGCCGACATCCCACACGACGCGGTCACGGACAGGGTCGAACTCCTCGGCAAGCGCCATCGAAAGCTCCACCGCCCCGAGCGACGAGGCGAGGTGGCCGCCGTTACGCAGCACGGTGGCGACGATCTGCTCGCGAATCTCCGCGGCCGACTGCATCCTAAGGTGTCCCCCTTCCCGCCCCGGCCGCCTTGCGCCGCAGCACCAGGAGCGTGGTGGCATTCTGCCCGAATGCCTCCTCGCGGTCGACCAGCTCGTAGTTGCGCTTTAGCATCTCCCAGTACTCGATCTGGCGCTCGACCGGACGCTCGTCGCACTTCGGCGGATCGATGGCGAAGGCGTAGCCGGAGAACGCGGCGATTTCGCAGGGAGCTGACGAGAGGAGTTCATGCCAGCGCTCGTCGCTGAGCATCGAGAACGGCCCCATCTCCAGACCCGCAGGCACCTTGCGCCCAGTCTCGACGGCGAGGTAGAGGTCCTGGGTGAAGAGCTCGCTGCCGCCGGGATCGAGCGCCTCAATCCGCCGAGCGACATCTCTGAGCTGCTTCAATTCGGTCGCGCTCTTCTTGAGCGACCAGAAGCGGTCCTGTCCGTTCGTCGACCAGCGCTCCAAGAGCGGCGAGCCGAACGTCGACGCCCACGCAAGCCCAAGTACCAGCACCAGCCGCAGTCCTGCGGCCGCGGCGGCGCCGCGCGCAAACAACGCCGCGGCGCATACGGTCAGCACCCCCATGACCGGCACCTGGTAGTCCTCGTATGGGAACGGGGCAAGCATCTGCACCGCAAAGACGGCGAGGAACGAGACCGCCAGGAGCGGCAGCAGCGCGCGCGGCGCGGCTACGCGCGGCGGTTCGACGCCACCTCGGCGGGCGTTCAGCGCAAACACCACCCCCATGCCGAGGACGACGAACATCGGCAGATACCAGCGCACGAGGCGCGAGACGCTGCCCACCGTCCAGACCGGATCAAAGCCGCCGCGCGCGGCGTGGTAGCGCTGCGCGGCGACGAGCCCGGCAAAGGCGTCGGCGTCCAGGAGGAACGGACCGTAGACGAGCGCGAGCCCGCCGAAGCCGCCGATGCAGAAGGCGGCAAGCTCGCACCAGCGCCGGGAGACAAGCAGCCAGGTGCCTACGGTGCAGAGGAGGATGCCCAGCGAGATGCGCGTCCCCGCCGCGAACGCGAGGCTCAGCCCCGCGCCGATGCCAAAGGCGAAGACGGCCAGGCGCGATTTGCGCGCGCCGGACTCCGCCGGCAGGAATGATACGAGGAAGAACCCGACCGCAACGAAGAGCGAGGCGAGCGCGTAGGTCTTGGGAATGGCGATGTAGTAGAGGTGATAGAGGTTGGAGCCGAGCAGCATCGCCGTCGCCAGCGCGGCGAACGACCTGCCATCCCTCGGCGCCAGCCGCCGGGCGAGCGCGATGGCGAAGACGATGCCGGCAAGGCCGATCGACAGGGTGAAGACTCGCGCGCCAAGGAGCCCGAAGCCCTTCCAGACCGCGGTGAAGGAGGAGTAGACGATCGGCATCAGCGGGCCCTGGGTGTAGAAGAAGTCGCGGTAGAGCATCTTCCCCTCCGCGACCAGGTTCGCCGCGTAGAGATACCAGCCCTCGTCCTGGTTGAGCCCGCCCATCCAGACCGCGGCGAACGACAGCACCGCCGTGGCGAACACCGCGAGCGCCGCGAAGGCAACCGCCCCGAACGAACCTATCGGCCTCTCCTCTCCGTCAGACATCTCGACTCTCCTTTCCCGCGTCGCCGACTTCAAGCGACGGCTCGGCATCCATCCGCATCGCCTCATCGCCTTCGACGCGGCGACGCAGGCAGGCGAGGCCGGCGACCATCGCGCCATTGTCGCCAGTGTATTTCGGCAGCGCCGTCAGCATCGGCACCGCCGCCGCGCGGCACTCCTCCGCCAGCGTCTCGCGGATGCGCGAATTGAGCGAAACCCCGCCGCCAAGCACGAATGCGGAATAGCGCCTCCGCCGCAGCGCCGCGCGCACGCGCTCCGCAATTGCCGCGGCGATCGCCTCCTGGTAGCTGGCGACGACATGCGCAATCGCCGGAGTCGTCTCATAGCCGCCCCAATCGCGCGTGCCGGAGCGGTCGTCGACGATCTCTGGGTGGCGCTGGACGTAGCGGAGAAGCGCGGTCTTCAGCCCCGAAAAGGAGACGCACAGCTCCGCCGGCAGCCCGGAGAGCGCCGCCACGCCTTCGCGCGGACGCCCCTTCGGAAACGGCACCAGCGCGGCGGACGGATTCTCGCGGAGATAAGCGGCGGCGATGCGGTCGATCTTGAGCCCGCCGGGATAGCCAAGCCCCAGGAGCTTCGCCGCCTTGTCGAACGCCTCGCCGGCGGCGTCGTCCAGCGTCTCTCCGATGGTCTCGTAGCGTCCGTATTCCGGCATATCGACAAGCAGGGTATTGCCGCCCGAAACCACGAGACCAAGCGCGGGGCCAAGCGCACGCGGGTCTGGCGCGGCGAAGGTGGCGTCCGCCGGCGAATCGTAGAGGAACGGCGAGTGGAGATGCGCCTCGATGTGGTTGACGCCGACGAGCGGCACACCGAGCGCCTTCGCAAGCCCCTTGGCGAAGTTGATCCCCACGATGAGCGCCGGCGCGAGACCAGGGCCGTAGGTGACTGCGACCGCGTCCACCTTACCGCCGACGGCGTCAAGCGCGGTTTTCGCCACTTCGCGGATCTTCTCGACGTGTGCCCGGGAGGCAATCTCCGGCACCACCCCGCCATAGGGGCTGTGGAGCGGAATCTGGGTGTAGACCACGCTGGAGACGACCTCGCGGGCGTCCCTCACCACCGCCGCCGCGGTTTCGTCGCAACTCGTCTCTATGCCGAGAACCGTCAACGCCCCAATCCCCCTTCGCTACCAGAACTTCCACCAGGGGTTCTGCTTCGGCTTCACCCCACCCTCGCGGTAGAGCTCGCGCACGCTCTGCGTGCCCGCCGTCGCCGGGTCGAGCACCGCGCTGCGGCCGCGGAACTCGAGCGCGTCCGGCAGCGACCAGAACTCGCTGCGCACGAACTGGTCCTGGTTGAGCCGGTGCAGGACGAAGACCTTGCCGTCGCCGCAGACGCTGATCGTCGGCCGGTCGATGCGGAGGATAGGCCCCAGGTCGGAAGTGCGCCACCGCCGCCCGTTCGAGTCCTTCGCCTTCAGGAAGACGTGCTCGCTGCGGCCGCGCGACCAGTAGACCAGGGAGAACTCGCGCTGGAGCGAGCCGCGCGAAGCGAACATCTGCATCGCGCTGGCGGCGCGCACGCCCTCGACGATGTCGAACACGCGCGGCTGCCCCTCGTAGCGCACGCCGGCATGCACCAGGACCGGCTTGGCCATATAGCGGTTGGGCTCGATGAGCGGAAAGTGGTCGCCGAGGAAGGTCTCGAGCTTCTGCCCCTCGCCGGTCGCCGCCGCGAAGTCGGCCACGAACGCCCCCTTGGAGATCTTCTGGAGCTGGTGCATGTCGCCGGTACGGTAGACCTCGATGAAGAACCGGTCGTTGACGTTGTACTCGCCGCGGACGACGCGGTTGGTTTCGTCTCCACCCCACACGCGCACCCTGCCGCCGATGCCGATCGTGTCGGGCGACGAGTTGGCGATGTCCACCACCGCCCGTACGCGCTCGCCCGAAACGTAGTCGGAGGTGTCCATCCGGAGATTGACCGTGATTTCGCTGATCGCCGCGGCAAGCGCCGCGGGCAGAGCCGCCACCGCGAGCAGCAGCGAAAACGTGGACTTCCTCATTCGAGCCCTCCCTTCGTCAGCTTGATTTCCAGCCCGTCGTACGCCGGCTCGGCGCAGGTTCCGTTAAGGCGCAAAAGCCAGTCGGCGTGCGAAATGTCGTGGCACATATGGACAAGATACGCCTTCTTCGGTGCAATGGCCTGAAGATAGCCGAGCGCCCGTTCGAGGCTCAGGTGCGTCGGGTGCTCGCGCTCCCGAAGGCAGTTGAGGACCATGACATCGACGCCCTTCACACGCTCCACCGTCGCGTCCGGGAGACCGTGACAGTCGCTAATGTACGCAATCGACCGTTCACCATCCCCCATTCCCTGTTCCCCGTTCCCCGTTCCCCATTCCCTAAACAAATATCCACAGCATGGGAAACCATGCTCGACCTTGAGCCGTTCGACGCGGACAGTGCCGACCGAGAACGCCTCGGCGGAGTCGAACTCGATCTGGGGACGGAAGAGCCCGTTCGCGCCGCCCTTCCCGCTAATGTACGGGAAGATCCGGTGCATCTGCTCGATTGTCTCCTCCATCGCGTAGCAGGGCATCGGCTTGCCGACAATGCGGTAGGGAAGCCCGCGGTAGAGTGGATCGCCCGGCTCGCACGGCACCTTCTCGCCGTTCAGCGTGTTGAAGCGGCGAAGGTCGTCGAACCCGGCCACATGGTCCATGTGCGCATGGGTGAGGACAACCGCGTCGACCTTGGAGACACCCAGCTCCACGCACGCGAGCCGAAGCTCGGGCGGGGTGTCAATGAGGAACGCCGCGCCGTCCGCCGCGGTCACGTACGCGCCGCAGCGCCGACGCCGGTCGCGCGGATCGAGCGAGGTGCAGACCGGGCACTTGCACCCGATCTGCGGCACGCCGACCGAAGTCCCCGTCCCTAGAAAGCGAAACGTCAACTCCGTTCCCCGTTCCCCGTTCCCCGCTCTCCGCTACTTCTTCTCCGGCATCTTGCCGGTAGTGAAGTACTGCTCCACCTCCTCCAGGGTGCGGCCCTTGGTCTCAGGCAGGAAGAACGCGGCGGTTATGAAGTAGATCACCGTGAAGCCGGCCAGCACGAAGAACACCGTGCCGTTGTCGTTCGTCGCCGCGCACCACTTCGGAAAGACAGTCGCGATTCCGGCCGAGACGCCCTGGTTGATGATCATCGCGATCGCCATGCCGTTGGCGCGGATGCGCGTGGGCATCAGCTCCGTCAGCGCCAGCCACACGCACACGCCCGGGCCGACGGCGTAGAAGCCGATGAACATGAAGAAGAACACCGTCGCAAGGACACCCGTCACCATCGACGGCGCGACCCACGCCTTCGAAATGGCGAGAAAGATCGTGCCCACGCCGCAGAGGCCCACGATAATGCCGCCGGTGCCGAGCTTGAGGAGGAACTTGCGTCCCTTCTTGTCCACCAGCGCGCAGGCGACGACCGTCATCACGCAGTTCATGATCTTGATCGCAACGTCCGACACGTTCGCGAACGCGCCCTGCATGCCGGTCTTCTGGAAGATCGTCACCGTGTAGTTCAGGACCGAGTTGATGCCAGTCGTCTGGTTGCAGGCGAGGATCACCACCGCGAGGATGAACGGGATGACGTACTTCTTCTGGAGGAGCGAGTCCGTCGCCGCGGCGTTCTTCGCCTTCTCTGCCGCCGCCGCCTCGTCCGCGGCAATCATCTCCGCGAGGATCTCCTTTGCCTTCTCCTCACCGTTGTTCGCGGCGAGCGAGGCGAGCGCCTCGTCCTTGCGGCCCTTCCGATAGAGCCAGCGCGACGATTCCTTCAGTCGAAACGCGCCGAAGAAGAGGACTATTCCCGGAATACACGAGAAGAGGAAGATCATCTGCCAGGCGCGAACCCAGGAGGCAATCTGCTCCGCCGGGACCCAGCCCTTGATCATGTCGAAGGCGACCTTCTTCATATCGACGATCTTGTTGCCCTCCTTGTCCAGCTTGGGCTTCGGCTTGCCGGACTCGTCAAGAGCCCATACGGGGTTCTTCTCCGCGTCGAACATGGGGTTGCCGTCGGCATCCGCCTTCTGCTCGAAGACGATGATGTTGCTCTCGATCGCCTTCGCGTCAACGACTTTCTTGGCGTCTCCGACGAAATACGTGACCACAAAGCCGATAACCGCCACGAACACGAGGCCGATCGTGAGCAGCAGCTGGAACATGCCCGTCCCCTTGCCGCGCGAGTCGGCGTCGAGGCACTCGGCGAGGTACATCGGCACGATGACGCCGAAGAGGCCGGCCGCGGCGCCCTGCATCGCGCGCCCGCCCACCATCATCCAGAAGTTGCCGCCCTCGAAGAAGCCCGAGGCGCAGATGACCGGGATCGACACGAGGAACAGCAGCGCCGAGGCGACGATCATCTTCTTGCGCCCAAACCACTCGGCCAAGAGGCCGGCGACGAGCGACGAAGGCAACGACCCCCAGAGCGCCATGCCGACGATCCAGCCGATTTCGTTCTGGCTGAACGTCGAGGTCCTTTCGATGTACGGCAGCGCCGCGGCGATCACGCCGACGTCGACGCCGTAGAGCAGCCCTCCGAGCCCCGCCATGATGAGCAGGAACTTCGCATATCCCTTTACCGTCATTTCGATTCTCCTTTCAAGGCGATGCCCTGGGTTATTTCTTCCTGCGGATGACCGGAATCTGCGCGGCGGCCACGGACTGGCCGAGCCGGCGCGCCTTCTCGTCGGGCATGAAGAGGTCGATCTTCTCCGCCCACTCCGGATAGACGTCCGCGAGGATCCGCTTCGCGGTCTCGAGGATGATCTCGCCGCCCAGCCCGGAGGTGACGCGCCCGAGGATCATCATGTTCTCGTAGTCGAAGAACTCGTTGTACCACGGCATCGCGTGGGCGAGGAAGCGGCCGATCTCGAGGTAGACCTTGAGCGCCTTCGCGTCGCCCTTCTCCATCGCCGCCTGCACCACCTTGAGCCGCTCCGGGAGCTTCATCGCCTTCGGGAACTTGAAACCGTACTTCTCGGCGAGCCAGTTGACCGCCTGCTGCGAGAACGCCATCGCGCCCACGCCGTAGTCGCCCGACCACTCGTCCTTCGGCGCGCACGGGTTGAAGTCCACCGGCGCGAACGCGAGCTCGCAGATGCGACCGGTCATCCGGCGCTTCGGGTCGACGTAGCCGACCGCCTCCGAGGACCCCATCGCCACGCCGAGGATGCCGTTCTTGCCCATCGAGATCATGCCCGCGAGCGCCGTCACGTCGCCGTCGTTGTAGACGGCGAAGGGAACGCCCCAGTCCTTCTCGATACGGTAGAACATGTTCTGCGCCTCCGGGAACTTCGCGGGGTTCTTCTCCTTCACCGCGCGGAAGAGCGAGGCAAGCCCCATCTTCTGGCCCACCAGCACGCCGGCGGTGGACCCGCCAATCGCGTCGACGCGCGGCAGCGACGCCGCGGCCTCCTTGAGTCCCGCGGTCAGCTTGGAGTAGTGGTACTCCGGGTCGGCGTTGTTCCTGGGGTCCCAGGGGAACTCCTTGGAGAAGACGACCTTGCCGTTCCTGAGCGCGGAGATCTTGAAGTCGCTCGCGCCGAGGTCGAAGCCGATGCGGCAGCCGTCCGCCACCGTCTTCACCTGGTTGAGCTTCTCGGAGAACTCCGGCATCTTGCCCTGCGGCACCACCACGGCCTCGACCGGGCGCCCGTAGATGGACGAGAAGAAGTCGAAGTCGAACGCGCGCGCGCCCTTCTTGGTGTATGCCTTCGCGATGGGCTTCACCACCGCGTCGGGTCCGGAGAGGTAGAGCTTCCAGCCGCCGGCCGCCCAGAGCGCGAACTTGGCGATGCGCTCGACGACGTGCGAGACGAACTTCGCGGCCGCGGGGTCGAGCCGCTTCGGCACCGGCAGGTCGTAGCGGAAGACCTTGCCCTCCTCTCGCTCCCACGCCACGGAGACGATGTCCGCAGACGCCTTGGAGGCGATTCCGTCGTATATCTGCCACAACGCCGCCATCGGCGCGCAGAACCCGCTGTCGCACGCGCGGCAGCCCTTCTTATCGCAAGCACAAGCCATGCTTACCCCCTATACCTTTGTAGTGGAAAAGACATAGTGCGAATTATACCCTTATTTCTTGATTTTGGCAACCACCCGCGGCGGGGTTTTTGCAATAAGGCGCTCGCTGCCAGAGCGCTGCTCCGGCATGACGACAGAAAAGCGCGAGAACGCCGGAGGTTCCGGCGTTCCCATGCCTTTGCCCGGGCTCGCCCCGGACTTGAAACCGGCTTACTGGGCCGACGCGGCGTCGTCCCCGTAGCCTTTCGACTTCAGGTAATCGACGACCTTGCCGACGGTGGTGAGCTTCTCCGCGTCCTCCTCGGGGATGGCCGCGCCGAACTCCTCCTCAAACGCCATGATGAGCTCGACGCTGTCCAGCGAGTCCGCACCCAGGTCGTCGATGAACGACGCCTCGGTCGTGACCTGCTCGGCATTGACGCCCAGCTGCTCAACGATAATGTCTTTTACGCGATCTTCAAGCTTTCCTGCCATGGTTTTCCAACTCCTTAGTGTGGTTGATGGTTCGTATTATACTATATTTTAGGTCAATCGCGCAAGGGGGTATTTACAGCCACGCCGGAAGCGCGGCATGGAGGCGGGAAAGCGCGAACTCGAGGTTCTGCTTGTACTGGCCGGTCATCGCCCCCTTGCCGTGGACGTCGCTCACCGCCTTGAGCATCCTGCACTTCTTCCCGTTGCGCTCGCAGACGTGGGCAATCGCCGCGCCCTCCATGTCCTTGATCGTCGCGCCGAGCGCGAGCGGATTCTCGACGTCCTTCTCGTCGTTGGTGAAGCGGTCGCCGGAGGCGAGGATGCGCGCGGGATACGCCCCCTTCGTCTCGCAGTCGAAGTACGGCGTGTCGCGCTCGTTGTGCGTGCCGAGCTTCGTGCCGTTGATGAGCGTGAGGTCGAAGTCGTATTCGACCGCCTGCGAGACCTCGAAAACGTCCCCAACCGACATCGCCGGGTCGAGCCCGCCCACGACGCCGCAGTTCAGGATCTCGTCCGCGCCGTCGTCGATCGCCTTCTGCGCCGCCGCCGCCGAGTTGACCTTGCCGATGCCGGCGACGACCACAACGTCACCTTCGCCAAGATACGGCCTCACCGTCTCGGCCTCGCATTCCATCGCGATGATAAACGCCCTCATGCATTCCTCCTTTTACTCCTTTTATGTTTCAGATTTGCCCTCAACCGCGCCCAGCAGGTCGCCAAAGCGCGCAAGCCTTGCCGTGCACGGCGCGTCGTCGAGGCGGCCGAAGCCGAACTCGCAGAAGGCGCCGTTGACGCCCGCGGCCTCGGCGCAGCGCATGTCGGTCCAGCTGTCGCCGACCATCCAGTCGCGCCCGGAAAGCATCCAGCCGCCGAGCCGGGCGGCGCACTCGCGGATCGACGCGGGATCGGGCTTGAGCGGCACGCCGTCACCTCCCGCCACCACCGCCGCGCCGAAGAGCCGCTCGAGCCCGAACTTCGCGAGGATGAGCTTCACCGCGAAGTTCGGCTTGTTGGTGTTCACGCCAAGCCGCCAGCCGGCGGCGGCGAGCGCGTCCAGGGTCTCCAGGACGCCCGGATACGGCACGAGCTTCTCGCAGCAGTGCTCGGCGTAGTGGCCGATGAAGATACGCCAGAGGTCGTCGTAGGGACGGTCGGCCTCCGCAATCGCGTGCTCGAGCAGATAGCGCGCGCCGCGGCCGACGTGCACAATCACCTCGTCGGCGGGCAGCTCGGCGAGCCCAAGGTCGCGGCGGGTGTGGTTCACCGTGGCGGCGAGGTCGGCGCGGGTGTCGAAAAGCGTGCCGTCGAGGTCGAAGAATATCGCGCCCCGCGCCGTCATGTCCCGGACTCCCTTCCGTCCGCGGCAATTGCGCGGATGCACTCCGCCGCAAGGCACATCCCGAAGGTGGCGGTCACGGTCATCAGGCTGCCGCGCGCACCGGCGGCGGACTCCGCCGCGGGCGCCTCGCGCGACCACACGCAGCCGAAGCGCGCGGTGGGAAAACGCCCCAGCTCGCGGAAGCGGCGGCGCAGCGCGCGGGCGAGTCCGTCGCCCTCCACCTTCTCGAACCGCGTCACCCTGACCGCCGTCGGGTCCATGCGCAGCGCGGCGCCCATCGAGGAGACGAACGGCACGCCCGCCGCGGTCGCGGCGAGGATCAGCTCCGCCTTGGCGCCGACGCTGTCGATCGCGTCCGCCGCGGCGACGTAGCGCGAGAAGTCGCCGCCGGCGGCGTAGCGTTCGCACCTCGCCTCCACTTCGCAGGCGGGGTTGACGGCGAGGATGCGCTCGCGCATCGCCTCCACCTTCGGCCGCCCGATTGCCGCGGCGGTGGCGGGACACTGGCGGTTGACGTTCGAGGGCTGAACCACGTCGTCGTCGACGAGCGTGAGCGCACCGATGCCGGTCCGAGCCAGCGCCTCGGCGCACCAACTGCCGACGCCGCCGACGCCGACCACGAGCACGCGCGCGGCGGCGAGGCGGGCCATCGCCTCCTCGCCGAGCAGTGCCCCGGAGCGCTCGAAGAATGGATTCACGGCTTACGGTAGAGGCGGCAGTGGCAGAGTCCGTGGAACCCGGGGTCGGCGAGTTGTTCGCGGAACTCGCGGCAGGGACAGAAGAACTCGGGGTTCTTCGGCAGGCGGCAGGGGCAGAAGCCGTTCTTCCGCTTCACCCCCTCCTCGACTGCGGCGGCGAGATGCGCGTCGTCGTTGAGCGCGACGTGGTTCTCGTCGAAGAGCCGGCGGATCTCGGTGGAAGACTCCTCGGTGCGGGGATAGGAGACGAACTCGACGAGCTTCACGAGCTCGGAGTAGTCCTTCCAGCGCTCGAGCCCGGCGAGCGAGTCCTCGCCGACGACGAAGTAGAGCTTGGGCGACTCCGCGGCGAAGCGCGCGGCGATTTCGCGCACGGTGTCGATGGCGTAGGACACTCCGCCGCGCTCGATCTCGACGAGGCTCACCTCGGCCTTCTCGACGCCTGCGAAGGCGGCCTGGACACGGCCGACGCGGTCCCAGAGCGACGACTCGGAGAACGAGCCGGTCTTGAACGGACTCACGTTCGCCGGCACCACGATGAGCCGGTCGAGCCCGAGGTCGGCGATTGCGCGCCGCGCGAGGTTGACATGCCCGAAGTGGACCGGGTTGAAGGTTCCGCCGTAGATGCCGAGCTTCATCGAGCCCTCCTCAGTCTATGCGAGCTCGCGCGACCTCTTCGCGGCGGCGGCGAGCGTAGCGGCGACGATCTGCTTGAACTTGGGGACGTCCAGCTTCTCCATGCCAGCCGCGGTCGTTCCGCCCTTGGTGCAGACCCCCTCGATGAACGGCCTTAAGTCCATGCCGCTCTCTCTGAGAAACTTGGCGGTTCCGTACATCGTCTGCTCCGCCAGGAGCCGCGCCACCTTGGGCTTGAGCCCGAGCTTCACGCCGCCTTCGACCATCGCCTCCTCCATGTAGGCGAAATAGGCGGGGCCGGAGCCGGAGAGCGCCGTCACCGCGTCGAAGTCCTTTTCCTTGAGGACGACCGTCGCGCCCGCGCCGCCGAGGATCTTCTCGACCAGCTTCACGTCCTTGGCCGGAGTCTTCGCGGCCGGGCAGATCGCGCACATGCCCGCGTTGGCGCGCAAGGCGAGGTTGGGCATGACCCTGACGAGGTTCGCCTTGGCGCCGAACGCCTTCCTGAGCTTCGCGAGCGTCTTGCCGGCGACGATCGAGACAAGAGTGTGCTTCTCGGTCAGGAGCGGCTTCACCTCCGCCGCGACCGCGTCGACGTCCTGCGGACGGACGGCGAGGAAGAAGAACTTCGCCTTCTTCGCGACCACCTTCGCGTCGCCGGTCGTGGCCACGCCGTATTTGCGCGACATCTCCGCCGCGCGCTCGGCGACCTTCTCGGCCATGACGACGCCTTTCCTCTCCTCGATCGCGGAGAGGATGCCCTCCGCCATCTTGCCCGCGCCGAGAAATCCAATCGTCATCTCCGCCCTCCTCAGAACTCGAGCGCCTCGTACATCATGGCGAGGAACTCGCCGTAGGACATGCGACGCTGCTCCATCGAGTCGCGCTCGCGCACGGTGAAGGTGCCGTCCTTCGTCGACTGCTCGTCGACGGTGATGCACCAGGGCGTGCCCGCCTCGTCCTGCCGGCGGTAGCGGCGGCCGATGGCGCCGGAGACGTCCCACTGGCAGTTGACCTTCTTCTGGAGCTTCGTGAAGATGTCGCGCGCGAGCTTGTACTGCGCCTCGTCCTTCTTGATGAGCGGGAAGATGGCGACCTTGACCGGAGCGACCTTCGGGTTGAAGTGGAGCACCGTGCGGATGTCCTCCTTGCCCTTCTCGTCGGTGAGCTTCTGCTCCTCATACGCCTCGCATAGCAAGGCGAGCATCAGGCGGTCGACGCCGGCGGAGGGCTCGATCACGTGGGGGACGTACTTGCCGTCGAAGAGGTTCTCGCAGAAGACCTTCGCCTTCGCGGCGATGTCCGCCTTCTCCTCGTCGGAGAACACGACCTCCTTGCCGGCCTTGGCGGAGGCGGCCTTCTGCTTCCGGTCGAGCCACTCGGCCTGGGTCTTGGCGATGAACGCGGCCTTGTCGTCGTCCGTAAGCTTCTTGCACGCCTGCTTGAGCGGGTCGTCGAAGACGGTCTGCGGCACCTTGGAGTGGAGCTGGTGCTGGGAGAGGTCGAAGTCGCTCCGGGCGGCGATGCCCTCGAGCTCCTGGCGGCCGAACGGGAAGTCGTACTCGATGTCCACGCAGGCGCGGGCGTAGTGCGCGAGCTCGTCCGGCTTCTGCCAGTACTCGACGAACTTCTCGGTCGGCAGCCCGACGGCGTTCAGGAACTTCTTCCTCTGCTCGACCCAGTACTTGTGCCAGACCTCCCAGCCCCAGTCGTCCTGGACCGGGCCGTTCAGGTCGGGGTTGTCGGCGAGCGTCACCACGTGGCCGTACTGGAGCTCCACCGCCTCGTCGGGCCGGATGAAGAACTCGAGCTCCATCTGCTCGAACTCGCGCGAGCGGAAGGTGTAGTTGCGCGGCGTCACCTCGTTGCGGAAGCTCTTGCCCATCTGGGCGATGCCGTAGGGAACGGCCATGCGCGAGGTGGCGGTGACGTTGAGGAACTGCGCGAAGATCGCCTGCGCCGTCTCTGGGCGGAGGTAGGCGACGTTCGACGGGTCGTCGATCGGTCCGACTACCGTCTTGAACATGAGGTTGAACGGCTTCGGCTCGGTGAGCTCGCCGCCGCAGTAGGGGCAGAAGAAGTCGGACCCCGCGACCTTCGGCTGGGGCTTCTTCTTCTGGTCGGCGTAGATGTCCTTCACCTGGTCGGCGCGCATCAGCTTCTTGCAGTCCTTGCACATCGTCATCGGGTCGGCGAAGGTGTCGAGATGGCCGGACGCCTTCCAGATCTTCGGGTGCATGATGATGGTGGCGTCAAGGCCGGCGACGTCCTCGCGGCCGCGGACGGTGAACTGCCACCACGCCTGCTTGACGTTGGCCTTGAGCTCGCAGCCGAGCGGACCGTAGTCCCAGAACCCGGGCATGCCGCCGTAGATCTCAGACGAATGGTAAATGAACCCGCGACGCTTGCACAGCGCCGACAGCGCGTCGAGACTGGATTTGCTTTCTTCTGCCATAATGAGGCGTATTATACCAAAATTTAGTCGTCGGCGAAGAGCGGGGTGGAGAAATAGCGCTCCGCGGTGTCGGGCAGAACCGTAACAACGGTCTTGCCGGGGCCGAGCTTCCGCGCGAGCTGCAGCGCCGCGTAGACGTTCGTGCCGGACGATATCCCGGCGAGAAGCCCCTCGCGGCGCGCGAGGTCGCGGGAGGTCTCGAGCGCGTCGCGGTCGGACACGATGCAGATGTGCGAGTAGATCTTCGTGTTCAGGTTGTCGGGGATGAGCCCGTCGCCGATGCCCATCTGCAGGTGGGTGCCCACGGTGCCGCCGGCGAGGATCGCGGCGTTCTCCGGCTCGACGGCCCAGATCTCGATGTCCGGGTTCTGCGCCTTCAGCACCTCGCCGATGCCGCTCAGGGTGCCGCCGGTGCCGATGCCGGAGCAGAAGCCGTGGATCGGGCGCGCCGCCTGCTCCATGATCTCGAGCGCAGTGTGGAGCTTGTGCGCGGCCGGGTTGGCCGGGTTCGAGAACTGCTGCGGCACGTACACGCGCGGGTCGGCGCGGCGCATCTCCTCGGCGCGGCGCACGCACTCGGCGATGGCGTCGCCGATGTTGCCGGCGTCGTGCACCAACACCACCTCGGCGCCGTAGTGGCGCATCAGCTTGCGCCGCTCCTCGGAGACGGAGTCCGGCATGATGATGACCGTGCGGTAGCCGCGCACCGCACCGACGAGCGCGAGGCCTATGCCCTGGTTGCCGCTGGTCGGCTCCACGATCACGGAGCCGGGCCCGATGAGCCCCTTCGCCTCCGCGTCGCAGATCATGTTCCACGCCGTGCGCGTCTTGATGGACCCGCCGACGTTGAGCGCCTCGAACTTCACCAGCACCTCGGCCGAGCCCGGCTCCACCATCCGGTGCAGCCTCACGAGCGGCGTGTGCCCGATCGCATCCAGTATCGTGTCAGAAATCATGTGGCGTATTATACCAAATCCGCCGCGGAAACTGCCGCGGAAGACGCAGTCCCATTTTGGGAAAACAGGTCAGACCTGTTTTCCCAAAATGGCTACTCTATCGTCACCGGCACGCCGTTCTTGCCCTTGACCGTCGCCGTGCCGTAGCCGACGCCGTTCAGGACGATGCCGCTCACGCTGACCGTCGTCGCCTTCAGCTTACCATTCACCTCGGCGTAGACCTTGAACGAGCCCTTGAACGAGCCGTCCTTGGCCTTGTAGGTCAGCTTCAGCCCCGACGAATTCTCGCCGAGCTTCGACTCGTCGACCTCCTGCGTGCCGCGTTTATACGCCACCTTCCCCGCCTTCGCGCCGCCGGCGACCACCCACTTCGCGCCCTTCGGCTCAACCGAGACGCCGTCCGGCAGGTAGGGGAGCGCGTCGATGCCGGTGACCGCGGCAAATTCGTCCGCATCGATGCGGAACGCCGCGCCGGCCTTGAGCGCGCCGCCGCGGCCGGCCACCACGTCGTCGCCAAGGCCGGAGACAACAACTTCACCGCCGTCGAGCGGAAGCCACAGCGCGAAGGAGATGTTCGCCTTCGGCAGGGCGACCGGCACGCAAGCCCACTCCTCGCCAATGAGGAACACGGCGTTCCCGGTCGCCTTCTTGCCGTTTGCGAGCGTGCCGGACACCTTCGCCTTGCCCTTGGCGGAGATAGTGACCGTGAAGTTGCCGGCGGCGGCGAGGATGCTGATGCCGCCGAGCCACTTGCCTAGCACCGCGTTTGCCGCGGCCAGCTCCGCCTTGTCCTTCGAGGTGAAGAAGTTCCGGGAGCCGTCGATGGCGTAGGCGCCGTAGCTGCCGGTGAACCCGTCCGCGCCGAGCACAATGACACACTCCTCGCCGCCGACCAGCTCCAATTCAGTCGGACCGTCTGCGGCAATCTGGACGCTGCCCTTCCCCGCGGCCTTCAGCGTCACCTTCTTCGCGCCGAGCTGCACCGTCGCCTTGATAGTCGCCAGCCCCGTTCTGGCGTTCGGCTTCCCGACCTTTACCTGGATCGTCCCCTTCATATTCCCGCCATCGTCTACGAGACACCCATTGTACTCGCTCGCCGCTGTCGCATTCACCGCGCTGTCACTTTCGTCGGCAGGAGAGATGCACTGATTCATTTCCCATTGCGCCGTATATACAGCGCCACCTTCAGGAACCGTCATCGCGACTGCAGGCATCCATCCAACGAATATATACCCCGACTTCTTTACAGTCGGCGCAGTTATAGCCTCGCCATAGTCCATCAACTTGCTCCAGCCGCCCGTACCGCCGTTGGCATCGAACGTCACCGTGTATTTGTTCTTCGTCCAATGCGCATAAAATGTCACATCATCAACTATCACCGTCTCAGCAGTCGCAGCCTCTCCGCCGTCTGCTGCCGTAAACCAGCCAGCGAAAGAAAATCCGTCATTCGCGACTGTAGGCAATGCGCCCAACGCACATCGATTGGTTATGCTCACGCTGGACACTCCTTCGACAAATTCTCCACCCTGCGCACTAAATGTAACCGTCCAATCACACGATATTCCCCTATCATTCCAAGTCTCTGGCACAACTCTTGAGATGCCGCCTGACCAGCCAATGCTTCCACCGCGAACATACGAAACAAGCGATCGCGGCGTTCCATCATAGATGTCAGTACCTATGTCTGGCGAAGAACCCTCAAACGTCACACTTTGAAGCGCAGAGCAATCCTTGAACACACGATCGCCAAGTCGAGTAACCGAAGAAGGAATGACTACAGACGGCAGACTCGCACAACCAGAGAACAACTCACCACCAACCAGCGTCACGCCTTCATGCAACACGACACTCTCAAGCGATTTGTAAGCATCAGGAAATACTGCTGCCAGGGTCTTCGAACTCACACACTGAGGAATCGTTACACTCTTGAGACCACTACAGCCAGCAAAAGCATACGACCCGATGCTCGTCACGCTATCAGGGATCATCATGCTCGCAATCCCACTGCAACCGAAGAACGCATACGACCCGACACTTGTCACGCCGTTGCCAATCGTCACACTAACAAGTCCGCTGCAGTTATAGAATGCACCATATCCAAGCACAGTCTCGTCAGCGATAACAACCTTTTTCAGCTTGGATGGAATATAGCTGTATATGGATGAGCCAGACGAATAGTATTGCCGCGTCTTCTTTCCGCCAGAGTAGGACGACATACCGAATATGTAGCCAAACACGGAATCAGACGCCCCTGAATTACCACGCCGCCCACCTACGAACGGCAACGAGATTTCCTCAAGCCCACTGCAACCGGCAAACGCAGACTCCCCAATGCTCGTAACGCTGTCAGGCACCGTCACGCTCGTAAGCCCGCTGCAGCCATCGAACGCAGAAGACCCGATGCTCTTCACACTGTCAGGCACCGTCACGCTCGTAAGCCCGCTGCAGCCGGAGAACGCAGAAAACCCGATGCTCGTAACACTGTCTGGCATCGTTACACTCGCAAGCCCACTGCAGCCGAAGAACGCATAATTTCCGATTCTTGTTACGCCGCCGGGGATCGCCAATGCCATAACCTTCTCCCCGTTAAGATAAAGATTATGCGCGTAGCAAAGAGGATTGGCATAACTTCCACCAAACGAAATGTCGCACCACCTTGCCAAATCCATAATATACACGCTCGTAAGTCCGCTGCATCCCTCGAACGCAGAAGACCTGATGCTAGTAACGCTGGACGGAATCTTCACGCTCGTAAGAGAGTTGCAATAACGAAACGCTGCATCCCAGATGCTCACAACACCGGCGGGGATTTCAATTGAAGCGGGACACAAACCTCTGAATTCATATGCAACCTTTCCAAATATCACCAGACCATCTGGAAGATTTTTGTAGAAAGGAGTTCCGGAGAACGCATAATTCCCAATGCTTGTTACGCCGTTGCCAATCGTCACGCTCGTAAGCCTGCTGCAGCCCTCGAACGCAGAAGACATGATGCTAGTAACACTGTCAGGGATCGTCACGCTCGTAAGCCCGCTGCAGCCGAAGAACGCAGATGACCCGATGCTCGTCACGCTGGACGGGATCGTCACGCTCGTAAGCCCGCTGCAGCAGTAGAACGTCTCATCTCCGATACGCGTCACGCCGCTGCCAATCTTCACGCTCGCAAGCCCGCGACAGCCATTAAATGCGCCATCGCCGATGTACGTCACACTGTCCGGAATCGTCATGCTCGTAAGCCCGCGACAACCAGAGAACGCGCCATCCCCGATGTACGTCACGCCGTCCGGAATCGTCACGCTCGTTAACCCACTGCAACCGCAGAACGCATTCCACCCAATGCTTGTTACGCCGTTGCCAATCGTCACGCCCGTAAGCCCGCTGCAGTCCTCGAACGCAGAAGACTTGATGCTCGTAACGCTATCAGGTATCGTCACGCTCGTAAGCCCGCTGCAATCATAAAAAACTCTCTCCTCGATGTTCGTCACACCGTTGCCAATCGTCACGCTCGTAAGCCCGCTACAATTGGAAAACGCATAATCCCCAATGTCCGTAACGCTGTCCGGGATCGTCACACTTGTAAGCCCGCTGCAGCCGCAGAACGCTTCCCACCCAATGCTAGTCACACCAGCGCCAATCGTCACGCTTGTAAGCCCGCTGCAGCCGCCGAACGCATAAGCCCCAATTCTCGTCACAGGCTTGCCGCCAAGCGTTGACGGGATGGACACTTCACCAATCGGTCCTGGCGAAATGGCAGCTTTCCAACCGTCCTTGTATATTTCCGCTGTGCCGCCGTTAATACGATAGGTCCATGTATAGCCATCAACAACCTCGGTGTCGGCGTGGCTTATCGCCGAGATCACAACGCAGGCAAAGAATACCACAACCTTTTTCATTGCATAGCCCTTTCAGTTAAACATTTTACGATCATTCGTTTTCTTGTCCGATTGAATCTTTACTCAAAAAGAAATTTAAGCCGTTTGTCCTGGCGAATATCCTTTTTCAACTTGGCATCAAGCTCATGAAAATGCTTAAGCTCCTCTTGTATCAACGGTGCAAATCGATTTATTGAGTCCTTTACTTTCGCCTCAATCTGATCAAGGTTTACTGACACATTTTGATCAGAAAGTTGAACACTTACTTCTTTTAGCATCTTCATAAATCTTGGTGCTTCCTTTGACACCTGAATCATATCATGAGTTGGTAAATTTGAATAGAACGCAATCTGCGCCAAGTCCCCATTTGTTTTCAGCATTTCACCCAACTGCAAGAAGTATAGCAACATGGTTTCTATCTTTTCCCGAATGGTGGAACTATCATCATCAATGTTTGTCGCCGCCATTGTCCCCAATATACTTTCATAAACTGTAATCAGCTGCCATAATTGACGTGTCGCCGCCGCATAAGTCTCCACACGCTTAAGACATAGTGCACGCTTAAGTTCCTGCCCGCTGGTCACCTTTGCAACTACTATGGCCGTTATAAACCCCATGATTGCAACTATTAGGGTCGACAATTGCCCCAGGGAATCAATAATGACCTTAACGTCATTCACATCAATGGCACACGCAAATTGTACGCTCAACATCTTTAACCCTCCACTCAATAGATACAACCCTCACAGCAACTCCATCCGCCTTGCTTCCGCATACTTGAATGGGGCAACACCAATGATCGTCCAGGGATCGGCATGCGCGCGTATCGCCGTCCGCATAGCGGCAAGAAACATTCCGATCGCTTTTTCATTTCCTATTCCCCTTCTTTGCATCCGCAATCAGCCGCTCAGCGTCGGCGGCGCGCTTTGTATGCCGCGCCTTTGATCGTCCTTTATGTTTCTGTTCCGCGTTGCTCTTCTCTGCCAATTGCGCTTCGATGTCCTTGACCGACGGAAGTGACGACTTGAAATCTTGCGGCAGAAGTTTTGTCAACTTGTACTCCGACACGCCCAAGAGCTGCGCCGATGACTTTAGCGCATACTCGGCCACGAGACGCTTTTTCCGCTTGCAGATGAGCAACCCAATCGCATCCCCGTCGCTTGGGTGCTTCAACTGCTCGTTGACGGCCTGCACGTAAAAACCCAACTGCCCGACGTCTTCCGGCCTCAGTTCGCCGGTCTTGAGTTCCACGACGACAAATCGCCGCAATCCCAAATGGTAAAACAGCAGATCGATGAAATACTCGTTACCCCCGACCTCAAGGCGGAACTGCCTGCCGACAAATGAGAATCCGCTTCCAAGCTCCAGAAGAAACCTCGCTATGTTGTCCATCAGGGCATCTTCAAGTTCGCGTTCGGAGTAGCGCTCGCGCAGCGCAAGGAAGTCGAAGCAATACGGATCTTTTAGCGTCTGCTGCGCAAGGTCACTTTCCGGCGCGGGCAACTTAGCCGCGAAGTTCGTCACCGCACGTCCCTTGGCATGATAGAGATCCGTTTCCATCATGTTCATAAGGACATTCCGGCTCCATCCGTTCTCTGAGGTCTTGGCTACATAGAACAACGCTTCGTCCACGGATTTGGCATGGGTGAATATCTCTATATTATGCCCCCACGGAACCAAAAACAGCCCCTGCAATTCGTCAACAGGCTGTTGACGATTTGCTTCGTTCCGGCAACCTCTGTCAAACGAAGCATAAAACAGATAAAAGCGCTTTATGTATTTCAGATTGGAAACTGAGAATCCTTCCATGTCAGGAAACTCGTCCTTCAAATCCCTGCTCAAATTGTCAAAAAATCCGCTTCCATATTCCGCCTCCATGCGCTTCTCGGCAATATCACGTCCCATCCCCCAGTAAAGGCGCAAGAGCTCCACATTCACCCTGACCGCAGCCTTTGCCTGCGCACGGCGAATCTTCGCCTTTAGCGATTTCACCCACTCCTGATATTGCCGATTCCCGGCAACGGAAGCACCTGCTTTCTCCAAGTCCATTTTCTTGCTATCTCCACGCCATCCTTGTCTTGTATATTATACCATAATTCGTGGTTTGGATGCTGTGATTCATTCTGCCGCGAGAAGCGCCGCGGGAAGTGCCGCCTTGTTTCCAGCGTTTTCCCTTTGAGCCATTGGCCCTTTCTGCGCTTACCATCAGCTGAATTTGCCGCCTTTGTATAGCAATTTGCCGCCTTTATGCCGGAATTTGGCGGCAAAACTTTGGAAGAAGGCGGCAAATTGAATCGGCGTCCAGGCAGGGTAGAGGCGACGTCCAGGCAGAAAGGAGGCGCTAGCCGCGCGGGCTAAAGGCGATGCCCCCACGGACCAAAGGCGATGACCGCACGGACCGAAAGCAATGTCCGCGCTGACCGAAGGCGGTGACTAGGCGCGGCAGAAGTGCCGCGCAATCTGCCGCGAGAAGTGCCGCGTTAGAACAGATGTGCGGAGGGAGGACCGCTCAGGCGTAGAAGTTGCCCAGGGCGCGAAGCTTCGAATAGCGCTCTTCGACCAGCTGGTCGACGGGGACCTTCGCCAGTTCCTTGAGCGCCTTGAGCACGGCCGTCTTCACGTTTGCCGCGGCTGCGGCGTGGTTCGTCTGGGCGCCGCCCGCTGGCTCGGGCACGATCTCGTCGATCGCCTTGAGCCGCTTGAGGTCGCGGGCGGTGATCTTGAGCGCCTTCGCGGCCTCAGGGGCCTTGGAGCCGTCGCGCCAGAGGATGCCGGCGCAGCCCTCGGGCGAGATCACCGAGTAGACGGCGTTCTCGAGCATCAGCACGCGGTCGCCGACGGCAATCGCGAGCGCGCCGCCGGAGCCGCCCTCGCCGGTGACGACGACCACCACCGGGGTGCGGAGACGGGCAAAGAACTCGAGCGACTTCGCGATCGCCTCGGCCTGGCCGCGCTCCTCGGCCTCGCGGCCGGGATAGGCGCCGGGGGTGTCCACGAAGGTGACGACGGGCAGGTGGAACTTCTCGGCGAGCTTCGCGAGCCGCATCGCCTTGCGGTAGCCGTCGGGGTTGGCCATGCCGAAGTTGGCCTCCATGTTCTCCTCGACCGTCGCGCCCTTGTTGTGGCCGAGGACGAGGCACTTGACGCCGCCGATCGTGGCGAAGCCGCCCACGAGGGCGCGGTCGTCGTTGACCAGCCGGTCGCCGTGGAGCTCCGTGAAGTCGGAGCAGATGCGCGCGATGAAGTCCTTGAGGTGCGGCCGCTTCGGGTCGCGCGCGAGCTTCACGCAGTCCATTGCACTCTTAGCCATTTTCTAATCTCCTAAACTACCTAACCACCTAACCCTAAAATCCCCAGTAGCCGAGCATCTTGGCGATGAAGCCCTTCATCTCCTTCCGCTCGACGATCTTGTCGATGAAGCCATGCTTCTCCAGGTACTCGGCGCTCTGGAAGTCGTCCGGCAGCTTCTGGTGGATGGTGTTCTCGATCACCCTGCGCCCGGCGAATCCGATGAGCGCCCTGGGCTCGGTTATGTTGATGTCGCCGAGCATCGCGAACGAGGCGGAGACGCCGCCGGTGGTGGGGTCGGTGAGCACCGAGATGTAGGGGAGCCCCGCCTCCTTGAGCTTCGCGATCGCGGCGGAGGTCTTGGCCATCTGCATGAGCGAGAGGATGCCCTCCTGCATCCGCGCGCCGCCGGAGGCGCAGAACAGGACGAGCGGCAGTCGTTCCGCGACGGCGCGCTCGCAGGCGCGGGCGATGCGCTCGCCGGTGCCGGTGCCGAGCGACCCGCCCATGAACGCGAAGTCCATCACCCCGAGCATCGCGGGATGGCCGTCGATGCGGCAGACGCCCATCACCACCGACTCCGTCTCGCCGCTCTTCGCGATCGCGGCCTCGACCTTGTCGCGGTAGGAGCCGGACGCGTCGCGAAACTCGAGGTGGTCGGAGTAGCTCACCTCGCGGAACACCTCCTTGAACGAGCCTTCGTCGGCGACGAGCGCAATGCGCGCGCGCACCGGCAGCCGGCCGTGGTAGTTGCACTTGGGGCAGATTCCGCCGGCCTTCTTCCAGGCGGCCTTGCCAAAGTGGCTCTTGCACTTCGGGCACACCGCCCAGACCGCCTTCTCCGGCGGGATTGCGGGCTTCTCGGTCTTGGGAACGAACCAGGGCATCGCATTCCTCCTTGGGTTTAGATCAGCTTTCGGCTCCCTCGACGATCTTGGGGAGCAGGAACTCGTCGCCGGTGCGCGCCGGCGCGTTGGCGAGCGCGGTCTCGGCGGGGAGCGACTCCCCGACCACGTCCTCGCGGAAGACGTTCACGAGCTCGCGCCCGTGCATCATCGGGGGGACGCCGTCGACGTCGACGGACGAAATCTTCTCCACATACTCGACAATGCTCTCGAGCTGCGGCTGGAAAGTCGCCTTCTCCTCCTCGGTGAGCTCCAGCCGCGCGAGCTCGGCAACATAGGAAACGTCGATCTTCATCGCCATGCCCTCAGCGCTGCCACACCGGCGAGATGAAGTTGCCCTCCGCGCCGCCAAAGAGCTGGCGCGGCTTGTCGCCGTCCTTGAGCGTGTCGATGATGAAGACCGCGCGGTCGCGGCTGGCGGCAAGGTGGCGCATGTCGCGCGACCAGGTCGGATGCTCCCAGTTGCCCTCCGGGGTGACCAGCTCCGCCGTCGCGTCGCCCTCGGCCGAGTTCATCACCGCCACCTGCGCGCCGCCGCGCTTGGTGATGTAGGCGATGCGGCCGTCCGGGCCCCAGTCGGGGTCGACGTTCTCGCGTCCGCGCGAGGTCAGGCGGCGCTTCGCCTTCGTCTCGACGTCGACTACGTAGATCTGCGGGTTGCGCGCCTCGTTGGAGACGTAGGCGATCTTCTTGCCGTCGGGGCTCCACGCGGGCTGACCCTCGCTCGCCAGCGGGGTATTGGTGAGCCGCTTGACGCGGTCGCCGCTGATGACGTAGAGCTCGGGGTTGCCGTGGACGGAGAGGATCGCCGCCACCTTGGTGCCGTCGGGCGAAACCGCGATGCCGTCGGGCGAGCCTTTGAAGCTCCACTTCAGGCTGCGCTTGCCGGTGGCGGTGTTGAGCTCCCATACCTGCGGCGCGCCCTTGAGGTCGCTGATGTAAATGACCGAATCGCGGTCCTTCCAGCGCTGGAAGATCGTCATCCGCCCGTCGCTCGTCAGCTGCCTCACGTCGTAGCCGTCGGGATAGCTGACGCACATCTCGCTCGGCCGCACCTGGCCGCGGCCGGCCGACTTGCCGCGGTTGAGGAAGAGCAGCCGGTCGAGCGCAAAGCCCTTCTGGTTACCGAACGCCTCGCACATCGCGTCGGCGAAGCGGCGCGCGGCCATGCGGGCGGACTTGTCGTCGGAGAACGCCTCGGCCGACGAGACCACCTTGCCGCGGCCCTCCGCCTTCACCGCGCCGGAGCCGCCGCTGACCTTGATCGTGCCGTCGCTGCGGACGGTGAAAAGCCCCGAGATCTCGAGGTTCTTCGCCAGGCACTTCGAATACGCGCCGTTGGCGACTTGGATCGACACCGTGAACTTCTGGGCGCCGACACCGGAGATGTTTACAACCGTCTCTGCCGTCGCGGCGAGACCGAAGGCCATTGCAGCCAGGAAACAGATTCTTTTCATAGAGTGTATTATACCATATCCCATGGCTCTCTGTCCTAGTGCTTCAGCGCACGGAACCTCAGGAGCGCCTCGAGGAAGTAGTAGTCGCCGTAGTCGAGGGGAACGTCAATTTCGCTGTTGCCCGGCTTGTGCCCGACGCCGTGCTTCAGCAGCCAGCCGCCGTTCTCGCCCGGCTTTGCGAAATAGTCGTCGGAGCAGAGCCAGATGAGCTGATGCACCGCGAACGCGCGATACCGCTCGCCATCCTCGCCAGGAACGAACGTTGAAAGTTCCAAGAGGGCCGACGCCATGACGGCCGCGGCGGACGAGTCGCGCTCCTCGCCGGGAGCGCCGTAGTCCCAGTACGGGATGCCGTCGACGGGCATATTCAGGTTGTTCATGGCATAGTCCGCGAGCTTCTGCGCGAATTCGAGGTAGCGCCGCTCCTTCGTAAAGCGGTACATCATCGTATAGCCATAGATGCCCCAGCTCTGCCCACGGCTCCAAGCCGTCTCGCACGAAAGGCCCTGTCCGCGGCGAATTTCCTGCACCATGCCGAGGAAGCCAGGGCGCTGATCGTAGTTGAGCACATGATAGCAGCCGCCGTCTGCGCGGAAGTGGTGCTTCATCGTGATGTCCGCATGCGAACGTGCGATTTTGTCAAACCGTTCCCCATTCCCCATTCCCCGTTCCCCGTTCCCCGTTCCCCGTTCCCCGTTCCCCGTTCCCCATTCCCCATTCTTCGCCACCACCTCGAGCAGTTCGAGGTTCATCATGTTGTCGGGTATGACCAGGAATTCGCCCTTGTTGTCGATACTGCCCCAGCTTCTTATGAGGCCGAGACCGGAATTGAACCGCTTCGAGAGCGACGCCGCCGTCTCGCGCAGCAGGTCATCGTACTTGTCGGTCTTGAGTATCCGCCGCGCGTTCCCGTACGAGCAGTTCATGATGAAGCCGACGTCGTGGTTGTCGGTCACCTTGGAATTTGGCGCGAGCATCTCCGTCCACACGGTCGCCCGCTCCTTGAAGAACTCGTCGCCGGTCGCCTCGTAGAGATACCAGAGCGAGCCAGGGAAGTGTCCGGACGTCCACCAGTAGATGGATCGCATGTCGAGCCTGTTCTCCTTCGCGATCCATCCGTGCGGAACCCGGCGCTCGGCGTGGGGCTTGGCGCCGTGCGGCACCGCCTCCTTCTCGTCGCCGGCGTTCGCGAGCGGCGTCGCCGCCGCGTCGAGCGCGCGGTACTGCGCGGCGCACTTGCCGAAGATCTCCGGCAGGCGCCTTTCGAGAATCTCCTCCTGCGGATTCGCCGCGACGGCGGCGGCGACAAGCATAGCGGCAATCACCATGACGCTTCCCCTTCCTGGCTACCGCGCCAGCCAACCGCCGTCGACCGGCAGAATCGCGCCGTGAATGTAGGCAGCCGCGGGCGAGCAAAGGAACACGCATGCGCCAGCGATGTCGGCGGCCTCGCCCCAGCGCCCTGCCGGAATGCGCTCGAGGATCTGGCGCGAGCGGACCGGATCGGCCCGGAGCGCGGCGGTGTTGTCAGTCGCGATGTAGCCGGGCGCAATGCCGTTCACGTTCACTCCCTTCGGCGCCCACTCGTTCGCAAGCGCCTTCACGAGCTGGCCGACCGCACCCTTCGACGCCGCATAGCCGGGCACGGTGATTCCGCCCTGGAAGGTTAGGAGCGAGCAGGTGAAGACGATCTTTCCCCAGCCGCGCGCGACCATGTCCTTGCCGAACTCGCGCGCGAGGACGAACTGCGAGTCGAGGTTGACGGACATCACCTTGTCCCACCACTCGTCCGGATGCTCGGCGGCAGGCTTCCTCAGGATCATCCCCGCGTTGTTCACGAGGATGTCGATCTGGTGCTCCTTCTTGACGCGCTCGATGAACGCATAGACCGCCTTGCGGTCGGAGAGGTCGCAGTCCTTCGACGATGTGCGCACCACCTGCGCGCCGGCCGCCTCGAGCGCGTCGGCCATCGCCTTGCCGATGCCGCGGTTGGAGCCGGTCACGAGCGCCGTCCTGCCAGATAGATCGTAAGTTATCATGTTTCCTCCTTATTTCATTTCCGTCACGGATACTTTGTCCATGTCGCCGTAGTTGAGGTTCTCGCCGCCCATGCCCCAGATGAACATGTAGTTCGAGGTTCCCGCGGCGGAATGGACGCTCCACTCTGGCGCGGTGATCGCCTGCTCGTTGTGGAGCCACACGAGCCGCTGCTCCTGCGGACGGCCCATCTGGTGGCAGATTGCCTGGCCTTCGGGGACGTTGAAGTAGAAATACGCCTCCATGCGCCGGTTGTGGGTGTGCTGGGGCATCGTGTTCCAGACGCTCCCTGGCTTGAGCTCCGTGAGGCCCATCTGGAGCTGGTTGCAGCCGCCGCCGGGAGTCTTCGTCAAGACCGGCGAGACGATGAGCTGGTTGATTACGCGGTCGTTCGACTCCTCCATCTTGCCGGCCTTGATGTAGTTGCCGATCGTGTAGCCCGGCTTCTTGCAGTTCTGGTCGCTCGTGATGCGCTGCGTGACGAACTCCTTGTAGGCTGGTGCGGAGTTAATGTAGAACTTCGCGGGGTTCGCCTTGTCGATGGACGCGAACTTGACCTCCTTCTTTCCGCAGCCGACGTAGAGCGCCTCCTTGAACTCAAGCTCGTACTTCTCGCCATCGACAGTGACGACTCCCTTGCCGCCGACGTTGATGACGCCGAGCTCGCGGCGGTCGAGGAAATGCTCGGCCTTGAGCTCCTCGAACGTGTCGAGCGTCAGATCCTTCTCGACAGGCATCGCGCCGCCGTAGACGAGGCGGTCGTACATCGTGTAGGTGACATTGATCTCGTCGGGTGCCATGACCTTCTCCATCACGAAGCGGTCGCGGATCTTCGCAGTGTCATACGACTTGAAGTCGTCGGGATGGACTGCGGTCTGGACGGTGAAGTTGACCGTCGTTGCCAGCATTATCGCAATCATGTTCATTTTTCTTTGCCTTTCTTTTGTGTTTTCAATTTCTGCATGTAGCCAGCTGCGCTCTTGAAAAGCCGGCCGCCAGGTCGCCAATCGCCTTTGAAGCCAGGTTAAGCCATTCAAACCGAGCCTTGCCGTAACTCGTGCGAGCTGCGCCAGTCTCGCGCGGCGCGAATGGCGACAGCTGAAGAAGCCGCCCCTCAGCACATAAATCGAAATCTCCGCCCCACGGCTTGTAGTAGCGACCCATCCCCTCGGCAAGCAGCTGCACCATCCTCCCGCCGCGAGCAATGGCCTCGGCCTTGACAGCTTTCTCTCCCGGGGAAATCCAGGGGCTAACAAGCACAGCTCCACGCTCGGCCTTTGCGCCCAGCTTCGTGACGAGTTCGGCAAGCTTGTCATCTGGCGTTGCCGTCGATATTCTAACGCTCACGAGGAGCGGGGCGTCCAGGAGGAATGGATTGCCAATTGCCGCCCATTCAAGGGGGCGAGAGCCGACAGCAAGCGTACTACAACAAGTGTCGCCGCCGACTACCTGCCCCTTGCTGATGTAAGCTTGTCCCTTGCTGTCATTCCTTGCCGTCGCTCCCTTGCTGTTGTACACTTGCTGTTCTTCAAACGCCCTCTGCTCCCGATTACCCTTCCTTGGCTTTGCGATCTCCTCGCCGGTTTCGACGTCCCAAAGCTCTCCGCCGTCTCGCGCAAAGGCGCGGAAATCCCAGCTGTCGGCACCGTCAACGCCCGCAAGCGTTGCCGTCGCGCGCCCAAGCCGCCAATGCCTAAAGCCCATGACCTTCTTGAAAAGCCCTGGGTTGTTCTCCTTTATCCAGCGACGCTTGGCGTTTGCCAAGACATAGTTTATCTGCCTATGAAGCTGCCCCTTCGCAAGACAAACCGAGTCTCGCCAAAGCGGGTTCCATACCCTGCGGCCGATGCGCCTCTCGACCTCGCCGGCAAAGAAGGCGACAATCTCTTCAAGATTGAACGATCCCTCTACCGTTATATAAACGATGCCATGAAAGTGGTCGGGCATTATCGCATTGTAAGTAGCCCTAACGCCAGGAAACCGCGCCTCAATCGCCTGCCATGACTCGTAAACCGCCCGGCCTTCTTCGGTGCGCTCAACGCCCCACTCTCGCAAGGTGCCGAAGACAGAGGCGCGTGGCTCAGCGACAAGCGTTATCATATAGTTGCATCGCGAGTCGTAGCGCCAGCCGAGCAGCCCCTTGTGGCGCATGGGAGTGACAGCAAGCGTACGACAACAAGCCGGGCCTTCGTTGGCTTGTTGAAGGCCCGGCCGTTGCGGCAAGCCTCCTTGCTGTCGTACGCTTGCTGTCATTTCGCCCTTCTGATCCTCAGCCAATTCACTGCGCACATGCCAAGGGCGAGGAGACCCGCGATAGCGGCGCCAAGCCACTTGAGCGTCACTGTGAGGTGGTAGATCGCCCAGCACCACAGCGCCGAGGCGAAGTCCAAGGCCGCGCCGCCCTCGAAGCCCTCTGGCACGGCGATGCCGTCGCAGTTCGCCGCCGCAATCGCCTTGGTGAAGGCGGGGGTTAAGTTCGTGACGAAAAAGAGCCCCGCCACAAGCGCGACAAGCCCGATGACAAAAGTCTTCGGCACATTGCCCTTCGTAATCGGCAGCACGCACGGAAAGAGATAGAACATCCCCGCGAGCGACGCGAGCGGCAGAAACTTGTTGCCCGGCAGGAAGACCGACAAAAAGAGAATCACCGGAATCAGCAGGATCGAGACGACGAGCGTCGTGGGATGACCGATCACGAGCGCAGGGCTCATGCCGATTGAAAGGCCCTTGAGGCCGGAGAAGCGCTTTTCGACAAAGCTCCTCGTCTGTTCGCAGATGGGCCTGAGGCCCTCGATGAAAAGCGAGGTGATGCGCGGGATGAGCTCCATCACCGCGCCGACAGTGACACCGAGCTTCAAAATGGACGGAATCGAATCGACGACGCCCTTCCACGAATCGCACCGCAAGGCACCGATGCCGCAGCCGATCACGAGACCGAGGAAAAGCGGCTCGCCGAGAAGACCGAACTTCCGCTTCATTCCCTCCGCGTCGATGTCGAGCTTCGAGAAACCGGGGATGCGGTCGAGCAGCCAGCCAATCGCCACCGCGAACGGCGTGAAGCTCTGGCAGAACGGCTGGGGGATGGAGATGCCGTCCATGTCCTTGTAGTAGGACTGAAAGCCCTTAGCGGTGAAGTCCGCCATACAAAGCGTAATGATGTAAAGGACAATCGCCGCATAGAACGCCCAGCCAAGCGAACCGGTCGCAAAGAACACCATCGCGCCGAGAAACGCGAAATGCCAGTAGTTCCAGAGGTCGATGTTCACCGTGCGCGTCGTCTTCGTCAGCAGCATCACGACGTTGACGCCGAGGCAGACAGGAATGATGAACGCGCCGACGGCGCACGAGTACGCAACCGCCGCGGCGGCTGGCCAGCCGAGGTCGAAGAACGGAAGGTTCAGGTGGTAGAGGTCGGTCATGCCCTTCAGCGCCGGACCGAGGCTCGTGGTGAGGAGCGCCGTGACGACGCCGAGGCCCACGAAACCGACGCCGACGAGCAGCCCCGACTTCAGCGCCTTGGCGGGCTTGATCCCGATCAGCACCCCGAGCACGGTGAAGATGACCGGCATCATCACCGCCGCGCCGAGCCCTATTATGTAGGCAAAGACTTCCTGCATGGTCTTGCTCCCGCAAAAGCCCGGCCGCTATTCCACGACCGAAAAGATATCCACCAGCTTGACGGTCATCGACCGGTCGTCGCGGCCAAAATACTTCACCTTGCCCGCCTTGTCCACCAGGTAGAACACCGGCCCCTTGCCGACAGAACGCGGTTCCGCCGGATGTCCGCCCCCCTCGCAGCAGGGCAGGTCGGAAACCGCCTTGCTGAGGATCTTCTTCGCGCTCTCGGCGTCGCCGCCGCGGTGCGAGGCGAAAACGACCATCGGCTTGCCGTGGAAGCCGTCCAATATCCGCTGGGCGGCGGCGAGCATGTTAAGGCTCTCGGCGTCATCTGAATTCCAGACGCAAACGACCACTGCCTTGCCGCGGAAGTCGCGCTCCGACACGCGCCGGCGGGTAAGCCACTTCGCCTCGTTGAGCGACAGCCGCTCGATGCGCTTGTCCTCGGTGCCCTCCATGAGCGAGTTCTCGACCGCGCGCTTGGAGAGCGGCTTCGGCTCGGACGGCGTCGGCGCCGCCTTTTTGTCCGGCTTCGCCTTTTCCGGAGCCTTGGCGGACGGCGCGGCAGGTTCGGGTTTTTCCGCGGCGGCGGACTCCTCCGGCTCCGGCTCGCCCTTCTCGCCGCGGCAGCGGTCGACGAGCGCAAGCGTCCAGCCGCGGGCGACGAAGTAGTAGTCGCGGCAGTAGGGGTCGATGAACTTCGCCGCGGCAGAATCGGGGAAGAGCTCGTAGATCGCCGCGACCGCGGCGACGGCCAGCACGGCCAGGAACACTATCAGCTTGATCAGTCGTTTCATGATTTCTCCTTGTCCAGTTTCTATTCCCAGAAGGCGGCGTCGCCGGTGCGGCGGAAGAGGCTGAGGGTGAAGGGACGGCACCTCGCCCCCTTGCCGGTGCGGCAGTGGCGGCAGAAGAATCGGATGGTGGATGGCCCGTCGTAGCCGCGGTGGATGCGGACGCGCACGTTGGCGCGGCGGGCAAACCCGTCCTCGGGGCCTCCCCGCTCATGGTCGATGGTCACCTCCACGTCGCCGTCGTCGCAGGTGTAGTCCCATCGGCAGAGAGGACCGGACTCGTCAAGGGCGAAATACCACCGGTCGCCGCTCTGCACGCGCAGCACCTGGCTTTCGCCGGGGCGCGGCAGCAGACGCCGGTCGACGCCCTGGCAGCCGACGGCGAAGAGCAGCGCCGCCGCGACCGGCAGAAGCAACTGCGCTGGACTCGGGCACCTCATCTTCAGAGAAACGCCAGCAGGACGGGCGGCGCGATGAGCAGTGAGTCGATCATGTCGAGGATGCCGCCAAGGCCGTTGGTCATCTTCATCGCCGACGAGTCCTTCACGCCGACCCAGCGCTTGAACTTCGACTCCACCAGGTCGCCGGCGGTGCCGAGCAGCGCCGCGGCGGCGCCCAGGGCAAGCGACTTCCCCCAGCCGAAGCCGGTGGCGCCCATGAAGAGGCAGGAGACGAGCGAGGAGACCGCCACCGAACCGAACAGCCCTTCCCAGCTCTTGTTCGGCGAGATCGTGGGGCAGAGCTTGTGGTTGCCGCCCTTCATCAGCTTCGCGGAGGTGAGCCCGAACGCGAACCCGCCGACGTCGGAGAACTTGACGATCGCGATCACGTAGAGAAGCATCACGTTGCCGAGCCGGAACGGACCGCACATCTCGCTTTCGCCGTAGCGGAGCGGGACCGACGCAAGCGACAGGAGCCCGTAGCCGATCAGCAGCACGCCGGCGAGGAACACGACGGCGTGGACTGCGCCGGGACGCGGCGCCTTCAACTTCATTAAAAGCGCGAACTCGACCATGGCGAGCACCGCCAGGACCATCACCACCGTGACGATGGCGCCCGGCGGCGCCAGGAGCGACGCGGCGATCACCGCGCCCCCGACCGCGAGTCCGGTCAGCGTCCGCTTCAATACCGGGTTCACACGCCGATCCTCAGGGTGGTTTCGCGCGCGGGGCCGACGGAGAGGACGCCGAGCTTGCCGCCGACGAGCTCGAGGACCCGCTCCACGTACTTCCGCGCGTTCTCGGGCAGGTCCTCGTAGCGGGTCACGTGCGAGGTCTCGCACTTCCAGCCGGGCAGCTCCTCGTAGACCGGTTCGCAGCGGTCAAGCACGGCGAGGTCGGCCGGGAAAGTCTGGTAGACGAATCCATCGTCGCGCCGGTAGCCGGTGCAGATCTTCACCGTCTCGAACTCGTCCAGCACGTCGAGCTTGGTCATCGCCCAGAAGTCCACGCCGTTGACGCGCTGGGCGTAGCGGGCGACGACGGCGTCGAACCAGCCGCAGCGCCGCGGGCGCCCGGTGGTGGCGCCGAACTCGCCGCCGCGGCGGCGCAGGGTCTCGCCGTCCGCGTCCTTGAGCTCGGTCGGGAACGGCCCCTCGCCGACGCGGGTGGTGTAGAGCTTGAGGACGCCGATCACGCGGTCGATCGCACGCGGAGAGACGCCCGAGCCGGTGCAGGCGCCGCCGGCGGTCGGGTTGGACGAGGTGACGAAGGGATAGGTGCCGAAGTCGACGTCGAGCATCGTAGCCTGCGCGCCCTCGAAGAGCACCGACTTGCCGGCTTCGAGGCTCTCGTGCATGAACTGGATGGTGTCCGTGACGTAGGGCATGAGCGCCGCGACCATCGGCGTGTAGAGCTTCACCATCTCCTCGGCGTCGAGCGGATGCGCGCCGAGCGCCTCGAGGGCGCGGTTGGCGTCCTCGACCTGGGCGCGCACGACGTCCAGGAAGTTGGGCTTGAGGATGTCGCCGACGCGCATCCCGTAGCGGCCGACCTTGGCGGCGTAGGCCGGGCCGATGCCACGGCCGGTGGTGCCGATCTTGCGCCCCGCCGGGCGCGCCGCCTCCTCGGCGCGGTCGATCGCGCGGTGCCACTGCATCACCATGTGCGCGCGCTCGGAGATGTGGAACCGGCCCTTGAGCTCGAAGCCCCAGCTCTCCACCTGCTCGAGCTCCTTCATGAGGTCGAACGGGTCCATCACCACGCCGTTGCCGATCACGCAGTGCTTGCCTTCGTGCAGCACTCCGCTCGGCACGAGGTGGAGGACGTACTTCTTGTCGCCCACCACCACGGTGTGGCCCGCGTTGGACCCGCCCTGGAAGCGCACCACCACGTCCGCCTCCTCGGTCAGGAAGTCGATTACCTTGCCCTTGCCTTCATCGCCCCACTGGGCGCCGACTAGTACTGTGTTCATTTTTCTTTCTTGCCCTGCCTTGAGAAATCACTTGCCGGGATATTTTACCAGCGACGCGACATCGTAGTCCTTGAGCAGCCCTGCGCGCGCGCCGAAGCCCTCCAGTTCGATCGGAAACACCATCTTCGCGACCTCGCCGCCGAGCCGCTCCACCATCTTCGCCGCGGCCATGGCGGTGCCGCCGGTGGCGAGGAGGTCGTCGACTATCACCACCCGCTGGCCCGGTTTCACCGCGTCGGTGTGCATATGCAGCGTCGCCCGCCCGTATTCGAGCTCGTACGTCTCGGATATGGTCTCGCGCGGCAGCTTACCCGGCTTGCGGATCGGCACGAAGGCCGTCCGGAATCGGTCGGCGAGCGCCGCGCCGAAGATGAACCCGCGCGACTCCGGCGCCGCCACGAGGTCGAACTCGACGTCGGCGAGAAGGCCTACCGTCGAGTCCAGCGCAAGCTGGAAGCCCTCGGGAGACTCGAGGATCCCGGTGACGTCGCGGAAGAGCACTCCCTCCTTCGGGAAGTCGGGTATGGCCTTTACGTAGTTCTCCAGGTGCTTCATGCCGCTATTATACCATATTTCGCAGCGCTCTGCATCTCGGTTCCCCCTCCGCGCAGGCGGGGACCGCCTTCGGGCAGCGCGGATGGAACGCGCAGCCACTCGGCCAGTCCCACGGCGGCGGCACCGTGCCCGGGATGTCCGCGAGCGGCGCGTCGCGCGGCGCATCGAGCCGCGGCACCGCGGCGAGCAGCCCCTGGGTGTAGGGGTGCAGCGGGTTGGCGAGCACTTCCGCGACCGGACCCGCCTCGACCACCTCGCCGGCGTACATCACGTAGACCACGTCCGAATAGGCGGCGACCAGCCCGAGGTTGTGGGTGATGAGCAATACCGCCATCTTCCTCTCGTCGGCAATCCGCCCGACGAGGTCGAGCACCTCCTTCTGGGTCGTCACGTCCAGCGCCGTCGTCGGCTCGTCCGCAACCATCAGCTCCGGATCCTGCGCGAGCGCCGAGGCGATCATCACCCGCTGCTGCTGACCGCCGGAAAGCTCGCAGGGGTACTTGCGCGCCGCGTCCGCCGGCAGCCCCACCGACTCCAGGAGCTCCACGACGCGGCGGCGGCGCTCCTCGCGCGACGGGCGTCCGCGCATGCCCTCCTCGATCTGCGCGCCGACCTTCATCACCGGGTCGAGCGACTGCATCGGGTTCTGGAACACATACGCGATCCGGGGCCGGCCGACGATCTCCCCGGTGATGCGAGCGCGGTCGACGAGTCCGCCGAGCGCCAGCGAGGTAAGCGACTTGCCGCATCCGGACTCGCCCACCAGCGCGACACGCCCGTTCTCCGGCACCTTGAACGAGACGCCCCTGACCGGCACCGAGACGCGGCCCTCAAACGCAAACTCGATGCGCAGGTTCTTTACCTCAACCAGCACCGCCGCTCCCCTCCTCGGCACCGCCCGCCGCCGGCCAGGCGACGAGGCAGAACTTCCTTTCGCCGCTCGGCGGAGCCTCCACCTTGAGCGACTTCGCGTCGAGGTCCAGCTCCGCCATCTCCACGAGGTCGAGCACCGCCACCCTGCCGTCAAGCCCCAGCGCTGCGAAGGGAATGTCGAAGCCGACCGGCTTCTCGCCGCCGTTGCGGAGCACAAGGAACACGGCACCGCCGCCGCCCGCCGCCCTGCGGAAGCGCGCGACCGCGTTCGTGGACGGCCGCGACGCCTCCCGCCATTCGCCCACCCCGCAGAGCCGCGGAGCTTCGGCAAGCGCCTTTGCCGCGGCGGCGTCCTCCCCCGCGCCCTCCGCCGCCAGCGCGCGCGCGGCTTCGTCGGCCAGCCTGAGGACGGCAAAGGCGCGCGAGGCGACGGCTGCGCGGTCCGCCGCGCCCACCCGGCTCGAGTTCACGAAGGCGATCGACGCCTCGGGCGAGACGCGAATCCGCATCTCGCAGGTCGGGCATTCGCGGAAGCGCACCCTGAACTTCCCCTCGCGCAGTTCCTCCGCCGCGCCTTCCACGACGAACGCGGCAAGCGCAACCGCCAGCGAGAGCCATGGAATTCCTGATTTCATTTCCGCTGCATTACTTCGGGACGACGCGGCTGACGGAGCGGAGGCCGGGGTCGAGGATGTCGTTGGCGACGGCGAGGACGTCGTCCGCCGTCACCGCCGCGACGCCGCGCACCTGCTCCTCGGGCTCGACCGCCCGGCCGAAGGCGAGGAGAGTCTGGCCGTAGAAATGGAGCTTCGCCGTAACCCGCTCGTGCGCAAGGCGGAAGTTCCCGAGCATGAAGTCCTTCACGCGCTTCAGCTCCGCCGCGCCGACGCGCCGCTCGCGGATGCGCCTGAGCTCTCGGTCGACCGTCTCCAGCGCCGCCTCCTCCTTCGCCGGCTCCACCCCCGCCGCGACCGTCCACATCCCGGCGTCGGAGAAGAACTGCATCCGCGACGAAATGTCGTAGCTCAGGCCGCGCTTCTCCCGCACCTCCTGGAAGAGCCGCGAGGACATGCCGCGCCCGAGGATGGCGTCGAACACCGCCGCGGCGTACATGCGGCGGTCGGTGAGCCCGAAGGTGCGGTAGCCGACGGCGATGCGCGTCTGCTGCACTTCCTTCGCCTTCACGACCGACGGGACGACGCGTCCGTATCTGGCCGCGCGGCCGCAGGGGGGCTTCGGTGCCCGACCTTCCGCGCGGCCGCCGAAGCGGCCGAGCCGCGAGGCCACGGACTTGAGCGCCGCGTCGCGGTCGAAGCGGCCGACGACCACGGCATATGTACGCGAAGGCAGATAGCGCTCGCGCACGTAGCGCCGCAAGTCAGCCGGGCGGAGCGGCAGGAGCGTCTTTTCGCTGCCGGCGACAGGGCGCCCCAGCGACGACTTCGGGAAAAGCGCTCGCTGCAGGTTCTCGAGCGCCACCGAGTCGGGGTCGTCCTCGTACATGCGGATTTCCTCGAGCACCACCCGCTTCTCGCGGTCGAACTCGTCCTTCGCCATCGCCGCGTGAAGGAACATGTCAGAAAGGATGTCCACTGCCTCGTCGAGATACTCCCAGGGCAGATGCGCAAAATACGCGGTCGCCTCCTCGCCGGTGCAGGCGTTGAACATACCGCCGCGGCCCTCGATGGCGCGGGAGATGTCGAGCGGCGTGCGCGTCGGCGTGCCCTTGAAGAGCATATGCTCGATGAAGTGGGAGATGCCGGCAAGCTCCGCCGGTTCATGGCGGGAACCGGCGGCGACAAAGAGCCCGAAGGCCGCCGACTCCGCCTCGCACGGGGCGAGCGCCACCCGAAGCCCGTTGCCGAGGGCGACCAGCTCCATCAACCCCGCCCCTTCATGCTCGCAAGCAGCCCGCCGCCGAGGACAATGCGCTTCTCGCGCTCCGAGAGCGAAGTCCTGACCCTGAACGAGCACTTCCTCCCCTTCACCTCCAGGACGCCGTCGCCGGCCACCGCCGCGCGGATGCCCTTCAGCTCCAGCGCGTCGCCGGCGGCGACCCTGTCGTAGTCCTTCGGGTTCTCGAAGATGAACGGCACGATGCCGAAGTTGACGAGGTTGGCGCGGTGGATGCGCTCGATCGACTTCGCGATCACCGCCTTGACGCCCAGGTACATGGGGCAGAGCGCCGCGTGCTCGCGGCTCGAGCCCTGGCCGTAGCTCTCGCCCGCGACGATGACGTTGGCGAGTCCCTTCTCCTTGTTCGCAAGGCACTTGTCGTGGAAAGCAGGGTCGCACGGCTCGAAGACGAACTTCGCGTACTCGGGGATGTTCGAGCGGAACTTGAGCCGCGCGCCCGCTGGCATGATGTGGTCGGTCGTGATCTTGTCGCCGACCTTGATCGCGGCAACGCCCTTCAGGTCGTTCGCGAGCGGCACGCCCTTCGGGACGGGCGCGATGTTCGGCCCGCGCACGATCTCCGCGCCCTTCACGCCCTTGCCGGCGGTCGCGCGGTAGAGGAACATGGTGTCGTCGACCGGGAACTTCCTCGGGCTCGGCACCGCAGCGACCGGCTTCTTCGTCGGGAGCTCGACCTTGCCGGTGAGCGCTGACGCGGCGGCCGTCTCTGGCGAGACGAGGTAGACCTGCGCGGACTTCGTTCCCGAGCGGCCCTCGAAGTTGCGGTTGTTCGTCCTAAGCGACACCGCACCGGTCCTCGGGCTCATGTGCGCGCCGATGCAGAACCCGCACGCGTTCTCGAGCATGCGGCAGCCGGCGGAATGGAGGATCGCCAAGGAGCCGTCCTTCGCGAGCATGTTGATGACCTGCCGCGAGCCGCACGCGATGCCGACCTCGACGTCGTCCGCGACGTGTTTGCCCTTGAGGTAAAGCGCGACTGTCCTGATGTCGCGGTAGGACGAGTTGGTGCACGAGCCGATCATGATCTGGTTGACCTTCGTGCCCTGCCTCGACTTCACGGTCACGACGTTGCCGGGGCTGTGGGGAGCAGCCATCATCGGCTCGACCTTGGAGAGGTCGACGACAAACTCGTCGTCGTACTTCGCGCCCTTGTCGGCGACGATCTTGACGAAATCCTTCGCGCGCCCCTGCGCGGCGAGGAACTGCTTCGTCACCGCGTCGGACGGGAAGACGCTCGTCGTCACGCCCAGCTCCGCGCCCATGTTGGTGATTGTCGCGCGCGAGGGGACGTCGAGCGTCGCGACGCCGGGGCCGGTGTACTCGAAGATCCAACCGACGTTGCCCTTGGTGCCGAACTTCTCGAGCACCTTGAGGATCACGTCCTTGGCCGAGACGCCCTTCCTGAGCCTGCCCTTGAGGACGATTGCGCGCACCTTGGGGGTCGGGATGTGGAACGCGCCGCCGGCCATGGCGACCGCAATGTCGATGCCGCCCGCGCCAATCGCGATCTGGCCGATGCCGCCGCCGGTCGGGGTGTGGGAGTCGGAGCCGAGCAGCGTCGTCCCCGGCTTGCCGAAGCGCTCGAGGTGGAGCTGGTGGCAGATGCCGTTGCCGCACTTGGAGTAGACGATGCCGTACTTCCTGGCGACGGACTGGAGGAAGTCGTGGTCGTCGGCGTTCTCGAAGCCGATCTGCACGGTGTTGTGGTCGACGTAGCTCACCGAGAGGTCAGTCTTGACGCGCGGCACGTCCATCGACTCAAACTGGAGATACGCCATGGTGCCGGTCGCATCCTGGGTGAGCGTCTGGTCGATGCGGATGCCGATTTCCGCGTCTCGGGAGGGGTCGCCCTCCACGAGATGGGCCGAGAGGATCTTCCCGACCACGTTCAGCGGCTTTCCCTTCATTTGCTGCTTTCCTCCTGACGATTACGAAATGGACTTGATGACCGGCGCAGGCGGCTGGTTGTAGACGCGCGAATTCGGCGGCACCGACTCGATCAGCCACACGCTGCCGCCGATTTCGGAGTCGTGGCCGATGACGGTGTCGCCGCCGAGGATGGTGGCCCCGGCGTAGATGACGACGTTGTCCTCCACGTTCGGATGGCGCTTGACCCCCTTCACCAGCGCGCCGGTCACGGGGTCCTTGTCGAACGACTTCGCGCCGAGCGTCACGCCCTGGTAGAGCTTGACGTTCCGGCCGATCACCGTGGTCTCGCCGATGACGACGCCGGTGCCGTGGTCGATGAAAAACCTCTCGCCGATGGTCGCACCGGGATGGATGTCGATGCCGGTGCGGGAGTGGGCTAGCTCGCTCATGATGCGGGGGATGATCGGCACCCCGAGCCTGTAGAGCTCGTGCGCGAGTCGGTGCACCGTCACCGCGTAGAGCCCGGGATAGGCCATCACCACCTCCATCGGGCTCGTCGCCGCCGGGTCGCCCTCGTAGGCCGCCTGCACGTCCGTCGCCACCAGCCGCTTCACGTCGGCAAGCGAGGCCATGAACTGCGCCGCGACGACGTCCGCGTCGAGCTTGGGCGCCAAAAGCGCGATCTCCTTCGCCAGGGCGGACGCGATCCACTCCCTGGCGCCCTTGGCCGACAGCTCCCCGTATGCGCACGGATGCAGCAACGCGAGCAGCTTTCGGACTATGGCGGCGATTCTCTGTGTCAGTGTCATGTGCGTATTATACCATATGCGGCAACCAGCTGGCGCCCTCCATGCTCCCGCGCCCTTCTGCCCGCCCGCGGCAGCCAGGGCGCACTACGGCGTCGGCACCCTGCGTTCAAGGTACCATTGCGTAAGCGCCTGAAGTTCCTCATAGCCGAAAGTGCTCTCCTTCGTCCACTTCGCGAGGAAGGCGCCTAGCCACCACGCCTCGCCGGAGCCTTCGCCCCACGACGCGTCTTCGATCCACTTCTCGAACTTCCGCTTGAGGCGCCGCTGGTCCTTGAGGTGCGGGGAACGCCAGCAGGAACGGAAGAACTCGACCGAGCTTTCCTTCGGCGCCAGGATCCTGGCGTCGAACATGTCGGATCCCTCGTGCGCCAGCAGCGAAACCTTGTTGCCGAGCCCACCGCCGTAGCCCGTGAGGCCGTTGTCCGCGCCGACAACGCGATGGCACGGGATTATTATGCAGATCGGGTTCCATCCCACCGCGCCGCCGACCGCGCGCGCCGAAACCTTGGCGCCGCCGTGCCGCTTCGAGATCGTCTTGGCTATGTCGCCGTACGACACCGTGGCGCCAAAGGGAATCCGCCTGAGTTCGTCGATCACTTCCGAGCGGAACTCGGTCAGGTCGTCGATGCGGTAGTGGGGCGTAAAGCCGGGGTCGTGCCCGGCGAAATACTCGTCCAGCCAGCGGCAGGTCTCGCGAAAAACCGGCGTCTCGTGCGATTCGCCGGCTTCCCCGCGCCGCACAGCGTCGCGCGGGCCCGCGAACCTAAGCCCGGTCAGGGCCTCGTCGTCACCGCTCATCACGAGGTCGTCGAACCCTTCCGGCGTAATGTATTTCCAGACGTACTTCATTTTGCCTTGGTCTTCTCCAGAACCTTGTCCGCCAGGTCGCTGCGGCCGATGCGCCGGAGACAGGCGGCGAAATTGGCGATGGCCTCCTCGTCGCGCGGTCGCACCGCGATGACGGTCTCGTAGCACTTCATCGCCTGCTGGAACTTGCCCAGGCGGAAAAACGTCTCGCCGTTGCGCGAAAGCCGATCCAGCCGATCCATGAGCATCGGGTCGCGGGGATTGCGCTTCGCCGCACGCACCCAGCAGTCGACCGCGTCGTCCAGCGCCTTCTCGTCGTCTGCCTTCGCCGCGGCGATGTTGCCCTCCAGCACCAGCCGACGGACGACCTGCATGGAGCGGATCTCCGCGCGCGTCTCCGCGGCAATGTCCTCGTCGATGCCGTCGTAGTCGAGCCATTCGACGCGCGGCACCTCGCGCGTCACGAACCACTGCGGCACCACCTTGCCCTCTAGCTTCGACGCAAACGCCGGCAGCACCTCCTCGCGCGAGCCGGCATAGCTCGCAAACGCGCCGACCAGCGAACCGCGCCCGTCGTCGGCGGCAAAGCGCTCCAGCGACTTCGCGAGCGGCAGCTTTTCGTCCCGCCGGCCGACGAGCAGCCAGTGGCGCTCGCCCGGCATCCAGAGCCGCACGCACTTGCCCGGAAACGACTCGAGCCGCCGCCGGAACTCCGCCGCGTCCATCTCGCCCACGTCGACGAGCTCGGCTGCCTCGCCCTCGCCGCGGCCGGACGGAAACTCCAGCGCCTCGATGTCCGCCGCGGCCGCGACAACCGCCGCGCCCGGCGGCTGCGGCGGCGCGACAACCGTCCTGACGCGGAACTGGCGCCAAACGAACACACCCGCCGCGGCCACAAGGACAAGCGCGAGCAGGGAAAGCGAAATTCGAGCGCGGCGCGTCATTTCAGGCGCTCCCGGATTGCGGCGACGCACCGCTCCACCACGCCGCAGCGCGACTTGACCGCCGCCGCGGCGCGCTCGCCGAGCCGGACCGCGTCCTCGCCGCCCTCCATCAGCCTCGCGACCTCGGCCTCGAGCCGGACGGGCGAGTCGACCTGGACGATCGCGTCGGCGGCGAGGAGGTCGCTCATCACCGGACGGAAGTTCTCGGTGTAGGGGCCGACCACCGTGGGCTTGCCGCAGAGGCACGGCTCGATCATGTTCTGCGATCCGTGCGCGCAGAGCGACTTGCCGACGAACACCACGTCCGCGAGCGCATACAGCCCCATCAGCTCGCCGGTCGTGTCCGCGAGCAGCACCGGCGGCGCACCGTCCGCGGCAGACGCTCTCGCGGCGTCGCCCCGCGAGCGGCGCACGCACCTGAAGCCGGCGCTGCGGATGTTCGCCTCCACCGCGTCCGCCTTCTCGAAGTGCCGCGGTGCGATCACCAGCACCGGCGCCGGATCTTCCGCGCCCTTCGCGCGCCGCGCCTCCAGGAGCCGCCGGTAGATGCCCAAAAGCGCCTCGTCCTCGCCCGGCCAGGTGGAGCCGCCGAGCAGGATGCGCCCGCGCTTCCCGACCGGACCGACCGCCGCGGCGATCCACTCCCCGAGCTCCGCCTCCTTGGCGGGATTGCGGCGGGCGACGTCGAACTTGAACGAGCCGGAAACCTCCACGCGCTCAGCCGGCGCGCCGGCGGCGACGAGGCGGGAGCGGTCGAGCGCGCTCTGGGCGAAGATCTCGGCGAAGCAGTGGAAGACGTCCTTGAACAGCCACCGCGCGGCGCGGTAGCGCGGCGCACTGCGGTCGGAGACGCGGGCGTTGACGAGGAAGACCGGCACGCCGTGCTTGGCGGCGCGGCGGATGAAGTTGGGCCAGATCTCCGACTCCACCAGCACCACCGCGCGCGGACGCACCGTCTGGTGCGCGGCGCGGACGAAGGTCGGGAAGTCGAGCGGGTTGTAGATGAGGACGTCCCCTTCGCCGACTTCGCGCTCGGCCATCTTCCAGCCGGTCGACGAGGTGGTGGAGAAGCAGAAGCGCACCCCGGGCTCCACCCGCCGCCACTCGCGCATCAGCTGGCCGGCGACCTGGACTTCGCCGACGGAGACGGCGTGGATCCAGACGAAGGCGGAGTCGCCTTCGCGGAACGCCTTCATCACCTGTTCAGGATAAAGCGCAAAGCGGTCGCCGAAGCGCGCCGCATATCCGCCGCGGCGGAGCATCCGCACCAGGAACCCCGGCAGCAGAAAAGGATAGACGAGCAGGAAGAGGATGTTGTAGACCGCCCACTTCATCGCCGCCGCCCTCCTATTTCCTGAGCAGGGACAGCGAGAGCAGCTTCATGGTCTCGCGCGGAATGGTGAAGATCGCGTCGGCCGAGCCGACGGTGGCGTAGCGTCCACCGTCCGGCGCCTTGCCGCCGACGAGGACGTTGCGGCGGACCATTCCCTCGCCGCCGCGGTCGACGGCGAGTGTGAGCGCGGGACGGTCGAGTCCGTAGCGGCCGAGGTCGGCGGCGGACGCCTTGAGCGCCACGACGCCGGAGGCGCGGAGCGGGTTGAGCGCGGCGAGCACCTTGGCGATGGCCGCCTCGTCGGCCACCGCGTTGCCTTCGGCGGACTCGGGGCTCCACGCCGTGCGCTCGCGGGAGTAGACGACAGACACCGGCTTCTGGCCGGCCGTCGACGAGACGAGCCGTGTCACCAGCGCAGGGTCGACCGCCAGCACTTCGCGCGAGCGGAGGTCCTCGAGCCGCATGGTCCCGAGCAGCCGCCGACGCGACACCGCCACCGCCTCGGAGTTGGTGCCGACGGAGACCGAGACCGCGTCACCTCCGTCGCCGGCGTCGGCGGCGGAGAGCGCGAGGATCCGGAGGAGCAGCGCCTCGGCGGCCTTGGCGTCGGCGGGCGCGGCGACCGGCGACTCGAGCCGCCAGGCACCGTCCTGCCCGCGCGCCAGCGCGCAGGTGACGTCGCCGTCGGCGACGGCGAAGGCGGCGACCGCGGAGGCCTCGAGCGGGAAGGGACGGGAGTCGGAAAGCTTGGCCGGCACCTGGAGGACGGCGTCGCGGAGCGCGGCGTCGACGGTGACCACGGCACCGCCGTTCTGGACGAGGGCGTAGACGCTGGCGTCGTCCGCCGCCGCGCCGAAGGAGACGCGGCGATCCTCGCCGTCGCCGCAGCGCAGCGAGACGGTGATCGCGGAGTCGGGGTCGAGCCCGTAGCCCGAAAGCAGCGAGGCGGAGACGCTCGTCGCCTCGTTGGAGGAGCCGACGGGCCAGACGAAGGACTTTGCCTCTGCCGCGGAGAGGAGCGTGAGGAACGCGTCGACCTTGTCCGCGGCGGACTGCCCTTCCTGGGTCTTCCAGCCGCTGCCGCCGCGCTCGAACGAAAGCGGCTGCTCGCCCGGACGCTTCACGTCGAAGGAGGCGACGGACTCGGCGCCGAGCGGAAAGACGGCGCGGGCGCGGAACGCCGCGGCGGAGAGGTCGGCCGCGGCGAAGACCGCGGCAGGCACGACGCAGACGGAGCCGGAGCCCTCGACGACGGCGTAGACGCCGTTGGAGGACGGGGTGTCGATGCCGAAGGAGACTGACACGGGATCGGAGCCGGCGCCGCCGAGCATCACCACGAGGCGCGGCGTCTCGAGCCCGAAGTCGGAGCGCTCGCGGCCGAGTTTCAGGAGCTCCGCCTCGGAGATCACGTCCTCCGGCTCGGCGAAGGACACGGCGTCCACGAGCCGGAGCACGGTCTGGGCGTCGGCGCGCGCGGCATAGGGGGAGACGATGCGCCACTCGGCGTCGCGCTCGAGCACAGTGGCGGGCTCGCCGACGCGCGAGACGACGAGCCGGGCGGGGTCGGCCGGGACTGCGGCGAGGCGCCCGTCGGCCTGGACGCGCGCCTCGGGCGAGTAGACGCCGACGACGAAGTATGCCACCACCGCGGCGATCGACCCGATAAGGAGCCAGACTATGGCGCGCGCGTTGCTCATCGCCGGACCCTCCTGCGGAAGACTACTGCCGAAAGGACGAGAAACACCAGGAGCGGCGCCAGCGCCGCGGAGGCGAGGGTGAGCTTGAGGCGCGAGGCGCGGTCAAGTCCGGTGGAGAGAACCGCGGGGTCGGCGCTCGACGCGCCGGTGAAGTCGGTGCCGGAGAGGTAGGCGACCGCGTTGAGGAAGAAGTCGCGGTTGGCGCTGGCGCGCGCGGCGAGGGCGGCGTTGGAGACGAACGCCGCGTCGCCGACGGCTACGATGCGCGCCGGGCGGATGGCGAGGTCGCTGCCGGCGCCGGCGCCGCGCTCTGCCGCCGCCACGACGGCGGCTCCGCCGGCGCGGGCGAGGGGCAGGAACTCGATGCGGTCGGCCCCGGCGCCGCTCTCGGCCGCCGCGGAAAGCTCGAAGGAGAGCGGACGGTCGAGGACGATGCGCGAACCGGCGAGGGCGGAGGAGACCGGATGGTCGGCGAAGTCGGAGACGATGACGTCGGTGCCGGAGATGGTCTTCTGGTCCTTGAGCGGTTTCACCACCGGGCGCATTCCCCAGGCCGGCAGCAGCGGCGCCACGCCGCCGGTGCCGGGGCGCCCGAGCATCACCAGCAGCCGTCCGCCGTCGCGCAGAAACGCCTCGATGCGCCCGAGCTCGGCGCGCGAGAAATCGTCCTTCGCGCCGGCGACCACGAGGAGCGCGCAGTCGGCGGGGATCGGCGACTCGGCGGCGAGGTCGACGGCGACGTTGCGGTAGCCCTCGCGGGCGATGTCGCGGGCGATGTCGCTAAGTCCCCAGGAGCCGTAGTCGTCGAAACGGGCCTCGCCGTGCCCGACGGCCCAGCAGACGTCGCGGTGCTGGGGCGGGCTCACGAGGCTGCGGAGCGCGGGCGCGAGGTCGTTCCAGCCCGCGCCGTCGGCAAGGTCGAGGATTGCAGTGCGCCGCCCCTTCTCGAAGACGATGCTGCCCTCGCGGGCGCCGAGGCGCGCCAGGCGCCCGGCGGAGCCGATGTCCCAGCGCGGGTCGACGTAGCGCACCTCGAGGCGCAGCCCGCCGAGCGAGTCGGCGGCGCGGCGCAGCGCGCGCAGGCGCCGCGCGACCTCGCGGAAGCGCGGGTCGCGGCGCGAGAGGAAGGCGGTGGCGGAGACGGAGCCGGAGGTCTCGGAGATCGTGCGGCGGAGGCGCGGCGAGAAGTCCCCGCCGCCGCCGGAGGCGAACTCGAACGAGACGTCGAGCCGCGCCGCGAGCGCCGTGACCGCGACGGCGAAGAAGGCGGCGAGCGCCAGCGCGAGCGCGGTGGATGCGCGGAGCATGCGCGAGCCGCGGCCGACGAGCCGCAGCGACGAGACCGACTTCGAGGCGACGAACAGGGCGAGGACGGTGAAGACGACGTAGGCGACGGCGGTGCCGAGCGTAACCGAGCCGGACACCATGTCGGCGACGTGGGCGTCGAACGGGAAGTCGCCGAACACGGTGCGCCCGGCGGCGGAGAACGACAGCAGCGCCTGCCAGACGCCGCGGGGCAGCGCGGCGAAGAGGATAATCGAGGTGCAGAAGGACGCGGCCGAGTTCGCGAACGCGGCGCTCACGGCCGAGGCGGCGGCGCACCAGAGCGCGCCCTGCGCGGCCAGCGCGGCGAACGCGGCGATCACCTCGCTCCAGTCGGCGCCGGCGAGCGCGGCGGGGGCGAAGGCGGCGAGCGCCAGCCCGCACGAGGCGAGGGAAAGCGCCACGACGAGCAGCAGGGCGAACCACACGCCGACGAACTTGCCGACCACGAAGTCGCGCTCGCGCACGGCGACGGAAAGCAGCAGGTCGGTGCGGCCGGTGCGGCGCTCGTCGCTCCACACGTCCATCGCGAGGAAAGCCGCCGCCACCGGCAGCAGCGCCGAGGCCGAAAGCGCCCAGAGCGCGACGACCGACGCGCTCGTCCCCTCGGCCGCCTCGAGCCGCAACGAGAAGAGCGCCGCGACGGCGGCCATGAACAGCCCCGCCGCCAGCGCGGTCGGGAACTGGCTGCGCAGCCGGCCGACTGTGCGCCGGAAGGTCACCGCGACCGGGCTCACGGCTCCACCTCCCCCAGCGCCGCGGCGACGCGTTCGCAGAGCACCGCGCGGTCGGTTCCGGAAGCCGGCACCGACGCCGACACGATCCCGTTCCTGAGCACGAGGAAGCGCGTGGTCCACTTCGCGAAGTCGGCGATCTCGTGGCCGGTGACGATGACGGACGAGAACGCCGCCGCGTCGGAGAGGATGTCGCCCGCCGCCTCGCGCATGGTGCGGTCGAGCCCGGCGAGGAAGTCGTCCAGCAGCAGCACGCGCGGGCGCAGCAGCAGCGCGTCCGCGAGCGCCACCCGGCGGCGCATCCCGGCGGAGAGCCGGCGCACCGGCTCGCGCATGAGGTCGTCGACCCGACAGAGCTCCGCCGCCTCGCCGACGCGGCGCCGCACGCGCTTCGACGGCTCGCCCTTGAGCCGCGCGCGGTAGTTGAGGTACTCCTTCACCGTCATGTCGTCGTAGAGCGCCGGGCTCTCCGGCAGGTAGCCGAGCTGGCGCCGGTAGCGGAGCGGGCGCGCGAAGGCGTCCGCGCCGTCCGCCAGCACCGCGCCGGAGTCCGGCGCCATCAGCGTGGCGAGGATCTTGAGGAGCGTCGTCTTGCCCGCGCCGTTCTCACCCACCACGCTCACGATCTCGCCGGGCGAGACCACGAACGACACGTCCCTGAGGACGGTCTTGCGCGCGTAGGAGAAGGCGAGGTTGCGGACGTCGAGCATCAGTCGATTTCCACTATCTGCCCGCCGGCGAGGCGGCTGCGCTCCGCCGCGAAGCAGATGAGGTGGCTCTGGAGCGCCTGCTCGGTCGTCTCGCGGATCTCGTCGGGGTCGCCGCGGCGGAGGATTCGGATCGTCTCGGAGACGAGGTTGAAGTCCCCGCCGCCGTGGCGCGAGCGGTTGGGCAGGCGGTAGTTCAGCGGCACCCCGGTCTCGACCGGGTTGTCGTCGAAGCGGCAGATGTCGAGGTTCTCGCCGTCGCCCACGATCTCGCCGCGGGTGAGCGCGATGCGGGTGGTGCGGATGTTCTTCGCGGTGAAGCCGGTCATCACGTGGCTCACCGTGGCGCCGCCCTCGAACTCCATCGTCACCGTCTGGTGGTCCGGGACGTCGTTGTCGCTCTGGTAGACGCACTTGCCGTACTCGGTCTCCTCGATCAGCTTCTGCATCGCGGCGTCGGAGCTGTCGGCAAAGAGGTACTTGAGCTCGTCGTGGTCGACGTACATGTTCTGCGCGCTCCACACGCAGCGGCGCTCGATCGCCGGCGGGCAATCGACGCACATCTTGGCCGCGCCGCGCGGCATCATCTCGCGGCGGAAGAGCTTGATCGAGCCGAAGGACGACACCTTGAGGCACTTCTTGCCGATCCACCAGACGAAGAGGTCGAAGTCGTGCGAGCACTTCGCGAGGATGATCGGCGAGCTCTTCTTCGAGTTCGCCCAGTTGCCGCGCACGTAGGAGTGGGCAACCTTCCAGAACCCGGCCGACTCCTGGTGCGCGATCGACACCACCTCGCCGAGCTCGCCGGAGTCGATGAGCGCCTTGATGTGGGCGAAGTAGCGGGTGTAGCGCAGCACGTGCCCCACCACCACCAGCCGCTTCTCGGCGAGCGCGCATTCGATCACCTCGCGGCACTCCGCCTCGGTCGGCGAGATCGGCTTCTCGAGGATGATGTGGTAGCCGGACTTCAGCGCCACCAGCGCAGGCTCGTGGTGGAGCGCGTCGGGCATGGTGATCATCACCAGGTCCGCCTCGGGCTTCTCGTCCAGGCACTCACGCCAGTCGTTCCAGTACTTCTTGGCCGGGATGGACTTGGCCTGCACCGGGTCGGCCACGCCGACGATCTCGAGCTGGTCAGGGTGTTCCTTCGCGTATTCAGCGTAGGCGCGGCCGCGGTATCCCGCGCCGAGCACGATGGCCTTGAGCTTCTTCATTTTCCTGTCAGCGCTCCTATCGCTATGCGGATGTCCTCGGCGCGGCGGTCGCCGCCCTCGCGCTCGACCACGTAGTTGCCGCGGTAGCCGAGCGCCTCGAGCCGGCGCACGAACTCCGCGCCGCCGACCTCGCCCTCGCCCCACGGAACCTCGGTCCCCCAGGTGCCGGGCTCCTTGGTCTCGCACGCGTCCTTCACGTGCACCGAGCGGATCCACGGATAAAGCGTCCTGAGCGCCTCCAGCGGCCGCCCCTTCGCGTAGAGGATCATGTTCGCGGGGTCGAAGTTTATGCCCACGCCCGGCACCGCCGCCATGAACTTGGCGAGGTCCGCCGCGGTCTCCTGGCCGGACTCGAGGATCAGCACCACGTCGTTCTTCGCGCACTCGTCGCGCATCCACTTCACCCGCTCGACGAACTTGGCGAACGCCTTCGGGTCAGACTCGTCAAGGAAGCCGGCGTGCGTCGACATGTAGCGGCAGCCGAGCTCCTTCGTCATCGCCGCGCCGCGCGAGACGATCCGCTTGTTCGCCTCCCAGGTCGCGTCCGGCACGATGCCGCCGGTGGCGCGGATGGAGTCGAGCGTCGAGTAGTCCTCGCCCACCATGCCGACCATCGTCGCCATCACGTTCCACTCGCCCGACGCCACCTTGTCCTTGACGAACTGCCAGGCCGACGGCGGCTCCGCCGCGCCGTGGCGCTCGTCCGGTGCGATGAACGGCCCGAGCGCGAGGTGGATCCCCTTCACGCCAGACTTCTCCATCTGGACCGCGACGCCGGAAAGCGGCTCGCGCCAGCTCCAGCTGCACACGCCCACGCGCGCGGAGTCGATCGCCGCGGACGGCGCCTTGGTGCGGCAGCCGGCGGCGACAAGCGCGACCGCGGCAAATGCCGCTGCCCGCCGGAAAAGCGCAGACTTGGAAATTGCCATCTTCAGTCCCCCGTTATTCGCCGTAGACGCTGTCGAGCGCGTCCGAGATCATGTCGATGACATCCTCGAGGTCGTCCTCGCCAAGCGTAAGCGGCGGCAGGAACCTCACGACGTGCGCGCCGGCGGTGAGCGTCAGGAGCCCCTGCCCCTTGAACGCCTCGACGAGCTCCTTCGCCTCGCCCTCGCAGACGAGCCCCAGCATCAGCCCCTTGCCGCGCACCTCGAGGAGCGCGTCGTACTGGTCGACGAACCCCTGCAGCGCCTCGCGCAGCAGCTCGCCCACCTTGACCGCGTTCTCGAGCAGCCCCTCGGACTCGATCGTGTCCAGCACCGCGAGCGCCGCCGCCGCGGCGACCGGGTTGCCGCCGAAGGTCGAGGCGTGGGCGGAGGCCGTGAAGACGTCCGCGAGCTTCGCGTTGGAGACAAGCGCGCCCATCGGCAGGCCGCCGGCGAGCGCCTTCGCGCAAGTGAAGAGGTCTGGCTTCACGTCGTAGCCCTGCCAGGCAAACCAGGTGCCGGTGCGGCCGATGCCGGACTGCACCTCGTCGACGATCATCAGGAGGTTCTTCTCGTCGCAGAGCTCGCGGACGCCGCGCATGAACTCCTCCGTTGCCGGCGTCACCCCGCCTTCGCCCTGCACCGCCTCGAGCATCACCGCGACCGTCTTGTCGCCGATGGCCGCCTTGACGCTCTCAAGGTCGTTGTAGTCGGCGTAGGCGAAGCCAACCGGCAGCGGATCGTAGCCCTCCTGGCACCACGCCTGCGCCGTCGCCGCCAACGTGGCGAGCGTGCGCCCGTGGAAGCCCTGGCGGAAAGTGACGACCTCGTAGCGGCCGCCGTTCGCCGCGCCCCAGCGCCGCGCGAGCTTGATCGCCGCCTCGTTGGCCTCCGCGCCGGAGTTGCAGAAGAACACCTTGCCGCCGAGCCCCGAGAGCTCCACCAGCCGCTCCGCGAGCCTGATCGCCGGCACGTTGGCGTAGAGGTTGGAGCAGTGGGTGAACACCGACGCCTGCTTCTGGATCGCCTCCACCACCTTCTTGCAGCCGTAGCCCACCGACTGCACGCCGATGCCGCTGGTGAAGTCGTAGTACGTCATCCCGTCGGCGTCGCGCACCGTCAGCCCCTTGCCCGAGGCGATTACCGTCGATGGCGCATACGTCGGCATCATCACCGCGCGGTAGCGCTCCAGCAGTTCCTGTGTCTTGTCACTCATTGGGTTATCTCCGTTCCCACGCCCTGTCGCGTGAATATTTCCAGTAAAAGCGAATGGTCCATGCGCCCGTCGACGAGGTGCACCTTGCGCACGCCCTCGCGGATCGCCGCCTCGCAGCTCTCGATCTTCGGCAGCATCCCGCCCGAGATAGTGCCGTCCGCCTTGAGGACCTCGGTCTGGGCGAGGCTTAAGGTCGAGAAGAGCGTCGAGGGGTCGTCCGGGTCCTTCATGAGCCCCGGGACGTCCGACACCAGCACGAACTTCCGCACCTTCAGCGACCGCGCGAGCGCCGCCGCCGCGATGTCGGCGTTGACGTTGTAGAGGTGGCCGTCGGCGACGCCGGTCGCGACCGGAGTCACCACCGGGACGATCCCCGCGTCGAGCATCTCTCGGACCGCGCGGGTCGAGACCTCGACCACCTCGCCCACGTAGCCGCGGTCGGGGCGCTCGATCTTCTTCGCGCCGAAGATCCAGTTGCCGTGCAGCGGCTTCGCGTTCGCGCCCAGCCGCCCGAGCCGGCCGACGATGTCGGGGTTGACCACGTTGTTGAGGGTGCGCCGGACGATCTCCATCGTCTGCTCGTCGGTCACGCGCTGGCCCTCGACGAACGCCGGTTCGTGGCCGGAGTCCCTGATGGCGCGGGAAATCGCCTTGCCGCCGCCGTGCACCAGCACCACCTTGATGCCGACGGCGTTGAGGAAGGCGAGGTCGCCGGAAATGGACTCGAGCTTCTCGTCGAACTCCATCACCGACCCGCCGAGCTTCACGAGCACCACCGAGCCTTTGAAGTCCTGAATGTACGGCAATGCCTCCGTAAGCACCGCCGCCTTCGCCTGCGCTGTATCCAGTCTATCCATGAATTTGGCATATTATACCATATTTTTGCGCTTCAATGGGCGCCAACGCCCTAATTTTCTCCACGCAAAACCGCCGCGGAAGCGCAGCTCCCCTGCCCGGATTTTCTTTTAGCCGCAAAGGACACAAAGGTCGCAAAGCTTACTTTGCTGACTTCGCGAACTTTGCGCGAGACAAATCTGCCGCGCTACCGCAAGTAGTACACCGAGCCTGGGAACGGCGACATCGTCGCCCACGGCGTGTTGCCGTAGTAGCCCATGTTAGCACGGCGGCCATGCCAGCCATCGTTGCAATCAGGCCCGTTCGAGTAAGGCGAGGACGGATTGCCCGCGTCGATTGCCGGCGAGACGACTTCCCGCGACATAAACTCCCTCTTGAGCGATCCCGTAATCTCGTCAAAATAGCCGCGCGCACCGCGGAGGTGGAGATTGGCCACGGCGATCTCCGGCAGTGACTCAATTGAATAGCGGCGGTTGATGTCCTTCTGGGCATCCGTGCTTCCGCTCGTGGCGATCCAGCCGGCGGCCGTTTCAGCGTCCGTCACGAAGAGCGGGTCGCCAAAGATGCAGCCTGTCCAGCCGGTCGTGTCGGCGCTGCCGTAGGAGGCGGTGCCGTCCGTGGTGAAGAGCGAGTAGGAGACGTTTGCCGTCGCGCCATCAAGGACGGTCAGGTCCGCCCCGGCGGCGTCGATGGAGGTCGTCGCCTTGACGTTCCCGAAGAAGATCGAGTTCGAGACGTTCGCCGTGCCCGAGCGCACGGTGAGCCCCGCGCCGGAGGACGGATTCATCGCCAGGTTGTAGGCGAAGGTGCAGTGGTTCACCGCGACCGTCGCGTCCGCCGCCGAGAGGCTTACGACGAGCGCGCCGGAGCCGTTGCCGTCGTTTGCGAACACGTTCCAGCCGTAGTTCTCGTAGTTGCCGGCGAAGAGGCAGTTCTCGAAGGACGAGCCGCCGCACGCGCCGGCAAGGACGACGCACCCGCCCCTCGGGTCGTCGGTGTAGCGGCAGGTCGCGCGGTTGCCGATGAAGCGGCAGTTCGTGGCCGTCACCGGCACGTCGGCGGAGTAGATCGCCGAGGCGTGGAAGTCGTCGCGCCCACACGAGTCGATGCCCATGCGACACGAAGGCGCCGCGCCGTTGGTGAGGAAGAGCGTCGAATCGATGACGAGCGATTTGAGGATCTGCGCGTAGAGCGCCATGCCGCGACCGGTATGGTTGGCCAATTCGGCCGTGGAGACATTCCCCTCAAAGACGCAGTTCGTGAAGGCGGCGACAGTCGAGGCGGCGACGCCCGAAACCATCGCGCCGCGCCCGTCGGCATACACATTGTAGGCTTGCGTATTCGGCCAGTTCGGGCCGTTGTTCAGGAACTTGCAGCCGACGAGCGCGATGTCGCCCGCGCCGGATTTGCTGAAGCCGCGCTGGATGCCGTTTTGGAAGACGAAGCCATCGAACGTCAGCGCCGAGGCGTTGTTGACGGAGCAGACGATTTCGTTCGTCGTGGCGGCGTTCTGGACCGCGTCCTGGACGCTCAGCCCCTCGGCGAAAGTGCGCTCGTCCGCCGTATCTTCCATCCCCGTAAAGCCGCCGCGAATGACGACCGGATGCGCCGCGGCAAGCGAGAGGCTCGCCGGCAGCACGTTCTCACCGGCGTGGAGCCAGATTTCGTTCCGGGTCGAAGTGAGCAGCGCCAGCGCCTCGGCAAAGGTGTTGACACTCCTGCCCCAGTTGGAGCCGTCGCCGGACGCGGTGCCGCGGTTCCAGACGTGGATTACGCGCGTCGGGTCGCCGCCGTGGTTAGCCCACGGCGGAACGGTATTTCCCGCGGGGACGGTGGCGGAATCGGTCTGGCTGCGGGTTTCGCTGTTTTCGGCCGAAACGGACACCGTCCACTGGTATGTCTCATCGGGGTCGAAGTACTTGGTATAGAAAGTGGCCGTCCCGCCGCGGAGCACGTCCGTCACCGTGCCGACCGTCTCGCCGCCGATGGAGAGGGTTACGGTGGCTATGAAGCTGCCTGTGCCGCCGACCGTGACGGCAATTTGCGCAGCGGTGTAGTCTTCGGGATACGTTATCGAGACATCAGATATCTCCGGCTGGCCGCCGGTCGTCATCGAGGCGTGGGGCGTGTTGCCGTAGGCGCCGAGGTTGACGCGCGCGCCGTTGGGATCCGGCTCGTTCGCGAAGTCGGACTCCGGGTCGCCGGCGTCGATGGCGTTCGAATAGCGAGTCTCGGTCGTGACGAAGGCGCCGGCGTTGTCGAACATTCCTGCTGGCGAGCAGAGGTGCGCGTCAAGCGCGAGGCGCGAGGCGATGCCGGCGGCGGTATTGTCGAAATACTGGTACTGGAAAGTGACGCCGCTGCCGTTGAAGGTGGCCGTCTTCACTATGCTCTCGAAGTCCGCGAGCGGCGTCGCGAAGAGCGGGTCGCCGTAGGTGACGTTGCCAAGCGTGTAGCGAGTCTTGGTCGATACTACCGCCCCGCCGGAGGACTCGCCGAAGGTCGTCTCGGACGTAAGCCGCACATAGTTAAGTTCGGCGCTGCCGTCGTCCCACAGCTGGATGTCGCCGTAGGCGAAGGACGACGGCCCCGTCTTGTTGCCGTAGATGATCGTGTCGCGGGCGGTCAGTTCGCCCTTCACGACCTGAACGCCTGCGCCGCAGTATTTCGCGTCGGAGATGTTGTAGGCCACGGTGCAGTTCTTAAGGTCGCAGACGCCGTCCGCCGAATTGTAGTCAACGAGGATCGTGCCGCCGCGCGGGTATTTGTTGTTGCCGGTAGCATACTCGCTCCCCTGCTCGCCGTAGGTGTTCTCGTTGCCGACGAAGAGGCAGTTCGTGAAGGCGCTCGGGTAGGAGGCGTTTTCAAGGAGGACGATGCCGCCCGTGTTGGTACGGATCGGGCTGCGGTTCGCGCGCAATTCGCATCCCCGCATGGTGAGCGGCGCGCCGTTCACGTAGATGACGCCGCCCTTGCCCCAGTCGCGGCCGCCGATGGGGTTTAGCGGGCTGTTGACGAGGTTGCAACCATTCGAGACGAAGAGCGTGTCGTCGATCACGAGACGCTTGAGGGTTTGGGCGTAGAGGACGCGCCCGTTGATGCTACCAGCGCTGCCGCCACCGTCGGCGCGGTTGTAGGCGAAGACGCAGTTTGTGATCGACACCGTCGCGGCGGCCGTCCCCTGGAAGCAGCAGGCGAGGCCGTAGGTGGAGTTGTTGCCGCTCGCGACGTTGTCCTCGAAGCGGCAGTCGGAAATGACGACATCGCCCGCGCTCGTGTCCTTGAAGATATGGCCGCCCTTTTGGTTTTGGACGCCGAGTCTGGTATGCGTGAAAACAAGGCGTTCGAACGAGACAAGGGCCGTGTTCTTGAAGTTGAAGGAATTGTAGTTGTTGTTAGCCCCGTCGATGGTGGAGTATGCGCCGGGGGCGCGCTCGGCGGCCGAATCCTCCGTCCCGGTAAAGCCGCCGCGGATCGCAAGCGGCGTCGAGGTAAGTGTCACGAGATTGGCGGGGGAACGCGCGACGAGCGTCCCGGCGATCCAGATCTCCGACTTCGAGGCGTCTTTGGCGGCGAGGGCCATCGCCTCGTCCACATTGTCAAACGCGTTCGCCCAGTCGGAGCCGTCGCCAAGCCCCGCCGCCCCTTCACGGACGTGGATGACGGACGCGCCGCCGCCGTGGCCGACGAAGGCCGGCAAAGTCCCCGTCACCGTGGCGGAGGCATAGACGACAAAGTCGCTCTGCATCGGCGCGGAGACGGTGACGCGCACATAGAGCGTCGAGCCGGGCGTGTAGTAGCCCTTGCCGGCGAACGCGACCGCGTCGCCAATCTGGGCGCCAGCGAGCCCGAACGACTCGGCAACCGTACCACCGTTCGAAAGGTCCTCGTCGGATATCTCGATCTTGACCTGGGCATTGTAGGGCGTCGCGCCGCCAAGGGTGCAGGAAACGGTAGGATGCGTGTCGTCGGCGAAGGCGATGGAGATGTCGCCCGAGGCAAGCGCCGGCTGGCCGAAGTAGGTGGAGGTGGCGGCTTCGGCGGTGTTGCCGTAGGCACCGAGGTTCGAGACGCCGCCGTTGGGCGCGGGCTCGCCGGTGCCGTCGCCGACGCCGGTATCGATCGAGCGAGAGTAGGCGGCGGCGGTGTTCGAGACATGGACGTCGATCGTCGAGAGGACGGCGTCGAACGCGGCGAGGGAGTAGCCGGTGTATTTGCCGCTGGTGATGTAGTAGGGCGAAACCGCCGAGAGCGGCGTCACAAAGAGCGGGTCGCCGAAGACATTGTGTCCGCCCATATTAAGGGCGCTTGCGCTCGCGGCGGAGATGCAGTCGGAGGAGTTAGCCTCGAAGAAGCAGTAGTCGATGTCCGCCGTCGCGGCGGAATAGACGTGGATGTCCTTGCCGCAGACGCGGGACTGGCCGCCCTTCGCGCCGTAGAAAATCGTGTTGCGGACGGTGAGTGCGCCCATGTACATGTCGATGCCAGCCGTGCCGAAGGTTCCGTCGATGAGGTTGTAGGCGAAGGTGCAGTTTTCGACATCAAGCGTGCGGGCGGAATTGTCGGCGGCGAAAACAATCACGCCGCAGCGTTCAGTTGACTGGAAGCCGTTGTTGTGGCACTGCTCGCAGGCGTTGCCGGCGAAGACGCAGTTCTTGATGATGCTGCCGTTGCAGTTGCCGGCAAGATAAGCGATGTTACCCCTCGTCGCACCAGATGTGCCGGCTAAGTTCGCGCGGAAGTCGGAGTTGCGGATGGTCATCGGGGCGGCGGTCGCATAGAATGCCGCGCCAGCGTTGCCATCGCGGCCGGATCCATTGTAGCCGCCGTTCACCATGGCCGAGGAGAGTCCGTTCGAAACAAAGAGCGTGTTGTCGATGGAAACGTGCTTCCAGGTTGCAATGTAGGCGCCGAAGCCTAAGCCCAAGTTGAGCGTGTACGCGGACGCGGCAAAGGCGTTGCGGGAGAAGGTGCAGTTCTCGAAGGCGAGCGTCGCCTGGTTGTTGCCGGTGAAGGAGCCGCCGCGCCCGTTGTAGTTCGCGGCGCACGTCGTGCCGCAGGCGGTGAAGGCGCAGTTCCTGAAGACGAGCGAGGCGTTGCCGGTCTTGAGGAAGCCGCGCTCGTAGGCATTCCTCACCTCGATGCGCTCGAAGAGGTTCGTCGTGTTCCCGCCGGTCGATGTCGTCACGCTGAAGATGGCGGTGACTGCCGTGTTGTTCGCCGTGTCGAAGACCGACATCGGGCTGGTCGCGTCGAGCGTCGTGTCGTCCGTGCCGGCAAGGCCGCCCTTCACGGCGATGGGCTTGGAGATGGCGATGTTCGCGGTCGGCGCGTAGGTGCCGGCCTTCAGGAGAATCGTGTCGTCCGCCGTCGTCGCGGCGGCGACCGCCTCCGCGACCGTCATCGGCGAGGCCCACGACTGTCCGTCGCCGCTCCCCGCTGCATCGGGCGTCACATAGTATGTCGCCGCCTCCGCCATCGCCGCGCCCAGCGCGACCGCGGCACACACAACACCACACACGAGTTTCTTGACCATGTTCATCTGGATCCTCCAGCTGGTTTTTGGGTATATGAACGACTGAGAGAGGCGGCCAAAAGGCCAGCTCCCGGCAGAATCAGGTTGTTTTCAGCCTTCACAGTAAGAATATTACCAAATCCCGCCGAACCTGTCAACCGCCGCAGCCTGAATCAGTAGAGCAATCCAAATAGCCAAAGCGGGATCTTGTTGCCCGAGCCGACCTCCACATCGTCGTATGCGACATAGCTTTTAGGCTTGTCCTTTATCTGGTCAAAAGTCTTTCCCCTGCCGCCGACCTCGAATAGCCATTCTCCGTCCACGAGGAAATCGCCCTTTGCCGGGCTGGACACCGTATGCCCCGCTGCGCGCAGCTGATTCACGAAGAACGTCTCGCGCAGCGTGCCTACGTCCGCGCGCGGGACAAGCGCGCGCATCAGATTGGCGTTGTCGCAATATATCTTCTCGGGCGAGGACATCCGCTTGAGCTTGTCCTTCTCCGTCTTGAGGAGCGAGACTAGCTCGGCGCGCTCGAGGACGTCGAGCATCTTCAGCCCCTGGTTGCGGTCGGTCTCGAGTTCGCGGTAAAGCGCCTTCATGTTGGGCTCCTGCGGACAGCTCTCGGCAAGGACGGCAAGCATGCGCTTCGTCTTCCTTATCGTCGCCGGGGTCACATCCTCGACTATCGGAAGGTCGCTTTCTATGACCTTGTTGACGCATTCGACGATTCGCTGGTAGTATCCGCTCGGTGACTCCTTGTAGAACGGATAGTAGCCGTACTCCATGTATTTCGCGAACTGCGCGATGACCTTAATCCCGCGCGTGACTTCGGCGGCGATTTCGCGGTGGTTGGCAAGCAGATCTCCGAGCCCGACCGGCTCCACCGACTTTACGCCCTCGTACGAAAGGAACTCGCGGAAGGACAGTCCCTTCAGGTCGTAGCAGACCTGGCGCCGCGCCATGTCCCCTTCCCGGCTGCCCATGCGCAGTATCGACGAGCCGCTGTATGCCACATGCAGATCGGGATAGAAGTCGAAGATGTTCTTGACGACCGTCTCCCAGTGCGCAAGATGATGAACCTCGTCTATGAAGAGATGGGTGACGCCGTTCTTGTACAACGTATCGACAAGATCCAGCGCCGAGTGATTGGTGAACCACAAATGGTCAAACGAAAGATAGTACGCCGACTCCGATAGGCCGAATTCTTCCTTCATGAACTGCCGGAGAATCGTCGTCTTGCCTGTTCCCTTCGCACCCTTGAGGCAGACAAAGCGATTGCGCCAGTCAATCTTCGGATAAAGATAGCGCTTAAAATCAAGTTTTGTCCCCGAAACCAGCCGATCGGACAATTCCTTGAGCATAAGAATATCTTCGTTCATTCAATTCCTCCCATATTAAGTGTTTATATTCATTCTTTCTGTCAAGAAAAGAGTGTGTATAAACATTTCTAGGTGTAGTATATCATGTTTAAGGTTGAACTGTCAACCGCTTGGCTCGGGGATAGTTATAACACACGGATTTGCTCAGGTCTACGACCTTCGCCATCTGTGAGCGACGTAGTCGCTAACAAATCCGTGTGTTAAAACAACTGCCGCGCCATTCCCCATTCCCTGTTCCCCATTCCCCATTCCCTGTTCCCTATTCCCTGTTCCCTATTCCCTGTTCCCTATTCCCTATTCCCTATTCCCTGTTCCCTATCTACGACGAAGGGTGATTTCGGTGATCTCGGCAGGGTTGAGGATACGGAGCGGGAAGCCAGCCCACTGGCCGGTGCCAGGCGAGACGTGCAGCCAGCGCCCTGGCGCGAATTCGTGGAGCCCGCGCAGCCGGCCTTCGTTGAACTTCGCCACTAGCCAGCCCAGGAACGGCATTGCCCCGCCATGGGTATGGCCGGAGAGCTGCAACCGCACATCCGCCGCCTCCGCCGCAGTCTCCGCCGTGAACGGACGGTGGCAGAGGAGCACCCTGAACGCACCTTCGGGAACCCCGGCGAAGGCATTGGCCGCGTTCCAGTCTTCCGCGAACCAGCAGAACGACCGGTCGGGAATGCCGCCAACGGCAATCACGTCCTCGCCGCGGCGAATCTCCTTCGCCCCCGTCTCCTCGGGAAAGGCGATCCCCAGCCCCTCCAGCCGCCCGCGCCACTGGTCCCAGTTCCAGTACAGCTCGTGGTTGCCGGTGCAACCCACGACGCCATCGCGGGCGCGGAGACCGACAATGGGCGCGAGGTCGCCGAAGCGGTCGGCCGGGCGCCCGTCCACGAAGTCTCCGGTGATCGCCACCAGATCCGGCTCCAGCGCATTGACACGCGCGGCTATCGCCTCGAAGCGCGGCCGGCGCGCGGCGCTCGAGCAGTGGAGGTCGCTCAAGTGGACGATACGGTAGCCGTCGAACGCCGCTGGCAGTTCGCTCCACGCGACTTCGATGCGGCGCAACGGCGGCGTGCGCACGCCCTCGAACACCCCGTAGAAGGAAATCGCGACCGCCGCCGCCGCCAGCACCGCCGCGCGCCGCCGCCTGAACGCGACCGAGACCGGACGGCGCAGGGCGAGCGGCACGAGGTCAGCCGCCCAGGCGATGCCGGCAAAGACCGTGAAGATCATCGCCGCGCCGTAAAGCCAGCCGAGCAGCCAGATGACCGGCGCCGGCAGGTCGGGCGTGAAGGCATCGCCGCCGACAAGGGCAAAAACCGCGAACTTGGAAAAGGCCAGCGCAAGCGCGGCGACGGCGATCCACCACGCGCGGCGCGGCAGCCGAAGCGGCTTAATTCCGAACACCGCCGCCGCCGCCAGCGCGACCAGCGGAATCACCTGAAACGACAGCTTCCACAACATATCTTCACTCCCCTTCTAAACCAGCTCGGCGAGGATGGAGTCGCAGACCTCGGCGCCGCGGCGGGTGAGGCGGAAGACCTCGCCATCGCGCGCGAGCAGCCCCTCCGCGGCAAACCGCTCCAGCGTCGGCCTCCATTCAGGACGCAGCCGCGCGTCGATGCCATCGCGAGTGCGCAACCTGAAGACGAGCCGCTCGACGCGATCGGCTTCTTCCGAAACCTCCTCGACTTCCGTCTCGCCGTCGCGCTCGGGCTCCAGCGACCACGCGTTCAAGGTGCGCAGGCGGCCAATGCGCCCGTGCGCGCCTTCGCCAATGCCAAGATAGTCTTCGCCGCGCCAGACCGCGTAATTGTGATGACAGTAACGATCTGGCGCGGCGAAATTGGAAATCTCGTATCTCTTCAATCCGATCGAATCAAAGAACTCCGCCGTCTCGCGGAAGCGGTCGAGCGTCGCGTCGTCGGAAGGCGGCGGCGGACACTTGCCGGCGTCGATACGGTGCCGGAGAATCGTTCCCTCCTCAAGCTGCAGGGTGTAGGCGGAGCAGTGGGCGAGTCCCCATTCCCTCAGCCGCCCGAGCCACTTGCCCGGGTCGCCGGGATAGCCGACAATAAGGTCGATGCCGGCGTTTTCGAACCGCCGCCTGACGCGCGCGAAGGCGCGCTCCGCCGCGTCGGCGGTGTAGCCGCGGCGCATGTCCGCGAGCGTCGCGTCGTCCAGCGACTGGACGCCCATCGAAATGCGGTTGACGCCCTGGTCGGCAAGCAGGGCGAGGAGCTCGTCCGAGACGTCGAGCGGATGAAGCTCCACCGTCACCTCGGCGTCAGGCGCGACGAGCGGCGCGAGCGCGGCAAGCACGGGACCGAGGCCGCAGATCGCCGGGGTGCCGCCGCCGAAGTAGACGGTCCGGAAGCGAGCAGCGGAGTCGTCTGCGAGCGCGGCCAGCGCATCAGCCATCCGGCGCGAATACTCCGCGCGCACCGCGTCGGAAGCTCCGCCGCGCGAGTGGAGGGCGCAGTACGAGCACTTCCCGCGGCAAAACGGGAAGTGCAGGTAGAGGTTGCCTGGTCTTTCAGCCAATCTTGAAGATCTTCTTCAGCTTCTCGACGCGGTCGAGTCGCTCCCAGGGGAAAAGGTCGCGCCCGAAGTGGCCGTACGCCGCGGTGTCCTCGTAGCACCAGCCCTTCGGCTTGAGCAGCCCGAGGTCCTCGATAAGCGCGTAGGGGCGGAAGTCGAACACCTTGCCCGAGGCGAGCATCTTCTCGATCGCGGCGTTGGTGACGGAGCCGTGCGCGGTGCCGAAGGTCTTCACGCAGAAGCTCACCGGATTGTCCACGCCGATCGCGTAGGCGACCTGGATCTGGCAGCGGTCGGCGAGGCCGGCGGCGACGATGTTCTTCGCCGCGTAGCGCGCGTAGTAGGCGGCGGAGCGGTCGACCTTCGACGGATCCTTGCCGGAAAACGCGCCGCCGCCGTGCGCGGACACGCCGCCGTAGGTGTCGACAATGACCTTGCGCCCGGTGAGGCCGGAGTCGCCGCAGGGCCCGCCGACCACGAACTTGCCGGTCGGGTTGATGAGAAACTTGGTCTTGCCGTCCAAAAGCCCCGTCTTCGACAGGTAGTCGCGCGCCAGGCGCTCGATTTCCTCGTAGTTGAGCTTGGTGGCGCCGCTCTCGGTGGTCTGCTGCGAGATGACGACCGTGTCGACGCGCTTGGGGCGCGCGTTCTCGTAGACCACGGAAAGCTGAGCCTTCGCGTCCGGCCGCAGCCAGCTGTACCGGCCGCCGCGCCGGCGCAGGCGCGCGAAGATCTTCAGGAGCTCGTGCGAGTAGACGACCCCAACCGGCATGAACCGCCGCGTCTCGTTCGTCGCGTAGCCGAACATCATGCCCTGGTCGCCGGCGCCCTGCCGCTGGCGCGTCTTGCGGTTGACGCCCTGGGCGATGTCGGGCGACTGCCCGTGCAGGAAGTTCTCGTACTTGAACGTCTGCGCGGCGAAATGCTCCTCCGGCACGGTGTAGCCGATCCGCTTCACGACCCGGCGGGCGATCGCCTCGGTGTCCACCTGCCCGAAGCCGCGGCAGGTGATCTCGCCGAGGTTGACGACTATGTCCGGCCCCACCGCCGTCTCGCAGGCAACGTGCGCCTGCGGATCGCGCCGCAGGCACGCGTCGAGGATCGCGTCCGATATCTGGTCGGCGACCTTGTCGGGATGCCCCTCCGAAACCGATTCGGAGGTGAACACGTGGGAGTGTAGTTGCTCTTCGTTCATTTTGTCTCTCCTCTCAATCCTTTCGCCAGCCTTCCGGCAGCGCCGCCAGGACGGCCTCGACGACCTCGTCCAGCGTCATGTCGCTTGAATCGATCTCCATCGCGCCGTCGGCCTTGCGGAGCGGCGCGTAGCGGCGGGTGGAGTCGATGCGGTCGCGGTTGAGCAGCGACTCCTTCACCGCCTCCTCGCTCGCCGAAGCGATCCCCTTCTCCACCTCCTCCTTCCGGCGGCGGCGAGCCCGCGCCTCGGCCGAAGCAGTGAGGTAGAACCGCGCCGGCGTGTCGGGGAAGACCGCCGTGGTGATGTCCCGCCCCTCGACGACGAGGTCGCCGAGCGCGGCCATGCCGCGGAGCGTCGCGGTGATGCGGTCGCGCACCGCCTTCACCGTCGCCACCTCGGACGCGTGCGCGTTGATCTCCGGGGTGCGGATGCGGTCGCCCGGCTCCTCGCCGCCGACGAAGTACGCGACCTTGCCGTCGACGGGACGGCACTCCACCTCCACCGTCGGCGCGAAGGCGGCCACCGCCTCCGGGTCGGACGTGTCCACCCCGCGCGCAAGCGCCTGCCAGGTCATGATGCGGTAGAGCGCGCCGGAGTCGACGTGCAGAAAGCCGAGCCTGCGGCCCACGAGCCGCGACACGCTCGACTTGCCAGCGCCACTGGGTCCGTCTATGGCGATTATCCTAGACATATCAATTCCTCCTCACAGCTTTCCCGTCTCCTGCAGCACCATCAGCACCGTGTAGACGGCGAAGGCGACAAGCCATATCGCCCCCTTGACGCGTCCGATCCGGCCCGGACGGAAGGGACGGCGCCAGTTGAGCCCGAAGACGAGAATCGAAAGCGAAAATCCGAGCACGAACGGCAGGTCTCGCGACAGGATGTAGGGCGAGAACGCCTGCGCTCCTTTCCCGGGCTCGAGCGGCGAGATGGCCGTCGCGACGCCGACCACCGCAAGCGTGTTGAAGAGGTTGGAGCCGATGATGTTTCCGAGCACCAGCTCGTGCTCGCGGCGCCGGGCCGACTGCACCGCGCTCGCGAGCTCCGGAAGCGAAGTGCCCACCGCCACCACCGTAAGCCCGATCACGAGGTCGCTCACGCCGAGCCACCTCGCGACGTCCACGGCGCCGTCGACGAGCAGGCGCGAGGAGAATATCAGCATGGCGAGGCCGACGACGAGCTTCACCGCGTCGACCGCGAGCGAGCGGACGTCGCGGCGCACCACCGTGGGCGGCGGCGGCGGGGCAGGGCGGCGGGTCGCCTGGTCGTACCAGCAGTAGAGCGGCATCAGCACCAGGAACGCGCCGATGAGCGCCCACGCCTCGGCGCGGGTGCAGGAGCCGTCGCGCACGACCAGCATGGCGAAGACGGTGATCGCAGAGAGCCCCACGCCGGCCACCACCGACACCCGGGGCCGCACCAGCAGCGGATAGATCAACACCGAGATCCCGAGGATGCAGGCGATGTTGAAGATGTCGCTGCCGTAGGCGTTGCCGAGCGAGAGGTTGGAGTGTCCGCCGAGGCCGCTAAGGACGCTGACGCACAGCTCCGGAGCGCTGGTGCCGAAGCCGATGATCACCATGCCCACCACGAGCGGCGAAATGCCAAGGGCGCGCGCCAGCGACGCCGCGCCGTCGACGAATAACCCGCTCGACCACGCCAGCACCACCAGGCCGACCAGCACATACGCCATCGAGAGCCATGGAATTCCCTGTTGCATTATGCGTATTATACCAAATTTTCGCAGTCTGCGGTTCTCTATCCCGCGGTCATTGTGGTATAATACGCCAAGATGAACGCAAGACTCAAGACTACATTGAAGGCGTGGCCGGCGATCGCGGCGGCGACGATCGGCCTGTGCTTTCTCACCAAGCTCGTCGCCGGCTGGTTCGGAGTCGACCTCCCCGACCAGCAGAACGTGGGCGTTGCCCGCCAGCTGCTGCTGCATGCGTTCGACTCCGGCAGGCACTTCTTCTCCGCCGCGTTTTTCCTTGCGCAGGTAGTCGGGCTGCTGCCTGCGATAGAGGAGCTGATCTTCCGCCTGCCGACGCGCTGGCTGAGGCATCCAGCCTGGTGGGTTATCCTCTCGGCGATCTTCTCCGCCGTGCACTACATCGCGCAGCCCTGGCCCGACGCCGCCTTCATCGCGCTGTTCTTCTTCGGACTCGCCCAGTGCTGGCTTTACCGCAGGACCGGGCGCATCTGGTGCCCGATGCTCAACCACGCCCTCTTCAACCTGACGAATGTGGTGCTGCTGCTGATAATCGGCGCATGAAAGTCAGGTTCGAGACCTTCGGCTGCCGGCTCAACCGGGCCGAGGCGCTGCAGCGCGAGGCCGACTTCCTTGCCGCCGGCTGGGAGCGCGTCGACGACTTCATGGACGCCGACCTCGTGGTCGTGCGCGGCTGCAGCGTCACCTCGAAGGCGCAGACGGAGTGCGAACGCCTCATCGCACGCATCCGCCGCAAGCGCCCCGACGCCAAGGTCCTGGTCGAGGGCTGCCTGCACGACAAGGGCGACGACGACGATCCGCTGCCTCCATCGGACGGCTCCGCGCTGCCGAAGCGCACCGCCCGCGCCTTCCTCAAGGCCCAGGACGGCTGCTCGTGCCACTGCTCGTTCTGCATTGTGCCGCAGTTCCGCGGCGAACCGCAGTCGATGCCGTTCGACAACCTCCTGCGCCGCGCCGAACGGCTGCGGGACGAGGGCGGCTACGGCGAAATCGTGCTCACCGGCTGCAACCTCTCGCTCTACGCGAGCGGCGGCAAGCGGCTCCCGGACCTCGTCGCGGCGCTCGCGGCGCTTGGCGGCTTCCGCCTGCGGCTGGGGTCGATCGAGCCGGGCGCCGTCGCGGAGGAGACAGTCGCGGCGGCGGCCGAAAGCCCCAATGTCTGCCGCTCGCTCCACCTCGCGGTGCAGTCGGCGTCAAACGCCGTCCTCCGCGCCATGCGCCGGCCCTACGGCACGCAGGAGCTCGAATCCCTGCTCTCGCGCATCGGCGCGCTGCTGCCGGACTGCGGACTTGGCTGCGACATCATGACCGGCTTCCCCGGCGAAACGGAACTCGACTTCCGCCTGAGCGCCGCGTTCGTCGCGCGGCACCGCTTCTCGAACGTCCACGCCTTCCCCTTCTCCCGCCGGCCCGGCACCGTCGCCGCCGCGCTCCCGAGGCAGTGCGACCACGACACGAGGTCCAAACGCGCGCACGAGATCGCCGCGATCGCCCGCCGCATCCGCGCCGACTTCGCCACCGCCCTGTGCAACCGCGAGGTCGAGATCGTGGTGGAGGACGAGGAGAACGTCGCCGGCTGGACGAGCGAATACATCTGGTGCAAAGTGCCCCATGCAAAGCGCGGCGAATTCCCGCGCAAGTCAATCCGCCGCGTCCGCGTCGTCTCCGCCGAGGCCGGCAAACTCACCGCCGCGCCGATCTCAGCTCTGTAGGCGGCGGACTTCCGCGAGAAAGTCGCGGTCGCCGGTGCGCACCTCGACGCGGTCCGCCGCGCCGAGCCAGCGCGCCATGCGCAGGAAGTCGCAGACGAAGCGGTCGGCGCGGTGGGGTCCGGTGCCGCCGGTATATGTTATCCGAACGCCGTCCTCGACCGCCGAAGACGCGTGCGGCCCGTCGAAGACGATCCAGACGCGGTCGTTCGGATTCGCCGCGGCCATGGCCTTCGCCTGGTGGACGAGATCCTCGCGGCTCATAGCCGTCCGCTGCGAGCCGAGGATCATGTTCCAGCCGTCGAGGAAGACGATCCTGCCGCCTTCGCCAAGAGATTCAAGGTCATGGGCGGCGACAAGCGCGAGGTCGAAATGGGTCTTTAGCGACTGCGCCTCGTCCCTCAGCCGCTGGTTCTCGGCGCGGAGCTTCGCGATCTCGGCCTTGAGTTCGCGGATGTGGACGGCGCGAGCGCCGATGATGGCGTCCTGGGCGCTCATGTCAGCGTGGCGGACGCGTAGCGGTCGCGTCCAGAGAGATCCTTGGCAATGCGGATGTCGCCAAAGCCGTAGCTTTCCATCATCCGGCGGACCGCCTCGCCCTGGGTGTCGCCAATCTCGAAGAACACCGCGCCACCCACCTTAAGCAAGTTGAGCGCGTCGGCAAGGTAGCGGTCGTAGAAGTCGAGCCCGGTGGCGCCGCCGTCGAGCGCGAGGCGCGGCTCGAAGTCCCGCACGCGAGGGTCGAGCGTGTCCACGACCGCGCTCTCGATGTAGGGCGGGTTGGAGACGATCGCGTCCACGCACTGCGGCTCGTCGAAGTCGTCAAGCCCGTCCATCACCGCGAAGCCGACGCGGTCCGCCAGCGAGCAGCGCTCGGCGTTCTCCCGGGCGAGCGCCACCGCGTCCTCGCTCACGTCGGTGCCGAGGAACGTCGCCGCGCCGGAGAACTCCTTCGCAAGGCTGAGGACGATGGCGCCGGTCCCGGTGCCGACGTCGACGACGAGCGGCACGCCGGGGCGGCCGGAGCCACGGAGCCATTCGAGGACGAGCGAGACCAGCCCCTCGGTCTCGGGGCGCGGGATCAGCGCGCGGCGGTCGCACTTGAGCGTAAGGGTGCGGAAGTCCCACTCGCCGAGCACATACTGGAGCGGCTCGCCCTTGGCGAGGCGCGCCATGCCGCGGCGCATCGCCGCGAGGTGGCGCTCTTCGGCGGCACGGTCGAACGCGCCCGCAAGAAGCCCACGCCCGACGCCAAGGAGCCGCGCCGCGAGCAGCTCCGCGGCGACGGTGGAATCTGGCACGCCCTTCGACGCAAGAAACGAGGCGGCTTTGCCGACCACCTCGCGCCATGCAAGCCGCGACGACTTTTCCTCAGTCTCCATCCCGCGGCACCAAGGCCGTCAGAACGGCATGTCGTCGATGTCGCCGGCGTCGACCGGCGCGTCCGGCTCCGCCGGCGCCGGCACCGGCTCGGTGGACGAGCCGTCGGCCTCGAGGACCTCGAGCTTGAGCGCGGTAAGGTCAATGAAGTACTGCACTCCGCGCTGGCCTTCCCAGCGACGGCCGTCGATGACGAAGCGCACCTTCACGCGCTGGCCCTTCTGCACGCTGTCCAGCAGCGAGCAGTTGTCCTTCTTGAAGCTGAACTTGACCGGGTTGGGGTACTTGCTCGGGCTGTCCACGTCGTTGCCGACGATGAATTCGCGCTTGGTGAAACCGCTCGCGAAGGTCTGCACGGGGAATACTTCCTCCACCACGCCGGTGTATTCGAATACCTGAGACATCTTTCTCGTTGCTCCTTGATTGTTGCTTTGGGCGTATTATACCATAATTCCGGCGAGGCGGCGGGCGAACGGGGCGAGGCCGGGGTCGCGGGCGCCGCAGACGGCGAAGGCCGCGAAGTCGCCGCGGTGGGCGCGGCACCAGGAATATGCCTCCTCGAAGTCGCTGACCGCCACCGCCTTGTCGCCGAGCCGCGCGACGAGCGCGTCCGAGTTGATCGAGCGGTCGGCGGTGCCGCCGGCGTCGTAGACCGGCAGCACGAGCAGGCGGTCCTGGGGGCGAATCGTCGAGGAGAACATCTCGGCGAGTGCGTCCAGCATCTTGCGGAGCGGCGCGTAGCCGTGGGGACGCCACACCGCGCAGATTCCGCCGGGATACTCCTCCGCCAGCGTCGTCCACATCGCGCGGAGCTTCTCCGGATTGTGGGCGTAGTCGTCGAACACGTTGCCGCCGACGCGCTGGAGGCGACGCTCGACGCCGCGGAAAGTCAGAAGCGCCGCGCGCGCCTTCGCCTCGTCGCACCCGAGCGCCAGCGCCATGCGGAGCGCCAGCGCGGCGTTCTGCCGGTTGTGACGCCCGGGCATCGTGGTCTCCGCCTCGCCGGGATCGCACATGCGCCCGTCGACGACGGGCCCCTGGCAGTTTCGCACGAAGTCGTCGAAGACCTGGTCCATCTCCTCCTTGGAGTAGTGGTCGGCGGAGGCGTTGGTGACGATCGCCGCGTAGGGGCTGAACGCCACCAGCGAACGGTCGCTCTCGTCCACCTCGGCGACGGCGTATTCGCCGCGGCCGAAGCGGACCGCCCCTTCCCAGCCGGGCACATTCGCGCCGTTGACGCAGAACGGGTCGAGTCCGCACTCGGCGAGCACGTGGCCGAGCATGGCGGTGACGGTGGACTTGCCGCAGGTGCCGACGACGGCCACGAGGCGATGTCCCGAGAGCGCGTGGGCGAGCGCCTTGGCGCGGTGGACGACCGGGATGCCCAGCTCCGCCGCGCGGACGAGGCCGGGATTGTCGGACTCGATCGCGGTGGAGACTACCACCTCGCCGGTCGCCGCGTCGACGCCGGAGCCGTCGTCCGGGAAAACCTTTACGCCGAGCGATTCGAGAAAGCGGATGTTGGGGGTGCCGAGCGTGCGGTCGGCACCGGTCACTTCGTCCCCGAGCCGGACGAGCGCGGTCGCGAGCGCGCTCATCCCCACTCCGCCAATGCCGATAAGATGACGCTTCAAGGCGCTCAGCCCTCGGCCTGGCGGCGGATAACGCGCTTCGCCTTGCCCTCGGTGCGCGGCAGCGCGCCGATCGGGAAGACGTCGCCCTTCGGGAGAAACCCGAGACGCTCGCGCAGGTGCTTGGCGACCTGATGGCCGGTGACGCCGGGCTCGGCCTCGACGTTGACGGTGACGTCGGTCATGCCGTTGTGCTCCTCGAGGATGATCTGGAACTCGTCGGCGACGCCGGGGATCTCCTTCAGCGCCTGCTCGACCTGCCGCGGGTAGAAGTTGACGCCCTTGACGATCAGCATGTCGTCGGTGCGGCCGGTGATGCGGTCGATCCTGAGCGAGGTGCGGCCGCACTCGCACTTCTCGCGCGAGAGGATGCGGGTGATGTCGTGGGTGCGGTAACGGATGATCGGCATCGCCTCGCGGGTGAGGGAGGTGAAGACGATCTCGCCGTACTCGCCGTCGGGGACGAGCTTGCCGGTCGCCGGGTCGATGATCTCGGTGATGTACTGGTCCTCGAACACGTGGAGGCCGCAGTGGAATTTGCAGTCCTGGCCGGTGGTGCCGACGCCGCCGGTCTCGGTCATCCCGTAGATGTCGAAGCACTCGATGCCGAGGCGGCTCTCGATGCGCCGGCGGGTCTCGTCCGAGAAGGTCTCGGAGCCGAAGATGCCGACCTTGAGGTAGGGGAGGTCGCGCTCGCCCTCGGGGCACTCGTCGAGCTTCTCGATGAGCCGCGGCACGTAGGAGACGACGGACGCGAAGCCCTTGGACTTGAAGTCCTTCATGAGGCGGATCTGGCGCTCGGTGTTGCCGGACGACGCGGGCACCGTGAAGAGCCCGGCCTTGCGCGCGCCGTGGTAGAAGCCGAAGCCGCCGTTGAAGAGGCCGAAGGTGGGGATGATCTGGAACGCGTCGCCCTTCTCCAGGCCCGCCATCGCGTAGCAGCGCGCCATGCACTCGGCCCACTGGACGAGGTCGCCCTTGGTGTAGGCCATCACCACCGGCGTACCGGTGGAGCCGGAGGACATGTGGAACTCCAGGAGGTCCTTCCGGTCGGCGCAGTTCATCTTCAGCGGATAGGCGTCGCGGAAATCGTCCTTGGTGTAGAACGGCAGGTTGGCGAGGTCGTCGAGCGACTTCACGTCCTCGGGCGAGCCGACGCCGCCCTTCTTCAGGCGTTCGCGGTAGAACTCGTTGTTCCAGACGCGATTCAGGGACTTCTTCAGCCCTTCCAGCTGCACCTTGGCGAGCTCGTCGCGCGAGAGCGTCTCCTTTTCGCGGTTCCACATGCCCATGTATGCCTCCTTGTTGTTGGTGTTGGTCAAGTAGTATAGCACATTTCAATCAGGCTTGTAAAGCGGACTCCAGCAATACTTACCCATGCACAAATTAGATGGGTCGCGGCGGCGCGGTGGAGCTGGAGCTCGGCCTCACTGGCGCGGTCCGCCCCTTTGTCCCCAGTTTCACTCTACCGCCTCCCAATGGCCGCCTTTGTCGGGGCCGATGCGGCGAAGACGTCCGGCTGCCTTGAGATTTGCAATATGCTTCTGGATGGTGCTGCGCGTTATGCCAATCGCGGCGACCATGCCGGCCTGGGTAATGTGCGGATGCGATGCAATGAGCGCCAACAGTCGGTCAACGGTTTTCTGACCGCCTTTTCTGGCCGCCTTTTTCTGACCGCCTTTTTCTGACCGCTTTTCGGCTGCGGCCTTCCCGCCTTTGCCAAGCACGGCCTTCTCCGCGCCGCTGATGTCGCCCTCGATATGCCGCTTGGCGACGTCGATGAGATACCTCGATGGCGTAAGCCCATCTACCTTCTGAAGGCCAATGGCGACAGCCCAGTTCTCCGCACGTTCGCGCTTCGACGCGCTTCGCGCCTGGTAGTAGTCGTCAAACTCCTTCAGGTTCGGGTCGTCATACGGCATGGCGCAAACCCCATTTAACCGCTATGATGTTGTTCCGTTTCACGGTGTGTATTATACCAAAAATGGGTGGGGAGCGGCGGCGCGGGTGACTTTGCCGCCTCCCGCGCTTAGGACAACCGGCCTTGTTTGCCCTGGCAGCCCAAAACGGTGGCTATAGGATGTAGTACACCGTACCCGCCGGTCTGAAGAGCATATCGTCGTAGTAGTGCCCCTCGGGCCCGGCGGTGAAGGCGCCTTCCCTGGTCAGCGTCGCCGGATCGTCGCAGATGTCCACCATCGTCGCCTTGCCGTTGGATGCCTTTATGCACGGCACGAAGTAGTGAACGAGCTTGCCCGAGTACCAGACCTTGAAGGAATAGAGCCTGAACTTGCCCCAGCTCGTCGGGGTATAGCTTGGCAAGCCTTTGTCGTAGGCGGAGAACAGAACCAGCAACTCCGCCGGCAGAGCCGCACCAATTGACCCTTCTTATTTGAAGTTGAAATATTTACGGACGGTCTCAGCCGACTTCTTCGGCCTTCGAAAACGGTCAAACACACCCGCAATGGATCCTCCGAACATCGCAGACACGGCTTTGTCGCCAAAGCGCTCGCGCGTTCTGCCGTCGTTCATCTGCCAGATCGAGAAGCCGACGACATCGGGATTCGCCCAGAGCGTCTCGAACACGTTCGTCAGGTACTCGTCCTGGAACTCCTCCGTGTTCGGCGAGGCATATTCGCCGCGCCGTCCAAACTCGCCGCCGCAACCGGACTCTGACACCATAATGGGCTTGTCCGGATATTGCGCACGAAACTTCGAGACAATGGCGTTGAACCTGTCTTTCACCCGCATCTCGAGAGAGGCCGCCGTTCCAATTTGCAGAGGGAAAATCCCTGGATACGCGTTAAACGCAACAATGTCCGTGTTCGCATTGCAGATATCGTCATCTACGATATTGCAGGCGAATGTCACGAGACGCCCCGAATTCTCGGCGCGGACCGTCTCGATGAGCCTGTCGACGAGCACCTTGCACTCCGGCTTCAGGCTCGCGCACTCGTTGAGGAATCCGTAGATGATGACCGACGGGTGGTTGAAGCTCGTCCTGACCATGTCGCGCGTCTGCTGCACCTGCATCGCGCAGAACTCCTCGTCCTGAAGCTCGTTCGGCGGGAAGTCGACGCCCCAGCCGTTACCCCAGCCGAGCGACTCCTCCCAGACCAGAACGCCGTTCTCGTCGCAGAGGTCGAGGAACCTTTCGCTCTGCTGGTAGTGCGCGCCGCGGATGAAGTTGCCGCCGAGGGTCTTGAGCCGCTGGATGTCCTGGAGCATCAGCGCCTCGCCGGTAGCCGCGCCATTGAGCCAGTCAGACTCGTGGCGGTTGAAACCCTTGAGGAACAATTCCTTGCCGTTCAAGTAGATCTTCCTGTCGAGCGCCTCGATCTGGCGGATGCCAAAACGAGTTGAAAGGTTGAAAGGCCGAAAAGTTGAAAGGCTGATGGAAACCTTGTGAAGCGCAGGCCTATCTGGCGACCAAAGGTGATAGCCTGGAACGGCGACAATCACCTTCCCTTTGCTCAGTTTCACGTCTGTTTCCGCGCCTCCGTCGAAAGCAATCGTCGCCGTGGAATCGCCAGCGCCTTCGACTTCCACCTCCACCTTGCCAGTCCTGTAGTCGAGTGTGCGGACGAACACCTTCGGCTCGCGCTCGACGAGCTTCACGCCGTGGTAGAAGCCGCCGTAGAAGTAGAAGTCGTAGTACGGACGCGCCAGCTTGACGCGCGGCCACGAAAGGATGTTGTCCACCGCCGCAACGATTTCGTGCTCGCCCGCCGCGAGCGGCCCCACGGGTATCTCCAGCCGCGCGTATGGGTACGGATGCGTTCCGATATCCTTCCCGTCGATCTCGAACTTCGCCCTAACGCCCATTCCGTCCACGACGAGAACCGCGTCCTTCATCGGCGCAGCGAGCGTAAACGAGCGGCGGTAGAGCCCCGCGCCGCGTTTCATGTACCACTCGGGCATCATGTCGTAGCACGCCGGGACGGGAATCACGTCCGTCGCCTCGAAGTCGGCCTTTGCGACCTCCTCGAGCGGCTTCCCCTCCTCAAAGCGAAACCCCCAGCTGCCGTTCAGGTCGAGGCCGGCACTGGTCGCAGAGGCGCCGGCGGTGAGCGCCGCGCAGACGACGACCTTGATTCCGCGCCGAACGGCGCATCGGATGCGCATGATGTCAAGTTGCTTCATAATGCGCATATTATATCAAAAATGTCGATGCGCGACATGAGCATGCCGAAGGCGAGGTCGGCGAGCTCGTTGCAGGGCTGGTGGGCGATGCGCTTCGCGCCGCTGTGCGCCTTGCTCGGCTATCGTATGTAGTACACGGAGCCGACAGCCATCCACTGGTAGCAGCCCATGTCGACATACTTGTTGCCGCCGCGCACTTTGACCCTATCCTTCCCGGCTAGATCCTGAGCGTTATATCCCCAGATTGACGCGTCGCCGGCGTATGCACCGGGCGTACCGCGCGCAAGGAGATATCCATTGCTGGCGAATACGGCTGGCCCCGTGACGTTGTTGTTGCCAGACGCCTCTGGATAAAGGCTGTACCTGACACTGGCCACGCCATCGGCAAAGGTGGTCGAGATTTTTCCAGAGGGCATGGACTCGCGGTTGTTGGAAATGACGGTGTTGACAAACTTGCAGTCATTGCCATTGTTCGTGCAGAGGGCGAACAACCTGTCTGAGCCGGAATTGTCGGCAATCGTGCAGTTGACGAATTCGCCGCGGATCAGCGCGAACGGCGGCGTCGCGGAATATGTAGTGTCGGCGCCGGCGACAGCGACGGAACGGTTGGCGACAAACAGGCAGTTGGTCGCATAGACGCGATTTTCATGACTGCTGTTCATCGCCAGCCTGGCTATCCCGGCGCGTCCGGTGTTGTTCGACACGACGCACCGGTCGAGGACGAGGCGGGTGCCGCCAGCATAGGCAATCCACGAAAAGGCCCCTGCGCCATATCCGCTTTTCGAAACGTTGTTGAAGATACGGCAGTGCTCGAACACTGGTGTGCAGGGCGAACCAAACTGAACTGCGGCGATTGGGTTGCTCTGTTCAACGCTCGTCGTCCGCGGCGATGCCGGATAGTTGTCGGTGCTGTCGCGCACTTCGGTGTTGACGATCATCGGCGAGCCGTTCGCCTGGCAGTAGATGCCGCAGCCGGCAAACTCCTTGACGGTCGAGTCGACGATCATCCCGCTGGCGATGCGGACGCAGGTGCCGACGCCGCCTCGGAACACGCAGTTGGAGGCAACGCTCCCGTCCTTCAACCAGACCAAGCCGTAGTCGCGCTTGTTCGCGGACTCCGCCGGGTCGTTGCCGAGCGAAAAGGTCAGGCCGCTCCAGGCCTGGCCGGCGTTGAACACAAAGTTCGGCTCCAGGAACACGGCCGTGCGGTCCGCCGGCCCGGCGACCTTGAACGGCTTCTTGTTGTCGAAGGCGACCGTGGACGAGGTGCACTGGTATTCCTTGGTCGCGTGCGTCGCGTCACCGCCGGCGACGTGGATCGTCCCGTTAGTCGCGACGACGGCAACGGCCAGGGCAAACGACGGACAGGCGTTAGACGGCGATTCGTAGGGCGGCTGGGTATATTCCGACGCCGCGCTATCAACATAGACGTTGTCATACAGTTCGATAGTGCGACCGGCCGCGAACACGGTCCCCTTGGTCGCAATCTGGATTGCGTTATCAGTAATGTTGCAGAGTGTACCCACGCCGTTTGGAGTGGCCGCCGGCACCAGGTCGAACATCAGCTCGTCGTCGCGGTATATCTTCACGGAATAGATGCGATGCGCCGCGTACATCGACTCCATGACCATCGTGTCGTCGTCCGCCGACGTAAGGTTGTAGGAGTTGAGCAGGACGAGCGGGCCGCGGCAGGTCACGGTCTGATCACTCCCAACCGCCGCGTATTCCGCGTCGCCGGTCGCCGACCACTTCACCTTGCGGCCGGCGGTCGTCAGCGTGTAGCGCATGTTCGCCGCCGCGCTGTTGCCGAAGATCGTGCGGTTTGCGGATTCGTCGGTCTTGTAGTCCATCCGGAAGCCCGTGCCTGGGAGGTGGAACATCTCCCAGGTTGCGGCCTGCTTCGGACTGGATTGGTAGCTGCGCGTGCACCAGAGGGCGCTGTTCTTCGAGAGGTTGGCTAGCTCGAACTCAATGACGATCTTGTCGCGGTTGGGCTGCGGCACATAGTCGGTCAGGATGTAGCCGGTCTGCCCGTCGCCATGGATGTATGATACCTGCTCGTAGCCGGCCGGCAAGGCTGCCGCGGACCCCGCCGCGAGCATGGCACCGGCGGCCAGCATCCTGACGGCGGCAGATTTGACCGATTGTATATTCATGGTGGTTTCCTCGTTGTTGGTATTGGAATTAGCAGTTAACGCCTCAAATCCCTGGGGACTGTCCCCATTGGTTTCTTCCAAAGAACCCTCTGTGCCCTTTGTGTTCTTTGCGTTAAAAACAACCTCGGCTTCCTCCGTCTCTTCCTCTGCCGCGGGCTCTGCCGCGACGAATGGCGATGACGCGAGACCGGTAGCGACTGCAGCGGCGTAGAGCAGCGTACCGCCAAAGAGGATTGCGCCGACGGCAAGCGCTACGCGGCCCAGCGCCTTGCCGAGCCGCTTGGCGAGAGCTTTGCGGGCATAGTGAAGGCTGCCTTTGACGGAGCCTGGTGACTTCCGCAGGATTTGCGCGATCTGACGGACGGAAAGCGACTCGAAGTAGTGGAGCATCAGCGCCGAGCGCGCATTCTCAGGCAGCTGCGCGATGGCATTGCGCACGAATTCGGCATCTGAATTGGCTTCGATCTCCTCGTCGGTGGCGTTGGACTGCGCGCGGATTTCACTTAGTACTTCCAGCTCCTCCGGCGAGAGATAGGTGATGGAGCGCATTGCTCGGTCGCGCTGCGACTTGCCGTGCAGGTTACGCAGAATCCCCTTCAGCCACGGCAAGAGCTCCCCTTTCGACGGATCGTACTTCTCGCGCTTGAACAGATGCGCCTCAAACGTCTGCAACACCAGCTCCTCGGCAGTATGCCTGTCGCCGGAAACGAGCGAAAGCGCCTCCAGCATCAGTGCATCGCGGTACTTTTCAAGGAGGAGGTTAGCCTCCTGCTCGATGTCGCCGCGGATATCCTTAATAATGCCCATACATTACATATTACCATTTCGCGGACAAAAGGTTATAAGAAATCTTCGCCGCGAGTTCCCCAGACGCAGAGCTGGGGTCTTGGGCGTTTAGCTCGCGGCGGGGATCTTCAGCGTCTCGCCGCCGCGCAGGGCGGAGAGGTGGGCGTAGACGCCGCAGATGGTGGAGTCGACCGCCACCTTCTCGTCCACGACATGGCGGTGCTTCGGATCTAGGATCGCCCGGAGGAAGTCGTCAGTGAGGTAGCCGTGGGAGCCGCCGTGGGAACCGGCCGGCATCCCCTGCGGGAGTCCGTGACGGCGGTAGTCCACCGCCTTCGCCGCGGCCGGGTCGCCGAGGAAGGACATCGACGCGTCGTCGTAGCCGCCGCGCTGCCCCCACACGCGCCCTCGCTCGCCGTTGACGCAGGGCATGTCGTAGGAGACGAGCATCCGCGCGCAGCCGCCCGTCTCCATCTTCATCAGCGCGAACTCGCTGCCGAACGGGTTGTCATAGCGGTTGCCGTCCCGGTAGCACTTGACGAGGCTCGGCTTGCCGATGCAGGTTACCTCGGTGAAGCGCTTCCGGGTGACGCAGGTGTAGAAGCCGGTCGGATGGGTGGGGTAGTACATCGGCGGGACGCCGTCGCGCCAGCCCTTGTAGCTGCCGACGCCGAGACCGGTCTTCAGGTCCGAGCAGTGGAAGTACTCGCCCTCGGCGTAGACCACCTCGCCCATCGCGCCGGCTTCGTAGAGGCGGCGCATCTCGTAGCAGGACTGGCGGAAGGCGGTGGTCTCGTTCATCTGGTAGACCTTGCCGCTGCGCTTCACCGCGTCGATGAGCTTCGGCACGTACTCGAGCTGCTCGCGGCCGAAGAAGGCCGGCACCGCGCTCACGACGTGGAGGCCGTGATCGAGCGCCATGATGGCGAGGGAGACGTGGCTCGGCGCGTCGGTGGCGATGTAAACGGCCTCGAGCTTGTCCTCGGCGGCGTGCCGGATCATCTCCTCGCAGCTCGGATAGGTCTTCGGCGCCTTGGTGCGCTCCTGGAGGAGGCGGCAGCGCTCGGGGTCGAGGTCGGTCACCGCCACGACCTCGGCGTTGGGGTGGTTCTGGTAGCCGAAGGCGGAGCCGAAGGAGCAGAAGCCCTCGCCGGCGATGCCGACCCTGACCTTGCGGTCGGAATACGGCTGCCAAGGCTCCGCGGTCTTGAGGTCGGCGGCCTCCTCGTCGAAGCCGCCCTTCACCTCGTTCCGCTCCGGCGCCTTCCACTCCGCGGCAAACGCCCGTGCGGCGAGAAGCGCCGTGCCCGCTCCGACAAATCCCCTTCTGCTGATCATGGTCTCTGTTCCTTTCCTGGTTGTCGGTGAAATATTACTGTATATGCTGTGTTCATGCTGGCCTTGGTCTCCGCCGGCGCGCGCTTTTGAGCACCGCCGAAAGCATTGCTATGCCCTGCTCGGTAAACGCGTATGGGCGAGACCGGGAGCCACCCCAACTTGAAATAACAGTTTGTGATTTCAAATCCGCATATTCAGTCTTGTTCAATTGAAACATAAAACGTTCTGGGAAACGATTCATGTTTCGCTTCACCGCCTGATTAAGCGCACCGGTGGTTACCCCATACAGTTCCGCCAGGTCGCGGTCGAGCATAACCTGCACGCCGCGAATCGTGAGGATTCGCGCCCGGATCGCGTCGGCATCCGCCACCCCGGAAATGGCTATCTCGTTCATCGCACTTGCTCCCTGTAACGCGTGAATTATACCATTTTTGCCGCGCTCCGTGTTGGCTTTCGCGGCAGATTTCCGCCGCTCTGAAAGGTGAGCGTCGTTAGACGCGAACAAATCCGCGTGTTAATCAAAACTGCCGCGCAAACTGCCGCGCAAGGTGCCGCGGAGTCCAACCACATCCCGCCAATCATATACAGTAAAACATATACGAAAGGGTCTCCTGGAGCCAATAACTCGCTCCGACCCTAATCTACTCTTCATCGCCGTTCTGCCGCGCCACCGATTCAACCTTGATCTTCAGGAACGTGTGTGAACCGAGCGTAACATTGAGAACTCCTTCGCCCTTTGTGTCGGGCTTGAGATACGGCGTTAGGTCGAAGCCAACCTGGGAGATGTACTTCATCTTCGTGCCAAGGGAGTCCGTGCCGTAGACGTGAATATACCCCGTCGCGATTTCGCTGACGATCTGGTTTCCTTCTCCCGGCGTCACCTTGAACCGGACTGCGCCCGTCTGCGGATCGAATGCCGTAATCTCAAGCTTCGGCATTGTGTATGTCAGTTTCAGCGTGCCAGTCTCGTCAAGCGCGGGCGCGAACGAAGGCGAAATGCCCATATCGGCAATCACACCAACAGAACCCTTGGGACCAAACACCCTGATAGCTGTAGCATTCTCATACAGCTCCTTCTTCGCAAGCGACGCACTGTCCGCCTTTCCTTCAAACGCAAGCCGCGCATTTGCGCGAATTAGATTCCGCTCGCCGGCCGTCAGTGTTTCGCCGGGGTCATCAGTGAATAGCGGAATCTCCCCCGAGACAGTCACAGCGGCGAAGTAGGTTGTGACCCCATTTTCGACTTCACTAGTGATATCACCCGCTACGCCTGTAAACGTCAGCCCCGCCGTCGGTGTCGAGAGAAGCGCGTATGTTCCGCTCGCCCATCCATTGACCGGCGGCTTGACCGCGATAGCGCCTGTCGCCGTCACCGCACCAGTCACACGGATGGCAGTTTGGTTGTCGCTTGCCTGAATTGCATCGCCGTCTGACAGCGTCAGCGAGCCGAGAACCGTATCCGCGCTAATGATCTGCGCATTCTCAAGCCGCGCGACATCGGCACCCGCGCCCATCACGCGAATCATTCCGTTTACTCTGCCAATAGGACTGCCGACCGCCACATCAAGAACGCCAGTCTTCTCGCCAAGCTCGACCTCTGTAACTGCAATGTCGGAAAACTGACCTTCCGTTCCCTCCCGCACGGCAAACGTGATGCTCGCGATAGAGCCCCCGGCATTCGTCGTGACGTTTTCCCCCGGAACGCCGAATATCGAAACGACAATGGTTCCATTCGTGTCTGCCGCCACAAAGTCATCAGGCATCAGAGCCTTGAGCGATCCCGCTTCGGCCTTGGTCACGACCAGCACCTGCGGATCGTACGTGAGCGTCGCGCTCGCGTACGAAAGCCCCGCCGCATTGTCGAGAACAACCGGGACCGTCACGGTCTTGCCAGAATTCGACACGTATGTGCCGACCGAGACCTGATAGGCGTTCACGGTAAACGCCGCCAGAACAAGAGACACTGCAAAAACGGACAGCCTTTTCATCACAGAGCCCCCTTCTCTTTAAGCAACGCCCGTAGCGCCTGATAGTCGGCATTGTCGAGCTTTCCGTTTCCATTGAAGTCGCCCGCCTTGAGCTGGTTCTCAGTTGGCTTGCGCCCGTTGCCGTTCTTGAGTTTCGCCAGAAGACGGACATCTTCGACATCCACCCTACCGTCACCGTTAACATCGCCAAGCGAATACGGCGGAACATCTGTCGGATCGTCATTCGGCATATCCACGATGTCCACCGTCGCCTCTCCGACCGTTGTCGTGCCCGCCTTCACCGTATCGAATACCAACGTAAGGAACTTGCCGCCGCCAGCCGCAAGCGTACCACCGGCGAATGTGATCTGCCATTCGCCGTCGTTTACGACAACGCACTGGACGTCACATGCCTCGGTAAGCCCGCTCTTCACAACCTTGAACGGCGTTAGATAGTCGGGGTCGTATGTGACCGTCTGCGACTTGCCGGCGACGTTGTAGTTCATCGAGTTCTCAATCGAGAGCATCACCGCCGCCTGCTCGCCAAGCTTCACCGCAACGTCGTTCCAGAAGAATTTCACCTTGCCGAGCTCGGCGCGAACGGCATCCGTCGGCATTGACTCTGTTTCCGTGGGCGTGGAGTTGCCCGCCGTGTAGAAGCGAGAGACAGACGACACCTTGTAGTCGAACGCTCCACCCTCATCCGGGAAGTCGCGGTAGGTCGGCAACTGCGGCTGTGCGATTCGAGCAAAGTCATCCACATCCGCCGGAGCGCGATACAGGCGATAACCCCTGATGCGGCTTTGCTGGTTGGGGTCCCAGGTCAGGAGAATGTTGTCGCCGCCCGCAAGAGCCTTTACATTCGTCGGTATCCCAACCCTTGGGTCTCTGAGCAGCATCAGCTTCCCGTCGGCTGTTCCCGCGAGGCAGTCGAGATCACCGTCGTCCTCCCAGTCGACCGCCGCAAGCCGCAGGCCCTGCGCGAAGTCGGCGAAACTGCCGCCCCAAACCTTATGCTGAAGCGTAAAGCCATCACCATTACCCTTGAAATACCAGATGCGACCTTCGCTGTCGCTCACCAGGAGAGCTGTGCCGTTGGTGGTGGCGCTCAGCGCATCGCCCGGCGCGGCAACGTCGAGCGAAAGCGCGGCAAGCTTCGCCACGCTGTTTGCCTCGAGGTCAGCATTCGCCGCAAGCGCGCCGCTCGCATCCACCTCAAACTCAGGGTTGCCCTTGGTACCCACATTCACGAACACCTTCACGCCGCCATCCCAGCACACCACGAGATCCCACAGGCCATCGCCATTCACATCGGCAACCACCGGCCACACCGCGCCGCCGTTGCCGAAGGTCGCGCTCGTCGCGGCATTGCCCGCCACAGGCGAGGTAAACACCTGGCTATACGCCCCGTCCACGACCGCGCCCTGCACCTGCTCATAGGGCTGGAGGTTCATCTCATGCGCTTCGGTATCGGCGTATGCCACAGGCCCTTCTTCGTGGCGTTCGGGGAAGAGCGGGTTCGTGCCGGCGGCGATTTCCTCGGCGAAGGTATTGCCGTCGTTATCCGTGTCGGCTTGCGCGGACACGTCAGGACGACCATACCAGTAGAGACTCATGCGCGCGTTGTAGTCGCTTTCGGCGACGGCAACGATTTCAACGGCGTTCGTAGGCATCGTCATCGCAATCGAATCGACCGCCCTTCCCCATGCGTCGCGAAGTTCAACGCCGTTAGACCGCCAATAGGCGAAATTGCCGGATGGCTTTGCAAATGTTATCTGCGATCCCGCTCGCGCGTAGTCGCTTACCGTCGCAAAGAGCGCACCCTCCGGCTCGCTGCGGAAAGTATAGGGCTGGAGGTTGTAGGGGTTGTACTGCAAAAGCGCGCCGTCTGCGTATGCCACAGGCCCTTCTTCGTGGCGATCGGAGAAGAGCGGGTTCGTGCCGGCGGCGATTTCCTGCGCGAAGGTCTTGCCGTCGTTATCGGTATCGCTCGCCGCGCCGTTAGAGAGATTGCCATACCAATAGATTTCGTGGCCATCGGCGAGCCCATCGCCGTCGGTATCTTGCGAGGTAGGCAAGTAGTTGGCGGTGAGGGTGGTTTCCTCGTAGAGCGTGAATGGCGCGGAATCGTAGGCGCGCCCCCAGTCATCGCGGGGCGAAAAGGTTTGCGCCGTGGAAATCGTCCAGTGGGTGAAGATGTAGCCGCTTTTCGCGAGGGCCGCCTGCGTGAGATAGCTACGGCCGGTGTCAAGCGTACGGTCGGCGAGAAGTTCGCCGGTGGATGCGCGCTCGTAAACATGCACGACTTCGGCGACCGAAGTGAGCGCCGCGCAAAAGAGCAAAAGCGAGATTAATGGTTTCATGCAAGCTCCTTCCCCGCCATATTCCACTGCCAGTTTATGCGCCCGTTGATGCGTTTCACGTAAACGCCCACGCCGCCGCTCGCGACGGCGATCTCATCTATGGCGTCGTTGATGCCGTGCCAACCGGACTGGCGATAGCCGGGCGGGGAAACGGGCGGGCATTCGCCGCCCTGCTCTGGATGGCGGGCAAGGCCAACCGCCCTCCGTCCTGAGCAGGCGGGCGCAAGCCCCGCCGGATTCCCCGCCGGGCGCGAAATCACCAGATACCGCCCTTTCGCGAAAAGCCCCGGCTCGTCGCCCTTGGGCCGGTAGACCATCGAAAGCGGATCCTGCGAAGCCCTGATGATCGGCGCGCCGCGCTTCACCAGCCCGGCAAACACGACCCGCTCGCACGGCGAAATCCAGGTGCCGGCGAGCGTAAAGCCCTTGTCGACCGCCGACATCAACCGCGCCTCGACCGCCGGAAACTCCTTTTCGGGAATCGACCTCGACAGTCTCACCGCCGCGATCTTGCCATCAAGCAATGCAACCTCGCCCGCGCCACTCCACCATTCGCCATACGGCAGCACATCGGCGACAAGCGGCTCCACCAACGCAAGCGGCGGCGGATAGCCGTGCATCAGCGACCACTTGAGCGGGTTGTTCTCGATGTACTTGTCGACCGTCTCGATCGCCTCGCGCGAAAGGCAGAGCCAGTCGTGGTAGTTCTTCTGCCATTCAAAGGGAAGACCCAGCTCGCGCTTCGCGAGGTTGCGGCTCCATGCCTTCACGTTGTAGATGAACTGCCCGAGCTTCTTCAGCGCCTCGCTCTGCCCAGGCCGAAGGTAAATCCTCAGATGAACGTGATCGGGCATCACCACCCATTTCATCAGCTGGGCATCCGGCGTGCGCAACGCCTCCTTCTCGATCACACGCACCAAAATCTCGCCCGTTGGAGAATAGACCACCTTCCCGCCATCTACACGCCCGAAAAACGGCTGGCGCGGCTCAAGATGAAACGACGCGAAAACGACAGCCCCGCGGCTGTAGTCATAGCCACGATACCGCCTGAATTGCTTGATTTCTCTCTTGGGTGCAATCATCGTCGCTTTCAATTTTTCGCGGGCCGCCGCTCGCATGCGCTACCGCGCGCTCGCGGCGGCTTTTTACGCTGCCGCCTGCTATTCGTTAGTTGACAGGGTTCTGGCAAGGCGGAAGCCGCTGCCGTCGGTCTCGAAAGACGGGCTGATGTCGCTCCGGGTGTACGAGGGGCAGCCGTACACGACGCTGTACCAACTGCCGCCACGCCACACCCGGCTCGACCCCGAGGAAGAACCCGGGAAATCTGTCGCAGGGTCGCTGTTGATACTTCCGTACCAATCGAGGCACCACTCAGAGACATTGGCGTGCATATCGTAAAGCCCCCAGGCATTAGGCGAGTAGGAGCCGACTGTAGTGTGCTTCGAATAGCCACCGCGACCGTCACTTTGGTTATCCATATACCTCCCAAGCTGCTTCATGTCGTTGTCGCTTGATCCCCCGTTGTTGTACCATGAAGTCGTACCTGCGCGACAGGCATATTCCCATTGCGATTCGGTGGGGAGGTCGAAATTAAAACCTGTCTTGGACTGCAACATGCCCATAAACGACGAAGGATCAACCGTTGTCACATTCGGCCAATCGAAGGTCGATGAGTTGCCACGAATGGTATTCCAGGAAACTCTCTCGACAGGCCTCATATCGCCTTTATACGATGATGGATTGCTCCCCATGACGAGCTGGTACTGCTTCTGCGTGATCTCGAAGACGCCGATGTAGAACGGCTTGGTGAGCGTGACTGGCTTTTTGCCGCCCATCGTCACAGTTCCCGGCTCAATGCGGCGGAGGAGAATCTTGGTGGTCTTGTACTCATCGCCCCAACCGGCAATCGGGCATGAATCAAGATAGGTGATTGGGTACGATGAAGCTAAAGCCCCCCCCGAGACATCAATCACGCAATACACCTTCTCGCCGATGTGGATATTGCCGCTCAACTCTGATTTCTTGTAGCCATTCTGCACGGATGTATTGAAAGCAAGTGATGCCTTTCGAGTAGCAGAGCGAGCAAAATCGAGAATCGGGCCGTTCAACCCTTCATAGCCCATCTTGCCGAAGATGTAATCGACGGCAAGAATCATGTTAGCGGGAGCTGTTCTATTGGACAGAAGATCGCCGTTAGACTTGTAGAGATAGCCATCGGTGATGTAGATGTCGCTTGCCTTATCTGCATAATACCAAAGCAAAGCATTAAACACATTTGCCGAATTTTGCGAATTGTACGAGACTGTCACTTCGGGCGTTTTGGCGGTAGCAGGGATGGTAATCAAGTCCAGCGGCAGCTGGCCCTGCTCGCTTGTGAGGATCTCGAACTTGACCTTGGCGAGGTCGGTGGCCCAGTCGCTCGACACCTTCCACGAAAGCGTATGCTCGACGTTGGCGGCGATGTTGTCGCCGATGTTCGCCGCCGTGCCGTCGATGAAAGTCTCGGGCCTGATGACCTTCCAGAAGCTCCGCTCGCCGTCCTCGAACGCGAGCGCGCGCACGTTCACCGTCGGCTTGTCGCTCGTCACGCGGTAAACCACATCCAGCACCGTGGGATCGTTCGCCCGCACCTGCGAGCTGATGATCGCCGGCGTCGTCGCCGCCATCGCCATTCCCGCCGCCAGCGCGGCTATTGCCATGATTGTCTTTTTCATAGTCTGCTCTCCTTCAGATTGTCTTGCTTTTGCTTGAAATGTATCCGTCGATGTCCGCGAGGATGTACTGCTCGCCCGTCGTGTGCAGAGCATCAAAAGGGTCAGGTATAATGTAGAACGGCTTCTTTTCTGACGGTGGAGAAGCGTCGTTCTTTGACAACTGGTAGAGACGACATACAGCTTGCAAACATGCCGACACGCGCTTGCGTCCTGAAGCGCCGCGCGCGTCGGCAT